>Ga0299906_10001189_pt1 | contig 22483 bp, 21 predicted proteins | sample RVTome_14_FD_200259 | JGI IMG/M metagenome (GOLD analysis project Ga0299906, IMG submission 200259) | Soil microbial communities from uranium-contaminated site in the Upper Colorado River Basin, Wyoming, United States - RVT145D125 (version 2) ...
GAAGGAGGGGCACATCGTGCCCTCGAGGTTCTTGCGGCACACCCCCGCCCCGTTACAGAGCTCGATGGCCCGCGCGAAGCCGCCTTCCTTTATGTAAGGAAAGCGCGTCTCGGGCTCCCTCACCCGGTAGGACTCTCCGTAGCGCAGGTTCTCCGCCATCCCCGGGGCGTTCACCACTTTTCCGGGATTCATGATCCCCTGCGGATCGAACGCGGCCTTCAGCTCTCGGAAGGCTCCGTAGATCTGGCTTCCGAAGAGGCGCTCGTTGAAGTGGCTTCTCGCGAGCCCGTCTCCGTGCTCGCCGCTCATGGAGCCTCCGAACTCCATGACGAGGCTGAAGACCTCCTCGGAGATCTCCGTCATCTTCTTTACTTCCGCCCCTTCCTTCAGGTTCACGAGAGGGCGTATGTGCAGACACCCGGCGCCCGCGTGGGCGTAGAACGAGCCTACGGTATGGTGGTCGTCGAGGATTCTGACGAAGCGCCGGATGAACTCGGGGACTTTCTCGGGTGAGACGGCGGTGTCCTCGACGAACGCGATGGGCTTTTTGTCCCCGGGAAGGCCGAGGAGGAGCGGAAGCGCGGCCTTCCTCACTTTCCAGACGTTCGCCTGCTCCGCCGGATCGAGGACCCGAACCATGGGCCGGGCGGAAGCGCCGATGCTCGCCTCCAGTTGGTCCAGCTTCCACGACACCTCGGCCTCGGTCGCGCCCATGAATTCCACGACCAGGAGCGCTTTCGGCTCCCCCTGGACGAAGTACATCCGCCGCGAGTACTCGAGGGACTTCCGCGCGAGGTCCATGACCATCTGGTCGACGAGCTCGATCGCCGAAGGCTGGAGCTCGAGGAGCTCGCATCCGGTCTCGAGGGCGTCATCCAGACCTCGAAAATGAAGGACGGCGAGACCGGAGACCGGAGGAACCGGAACGAGCGCGACTTTCGCCTCGACCACGGTCGCGAGGGTCCCCTCGGAGCCGACGACCAGCTTCGCCAGGTTGACCTCGTCGGAAGAAAGGAGCTCGTCGAGGTTGTAGCCGCTCACCCGGCGTGGGATCTTCGGGTACCGTTTTTCGATTTCATCCTTGTGGGCGTCCGCGAGCTCGAGCGCTTTGCGGTAGATCGCGGCCTCGAGGGAATCGCCCCGGGTTTTCGCGGCCAGGTCCTTCCTCGCGACGCTTCCGAACGTCGCGGGGGTCCCATCCGACAGAATCACTTTGACCTCGTGGACGTTGTCCACGGTCTTCCCGTAAACGAGCGAGCGTGCCCCCGCGGAGTTGTTCCCGATCATCCCTCCGAGGTTCGCGCGGTTACTGGTCGCGGTCTCGGGTCCGAAGCGCAGGCGATGGGGCTTCAAGTGGGCCCCGAGGACGTCGTGGACGATGCCCGGCTGGATTCGGGCCCAGGATTCCTCCGTCGAGACTTCCAGCATCTCGCGCATGTGCTTCGAAAGATCCAGGATGATGGCCTCGCCCACCGCTTGCCCGGCGAGTGACGTTCCCCCGCCCCGGGGAAGCACCGGAATCCGCTCCCGGGCGGCGAGGCGCACCACTTCCTGGACGTCTCCCGCGTGCCGCGGCACCACGACGCCGATGGGCTCGATCTGGTAGATGCTGGCGTCCGTCGAGTAGAGGATTCGGCTGTAGCGATCGAACCGGACTTCCCCCTCGATTCGCGAGCGAAGCTCCTCGGCGATGCCCATGGCTTTGGATTCTAGCATTGTGCTAATTTCGGCCCTCATCATGCGCCGCCCCGGGGTTCTCGCGCTCGCGCTCCTCGGGCTCCTCGCGTCCTGCGGGAAGGAAAGCGGCGGCCCGCGAGTGATCCGGCTCGGGCACATCGGCTACCCCGACTCGCCCTATGACCTGGGAGCGAGGAAGTTCAAGGAGCTTCTCGAGGCTCGCTTTCCCGGACGGGTCGAGGTCCGCATCTTCGGCTCGGCGCAGCTCGGCGAGGACAAGGAGATGCTCGAAGGGCTCCGGATGGGGACGCTCGAGATGCACGTGCCGTCCTCGGTGCTCCACTCGGTCGAGCCGATGTTCGGGTTGTTCGATCTGCCGTTTCTGATTGAGGACCGGGAGCAGATGGAGCGCATCGCCGAGGGGCCGCTCGGGGAGAAGCTCCGGACGGCGCTCGAAGACGACGACCTGGTTCTCCTGGGCCTCTGGGAGAACGGCTTCCGCATGATCACCAACAACGTGCGGCCGGTCAAAAGGCCGGAGGACCTGAGAGGGATCCGGCTCCGGACCCCGAAGGACCCCGAGCGCATGAAGATGTTCGCTGCGTTCGGCGCGAGCCCCACGTCGATGAGCTTCGGCGAGGTCTTCTCCGCCCTCAAGCAAGGGGTCATCGACGGGCAGGAGAATCCGCTCTCGCAGATCGTTCCCGGGCGGTTCTACGAGGCGCAGCGCTATCTCTCGCTTTCGAAGCACGTGTACTCCCCCGCCTACCCGGTGATGAGCCGCCGGTACTTCGAGGCCCTCGACGAGGATCTCCGCCTCGCGATTTTCGAAACCGCCTCCGAGGTGGGTCGGTTCCATCGCGAGCTCGGAGAGAAAGAGGACGAGAAATTTCTCGAGCTACTCGAGGAGCGCATGGAGGTGACCGAGATCGACCGAGCGGCGTTCACCGCCGCCGCCGAGCCCCTCTACCGCGAGTTCGAGGAGAAGTTCGGCACCGAGATGGTGGAAACGGTTCGCAGCTATCACCAGCCTTCCACGGCTTCCGCGCCGTGACTCTCGACCGCATCGAGGGCGCTCTTCGATCGGGGCTCGGCGTCGCGGTCGCGCTCCTCCTCTCGGCCATCGCCGTCATCTGCTTTCTCGAGGTCATCCTGCGGTACCTCTTCGCCGCCAGCCTGTCCTGGTACGACGAGCTCGTCGGGTACCTGCTGGTGTGGCTCACGTTCCTGGGGGCGGTCCTGGCGCAGTCCCACGGCCAGCACATCGGCATCGGAGACCTCGTGGAGCGGGCTCCCGAGCGGGGGCGGCGATGGCTTTCGCTCGCGAGTCATCTGGTGCTGGCCGGCGTTCATCTGGTGCTACTGATCTACGGAGCCCAGCTCGCGGTTCGCTTTCTCGGCGAGCGCGCGATCACCGTTCCCGTGCCCATGGGAATCGTCTACGGCGTCATTCCCCTGTCCGCCGCGCTCATGCTGGTGGCGGAAGCGATCCGCGTCGTCCGCCTGGTCAGGCCTTAGACCTTGGAAACCCTCGTCCTTTTGCTCATCGCCGCCCTCGTGCTCCTCGGGGTCCCGATCGGCTACGTGCTGATCGCCGCGACCATCGCGGTCATCGTTCTGACCACGGGAACACCCCTGGTGGTGGTGCCCCTTAGGCTCTTCAACGGAAGCGACAGCTTTCCCATGGTCGCGGTTCCGCTCTTCATCCTTTCGGGGGCGCTCATGAACCGGACGGGCATCTCGAGAAGGCTCGTCGATTTCGCCGCGAGCCTCGTGGGGTTCGTCCGCGGCGGTCTCGCGATGACGACGACTCTCTCCAGCATGTTCTTCTCCGAGATCTCCGGCTCGGCGGTGGCCGACGCCGCCGCCCTCGGGACCATCCTCATTCCCGCGATGAAAGAGCGCGGCTACCCCGCGCGCTTCGCCGCCGCGGTCCTGTCGTCGTCTGCGACCATCGCCATCGTCATCCCGCCGTCGATTCCCATGATCCTTTTCGGCGCTATCACCGGAGCTTCCATCGTGAAGCTCTTCCTCGCCGGTTTCGTCCCCGGAGTCGTTTCCGGGCTCGCCATCATGGTCACGAGCTACGTCCTGGCGCGACGCGGAGGATTCGCCGACTCACGGGCGTTCGAGTGGAAGCGGGTGGCGACGAGCTTTCGAAAGGCGCTCCTCGCGCTCGCGCTCCCACTGGTAATCTTGGGCGGCATCTTCGCGGGAGCGTTCACCGCGACCGAGGCGGCGGCGGTCGCCGTCTTTCTCGCTCTCTTTCTCGGTTTCGCCGTGTATCGAGAGATCCGCATCCGCGAGGTCTACGCCATCCTGGTGGAGTCGGCGCGTCAGACGGGAGTGGTCATGATCCTGGTCGCCGCCTCGGCGGTCCTCGGGTGGTACCTCGCGAACCAGCAGGTCCCCGAGCGGCTCACGAGCTTCGTTCTCGAGAGGGTGGAAGGCCGCGTGGCTTCGCTTCTCCTGATCGATGCCGTGCTCCTGGTCGCGGGGATGTTTCTCCACAGCACCGCGGCCATCGTGCTGCTCGTCCCGATCCTCATGCCGCTCGCGACCGAGATCGGGCTCGACCCCGTCCATTTCGGCATCATCGTGACCGTCAGCTTGGCCATCGGGCAGCAGACGCCGCCGGTCGCCTCGGTGCTCATGACCGCGTGCTCCATCGCCGGGGAATCCATGTGGGCGGTAACCCGGGTGAACGTGTACTTCATCGCGGCCCTCACGGTCGTTCTGCTTCTCGTGACCTTCTTCCCCGGCCTGAGCCTGTTCCTTCCGAACCTTCTCGTCCCCGGCCCTTGAGCTTCACCACCGTGGCTCCGAAGCCCCCGCGGTCGGGGGTCGCTTCTTCAAAGTGGGCGACGTGCTCGCTCACGGCGAGCACCTGGCGCACGCGTTCTTTCTGAACGCCCTTGCCTCGCCCGTGGATGATTCGGACCTCCTCGAAGCCCGCCTCGCGGGCTGCCTCGAGGTACGACTCCACGACCGAGGGGATGTCCCTCGGGGCGAACGCGTGAAGGTCGATCGAGTCTTCGATGGGAAGGACGACGGAGTCGTCGGGAGCTTCGGGGTCGAGGTCGGTCATGGCTGGGATTCGAGCGCGAGGAGGTTCGGCGCCTGGGGGTCCAGCTCCCGGACGACGCTCATCGCGGAGAGGAGCGCCGTATCCTGGCTATCGACTTCTCGAGTGTAGCTTCCCGCGAACCAGACACCTCCCCGCCCTTGATGGGCCGAAAGACGGCGCCCCGCCTCGATGAACGCGGGAGTGAACAGAGGATGGAGGAAGTCCCGTCGAAAGACCTCCTGCTCGGGCGCTCGGGCGCGGGCGGTCGCCCAGCTCTTGAAGAGAGAGAGCGGCTCCCCGCCCGGCGCAAGCGGCCGAAGGGCGCCGTACCAGATCGAGGCTTCGCTGTGACCGTCCTCGACCAGCGTGGTGTAGGCCGACCAGAAGCGGGGGTTTTCCGGCATGTACACCGGGTCGCGGTGGATTGCGATCTCCGCGCGAAAGTACTGGAACCGCTCCAGCACCGAGCGTGCCTTCTGCCGCCCGGGCATGGGCGGAAGAAGGAGCCGGGTCACGTAGGGCGGTGTCGCGAAAATCACGAGGTCCACGTTCTCGACGACTCCCGCGGCGTTCTCGATGGCGAAGCCGCCTCCAGCAAGACGATGCACGCGCTCCACCGGAGAGCCGACATGGGTCGTGAGGTTCCCGCTGATTTCCGCAAGAGACTGAACGATCCTTCCGAGGCCGAAGAGGCTGTGGCTGTAGACGAACGGAGCCAGCAGATTGTTCGGGAGCGCCTGCCCGACGAACACCAGGGCGCTCCGAGCTGAAAGACCCCGGGCCTCTTCGATGGAGCAGCCCACCATGCCGGCCACGAGAGGGAGCAGCAGTCCCTCACGCTCCTCCACACGCACCGGAAGCCGAGAGAGCCACACGTCCAAAGGAAGGAGCCAGTCGCCGCGCTTCGTGAGCCTTTTGGAAGCGAGGGCGAACGCGAAGAACGCGAGGAGCGCGCGGCGATTCCAGGGAGCGAGAATCGGCCAGGAGCGATTCTTGGCGGGAGACACGAACCGCGGAAGAGTTCGTCCAGCCTCCATGACGGTCATCGACATCTCCGATTCGAGCGTCGTGTTCCCTGCAGGATCCCCCGGCTTGGTGAATCCGAGGAGCTCGAGGAGCTTCCAATAGGTCGGATGAGGACCGGGCGAGAAGAACTGCGCGCCCACGTCCACGACGATGTTCTGATCGCCCACGGTGACGGGGATGGTATGAGCGTGTCCCCCGAGGCTCGGTCGGCTCTCGAAGAGCACCGCGTCGGCGACGCCATCGAGGAGCCAGCCGGAGGCAACCCCGGCTAAACCCCCGCCCACGATCCCCACTCGCGGAAGAGAGCTCGCCTCCGGCCCTCGGTGGATTCCCAACCCAACGGCCGCAAGGGCTCCCTTTCTGAGAAACGACCTGCGAGAGTCAGGCGTCATACGCGCTCCTTCTGTTGGGGGGTTCGGGCCGCAGCACCGGCCCGGCGCACATTCTCATGAAACCGCGCAGCCGTTCAAGCTCGAGAAGGCGCGTCGTTATGTTCAAACCGCGAGAGATGGGTACGGAGGACTCTATTGACGAAAGTTTCCTCGTTACTGCCCCTCGACGACAAAGTGGAGCCGGATACTCATCCAGGCTTTCCGCCGAACACGTTCTTCTCCCACAGCTCGGCGATGGAGTACTCGGCAAGCCACGCTTCGAGCTGCTTTGGGTCCAGGCGATGAAAAACCGACGCTACACTTAATCGGTCGACTACCATGATCTCCTCGGGCTCGAACTGATTCACAAAGGCAGTAGACTGCGACGCCGCCAACACCTGGCAGGTTTTAGACGCCCCTCGCATCAATGACGCGACGACGTTGATTGACGAGGGGTGCAACCCCAGTTCGGGTTCGTCGAGAAAGAGAACGCCGGGCAAGTCGCGCTCGGGCTGCAGGAGAAGAGCAACCAAAGCCATCGTGCGAAGCATGCCATCAGAGGCTTGGGCAGCGCTGAACACCACGTCACTTCCCTGCTCGCGCCATTGGAGCATCGTTTTCCCGAACTTGTCTCGGGTGAGCTCATAATCGGCAAAGAAAGGAAGGAGAAGCCTCACGTTCTCGACGATTCTGTAGAAGTAAGGTGGTTCCTCCTCGCGAAGTCGCAGAAGAAATGCCGCGAGGTTGGCGCCATCTTCCTTGAGCCAGCGGGAGTCATCTGCGTCCCACTTGCCTCGTATGCGCGCCGTCATGGACGTGTTGTGGAACTGGTACACGACGCACTTGCGCACCAGAACCAGAATTACCCTCGCCGTCTCGTTGCCTTCTTCCGCGGCTTTGATGAGCTTCGCCTCGCGGTGTCCCGCCCCGAGCTCGATCCAGGGAGCGTCGGAAGACTTGTCGGAGCGAGAGAATCTAAACTTCTCCTCGGCGAACACCAGCGTGTCACCTGCCGCATAGGACAGCCGAAACGCGTAGTCGTTTCGTCCCTTGTCCGTTGCGATCTGCAGTTCCGCCTCGATCTCCCGCGTGCGGACGGCACCGTAATGCAGAAGTGCGTTCGCTCCTCCGGTCGACGCAACGTGTTCCTGTAGATTGCCCGGCGCGGCTATCATCCAGCTGACAAGCCTGAAGAATGAGATCAGATTCGATTTGCCAGAGCCGTTTGCGCCCACGAAGACGTTGATAGGAGAGGGTTCGAAGTCCGCCAACTCGCGGATGCTCTTGAATCCGCGGAGAGTCAGTTTTTTCAGCCGGATGGCCATTCGCCCTTCCTGAGTATCCTTGATATCAGCTTATCCCAACAGGATGTCAGGATATTACGGCCAAAGGGCTCGAGCGCTCGGGCGACTCACGGGAGTCTTCTAGACGTCCCACTCGGAGTCATTGGTAGACACTGGCGCTGTTCCGACAATTCAGAAGCGCTTTCAATTTGATGGCGGAAGTGCGTGGGAATCGAACTTTTTCGACCCTAGACGGATCTGTAAGTTACGGAAAAGACGACTCGCTGCGGATGCTCCGGAAGCAGAGTTCGCAGATCGGAGGTACGTAATAGGTATGCAAGCCGCTGTATTTTGCGGACCTCCTCACTGGTCTCCGCTTCACCAACGCCACGGTCGCCTGCGAGCTGGGCTAGGCTAGATGCGTAGCTACCGTCGCTCGCCAGGTTCGCCAGGTTACGGTCGCTCGGTACCCTGTTGATGTTGGTGGTGCGGACCATTGAAACGGACATAGAATTCGCGAGATGAGTGGAGCTGGTTCGCCCTTGGTGCGACTTGCGAAAACACTCTCCGTCCGGTGGGATGCGCTTGCGGCGGCGGAGCACGACTCGAACCGGCGGCTTGAGCAGTTGCAGAGATCTCTCAATGCACGGGCCGTCGACTCCGAAGAACGGAGCGTCGTTGCATTCGGATCTCTCGCACGCGGCGAATGGACGCAGGGAAGCGACCTCGACTGGACGTTACTGATCGATGGACAGGCCAACGCAGACCATCTCATCATCGCGCAAGAGGTCAGATCAGCCGTGGAGACGGGCTTCAAGGGACCTGGAGCAACTGGGCTCTTCGGGAGTATGGCATTCAGCCACGACATCATTCACAGAATCGGGGGCGAGTACGATACGAACCGGAACACTTCCCAAAGAATTCTCCTGCTTCTGGAATCCAAGACAATTGGCTCCAAGACGGAAGCATACGACCGAGTCGTCAGTGGCGTCTTGGACCGCTATTTGCGTGAGGAGGCTAATCTTCTCGAGCGATGGGCCGACGGGCAGAAGGTGCCCAGATTCTTGCTCAATGACGTCGTCCGATTCTGGAGAACCATGGCGGTGGATTTTGCGAGCAAACAGAGGGAACGAGCTGGCGAGGGCTGGGGCATTCGAAACATCAAGCTAAGAATGTCTCGCAAGCTGATTTTTGTCGCTGGGCTTTTCATGTGTTTCAGCTGCAGGTTGGCTCGTTCCGAAAGAGTCAAGAGCGCCGGTACAGAGCAAGACCTCATAAGCTCGCTGGTGGAGCAACTCCGAGAGTACGTCCGGATGACGCCACTCGAGATCGTGGCAGATGCCGTTCTCCGGTACGGTGTTGATGAAGGCGTTGCTCGGCAGCTTTTCCGCGCATATGATGAGTTCATTCAAATGCTAGCCAACACTGAAAAACGCAAGGAGCTTGAAGGACTGAGGGCGGAGAATGCTCTCGGAAGCGATGTCTTCAAGGCCGCTCGAAATACGAGCTATCAGTTCCAAGATGCTTTGTCCAAAATCTTCTTCGATAACGAAACGGTAGGACCCTTGACACGAATGTATGGTGTTTTCTAGATGAGGCCGGTTGGTTTTTCGACGGGCGCGCTCGCAAAGGGTGACTTCCGTCGCGCCCTGCAGATGCTGAGGGGCAAAGGATGTTTCGCGGTGGAGCTATCGGCTCTCCGCGAGCCCGAGCTGGACCCTCTGGTGGAGGCCGCATCGACTCTCGATTTGGATGAATTCGGCTACGTCTCCGTTCATGCTCCCAGCAGAATATTAGGAGACGAGACCGCAATCGTCGCTAAGCTAAGCACGTTGGCTGCTCTCGGATGGCCGATCGTCGTGCACCCCGACGTGATTCAGGACTTCGAGGCATGGAAGATACTCGGACCCCGTCTCGTGATCGAAAATATGGATATGCGGAAACCAACCGGGCGGGACCGCTTCGAACTCGAGCATTTCTTCAGCAGGTTTCCCGACGCTCGACTTTGTCTAGATGTCGGTCACGCACGCCAGGTAGACCCCACTATGAGTGCCGCCGCAGCGATGATGTATGCTTTTGGGGACCGGCTTCTGCAGCTTCATGTGAGCGAGGTCAATACGCGGAGTAGACACGAGAACCTTTCCCTTGCGACGGTGATCGCCTTTAACAAGATCTCTCATCTCATTCCAGACGAAGTTCCCATTATTCTGGAAACGCCAGTATGTGAGGCGGAGATCAACGCGCAGGTCCAGGTGGCGCGACGCGCGCTACCCCATCGCGACCAGCCGATTAGCGTAGCCCTTTAAGCTGGGCGCTCGCGGTGTGATTGACCGCGCGGGCGACGACACAGCCTGCGACGAACTCCCGATATCTAGGTGGCGGAAGTGCGTGGGAATCGAACCCACCGTCCCGGGGGCTAACCCAGGACCATCGGATTTGAAGTCCGTGGAGGCCACCAGACCCCAGTCACTTCCGGCAGAATCCTATCAGACTGATCCGCGAGAAGCACCGTTTGGCGCCGCTCGATTCCTTGTGATGGAATCGTTTCATTTTTCATTTCATTCCAAAATAGATTTCTACCAATAAGTCTAAATTAATTAGATATTTGGAGTGCTTCTATCGCTTCTCAAATCATTTCAACAATGAGTCGCTTAAGAGTTCAATTTCAAGAACGGCGTCGTCTCGTCGAAAGCGCTTACCAAGACGCTTGGGGTCTCCCCAGCCACGTTGATGCGCCGCATCCGTTCCGAGGGGGGAGCGTCGTCGCTCTAGGACGCGCTCGGGCTACTCGATACGGGCTCCGGCGTCAGGTAACAGGACTCGAGCCCGATACCCCTGTCCTCCGAATCGACGCGTGGGGGGACCCTCACTCAGTCGGTAAGCTAATCTGCCTCGCGGCCGAGGAAACCGCGTGGCTACCCACGGGAAACGTTTTCAAAGGGGATGGGCTCGTGCCACTCTTTGCCGAAGCCTTTCTAGCTGTGCTTGCTCCCATCACGTTGCGCCACCGCGACGTAGCTCTCGATGACGCAGACGACACCGTCGTCATCGACGTGGTCGGAAAGAGCGACCTCCAGTTCCCGGATGAGCTCGTTGCGCACGTCGTCGCGAAGAGCGCTGATGGGACCCGCGAGCGGAGAGCTGGCCGCTTCCCGCCGCAGAAACTCCCGGCAAGAGGGGTACCTCAAGCTCCCGACTTCGATTCTTACCTGCGCCCCCTCGAAACCGGCCTCACGGAACAGGCCGCGTAGCTCCTCGAGGCGCCACGTACAGAACGGGGAGCGCATCATCGCTCCTGCCTGCGGGCTGACTTGTCGATCGAGCAAGCCCGCGAGCGCCACGTACGCCGGAGAGTGCTCGATCGGGCGGCAGACGCTCAGGGCAGCGCGCGCTCCCGGCGCCATCACCCGACGCATTTCACCGAGAGCTTTCACGGGATCCGAGAAGAACTGGATCGCCTGTTCGCAGCACACCACGTCGAACGCTTCGTCGGGAAAGGGAAGCTCCGTCGCGTTGCCTCGACGCCACTCGATTTCCGGGCGTATCGCGACCGATACCGAGCGCGCCACTCTCAGCATGTCCTCGTTGAGGTCGATGCCGACGATGGCGCCGGCCGCACCCGCTCTCTCCGCGGCATGTCTCGCCACGATTCCCGTTCCGCAGGCGACATCGAGCACGCGGTCGCCCTCTCCAACCTCCGCAAGCTCCGTGAGCTTCCGAGCCCATGGGCTGAAAGCGGAGGCGAGATAGCGCTCGTAGGCTTCAGCGCCTCCGCCCTCGAGCTGCCAGCCTTCCGTCAGGTCGGTTGGAATCTTCACGGCTCACCACCCTTCTCCGATGAGGTAGTGTAGGATTCGCCGATGGGCGGGCACCATGACCGGCCGTCCGGAACTCCTGCCTCAGCGGCCGAGGGTGCCGTTCGACTCTCCGAAGCGGACGCTCCGCATCCGGACACGCTGTCGGACGTGTTGGAGGCAGTGAGGCTCACCGGAGCGCTGTTCTTTCTGGTCGATGCCTGGACACCCTGGGTCGCCGCGGCGCCGGCGACCGCGGCTCTCGCCCCCGCGATTCTGCCGCGAGTCCAGCATGTCATCTCTTACCATGTGATCACGCAAGGAGCCTGCTGGTGTGAGATCGCCGGGAGAGCGCCGGTGCCGCTCGCAGCCGGCGACGTGATCGTCATCCCCCACGGCGATGCGTACTCGCTTTCGAGCGAGCCGGGCCTTTGCTCCGGATTGACGCTGGAGGAGACCCTCGGGTGGTTCCGCCAGATGGCCGGGGGTCAACTTCCGTTCGTGGTCGATGAAGGCGGCGGCGGCCCGGAGCGGATTGGCGTGGTCTGCGGCTTTCTCGGCTGCGACGCGACTCCATTCAACCCGGTCCTCGCCACGTTGCCCGAGCTGGTCCACGTACCCCTTCCGCGGGCAGGCGCGGACAACCTGACCGCTCTCATCGAGCTCGCGGTGGGCGAAGCCCGCGAACGGCGCGCCGGGGGACGGTCCGTGCTCCTGCGAATCGGCGAGCTGATGTTCGTCGAGGTGGTTCGACGCTACTTGAGCTCGGTGAGGGCGGATGAAAGGGGCTGGCTCGCGGGCCTTCACGATCCCGTGGTGGGACGCGCGCTCGCGCTGCTCCACGAAACACCAGCGCGTTCGTGGACGCTCGACGACCTGGCCCGGGGGGTGGGCGCTTCACGTTCGGTGCTGACCGAGCGTTTCACCCACGTAGTCGGGCAGCCGCCGATGCACTATCTCGCGGCCTGGAGGATACAGCTCGCGTCCAGGCGTCTTTCTGACGGCGCGGCAAAGGTTTCGACCGTCGCGGGAGAGGTAGGTTACGAGTCGGAAGCGGCTTTCAGCCGAGCCTTCAAGAGGCTCACCGGCGTCGCTCCGGCGGCCTGGCGAAGTCGGCAGGGCGCGTCGAAATGAGGTGCCGTTTGGTGGAGCTGACGGGGATCGAACCCGTGACCTCCTGAATGCCATTCAGGCGCGCTCCCAGCTGCGCCACAGCCCCACAAGTCGGCTGTTCATCGTAGCGAACCGAACTGGCCTGGTCAAGGTGCGCCCCCCTGGCGCGTCCCGGAGTCCGGGTGCGTATACCCCTCGAGGAGGTCATCCGCATGAACACTCTTTCGTTCGTTCTTCTAGGGCTGGTCTCGCTGTCGTCGGGATCCCCGCAGTTCGACAAGCGGAGCGTAGAGCTTCCGACCGGGATCACGATGAAGTACGTAGATGCGGGAAATCCGGCGGGCGAGGCGGTAATCCTGCTCCATGGCATCACCGACAGCAGCCGCTCCTTCTACCCGACGATGGAGCACCTTGCCGCCCTCAGGCCGGATCTGCGCCTTATCGCCCTCGATCAGCGCGGGCATGGGGGAACGTCGCTTCCACAGTCCCCGCAATGCCGAAAAGCCCCAGAGCTATGCTTCCGGCCCGCGGATTTCGCCGCCGATGTCCTCGCGTTCGTAGATGCCCTCGGCATCGAGCGTGCGCACCTCGTCGGGCACTCCATGGGAACTGCGGTCGCGCAGCTTTTGGCGCTCGAGCGACCGGAGCGCGTGCGCCGCCTCGTTCTGATCGCCGGCTTCGCGAGCATGATCGACGGCCCTGTCCTCCGTGACTTTCTGCTTGGCGACCGGGCCGAGGGTGTCTGGAAGGAGGCCTTCATGCGGAAGGGGCATCGATTTCCCGAAGACGTCTACGAGCTCGCTCCCGTGGACGCCGACCCCGAGGCGGAGGAATGGATGCTCGAGAACTGGGTCTACGATCCGACTGCCGATCCCGAGTATCTCGCGGCCATCGCGCGCGAGACGGCCCGGACTCCGCTTGGCACCTGGCTCGGCGCGGCGAGGGCCTTACTCTCCTTCGACAACCGCGAGCGGCTGTCGGAGCTGAGGGTCCCGACGCTGGTCCTCTGGCCGACGCAGGACAACATAGTTCCCCGCTCGCCGTACCAGATCGACCTTCTCGCCTCGCTCGAGCGCGCCGCGGCTTCCTGCAGAACGAGCTACGTTTTCAAGCAGTACGGAACCAGACCCCTTCCCGCATCCGGCCTTCAGGAAGACGACTTCGGTCACAACCTGCAATGGGGGGCTCCCCGGGAAGTGGCCCTCGATCTCGCCTCCTGGCTGCGCGATGGCGGACAGCCGACGAAAGATCATTATCTGGCCGATCCAGAGAACGTGCGCCGCGCGGTTACGAAGAAGGGAGAGGCCATGCTGATCGAAGGGCCGGCAACGCAGAAGTGAAGAGGAGGGCGAGGGTTAATTTATAGGCGGGTTAAGACAAGGAGTGGTTCTATGACGAGCACTGCGCTCGCTTCCGAACGCAGCTTGTGGTCCCAGTCTCATTCAGTAAGTATCGGTGAGCCCTCGCCCATCCAGACCCATATTAAGCACGGCCGTTCTCGATTGGCAAATACGCGATGCCGCCTAGAAAGGCTGGGCTCTCCGCGGGGAAATGCGTAACTGATTGAAATGACTAGGGTAACCGGGGGTCAGCTGGTCAGGCGGGCGCGAGCAGTCGCTCCAGGTCGTCCTTTGTTTCCGGGTCGACGTCCACGAATTGTATCGCCGCCCGGTACTTTACGGCGGGCAGGCCCTTTTCATCCTTTTCGAAACCGTGCACGTAACTCCGCACGACTTCCCCGGACAGCTCGAGCGGCTGCCCGTCCGTTCTCTCGAGCCGCACCGTGTAGCGGCTCTTCGTCGGCAGGGCGGCTCCCACCTCCAGCAGGGCACCCGAAAGCGAAAGGTCCACGATCGTGCTGGCGACGACCCGTGATGGGCTTTCGTGCTCCTTCAGCGAGACGCGGGGATGGGCGCGGCGCTCCTCCCCCTGCCATTCGTTCGACATCAGACAGCCCTCGGTTGTGAGATTGACGTCTCATGATAGCGGGTCACCGGAGGGCTCTGCAATCGGCCCGAGAACCACCTAGTGAATCAGCTTCGTCTTCTTCTTCACGTAGTCCATGAGCACGTACTGCCCGAGGGAGGCGGGTGTGGTGAAGTACGCCTTGCCCCGGACGATCTCCGTCACCTTCTGCACGAAACCCACGAGGGAATAGTCGCGCGCCAGCATGAACGTATTGATCACGATGCCTTTGCGGCGGCACTCGACGACCTGCTTGAGCGTCTGATCCAGGATCAAGGGGTCAAGACCGAAGGGGTTCTTGTAGATCCGCCCGTCTTCGAGAGTCAGAGCCGAGGGCTTGCCGTCGGTGATCATGATGATCTGCCGCATGTCGGAGCGCTCTCGCAGCAGAATCTCCTGAGCGAGCCTCAGTCCCTCCGCGGTATTGGTGTGGAACGGCCCCACGTGAACCGCGGGAAGACGCGAGAGCGGCACCTCCTCGGCGCTGTCGTGGAACAAAACGAGGTGAAGCCGATCGCCGGGAAACTGCGTCGCGATCAAGTGAGAGAGAGCGAGCGTCACCCGCTTCGCCGGGGTGAAGCGATCCTCGCCGTAGAGGATCATGCTGTGGCTGCAATCCAGCATGAGCACCGTGGCGCAGGAGCTCCGGTACTCCGACTGGTGCACGTGCAGGTCCTGATACGAGAGGTCGATCGGGACTCCGATCCCTTTCCTGCCGACGGCGGAAAGGAGGGTCCTCGACACGTCGAGGTTGAGCGTGTCCCCGAACTCGTAGGGCTTGGAGCTTCCCACGACCTCGACTCCCGTCGCGAGCTCCTTGGTCTCGTGCTGGCCGAAGCTCGCCTTCCCCAGGCCGCCGAGAAGCCCTCGAAGGGCCTTGAAGCCGAGAAAGTCGATGGACTTGTCGGTGAGCTCGAATTTCACGTTCCCGCGCGGCATCCCGATCTCGCCCGGACCTTCGGCATCCGGGTCGCCGGCGGCGGTGAGGTCGGGATCGGGGGGCGAGATGCGGATGAATCCCTCGTCTTGCATCCGTTGGATCAGCCGGTCGAGAAGCTTTCGCAGCTCCGAATCCTCGAAGCTCTCGGCGTCGCCCATCAACCGCTCGATGTCCTCGTGGGAGATGGTCCCCTGCCGCAAGAGCGCCTTCAGAAGCGCCTCGCGCAGGGACTGCATCGTCCTCTCGGAGAGCTCCGAGAACTGCACCCGATCGAAGCCGCTGTCCAGGAGGTAATCGGAGAGCTCGTCGACGAGGTCCGAGAGATCCATGTCCTCGAACGCGTCGGGCCGGTACTTGCTGTACTTCGTCGTCGCCATGGCTCGCGCCTCAGTTCAGGTGGCCCTTGCCGCTGTCGACTTCCTCGTAGCCGATCTCGGGCCGCGTTCGCTCCTCGCTTCGCCCGTAGCCTCGCTCCTCGTTGCGCGAGATCCTCTTGGTGGCGGCGAGACCTTCGAGCAGGAACTCGCAAGCGGCGACCCGCTCCGCGGGAGAGCTGCGCTCGTCGACGTTCAGGAGAGAAGCCCGGGAAACGAGGCCCGGGATCCGCGAAAGCGACTCGAGGGCGTCCTTCGAAGAGGCGGTCTCGGGAAGCCGGAGCCAGGCTCCTTCTTCGAACCATTTCAGAACCGGAGCGAAATCGCTCGCGGTCGCGTACTTCTGGAATATCTGCCCCACCGCCTTCTTGATCAGGTCCCGCCCGACGGTCTCGGCACCCTTGAGCTCTCCCTCGTACTCGAGCTCGAGCTTTCCGGTGATCGCGGGAAGAGACGCGTAGAGGTCCGCCACTCGCGGCTGCGCGCGCTTCTCGCCGAGTGTCAGAGCCCGGCGCTCGGCGCTCGAGACCACGTTCTCCAGAAGCGAGATGGCGAGCCTCTGCGATACCCCGGAGCGCTTGTCGACTCTTCGGTCCTTCCTGGCCTGGATCGCAACCTCGTCCACCACCTCGCGGAGGTAGTACGGAAGCATCGTCTCGAATCCCGGACTCCGATCGGTCCAGGCTTCGCTTCGGGTGATGGCGACCGACTGCTCGAGCGTCGCCGGGTAGTGGGTCCGGATCTCCGAGCCAATCCTGTCCTTGAGGGGGGTGATGATGCGACCACGGGCGGTGTAGTCCTCGGGGTTCGCGGTGAAGACCATGAGCACGTCCAGGGGAAGGCGGACGGGGTAGCCTTTGATCTGGACGTCGCCCTCCTGAAGGATGTTGAAGAGGCCGACCTGGATCTTGCTCGCCAGGTCGGGAAGCTCGTTGATGGCGAAGATTCCGCGATGGGCGCGGGGCACGAGCCCGTAGTGAATCGTGAGCTCGTTCGAGAGATCGAGACCGCTTCTCGCGGCCCGGATGGGATCGAGGTCGCCGATCATGTCCGCGATGGTCACGTCGGGTGTCGCGAGCTTCTCCACGTAACGCTCGTCTCTCGTCAGCCACCGGATCGGAGTCTCGTCGCCCTTCTCCTCGAGGGTGGCCCGGCAACCGCGGCAGAGCGGGCGATAGGGATCGTCGTGGATCTCGCATCCCGCGACCGCCGGAACCTCCTCGTCGAGGAACCGGGTCAAACCCCGGATGATTCTCGTCTTCGCCTGGCCCCTTAGGCCGAGCAGGATGAAGTGATGCCGCGACAGGAGCGCGTTCACGATCCGGGGACCGACGGTGTCGTCGTATCCCACGATTCCGGGGAAGAGCTCCTCCCGGGCCTTCATCCGCGCGATGAGGTTGTCACGCATCTCGTCGCGCACGGTGCGATGGCGCTTCTGGTAATAAGGTGATTTGGACAGCTCGCCTAGAGTTCGGGGTTTGGGCATGGCTGAATTATAGCCACATGGGGGGAGAACCTGCGGTAAGCTTCGCTGACCGTGCTCCGCGCACTCCTCCGGACGTTCTTCAGGGGTATCCTGGTGCTGTTCCTGGTGGGCGTCGCGGCATCCCTCTACTATCTCTATCGATCGGGCCGACTTCCGTTCCTTCAGGAGGCGGTCGAGGACGCGGCGGTGGTCGCCTCGGTGAAGGCGGCCTACGCCTTGAACCGCGACCTCGCGGAACGGGCGATCCGGGTGGAGGCGCGCTCCGGAAACGTGATCTTGCGGGGGACCGTGGGCAGGGAGTCCGAGAAGTCGCAGGCGGCCTCGATTGCGGAAAGCGTCGAAGGCGTACGCTCCGTCGAGAACCTCCTCGAGATCGATCCCGGCCTCGCCCCAAAAGTTCAGAGCTCCCGCTCCCTCGGGGAAGCCATCGACGACGCGGCGCTCCTGGCCAAGGTGCGGGCCGCCCTCCGGCTGGACAAGGAGACCAGAGCGCTTCCGCTCGAAGTGAGCGCGCGCGGCGGAACGGTGGTGCTCGAGGGGCGAGTGCCCTCCGAGGAACTTCGAAAGAGAGTGCTCGAGAGAGTATCGAGCGTCAGCGGCGTCGAAAAGGTCGACGACCAGATGAGGGTGGAGTAGAGGCGACCTTCAGGTGCGGTTGCCGAGAGCCGAAAGTAGCTCCGCCAGCTCGAAGGGCTTCTCCAGATAGGCGAGAAGCCCCAGCTCCAACGCCTGTTTCCGCACGGCGCTGCAGCCGTAACCGGTCATGAGGATCGAGCGCATCCGAGGCCGAAACTGCCGCGCCGTCAGGAGAAGGTCGAGGCCGGTTCCGCCGGGAAGGTCCAGGTCGGTGATGAGGGTGTCGAAGAGCTCGTTCTCAATGAGCTCTTGTGCCCGCGCGAACTCCGCCGCCGTCACCACGTCGAACCCCTCCCGCTCCAGAAAGAGCGCGAGACTCGACCGGATCGCAGCGTTGTCTTCGACCACAAGCACCCGATTCCCATCCGCCATCGGTTTTTCCTCCGTGCCGCGGACATAAGCAATCCGCATACCAAGGCTGTTAGGAAAACCACAGGCACTGGAACGGTCTGAAAACACGGTTCTTCTCTGGTGGAACGCTGACGGCGGGAGCCGTATGACCTGTAGAAACATGTAGAAAAATGATGACAGTTTGCCGTTTTTTGTCGGAACTGTAGTCGGCGGCGAGTCAGGCCCGCCTTCGGATGCTTCGGCGGGTCCGCCGTAGCCCGACGGGCGGAGACGGAGGCGAGAGCGCTGGGGGGGTGGGGCCCCAGCGCGCTAGTTTTGAGGCCGGCTCAGACGATCCACGTCCTCGGCGAGGATCAGTCCCTTGTCGACGAGTACCAGCGCCCGGCGCGGGTCACCCTCGGCCAGCGCCTGGCGAGCCTGGGCGACGAATCCCCGCGCGGTGATGACCTGGTCCGCCTGTATGGAAGTGAGGTTCCGGCGGCTGATGGAGCGGAGAAGAGAGCTCGCGCGCTCCAGCTTGGAGGCGAGCTCGGGATCAACCTCGCCGGCATCAGCGAGCGTCGTCGACGGAGGCTCGCCGGACGGCTCCTCCTCGCTAGATGGCACGGGCTCCCGACGCGGCTGGGCCTCCGCCGGAGGCTCCACGAGCTCTTCCTCGGTTTCAATCGTGCTCTCGGCCGGTTCCATCTCCTCGGGCCCTTCGGAAACGGGGTCCGGAGGGACCTCCTCCGGCTCCTCCTTGGGGACCGGCAGGGTCGCTGTCGCCGGCGGCCTCGGGAACTCCGCTTTCACTTCCTTCGCGCAGCCGGCGGCGGATAAGAGGAGCATCGAAAGACACGACGCTTGGACAGAGAGCGGCATCGAGGCGCGCATCAACATGGGCGATTTCGGCACCGAGACTGGGACGAGCTCGGTCAGCCCGGCACCTGGGGCAGCCGGACCAGGAATCGAGCCCCTTCCCCCTTTCGTGATTCTACCGTGATTTCACCTCCGTGAAGCTGCACGATGCGATAGACCACGGACAGGCCGATTCCACTCCCCTGGCTCTTGGTGGTCACGTAGAGGTCGAAGATCTTGTCGATGAGATCGGGGTCGATGCCGACGCCGGTGTCCGCGACCGCGATCTCGATGCTCTCCTCCGCCGGCCGCGCGGAAAGCTCGAGCCTGCCGCCTTGAGGCATGGCCTCGAGCGCGTTTCTCATCAGGTTGACGAATACCTGCTGCAAGAGCTCGCGGTCCCCATAGACCGGGGGGAGATCGCTCGAGACCGCCGTCTCGATGGCGATGCCGGAAGCCTCCGCCTCGGCCGAGACCAGGCGAACCACTTCCTCGAGGAGCTCGGGGAGGGTCACCGAGGTCAACTGCAGGTCCTCGGGTCGGGTGAACTTGAGGAAGCCCTGGATCACGCGATCCAGCCGGCGAATTTCCTGTTCGAGGGTATCGAGGTAGGCATGTGCCTCCGGCGGCCCGGTGCGCGCGAGCTTTTCTCGAAGAAGCGCCACGTGGATGACCATGGCGTTCAGCGGGTTTTTGATCTCGTGCGCGACTCCGGAGGTGAGCTTCCCCAGGGCTGCGAGCTTCTGAGAGTACGAGAGGTGCGAGCCCAGGCGCGAGAGCTTGTCCATGTCGCGCGCGCTCACCATGACGCCGGAGATCCCGCTCGCATCCCGCAGCACCTGGGCCGAGAGAGCGTACACCGTGCGCCGCCCGGAGTCTTCGATGCGAACGTTCGTGGGACCCACGGACTCGCCGCGGCTCAAGGCCCGCTGGACGAGGCGGGCCACGGGATGATCGCGGGGGACGAAATCGGTGAGCGAGCGGCCCTCGAGCTCCTCCCGCCGCCGCCCGAGAAGCTTCTCCGCCGGGCGGTTGAGCGAGAGCACGTTTCCCTGTCCGTTGACCACTACCACCGCGTCGGTGAGCCCGCCGAGCATCGTCGAGAGCCACCCCGACTCGCCCTCCCGGCCGCTTCTCCCGTCCGCGAGCCTCCGGCTCATCGAGGCGAAGAAATCGGCGACGCGGCTGACGTCCGCCTCGTTCCTGAGGTCGAGCGGAGGCTCGCCTTCCCCGGGATCGATGCGACCGAGCTCGCGCCTCAGCATTTCGATGGGCGCGAGGAGGCGGTTCGCGAGGTAAAAGGACGCGATGAAGGCCGCGAGGACCGTGGCCGTCGCCAGGAGGACGTTGCGGACGATTGCCCCCGCGATCTCCTCCCTGAGAAGAAGCGTCGAGATCGCCACTCGAACCGAGCCGAAGGGCTTGCCGTCGACTTCGAAAGGAACGCTCACCTCGAGAACTTGATGCCCCCGGGCGAGGGCCCAGAGCTGAGAGAGCGGGTTCTCCTCGGCGAGCTCGGTGAGCGACGGCGCCCGGCGCAGGGGATTCCCCTTGGCCGTCGGATTGCTGTGAACCAGCGCCCGGTCGTTCAGCTCGGTGATGGCCACATACAGGATCGTCGGGGAATAGCCGACGACGCCCTCGGCGTAGCTCGCAAGCGAGGGGTCCTGCGCCAGCGCCTCCTCGATTCCATCGCGCCCGTGATGGCGAATCACGCGCGAGGCCTGGTAGTACAGCGTCTCCGCGAGGAGCTCGGCGCGGGAGTGGGTCTCTTCGACGGTGAGTCGCGCGAGCCCCGCGAGGTTGACGAGGCTCGTGGCCAGAGCGACGGCCGCGGCCACGAGCGTGAGCGTCGCGATCTGCTTTCCCCGGAATCCCACGGTCGGTTCTTAAGCGCCGGAGTCGGCTCAGTTCTCTTTGCGGTACTTCTTCAGCTTGTTGTGCAACGTCTTCAAGCTGATTCCCAGAATCTCGGCGGCCTTGGTCTTGTTCTGCCCGGTGGATTCGAGGGTCTTCAGGATGAGACTCCTCTCCGCCTCGTCGACGGTCGTGCCCACGGGGAAATCGAGGCTGGCATCGGTTTTGGATCGGGCCTGAGGCGAGAACACCGAGGGCGGAAGGTCTTCTTTTCGAATCCGGCTCGCTTTGGCCACGATGACCGAACGCTCGATCACGTTGCGGAGCTCGCGGAGGTTCCCCGGCCAGTGGTAGGCCCGGAGGGCCTCCCGCGCGTCGTCCTCGATTCCCACGACGCTCCTCTGGTTTCGCTCGTTCACCTCGCGGATGAAGGCGGCGACGAGGAGGGGGATGTCTTCCTTTCGCTCACGAAGCGGAGGGAGCTCCAGGGTGAAGACGTTCAATCGATAGTACAGGTCCTCGCGGAGCTTTCCCTCCTCGAGCGCCTTCACAGGATCCCGGTTGGTGGCCGCGAGCACCCGGACGTCGACCTGGATCTCCTCGCTTCCCCCGAGGCGCCGAAAGGACCGCTCCTCGAGAACGCGCAGGAGCTTCGCCTGGGTCGCGGGCGCCATCTCCGCCACCTCGTCGAGGAACAGGGTCCCGCCGGCCGCGAGCTCGAAGAGACCCTGCCGGCGGCCCTCGGCTCCGGTGAAGGCACCCCGTTCGTGTCCGAAGATCTCGCTCTCGAGGAGCGTTTCAGGGATCGCCGCGCAGTTCACGGCGACGAACCGCCCCTTCTGCCGGGGGGAGAGCTCGTGCAGCGTCCGCGCCACGAGCTCCTTTCCCGTGCCCGACTCTCCCACGATCAGGACGGAGGCCGACGAAGGCCCGATCTTCGCCAGGAGATCGTGGAGCTTCACCATCGCCGGGCTCGAGCCCACCATCCGGCCGAAGGCGCCGGTCTCGCGGAGGTTCTTGCGGTAATGCTCGGCGCGCTCGAAGGCGGAGCTGCGCTCGAGCGCCCGGTCCAGAACCTGGCGAAGCTGGTCGGTGTCGACGGGCTTCGTCAGGAAATCGAAGGCGCCCTTCTTCATCGCCTCGACCGCGGTGGCGATACTGCCCTTCGCCGTCAGCATGACGACGGCGAGACGGTCGAGGTCCTGCTCGAGGCAGGAGAGAAGCTGAAGCCCGTCCATGCGAGGCATGACGAGATCCGCGATGATGACCTGAGGCCGGAACTCCCTGGCTTTAGAGAGACCCTCGGCGCCGTCGGCGGCGACGTCGGTCGAGAAACCCCAGCTCCCCACGAGCTCCGAGAGGCCCTGGCGCGAGCCTGCTTCGTCGTCGACGATGAGAACGCGGTTCATGGCGGCCCAAGCATAGCTCGGGAGTCTATTTCCGCTTCAGCCGAATCTTGAGAATGACCTCGATGTCCTGCTCCGCCGCGTCGGCGTCGATATGGATCGTGACCGGCACTTCGATCGGAGCGGTCGCTTTCGCCGCGTCTTTCACCGGGGCCTTGGTGATGTGACGGTCCGCCGGGATCGAGACCCGCGTCTTGATGAGCTCGCTCAGATGGGGACGGCCGTCTTCTTCCTCTTCGACGGGCTCGAGGCCCTCGCCGAGGAGCTCGGCTTCGATGTCCCGCATGGGGTCGCGGTCCT
>Ga0299906_10001190_pt1 | contig 22477 bp, 22 predicted proteins | sample RVTome_14_FD_200259 | JGI IMG/M metagenome (GOLD analysis project Ga0299906, IMG submission 200259) | Soil microbial communities from uranium-contaminated site in the Upper Colorado River Basin, Wyoming, United States - RVT145D125 (version 2) ...
CTCACGCATCTCCGGAAGCGGATGGGTGCCCTGGAGCCGCGCTACCGCCCGCGCGATGTTCACGGCGTGGTCACCGATCCGCTCGAGGTCATTGGAGAGCTTGTTGGTCGTGACGATCTGGCGGAGGTCGGACGCCATGGGCTGCTGGAGCGCGAGCAATTCCAGCGTACGCTCGTCGATCTCGATCTCCAGCTCGTCGATGCGCTGATCGGTCCGCTGAACGTACGCGGAATCGGTCGGGTCGCGCTTCTGGACGGCGGTGATCGCCTTGGCCAACGACCCCTCGACCAAGCCAGCCATCTCCATGAGCCGCTCCTGAAGGACGTTCAGCTCATCGTGAAAGTGACGCCGTGGCCCCCGTTCCGGCCTCAACCGAACCTCCCCGTGATATAAGCCTCCGTGCGCTCCTCACGAGGATTCGTGAAGATCGCGTCGGTAGGACCGTACTCGATCAACCGGCCCATGTACAGAAACGCCGTGTAATCGGAAATCCGCGCAGCCTGCTGCATGTTGTGGGTCACGATCACGATGGTGAAGCGCTCCTTCAGCTCGTAGATCAGCTCCTCGATTCGCTGGGTGGCGATCGGATCGAGCGCCGAGGCGGGCTCGTCCATGAGAACGATCTCCGGCTTGACCGCGAGGGTGCGCGCGATGCACAGGCGCTGCTGTTGGCCACCGGACAGTGCGTAGGCGGAGTCCCCCAGCCGATCGTTGACTTCGTCCCAGAGCGCGGCCTGCCGGAGCGCCTCCTCGACGAGGCCGTTCAGGTCACCCTTGAAGCCGTTGATGCGGGGGCCGAAGGCCACGTTGTCGAAGATCGACTTCGGGAAGGGATTCGGCTTCTGGAAGACCATGCCGATCCGCCGTCGCACCTCGACCGGATCGATGGACGAGTCGTACAGGTCGTGTCCGTGGAACTCGACCTTCCCCTCGACGCGAGCCTCCGGAACCAGATCGTTCATGCGGTTGAAGCACCGGAGCAACGTGCTCTTTCCGCATCCGGACGGACCAATGAGCGCCACGACCCTACGCTCGGGCACCTCGAACGATATGCCCTGCACGGCCTCCGTCGAGCCGTAGAAGACGGAAAGATCATGCGTTTCGAGAGCCGGGCCGTCGGGGCCGATCTCGATGTCGTACGTCGTGGAGGTGGTCACGTGCGTGACTGATAGCGGTTCCGCAGAACGATCGCGACCGCATTCATCGTCAGGAGCAAGGTCAGGAGCACGATGATGCCCGCCGCGGCGAGCTCCCTGAACTCGTCCTGGGGGCGGGAGACCCAGTTGTAGATCTGGAGCGGCAACACGGTGAAGGAGTCCGTCAGGCTCTGCGGGGTGAACGCCACGAACCCGACCGCGCCGACCATGATGAGCGGAGCGGTTTCACCGACCGCCCTGGAGAGCGCGAGAATGGTTCCGGTCAGGACCCCCGGCATGGCCATCGGCAGGACCTGACGCCTGACCACCTGCCACCGCGTCGCGCCCAGACCGTAGGCGGCCTCCCTGATGGTCGAAGGCACCGCGCGGATCGCTTCCTGTGAGGCGATGATGATCACCGGCATGATGAGCAGAGAGAGGGTCAGCGCGCCCGAGATCACGCTGCGCCCGAGTCCGAGGGCGCGCACGAAGAGCGCGAGGCCCAGGATTCCATATACGATGGAAGGAACCCCCGCCAGGTTGGCGATATTGATCTGGATCGCCTTGGTGACCCAGTTCCGGGCGGCGTACTCCTCCAGGTAGATCGCGGCGGCCACCGAGAGCGGAAATGCGATCATCACGGTGAGGCCGAGGATCCAAACGGATCCGGCGAGCGCGGCCTTCACTCCCGCACGCTCCGGAAAACGGGACGCGAAGCTGTTCAGGAACTCGAAGCTCAGCCTTCCTGCGCCGTCGACGATCACGTCGAACAGGAGCACCGCGAGAGCCACGACGCCCACGAGCGTGGCCGCGGCACACAGGACCGCGAACACGCGCCCCTTGATGCGCCGGACGCGGTCGAAGTGGGGAACCGTGCCCCCGAGAGCGCTCGGTCCCCCGCTCATTGGTACTCCTCCCGGAATCTCCCCAGCACCCATTGGCTGAGAATGTTCATGGCCAGGGTGATGAGAAAGAGGGTCATGCCGACGGCGAACAGGGTCCGATACACGAGCGTGCCTTGCGGGGTGTCGCCCAGGCTGGCCTGGACCATGTACGCCGTCATCGTCTGTATGGACTCGAGTGGATTGAGCGTCAGGTTGGGGAGGTTACCCGCCGCGATGGTCACCGCCATGGTCTCTCCGATGGCCCGTGAGATCGCCAGGATGAAGGACGCGAGGATTCCGGAAAGGGCAGCGGGCACCACGACGCGGGTCGCCACCTCCAGCTTCGTCGCGCCGAGCCCGTAGGCGCCGGCCCGGAGGGCGAGTGGAACCGCTCGGAGGGAGTCCTCCGACAACGAAGCGACGGTCGGGATGATCATGATTCCGACGACGATGCTGGCCGACGCGGCGTTGAAGACGTCTGTCTCCGGGAAGAAAATCCTCAACAGGGGCGTCACGAACGTCAGCGCGAAATACCCGTACACCACGGTCGGCACCCCCGCCAGAACCTCCAGGACCGGCTTCAGGACCTTCTGGAGTCCCGGTGTGGCGTATTCGCTCAGGAAGATCGCCGTGAGCAGACCGACGGGCAGCGCGATGAGCGCGGCTCCGGCGGCAACCATCACCGACCCCGCCAGGAGCGGCAGGACGCCGAAGTGCTTTTCCTGGAACATCGGCTCCCACCGGGTATCGGTGAGGAAGTCGACGATCGATACCTCGCCGAAGAAGGCGACGGTCTCTCGCAACAGCACGAGGACGACGCCCACGGTGATGAGCGTGGAGGCGGCGGCACAGGCGAAGAGCAGCGCGCCGATCGCCTGCTCCCTGATGTTGCGCGAGCGCTTGTGCCTCAGACCGGAGGAGTCGGCGAGGGCGGCCGAACGTGCCTCGGCCGCCCCGCCCGTTTGCCGTTCTTCTTCCGGGTCAGCCAGCGCCACCCACAGCCTCGTCGATCTTCGCCCGGCCCTCGGCGTACTCCTCCGCGGAGAGCGCGTGGTAGCCGGTGGCGGGGACGAGCTCGCTCGCCTCCTCCAGCAGGAACCCGATGTACGCCCTGACCTCGGGACGCGCGAGCGCCGAGTGGCGCACGTACATGAACAAGGGGCGAGAGAGCGGTGTGTACGTGCCGTCCTCGATCGTCCCGTCCGACGGCGCGACACAACCACCACCGCCGTCGACCTGCACGAGCTTCAGGCGGTCGGCATTCTCGGCATAATACGCGTAGCCGAAATAGCCGAGCGCCGACTGATCGCCCGCCACACCCTGGACGAGAATGTTGTCGTCTTCGCTCGCCTGGTAGTCGGGTCTGCTCGCTCCGCTCTCACCATTGATGGTCTCGGTGAAGTAGTCGAACGTCCCCGAGTCGGTGCCGGGGCCGTAGAGCCTGATCTCCTCGGCCGGCCACTCGGGCCGAACGTCGCGCCAGGTGGTCACCTCGCTTTCCGGCCCCCATATGCGATGGAGCTCGTCGACCGTCAGACAGGTCAGGAACGTGTTGGCGGGATTGGCGATGACCGAGAGGCCGTCCCACGCGACCGAGAGCTCCGTGAACTCGACGCCAGCGGCCGCGCACGCTGCGATCTCGGAGGCAGAGATTGGCCGCGATGCGTTCGAGACGTCCGTCTCGCCCGCACAAAACCTCTGGAAGCCCCCGCCGGTGCCCGAGACGCCCACGGTGACGCGAACCCCCTGATTCGCAGCCTGGAACTCCTCGGCGAAGGCCTCGGCGACCGGAAAGACCGTGCTCGACCCGTCGATCAGGACGGATCCGGTGAGCCGCGCGCTGTCTCCGTCACCCGACGCGCCGCATGCCGCGAGTACGAGCGCGGCGAGCGGGACGACGACGAAGCCGTGTGAAGTACGATTCATGGTGCCACATCTCTCGGTTACGGTGAGAATACGGACATGCAGAACCCTAGAGCAATCGGGCATCGGAACTGTCACGAAATAGTAACGGCAGCGTAACGCCACTCACGGGCTCGTCCTCGGCAGCGTGAATCGGATCGTGGTCCCGCGACCCAACCCGCTCTCCGCGCGGACGTCGCCTCCCATGGCGCTCACCAAGTGCTTGACGATCGCGAGCCCGAGTCCCGTGCCGCCGACGTCCCGGGCCCGTGACGAATCGGCCCGGTAGAAGCGCTCGAAGATGCGCGGGAGTGCGCGCAGGGGAATGCCCTCTCCATCATCGGAGACCGAGACTCGCACGAATCCTGCACGCTCCGCGTCTTCGATCCGCACCTGTACGCGGCCGTGGTCCTCGGTGTGCCGCAACGCGTTCTCGAACAGGTTCCGAAAGACCTGAACGAGCCCCTGACGGTCGCCCACGACCTCCGCGGTCCCTTCGATCGTGAACGCGCGGGGTCGCTCCTCCAACCCCGTGACCAGCTCCCACGCTTCCGAGACGACCTCGCTCAGGGGCACCCGATCCGCCGCGGCGGACCATCCGCCCGACTCCAGTCGGGACAGGTCGAGGAGGTCGTCGACCAGTCGCTGCAATCGCAGGGTATTCAATAGGATGGAGTCGAGAAACTGTCTTCTCAGCTCCTCGGGGGGATCATCTTCGGCCAGCGTCTCCGCGAAGCCACGAATCGAGGTCAGAGGTGTCTTGAGCTCGTGCGAAGCGTTGGCGACGAAGTCACGGCGGACCTGCTCGAGCCGTCGGAGCTCGGTGATGTCGAGCAGGGTCGTGACGGCGCCACCATGATCCAGCGCCCGCGAGGCCAGAAGGACAAAGCGACCTCCGATCTTGATTTCGCTGGCCTGAGCCTCTTCGGCGACGGACCGCTCCAAAGCCGATCGAAGTTCCTGATCGCGGATCACGGTGCCGACCGGCGCGAAGGCCGCGACGTCACCCAGCCCCAAGAGCCCCCTGGCGGCCCGGTTGGTGCGCATGATGCGCGCGTCCTCCGTAAGCGCGATCACGCCTTCGGCCATACAGTCGATGAGCGTCTGCATCTCGTCGCGCTCACGACCCAACTCGGACAACCGGGCCTGGAGCTGTTCCTTGAGGCGGTTGAACGCGCGACCGAGATCCTGGAGCTCGGCCACGTGACTCGACGGCACCTTGCTCGTGAAGTCGCCCTGCGCGAATCGACCAGCGCGATCCACGAGGGCCACGAGTGGGCGGGTGAACGCCGTGCTCAGCACGTAGGCGACGACCAATGCCGCGAGCATCATGAAGAGTCCGGCGAGCGTCACCGACCGTTGAACCCGGGCGATGGCGCCGTCGATTTCCGCGCGGGGTACGGCGATGCGCATCACCACCGGCTCGCCGTCCAGGACCGCCATCCGGGCTCCGTAGAGGAGGGCGGATCCGACCGTGGCGCTCGCGCGTTCCGCGAAGCCGGTCTCAGCTCCGGACAGTACCGCCCGAACCTCCGGTCGCTCGCCGTGATTCTCGACGTCGACCACCCGTGCGGGCTCCACATAGGAGTCGCCCAGCACCACGCCGTTGGGCGCGATGAAGGTCACGCGGTTGCCCACATGGGCGGTGATCGCCCTGGCCAGGTCGTTTGGGCTCACGCCCTCGGAGGCGTCGGCGAGGGCGGCGGCCAAGCTCAGCTGACGGATCAGATCGCTTCGGTACAGCTCGTTGAGCTCCCTGCGGAGCCCCGAGCCGATCAATGTCACGATCACGACCACCAGCGTGCCGATGATCCCGAGGAAGCCGGCGAAAATGGGGTGATGAACCCGTATGCGCATGCTCTGAGACTACCGTCCGAGGTGTCGTTATTCCACGCCCTCGGGGACCTTCAGTCGATATCCGAAGCCACGGACGGTCTGAATCCACGCCCCGACGGCGCCGAGCTTCGACCGCAGACGACGTACGTGCATGTCCACGGTGCGGGTCTGGATCCGGTCCGAGACCCCCGACTCCACCGACCACGCCTTCTCGAGGAGCTGCTTCCGGCTCTGCGTGCGGCCGCGTCGCTCCATGAGCGCCTGAAGGAGTCTGAACTCCGTCGGCGTGAGCGACAGCTCCTCTTCCCCGACCGACGTGCGGTGGGCCTCCACGTCCAGACGGATGGGCCCGGCCCGCAGCACCCGGCCGCCCGACGTCATGCCGCTCTCCTGCGCACGCTTGAGGATGGCGCGCGCCCTGAGGACCAGCTCGCGGGGGCTGAACGGCTTCGTCAGGTAATCGTCGGCGCCTAGCTCGAGGCCCTCGATGCGGTCCTCCTGCTCCCGCTTCGCCGTCAGCACGAGGACCGGAACGCTCGAAGTCGCCGGTTCGGCCCTGAGGCGCGCCAACACCTCGTCCCCGCTCAGCCCCGGGAGCATGCGATCGAGCACCACCAGGTCGGGGACCTCCCTGCCGATCGCCTCGAGCGCCTCGGGCCCGTTTCCCGCCGTCTCGACGCGGAAGCCCTCGCGGGTGAGCTGATACGCGATGAGCGCCGCGATGTCGGGCTCGTCCTCGACCACCAATACCCGAGGGACCCCTGGGGACTGCGACTTGGAATCCATGGTCTCTCTAACGTGGAGCGCTCGCGCTCAGGCCGTCCGGCAGAGAGCTTCCAACTCTCCCTCCGATAGAGTGTGATCCGTCTGCTTGGCGGCGCGGAAGATGCGCTCGCAAAGCGTCTGGTCGTCGGGGTCGTGACCGTTCTCCCGTAGCCAGTACTTCACGTTCGACAATCCGGACATGGGGCCGACCTCGATGAGCTGGCTGCGTCCGACCATGGATGCCGGCACGGAGGAGTAGATCCGGTCCGCCAGCCATGCGTCGCCCAGCGCCTCCGCCTTGATGATCGCCGCTGCATGGACCCCCGTGCCCGTTCGAAACGCGTCCTCTCCGACCACCGGGTAGGAGTGCACGATCGGTACCTGACAGGCCTTGGCGACCAGCCCGCAGTAGTCGGGCAGCACGGTCAGGTCCGCCTCGTGCATCCCGAGCAGCTTGAGATTCACCAACAGCAAGTCCATCTCGGTATTCCCGGAGCGCTCCCCGATGCCCAAGGCCGTCCCGTGAATGCGCGTCGCACCCGCCTCGATGGCCGCGAGCGCGTTCGCCAACCCAAGCCCGCGGTCTCGATGTCCGTGCCAGTCGACGCCCACGTCCTCCCCCGACGGCCCCACGATCTCGTCGATGACGAAGCGGACCAGCGCCCGCGTTCCGTCCGGCGTGGCGTGGCCCACGGTGTCCGCGATGCAGATCCGGGTCGCGCCCCACTCGATCGCCTTGCCGTAGAGCTGCTTGAGCACTTCGGGCTGCGCGCGGGTGGTGTCCTCGGTCACCATCATGACGGGGAGCCCCTCGGAGATCGCGAACGTCACCGCCTCTTCGGTCACGCGCAGCATCTTCTCGAGCGCCCACCCCTCCGCGTACTGGCGGATCGGTGAGCTCCCTATGAAGGTGCAGGCCTCGATGGGAATGCCGACCTCCTGGCTGATCTCGGCGATGGGCCGAACATCCGCGACCACGGTGCGCGCCGCGCAGTTGGCCGCGATATCCAGGCCGGCGTCGGCAATCTCCCGCGCCAGCGCCGTCACCGCCTCGACCGCCCGAGGGCCGGCACCGGGAAGCCCTATGTCCGCGGTGCTTATGCCGAGCTGGTCCATGTAATGGAGCAGGCGGACCTTGTCCTCGATGGACGGGTCGACCACCGAAGGATTCTGAAGGCCGTCGCGCAACGTCTCGTCGTCCAACTGGATCACGGGTGCCGAGGACCAGTCGAAGTTCGACCTCGCCTCGTTCCAGTCGTAGATGAGCGCTCGCTCGTCCATGCTCCCCGGTGTCGCCGTGGATCTGCCTTGCACGGCTAAACATAGGCAGCGCCGCCTCCCCGGTCATGTCGGGCGAGGGCGTGGGGCAGGTCATCGGGCATCTTCACCGGGCGGCCAGGGTGGCGATCATGGCGACGCGCGCGCATCGTCTCGTCGAGCCGATCATTGCTCATTGAATGGACGAACCATATCCGACCTTCGTCACGGTCCGCGGGGTCGCTCGTAACGGAATCGTAACGACGCCTGGCGTCCGGGCCCGGGACTTGGGCGGCCGCGTCACGAATACGTATGCAACGGAGGCGCCTTCTCGTGGACATCGACCGACGCCTGGAGGAGATGGGCCGGCGTCCCGACGTTGCGGCGGCGATCGCGTTCGTTCGCGAGACGGACGAGGACACGGTGGCCACTCAGGTGGAGCTCTGTGAGATCCCTGCGCCACCGTTCGGTGAAGCGCTCAGGGGGGCACGCGTAGCCGAGCTCTTCGGGGGCGCGGGACTGGGCAGACCGGCCCAAGACGCCGCGGGCAACGTCGTCGTCGAACGCGCCGGATCGAGGGACGACGGGCTGCTGGTCGTGTCGGCCCACCTCGACACGGTCTTTCCCCTGGACACCGACGTTTCGGTGAAGCGGGAGGGAGACTTGCTCCGCGGCCCCGGCATCTCCGATGACGCCCGCGGACTCGCGACGCTGGTGGCGCTGGCACGGATGCTGGACGCGGCGAAGCTCCGCACGAGATCGCCCCTCCTCTTCGCGGCGACGGTCGGCGAGGAGGGCGCCGGAGACCTCCGCGGCGTGAAGGAGCTCTTCTCGGACCGAGGGCGAGCGCGCGATGCCTCCGGCTTCATTTCCCTGGACGGCGCGGGAACGGAGCGGATCGTGGTGGAGGGGCTGGGCGCGAGACGCTATCTGGTGAGTCTGCGTGGGCCCGGCGGCCACTCCTGGGTCGACTGGGGGACCGCCAACCCGATCCACGCGCTTTCCGAGCTCGGCCGTGCCCTCACCTCGCTCGACCTCAGAACCGACCCGCGGGCCACCCTGACGCTGGCCCGGATCGGCGGCGGGAAGAGCATCAATGCCATTCCGCAGCATGCCTGGCTGGAGATCGACACGAGAAGCGCACGGAGCCATGACCTCGACGAGCTCGAGGGGACGATCCGCGCCGTGGTGGCACGGCTTGGCGCCGAGCATGAAGGACTCGCCTTCGAGGTCACGATCACGGGAGACCGCCCCGCGGGCCGGACCGACCCCGAAGCGACCCTCGTGCGAGCGGCGATGGCCGCCACGCGCGCCCAGCATACGGAGCCGGTGCTGGCCCTATCCTCGACGGATGCGAACGTGCCCATGGCGCTCGGCGTCCCGGCCGTGACGCTGGGGTGCGGGGGTGAAGCAGGTCAGGCGCACACGACAAGCGAATGGTATCGGAACGTGCGGGGGCCCGAGGGCATCATTCGCGCGTTCCACACGATCCTGCTGGCCGCAGGTCTAGCGCCGGACGGCTCGAAACGGGGCGCGATCAGTCGTCGCCGACGACCACCGAGTGATCGGTGACGAGAAGGCGTCCCGATACGTCGGAGAGCTCGGCATGGCCGCCCACGATCGAATCGGACAGCGTCACCCGACTCAGCGTCGCGTACGGCCCGACCACCGTGTGGGCGATCTGCGAGCGCTCGACCGTCACGCCCGTCTCCAGCGTGACGTTCGGACCGACGCGGCCACCGCGGACGACCACGCCGGCCTCGATACGGACGGGCTCCACGATCTCGGCACCCTCCAGGGTGGCACCGGGGTCGACGCCACCGCGGCCGGCGAGCAGCAGGTGCTCGTTGGTCTCGAGGAGCGTCTCGGGCTTTCCGGCATCCCACCAGCCTTCGACGGGCGCGGTTATGAGTCGCGCCCCCTGATCGACCATGTACTGGAACGCGTCCGTGAGGTAGAACTCCCCCGAGGGGCCCGGCGCGCTGGCGAGTGCGTGCCGGACGCCCTCGAACAGGAGCTCGTGATCTCGCACGTAGTAGAGCCCTATGTTGGCCAGCTTCGAGATCGGCCCCGTTGGCTTTTCCACGATTCGCGCCATCGTGCCGTCCTCACGGGTCACGATGACCCCGTACCGCTGGTAGTCCTCGACCTCCTTGGCCCAGATGATCGCCGCATGCTCCGAACCCAGCGTCGCGGTGAGTCCGTAGTCCACCTCGAGCACCGCGTCGGCGAAAATGATCAGGAGGTCCTCATCGACGTGCGGCTCGGCGAGCGCGATGGCGCCCGCGGTGCCGTCCTGCACGGCCTGTAGCACGTAGTGTCCCCGCAGGCTCGGATACTCTGTGCGGATCCATTCCTCGACCACCTCGCGCAGGTGCCCCACGATGAAGACGACTTCCTCCACGCCCAGAGCCACGAGGTCGTCGAGGATGTATGCGAGCACGGGCTTGCCCGCGACCTTGAGGAGCGGCTTCGGAGTATGATGGGTGTGGGGCCGGAGACGGGTCCCTTTACCGGCCAATGGGATGACGGCTTTCATCTGCGCTCAATCTGGTTGTGGCGAGCGTGCGTCGAGGGCGCCACACTATAACCGGATCCACTCGACTCGATAAGCAGAAATCCATGATGAAAACGTGCGAGGTTGCGACGCTCGCGATGATCCTCACTGCGTGCGCGGGTCCTTCGGCTGGAGGTCAGGTGACGCCCGCCGATCGGGGCTCCCTCGAGCGAATGCATGCCTACGAGGTCCCGAGTGACCGCCTCGCGGTCGATCGGCAGGAGCAGTCCGAGCCCGCGTGGATTCAGGTGAGCGGCTCAGGCAGCGTCGAGGTGACGCCGGACCGGGCCGCCGTCGCATTCGCGATGGAGACGCGCGCATCCCGAGCGGACGAGGCCGCTTCGACGAACGCCGACGCCATGGATGCCGTCCTGAGTGCGCTGCGGGGGGCGGGCTTCGCCGGCCTCATCCTAGAGACGTTCGGATACTCGCTTCGCCCCGAATACTCGGCCACCAACAACCAGCGGACTCGGGAAATCGTCGCGTATACGGCGCTCAACAACGTGCGCGCGCGCATCGAGGACGTCGACGCCGTGGGTCAGCTGATCGACGCGGCAATCGGTGCGGGCGCCAACCGGGTCGCGAATATCTCGTTCTACGCTTCCGATACCGAGGACGCCCGCACGGAGGCGCTCGCGCTCGCGGTCAGGAGCGCAAAGGCGGAAGCGGAGGTCATCGCCGAATCGCTCGGATACCGGCTCGGGCCACCCCTCGAGATCAATGGCGGTGCGCAGCGCCCGACTCCTCTCCCTTACGCCGCGGAGGCGATGCAATCCATGCGCGCGGTCGACACCCCGATCGAGGTGGGAGACCAGACCGTCACCGCGCACGTCTCGATCCGCTTCGCCCTGGGCCCGGAGCTCGGTGGTTGACCGGGATCCTGAGCGGTCTCACCGAGCACGAGGCGGCCACGGATCCGGCCTCCCCCGACCCGCTCCTTCGGGGACGCACCTACGCCATCTCCTTCGAGACGGTGTGGCAGGCATCCCTAAGGCTCGTGAATCGCGGACTGCTCGGATGGACCCTGGGGCGGTCCGACGATCAGTCCGGAGCCATCCTGGCGCTCGCCCGTACGCCCGTGCTCGGTAGCGAAGCCGACGTGTACGTGACGATCGGGCTCGACGTGAACGCCCAGACCCGGGTGGACGTGAAGGCGATCTCGCGAACGGAGCGCGGAGACCTGGGGCGTAGCCGGCGCTTGGTCGCACGCTTCCTCAAGCGGTTGGACCGGGAGCTCGGCGCTCGTGCCGACCAGATCCTCGATCCCACCGTTCTGCCGGAGTACCGGGAAAGCCGATGACGGCGCGCACCTTCTGGAGCGCCTGCCTGCTCGCCGTCGCCGCCGGCTGCGCAGATGTCGAAAAGGCAGCTCCGCCAGGCAGCATCGAAGGCGCAAGGACGGAGGAAGGCGGAGACTCCACGCGGCGGGTCTACGAGCGAAACCTGGTCTTCGCCTCCCTCGAGGGCGATAGCTTGTTCATCGTGCCCTGGATGATGCGAACCGCCGCGGCTTCCGACTCGGTGGTTCGAAACGCGTGGGCGTGGCTGGCCCGCGGGGGGGTCTGGGCCCCCTTCTACGCTGAACACTGGCGGACCCCACCGACTCGGGATCCCTCGCGTATCCTACCTCACGGGGGCATGCGCTTGCTCGTACGGGACGGCGACGGCATTGACGGCCTCATCTTCGAGGAGGGCCAGCGCGCACTCGAGATCATCCTGGGCGATGTCGTCGCTTCGTGGACCGGGCCCAGGGGTGGGTCCTACGAGGTCCTGACCGGCTCCGCGTACCTCGTGGATCAACGCGTCGACGGGGTGGTCCTCCACATGGCGCGCGCCTCGGTCGGCGCGCGCCCCCCGGGCGGTGATTGGGCCTTCCTGCTCTCCGGTGACTCGGCAAGATTCGTATTGGTCGCGGACGCCGAGTACGGCGGTGAGGTCGCGCCACTGTACCGGGGTTGGGGTGACCACGGGGGCGTCGAGATGCAGTGGGCGGAGGTGAGAGTCGACTGGCGCCGGACCGAGGCGTTTCCGCCCGCCCGCCGCGATGTCCCGGTGGCGTGGCGCGTTTGGTCGTCCGACGGCATGGTTGAGGGCGAGCTCGAAGCGGCATCGGCCGAGCTCCAGCCCGGCATCGGACCCGGCCCGCTGCTTCCCGTCCGAGGGCTGTTCGAGGTCGTCGGCGAGTTGTCGACCGTGGAGGGGATCTTCCCCGTGCGGGGCATCGTGGTGCACGAAAGGCGATAGCCGGCCTTGTTAAGGGAAGACATCGTCCTTGCGCTTGTGAAGATCGGGTTCGGAGCGCTCGCCGGCGGGCTCACGAATAGCATTGCCGTCTGGATGTTGTTCCACCCCTACGTGCCTCCGAAGCTCTTCGGACGTTGGTCGGTCCGCTTCCTCCATGGCGCGGTGCCCAAGAACCAACCGAGGCTCGCTGCGGCCATCGGCAAGACGGTGGGGAATCGATTGCTGACGCCGGAAGACCTCACACGCACGTTCGCGAACGTGGAGTTCCGTCGGGCGTTCGATCAGCGCCTCGCCGTGTTCGTGGACGAGATGCTCAACACGGAACGGGGCTCCCTGCGCGAGCTCATCCCGCCCGCGGTCATGGATGACCTCGACGCTCTTGCCGCCGACGGCCTGCGGATGGGCCTCGAGCAGCTCGACGCCTACGTCTCCTCAGAGGCGTTCGAGCGCGCGGTGGGCCGACGCACGGGTGACCTGGTGGAGGCGATCGCCGATGAGCCGATCGCCAGCGTGCTCACCCCGGCCCGCGGCGCCGCGCTCGAAGAGGCCATCGACGAGTGGCTCCAGAACGCGGTGGAGAGCGACGACTTCACAGAGGCCGTAGTCGACTACCTGGAGCGGGCCACGGTGAAGCTCTTGCAACCGGGCCGGACCTTCGAGGAAATCCTGCCCCTGGGACTCGTCGGGTCGGTGGAGAGCGCGATCGCGAGCTACCTACCCCTCGCGGCCGAGCGGCTCGGGGGCCTGCTCGAGGACCCGAAGGCTCGAGCCCGGTTCGAGTCGACGATCCACGACCTCCTCCATCGCTTTCTGCGAGACCTGAAGTTCCACCAACGCGTAGTGGCACGGCTCGTCATGACCGAAGACACGGTCGACAAGGTGCTCGACACCATCGAGGCGGAGGGAGCGGAACGGCTCTCGGAGATCCTCCGCGAGCCCGCAGTGCAGGACGCGATGGCGCGGGGTGTGAACCAAGCCATCGTAGACTTCCTGCGTCGACCGGTGAACGAAGTCCTCGGCGAGGCCGACGACAAGAACCTGGTCGAGGCACGTGAGACACTCACGGGGTGGGTCGTCGGTATGGCTCGCGATCCGGCAACGCGGGAATTCGTGGTGGAGAAGCTACACGCCGGCTTCGAGAAGGCGGGCGCGCGCACCTGGGGTGAGGTGCTCGCGCGTGTGCCGATGGAACGGGTGACGGAGCTGCTCGTGACCGCCGCGCGGACGGAAACCGCACGCACGGTCGTGGAGACCAGCGCGCGACGGCTCGTGTCGAAGGCACTCGAACGCCCAATCGGAACGCCGGCCCGCTGGTTCCCGTCCGACGGCCCCGAGCGGATCGAGGCGGCGCTGAGCGATCCGATCTGGGAGTGGCTCCAGACGCAGGTCCCCGCGGTCGTCGAACGCATCGACGTGGCCCGGAGGGTCGAGGAGAAGGTCCTGCATTTCCCGACGGCCCGCATGGAGGAGATCGTCCGCAAGGTGACGGACAGGGAGCTCCGCCTGATCGTCCGGCTCGGCTACCTGCTCGGGGCGATCATCGGCCTCGCGCTCGTCGCGGTGGACGCCCTGCTCCGTTGAGCCCGAGTCTCGGGAGTACGGCGCGCCCGACGCGCGTCGTGAGGTCCACGGTTTCGGAACGGCTAACGCTCGTCGGGCCGCTCGAGCTTGAATCCCGACCGGCCGGTCCGCTGGCGGCGCTCCTTGGTTACACCCGCGTCCGCCCTGCGTCGCATCCACGCGAGCGGGGTGAAGACCCGCTTCGTTCGCCGGCGTCGCGCGCCACCGGATTCCATGATGCGCTCGATGTCGTCGGCCGACTGCGTGTAGCGCCCCGGCATGCCCAGCCATATGCCGATAGCGAGGCCGATCACGGCCGTCAGGATCAGGAGCCCCACGACGACCTCACCGCTGCCTGGTCACCGTCTCCACGACCAGGAGCCCCAGCCCGATCGACAGGATGATCGCCACGGCGTTGGTGCCCACGGCCACCATCGCGACGACCGTCCAGAAGATCAGGTGCGTGAAGATGTAGCCGCCCGGTACCAGGTCGCGCATCATCGTGCTCGGTTCGAGAGGTTGGGTCGCGAACGTCAAATATGCCGGGGCAAGCGGAGCGTGTCACCCCTACCCACGTCACCAGCGGCGTGCGGCACACGTGCCGGGGACGGGGACGCCGAGGGGCGCCTCACGCCTCGCCTGTGTAGCGCTTGCGTGCCTCCGCCAGATAACCCGGCTCCAGGCGCAGCAGGTTGCAGATCTTCCGCATGAGATAGTCCTCCTTGCTCGCAAGGTCCCCGTCCGAGTAGACCAGGCCCCACATGATCTCGGCCAGCACCATCTTCTGCCCGGTCGAGTAGTTCTCGGCGATCAGATTGGTGAACTGCCAGAGATCGATCGCCTCCTCCCTCGCCTCCTGGGCGAGATCCAGGAGCTTCTCGGCCTCGGCCGAGTCCAGCCCGAACTGACGCCGCACCGCCGCCTCGAGGTGCTGGCGCTCGTCGTCCGTGAACTCCTCGTCGGCGCTGGCCAACTCGAGCAGGAGCGCGCAAGCGGCGAGCCGGATGTCCTTCCTCTGCGCTTCCGGTTCGGCATCCGCCCGCGGTGTCATCGACGACGAGAAGAACTTCTTGATCGAGCTGAGCATGGCTGTTCCGATAGGTTAGAAGTCGACCGACTGCACCTTGCGAATCCCCGCGCGCAGCGGAAGCCACATCGCGAGGCCGGTTAGAACCGTGGCTCCGGCGATCCCCAGGAGAAGCGGCGTCGTCGTCACCCCCGCATCGGCGCCCTGGAGCCGGGCGTCGAGAAAGAGGTATACGGGCCAGCCCTCGAGTATCACAACCCCTGCGAGGTACGACACCGCGGCCATCATGAAGAGCAACCCACCGAACGAAGTCGGAATCTCCGCGACGTTCTCCGTGTCGTAGTTCGGATACAATGCACCGAAACCGAGGGCGAGCGCGGTGAGTGCGAAGGTGATCCCCACCATGGTCACCGACGTGAGCACGAGAATGAAACGCGATGCGTCGAGCACGATGTTCGTGCCGACGATGAGCGGCAATGCCACTAGGAGCAACGGTAGCGTGCCCACCCAATACTTCGACCAGAAGATCGTCCCCACGTCGACTGGCGACGAGCGCATGAGCCACATCATGCGCCCTTCGATCGACATCGAGGGAAAGACGAACCGCGCCGCGATCGCCGCCACGACGAAGCCGGCGAGTCCGAGGTTCAGGAAGGACACCACGTTGATGAGCAGGAAGGAGACCTGCTCGCCGGTATACAGCGGGAGGACCGTGATGTTGTAGACGTACACCGCCACCAAAACGGCGAGCAGGATGAGCTGCGACCACTGCGTCGTGTCACGGAAGAAGACTCGGATCTCTTTGGTGACCATCATGCGTGTGCTGGGTCGAGCCCAGGCGAACAGGCGGTCCACGATCGGAGAACGATGTCTCGTTTCCTTCCGCTCGGCGCCTTCCTGCGCTCGGGAGAATCCGCCCTCGTAGTAGCGGCGGTGCAGCCACGCCCCGACCACGAAGCACGCTGCCGCCGTCGACCAGAGAAAGGCGAGCGGAAACCAATCGAAGAACCCCGAAAGGTACGACATCAGAGCCCCGGCCGCCCACTCGCTGGGGAGCCACGCGGACGTCGGCGTGCGCAGGACGGCGACGAAGTCCACCAGGCTGCTGAATTCCTCCGGGCTCATGAGGCGTTCGGGACGGAGAAAGCGGAAGAGCGCCACGACGCCGGCCGCGGCGAAGAGGCCGAGAAGGGCGAGCAGGTCGCGGGTCCGGCGCGCCGGAAAGATGTTGACCAGCAGGAGCGTCACCGCGCTACCCGACACGGCGGGGATCACGAGGAACGGGACCATCGTGGCGACCGCGAGAAGGTAGTAGGCCGGCCCCGCGGCGTAGACCGCCCCGTACGCGGCGAGCAGGGGCACAGCGAGCAACGCGACCATCCACGAGGAATCGACGATCGTCTCGACGAGCCTCGCCGCGTATACCGTCTCGGGCTCGACCGGCGCTGCCACCACCAGCTCGAGGTCCTCCGACAGAAAGAACGTCGACAAGGCCGTGATCACGTTCGACAGCACGAGGATCATCAGGAAGGTTACGAACGCGAGGCCGAGCAGCTTGGCCGAAAGGAGATCCCCGATCCCCTGCGTGCCGCGAAAGTACAGCAACATGCGGAAGATCACCGTGAAGATCAGCGCCCAGAAGAAGAGCCCCACGAAGCCGAGGAGAAAGCCCTTGAAGAGGCGACCCTCGTCCACGCGCGCACGGTTCACCTTCGTGCGGAACTTCGGTCGGAGCAGCCAGAGCAGGCCCGCCCGATGCCGCACCACGGTCTCGCTCACTTCGCGATCGCCTCCTTCAGGTCTCGCCTATCCCGCTCACTTCGTGATCGCCTCGCTCAGGCCGGCGATGACGTCGGTCATAGCCTCCCCCCCGGTGATCCTCAGGAAGATCTCCTCCAGATGCGCCCCCCCCGCTTGGGACTGATTGCGGAGCTCGTCCAAGGTGCCCAACGCGATGATCTCACCTTCGTGGATGATCGCGATGCGGTCGCACAGCGCCTCCGCCACCTCGAGCGTGTGCGTGGACAAGAAGACCGTGCCCCCCTGCGCCACGAAGGCCCGAAACAGATCCTTCAGAAGGCGTGCGGAGCGCGGATCGAGGCCCACCATCGGCTCGTCGACGACGATGAGCTCCGGCTGGTGGATGAGCGCCGAGCTGATGAGGATCTTCTGACGCATGCCGTGCGAATAGCTCTCGATGAGCTCGTCCTTCCACGGATCGAGCTGGAAGAGCTCGAGCAGGCGATCGATGCGGGCCTCGACCTCCTCGCCCTCTCGACCCCACAGCCCCGCTACGAATCGGAGGAACTCACCACCGGAGAGCTTTTCGTACAGGTACGGGCGATCTGGAATGAAACCGAGCCGGGACTTTGCGAGCTCGGGCGTCACCGAGAGGTCGTCGCCTCCTACCAGAACCTTTCCCGACGTGGGTTGCAGCACACCGGCCACGATCCGGATAGTCGTCGTCTTGCCGGCCCCGTTGGGACCGAGGAAGCCGAAGATCTCGCCCCGCCGGACGGTCAGATCGAGGCCCCTCACCGCGGCGAACTTGCCGTAGAGCTTGCGCACCGCCCGCAACTCGAGCATCACGCCGTCCCCAGCCGGGCCGGGGACCGCGAGAATCGACTCCGGCAGGCTCTGTGTTTCGGTCACGGACGCTCCCTCAGGTGGGCTGCTGCGAAAGGTGGGCCCCGGCTCGGGGGCTACTCGGACGTCGCCGCTTGGAGGACTTCGATGTCGAGGTTTCCAATGAGTCGCATGATCTCGACCTGCTGGGCCAATCCCCCAATCACGAAGCGTATGTGCGACGCGTCTGCGGGGTACTGACCGAAGGTCGGATCGACCGCGACCCATTCACCGAGCCAGACCTCCGGCCAGGCATGGTAGAAGAAGGCTCCATTCACGTACACCAGGCCGACCGCCGTCCGCGCCGGAAGGCCGAGCGCACGGGCGAGCGCCACGTACAGTACGGTGTGTTCGTTGCAGTCGCCCTGAAGCGTCTCGAGCACCTGGACGGCGTTGGGCACCGAAAAGGTGATGCTCTTGTCGAGCATGGAATGAACCCCGGTGGTGAGCTGGCGCGCCACCTCCTTGGGGTCTTGGGACCACTGTGCCCGACGCGCGGTTATCTCGCGTGCGCGCCTCACGATTCGCGGGTCGTCACTCTGGATGAGCGGCTCCGGCTCGAGCGCCTCGCGCAGGTCCATGAAGGCATAGGGAAGCCTGTACCCGGGCGACACCGCATCCCAGTCCTCGCGCTGGATCACGAGCGTGTCGCCGTGAAGCGACTGCCGGCCACCGTCGAGCGCGAAGCCCGCGAGGTCGACGCCCGTCAGTCGAAAGCGGAGCTCCTCGTACTCCGTGACGTCGTCGAAGTCGACGTTGCTACGGATGGCGGTGGAGAGGATGACGTCGTCTTCGAGGGGAGACGAGGGGGCCAGCCTGGAGTCTTCCTGCGCCTGGCGAGCCAACTCGTACTCGGTCTTCTCCATGGAGAAGCCCATGGCGCTCGACGCCCGCAAGACGCGTCCGTCCTCGTCCACCCAGCTCTCGACTCGGACCCCGCCGAAGACCTCGGCAATCCTCCAGGCGGGGACCGAATCGGTGCGTGCCGACGCCCATCGTCCCTCGGGGCCCATGGCAACCGAATCCGTGACGAGCACGGTGTCGTGCTCGATGATGTGCACCTCGACCGTGCGCGTGCTCAGGCTCGTGGGATCGAAGACCGGTAAACGCACCGTCTCCCCCACCTGAAGTCCCCCACCCATCGCCACGCGGATCGGCACGACGTTCGACATGATGGGCGGCTGGCGCAGCCGAAAGCTCAGATTCTGTTCGCTACCTGCCGAGACGATCCGCACGTCGAGCGTCGTGTCGGCACGAAGCTCGCCGCTCGCCTCGAAGCGTCCGACCTCGCTGTCGAGCGTAAACGTGAAGTCCTCCATGACCAGTCCCGGACTGAGCTTGACCCGGGTGCGGGCAACGGCCGTTCCCCGCTGGCCGAGGGCGGGGAGCTCGAGGCTCATCACGTCTTCGAGCTCGAACCCGTCGGGGACCGTGTCGAGGCGTGAGGTCGCCTGGCCGATCGTCCGGTCGCCCATCGTGAGGGTGTAGAAATTGATGCCAGGGGCCAACGAGAGCGCGGCCTCGGTCAGCCTGGCCAGTTCGGGCTGGAAGTACTCGTCGCGAGCCTTCCAGCCGACCATCCCGATCCAGACGAGTATGATCGCCGTACCGGCAATTCGTTTACGCATTCTCGCTCCCGCTCCGTCGCTGGCTCCCCGGGGGCCCGGATCGGTCATGGGTACGGGTGAGCCCCTACGAGGTTCCCCTTCGTCAATGCCCCGCCCGCTCGTGGCCGAACTCTTCCACGAGCCGCTCGAAGAGGGAGGCCTCGTACGGAGACGACACCGAGATCGTCAGCGCCAGGGGCTGCCGACCCTCGTCGATGTGATTAAAGAGGATATCGACGAGGGCTCGCGCCGACACCTCCGGCTCGGTGAGCCCAACCCCGATGCCGAGCGCCGGGACCGCGAGGGACTCCATGCCGAAATCCGAGGCGCGCCGGAGGCCGTTCTGGAGCGCTCGTTGGACGGAAGCTTCCGTCTGGGGCTCGTCCTCCGACATCACCACGACATGGATCATGAAATGAGCGGGCAGCTCGCCGCCGGGCGTGACGACCGCGCCGCCCAGGGGCAGCGGACCCACCTTCGCCAATCGCTCGGCCACCCCTTCTCCGGCGGCCACCCCGAGATCCCTGGACACGGTATTGACCGGGGTCAGGTCGGAGCGGATCGGCCGGACCACACCATCGACCCGGACCTCCATGAGAGACTCCAGCGTGACCTGGATCATCGACGGCTCATGACTTCTGGAGGTCGCGAGCGCGCCGATACATCTCGGCCGCTTCGGCGGGCAGGCTCCGGCGGTCGTAGAGGTGGCCGAGGGTATAGAAGGGACGTGGGTCCGCGGGCAGGAGCTCGGACGCCCGTTCCAGGGGCTCGACGGCCTCGTCGAAGCGCCCGATACGATTCAGCGCCTCCCCCCGGTAATAGAAGGCCGGACCACTGCGGGCATCCTGGTCGCAGACCCAACCAAGTTCCGTTTCGGCCTGCTCGTAGAGGCCCCGCCGGAACGATAGCACGCCCGTCCCCAGCCGGGCTTGGATGTCGTCGGGTGCCAGGCGCAAGGCACGCCGGAGCATCGCGGCGGCTTCGTCGAATCGCCCGAGCGCGGTCAGCGCCCCGGCATGATTCGTGAGGACCTCGACGTTCTCGGGATCGACCCTGAGCGCCTCCTCGAAGTGCTGAACCGCTGTTTCGTGCTTGCCCAATTCGTCGAAGAGCACACCGAGGTTGTTGTGCGCCTTCAGGCTGGCCGGGTTGTCCCTCAGAATCTCGCCGTACAGCGCGATCGCTTCTTCGACCCGCTCGTGTTCCACCAAGTCCCGCGCCCGCGCCAGGCGATCGCCCGCCGGCTTCGGCGCCCCCGCGGTATCGCCCGCCGGCTTCGGCGGCCCGGCTGCGTCGCCCGCCGGCGTCAGGGCCCTGGTGGCACCGGTTGCCGCCGCGGAAGTTCCACCGCTCCCGCCAGCCGGACGAGATGGCGGTCCGCCGGAAGCCACCGCTGGTCGCGGCGCGGCCGCTCCCGACTCCGATTCGACGTCCCGGGGAGCAACAATCTCGACGCTCACGGCGCCGCCCCCCTCACCCACCACCGGGGAAGTGCCATGCTCGACCGGTTCGGGACGTTGCTCCCCGGGTCGCTCCTCGCCGCGCTCGGGAGCGCCGGTCAACTCCGGCAGAAGCTCGCCTTGCTGATCGTCGGGCGGCCGATTGGCGTGCCGTCTCCTCGCAGCCCTTTTCTTGCGCCTCCTGGGTGTCATTTCCCACCCCCTACCTGGCCGCGCACCCATTCCAGGTACGGGGCATGGCCGCCCGAGGCTGAGAGGGCCACGACCTCCGGGACGTCGTAGGGGTGCAGAGCGACGATCCGGTCCCGCAGGGCTGCCACGGCCTCCGCCGTCGTCTTTACGAGGAGCAGGACCTCGGAGTCACGCTCGATCGAATCCTGCCAGCGGAAGATGGAGGTCACGCCGGGCACGAGGTTCACACAGGCGGCGAGGCGCTCCTCCACGATCCGCGACGCGAGGGACTCCGCCACGACCATGTCGGGCGCCGTCGTCAGAACGAGAGCGAGAGAGGTATCAATGGATGTCGGCTCGGTGCTCACGGGCCTGTCGCGTCCACGGCCTCATCCGCGTACAACCCGCCGATGACGTCCCCGAGGCGCTCCTCGACGACCCGCCGCTTGACCTTCAGCGTCGGCGTCAGGAAGCCATTCTCGACCGTGAACTCCTCGGCCAGCAACGCCACCTTCTTCGGCCGCTCGTAGGAAGCCAGGTCACTGAGCATCCCGAGCAGCTCCGACTCCACGTGGGCGACGACGGTCGGGTGGCTCACGAGCTCCTCGCGCGTCTGCCATCGAATTCCCGCGCCGCGCGCCCACGCCTCGAGGGGGCCGAACGCCGGCACCACGAGGAGCGAGCAGTACCGGCGACGATCTCCGACGACCACCGCCTGCTCCACGAGCGAGTGCGTCTTGAGTCGGTTCTCGATGGGCTGCGGGGCAACGTTCTTCCCGCCCGCCGTAACGATGATGTCCTTCTTGCGGTCCGTGATCGTGAGAAAGCCGTCGACATCGATCTCGCCGATGTCGCCCGTCGCGAACCATCCTTCGGCGTCGATCGCCGCCGCGGTCGCCTCCGGCTGGTTGTAGTACCCCTTCATGACCTGCGGCCCGCGGATGAAGATCTCGCCGTCGTGCGCGATCTTGACCTCCGTGCCCGGCACGGGCTTGCCGACCGTTCCAATACGGAAGTCGGTGTCGGTGTTCACGTTGGTGACCGGGCTCGTCTCGGTGAGCCCGTATCCCTCGAGGATCGTCAGCCCGATGGAGTAGAAGAAGCGGTTCAGGGCCGGGGCGAGGGGTCCGCCCCCGCTGACGAAAAAACGCATGCGCCCACCGACGGCGGTCTTCACCTTGGAGAAGACGAGCTTGTCTGCGATGCCGTACTCGAGCCGGAGCAGCCCCTCCGGCTCCCCGCCCGACAAACGCACATCCGCGGCCTGGTCGGCAACATGCGTCGCCCATTTGATCAGCTTCTTCTTGATCCCCCGCGCGTCCATCACCCCGTTGTAGATCTTCTCATAGATGCGCGGAACCGAGACTACGACGGTGGGGCGGACGGTCTTCAGATCCTGAATGAGCGTGTCCAGCGACCGCGGATAAGCAATCGTACACCCGGTCC
>Ga0299906_10001192_pt1 | contig 22466 bp, 19 predicted proteins | sample RVTome_14_FD_200259 | JGI IMG/M metagenome (GOLD analysis project Ga0299906, IMG submission 200259) | Soil microbial communities from uranium-contaminated site in the Upper Colorado River Basin, Wyoming, United States - RVT145D125 (version 2) ...
GGAGAGTGGGATCACTCGCCGATTCCGGGCAAGTTCTCCTTCGCCGATCTCGTTCGGCACCTCGCGGCGATCGAGCGCTTCATGTACGCCGAGAACGTCCAGGGAAAACCGAGCCTCTATCGCGGCTGCGGAAAGGAGCTGGCCGACGGAAAGGATCAGCTCTACGGTTTCTTCGATCGCTGCCACGTGGAGTCGGTGGCGATCTTCGCCTCACTGACTCCCGAGGCTCTGAGCTCGAAGTGCAACACTCCTGCGGGAACCCCGATCACCGTCTGCAAGTGGCTCCGTCTTCTTCCGGAGCACGAGATCCACCACCGCGGACAGTTCTACCTCTACCTCGCGATCGTCGGAGTGCCCACTCCGCCCCTCTACGGCATGACGTCGGAGCAGGTCGCGAGGGCGTCTAGCTTAGCTAGCGCGAGGAGCCAGGGGAGCGAGCCGGGCGATTAGCGAGGCGAGCCCTGATTAAGTGATACCCAATCGCTTGCGGAGCGCGGCGAGACTGCCGGGGGCTTTCTCCTCGACGTAGGCTTCCCGCTCGCTCGCGATCTGCTCCAGATTCGAAAGGAAGCGCGGGTTCGAGTAGGCTTCGCGAAGAGCGGGCACGAGCTGCCGAACCCTCTCCCACACCACGCTGAGCTCCCCGTTGGTCTCGAAGAAGAGCTCCTTGTCCACCAGATGCCGCTTCACGATGGCGGCAATCATGTCCCAGTAGCTCGTCACCTGCCGGAAATAAGCGTTCTCGTCGGATCCCGGCGGGCAAAGATCGTTCAGCTCCTGGGGGGTCTTCGCCTTGAACCGGCTCACCATGAACGCGCGCGCCTCACGGAAGCGCGCCTCGCGCCGGAGCTCGTAGAACTGAAGAATGAGCTGGGCGTCCTGAATCTGGCTCATGCGAACCTCCGAGGCTATTGGAACCGACGGCCACGGTAGCCTATCATCATCGTGGAGGCTGGTGCCATGCTGACGAAGGATTTCAATATCGTCTGTCCCTGCTGTCAGACCAAGATCCTCGTCGATCACAAAACCGGGGCCGTGGTCTCCCACGAGCGCGAGCCCGCCCGAGGTCACAAGAAATCGTTCGAGGAGGCGCTCGCCGAGGACAAGAAGCGGAAGTCGGAAGCGGAAGACGTCTTCGCCCAGGCGTTCCGGGAGCACGAGCACCGCGAGGAGCTCCTGGAGAAGAAGTTCAAGGAAGCGATGGAAAAGGCGGAGAAGGACAAGGGTCCCAATCCGCCACGCCCGTTCGAGTTCGATTAATCGAAAGCCGGGCGGCAGGGATCCGATGGCCGGCTCGCTGAAGAAGGCACGGTCCCGGTCCTTTTTGATTCATGCAGGCTACCTCTGCTGACGCTCGCACAGCTCTGGTCACGAACAATTGGTATTCGCCTTCAGCGGGCTCCTGCTCGCCCTCGCGGGATTCTTCGTGACGCACGAGGCGGCGAAGTGCCCCAAGTGCTCCGGCGGGCTGCTCGAAGGCGGCACCAGGCGGAGCGGTGTGCTCAACCGCCTGGTCACCACCGGGAAGCCGATCACCTGCCGGTTTCTGCGAGTACGAGACCCAAGCCAGAGATTGCGCCTGATCACGCGTCACTTCGCCGGAACGAGGGGTTTCAGCTCCTGGCGGCAGTTGAAAACGCGCCGCAGCTCCGTGATCGGAGGAGGCCCCTGACGCTCGACCCGAGGAAGGGCTTCCCGTCGATATCCCAGGTGTAGCGGCGACAACTACAACTGCGGGCCGCCAGGCACGAAGAATCGCGTTCCGTACGCGCGTTGGTTCGGTACGCGTTTTGCTTATTTCTCCAGTTGGGAAGCACTGATGGCGTGCCCGAGCATGACTTGAGCGTGCACGGAGTGCTCGTTGTCTTTACTTTCGTGGAGTTTCAGGGAGGAAGTCGCCATGGGACACGTCGTCAGAGACACGACCTGGTGTGTGATCGACATCGATACAGTTGGCGGCCACGTTTTCCTCCAGCAACGCTGGAGGTACAATTGGAGCGTCCTGCCGCCCATGGCCTCCTGGACCCCAGGGGAGCAGCGTGATTTTCACACGCGAGCCGACCGGAACATTTGGGCCGCCTGGAGCAATCGAGCCCGACTGAACGTCCATGGGAGCTCGGCTTTCGCCAGGAGCTTCGCCGGTCGCGCAATCACGATCAATCTGGACATACGGTGGGTTACCGCGCGCAACCACTGGACGGTAACGGTGACCAAGATACCTCCGGGTACGTTTCGGACGAGCAGCGTAAATTGGACGGCGCGGGCGATCTCGCTGGATACCAACGATTTCGTAACCAGGACCATCTGCACCTCGGCCACCCCCGCGGTCTGTTCTCGACAGGTTCCAGTGGCTCACGAGTTCGGACACGCCGCGGGCAATACCTCGGTGCTCTCCCGTGGCGACGAGTACCCGTCGACGAGTCCGCACGCGGGAGACAATGCAAGTATTCTGCATTCAGGCAATCAGCTGCGGAGCCGGCACTTCCAGACGATAATCGACGAGATGAACTCGATGATCCCCGGAACGACTTTCTCCGTCCGCAGCGTTTAAGTGCGGTAAGTAAGACGCTGAAGACATCATGAACGATCGCGTTTTGATCGTCACCATCCTATGCATCACCGCGAGCTCGTGTAACTCACGCTCGGCGCCTCGAGAGCAGACCGCCGAGCAGTCGCCCGCGGTACCGCCCGAACCGATTCAAGGAGCCGCGATGAGCGAACAAAGATCGGAACCCGACCGCTCGGTTACCTGGGACCCCTCGTCCTGCGAGAAAGTGGAGAAGGTCCCGAGGTTTCTCGACAAAAGCGCAATCGAAATCTCCTCGGAGCTCGGCGAGCCAGCAAGGAAAGACTCCTTCAAGCTCGGAGAGCGTCAGGATGAGTTCCGGATCGAGCTGCAGAATACCTATCCTCTAACGGACCCAAGAAACCGCGACGTTCCGGTTCGAGAGTGGACGTGGGAGGAGAAGGACTGCAATCTGACCCTGTGGTTCCATCAAGTCAATGAAGAGTGGGTCGTCTTCGAGACGATGAAGTGGAACGACGGGACCGAATTCTAGATGGGGGAAATGGCACCGGAGGTACCTTCGCTCGGCCTCAGGGTGTCGGCGCAACTCCTCGGCGCATTTCGACCCAGCAGAACGAGGCGGAGGTCGTCTACCGGGCTACCTGCAGCGGGCCTCAGCATGATGAATCCCGATCCGTACGCGGCGACGTCGTAGGACGCGTTCCCCCGGGTCCGGGGACCAGGGGCAGGCGGAGCCTGACCCGAAAACCCTTGACTCCCGCGTGAAAAGGCCTATAGCGTAAAGGCCGGCTCCTTCGAGACGGAGGTCCATCGGTGTCAGGATCCCTACGGGCGGCGGCGCCCTGCTTCTTCTCGCTCCTGATCTCGGCCGCTGCTCCAGTCTGCGCCGCCCCCGCGCCGCAGCAGGGACCGTGCGCGTTCGTCGAGATCGACGTCGCGAAGTACGGATTGGCGCCGTTCCAGAACCCACCGGATCTCCCCGGTGAAAACGGGAGCCTGACCACCGAGCTCGCGGTCGAGCTGACCGACCCGTCGGCGACCGCCATCGCCGGCTGCAGCGTGTCGCTCCGGACCTACAACGGACGGCTGGTAGGCCCGACGCTGCGCCTCCGGCCGGGCGGCACGCTGAACCTGAGGCTCAGCAACCAGCTCCCCGCGGAGAGCGCGCAGCAAGTCGCCGACCAGGCGAAGCAGCAGGCGGAGCAGGCGTTCCTCGCGACCGCTCCGCACTCTTACAACACCACCAACCTCCACACCCACGGCCTGCACGTATCTCCGCAAGGCAACAGCGACAACGTTCTGCTCGCGATCCCCCCGCAGACCGACTTTCTCTACGAGATCAAGGTGCCGGCGAACCATCCGCCCGGAACCTTCTGGTATCACGCGCACACTCATGGCTCCACCGCCATCCAGGTGGGGAGCGGCATGGCGGGCGCCCTGATCATCGAGGACGCTCCGGCCGCGCTGCCTCCGGCCCTTCTCGCGGCCACCGAGCGCGAGAAGGTCCTGATCATCCAGACCATCCTCTACGACGCCACGGGCGAGGCCAACGACATCACCGCGTTCTTTCCCGACAGCCCGAGCACGAAGACGCTCTGCGAGCAGGGGAACAGCGGCTGCACCTGGCAGAACTCCAGGCGTCGGATCACGATCAACGGCCAGATCGTTCCCGTGATCCGGATGCGGCCGGGTGAAGTGCAGCGATGGCGCCTCATCGACGCGGCGTTTCGCGAGTCACTGAACCTCCGACTCGAGGGCCACACCCTCTACGAGATCGCTCTCGACGGCCTGTACCTCGGAAGAGTCGACGCCTGGGGGCCGGATCGGTCCATCGAGCTGCAGTCGGGCTACCGAAGCGACGTGCTGGTCCAGGCGAGGAGCGAGCCCGGGCGGTACCGGCTCATCGACGCCGCCTCGGCGGCGAACGTCTCTCTGCGCGGCATCGCCGAGCCCGAGAACGTGCTCGCCGAGGTGGTGGTGGAGGGCGAGCCGCTCCCGATGGAGCTTCCCACGAGCGATCAGATGGCCGCCCTCGCGCCGTTTCCCGGAGTCGACCTCTCGGAGACCGCGGACGGCGTGCAGACGGCGGTCTTCCAGATCGGGAGCGCCTATAACGCGAAGGACAAGCGCAATTACTTCCAGATCAACTCCCACCCCTTCGACCCGAGCCGCATCCGCACGCTTCGGCTCGGCGAGACCGAGATGTGGTCGCTCTCGACGGTGGGCGATCCGACGGGCGTCCCCAACTGCGCCGGTCAGGATCCCGACACCTGCGGTCCGATCCCGGCCCTCCCCCACGTCTTCCATATCCACGTGAATCCGTTCCAGGTCGCGCGGCAGGATCCGCAGGGCAACCGCGAGATGGTCTGGAAGGACACCGTGCTCATCCCGCCGGGTCAGACGCTCAACATCTTCACGCGATACCTCGACTACATCGGCCAGTTCGTCATGCACTGCCACATCCTCGACCACGAGGATCTGGGGATGATGGAGCTGGTCGAGGTCGTCGGTCAGGAGCCGTTCGCGCCGGGACACATCGCGCACTAGCCGGAAACCCCGATATGCCACCCACCGCGACCCCCACCCGTTACCAGCGGGTCATCGAGATCCTCGACCGCGCGGCCGGCGACAGCGAGTCCGACTATGGCGGCGTCGGCCGTTTCTGGAGGCTGCCGCTCGCTCGGTTCCTCGAGGTAGAAGTCCACGGTTTCCGCATGATTGCGCCCGCTCCCGCGCACTCGTGCTGCGGCGGAACCGACCCGTCATCCGCGGGCCGCGGCGCAGCCTCCGGACTCGTACGGGGGCTCCGAAGCGAGCCTCCATTCGACGGCTCGCAATTTCCCCGACTTCCCTGGGGCGGATCGGCGGTCACCGACGAGGACGTGCGGTTCATCTCCGACTGGATCGACGACGGCTGCCCGGAGCGCGACCACGTGCTGGCCTCGATCCCGCTCGCCTTCGACACGACCGGCCCTCCCACCCTCGAAGAGGTACGCGCCGAGGGTGAAGTCGAAGCCGCGAACGAGTTTCGCTATCGGCACGGCGAGGTCAAGCAGCGGATGAACATCGACTGCATGACCGAGCCCCAGATCGAGAAGCTTCGCTTCGCCTTCCGCGAGCTCTACGCGCTCAACCATTGGCCGGAGGATCGCCGCAGCTTCAACAACATCGCCCTCATTCACCAGAACCATTGCCAGCACGGTTGGGAGCGGTTCCTCCCGTGGCACCGGGTCTACCTGTACGAGTTCGAGCAGGCCCTGCAGGACGTCTGTCCCGACGTCACGCTCCCCTACTGGGACTGGACCATGCCGCAGTACCGACCCGAGAAACCGGAGTCGGGCTGGATCATTCCCAGGGCGCTCCAGGCGTACCTCACCAAAGCGTCGCTCCAGTTCTTGAAGGAAGCGCGACCGCCGCTTCCGCCCGAGGCTCTGGACAAGCTGAAAAGCGAGATGGTGGACCAGGGAAACCGCTACCCGTCGCAGAAGACTTTCTTCACCGCGGTGGCGGGCCTGATCGGTGAATCGTATGGGGAAGGGGAGTACCGCCTGCGGTTTCTCGACGCGCTCCTGGCTGCGAACGCCCTCTGGTACCCGCTCCGCTATCCATCGGAATTCACCGGGGGCACGATCGATACCGTCATCCACTACCACTACCCGACCGCGGACGACATCGAGCAGATCCTCAGCCTGCGCAGCTTCCGCGACTTCGGAGGCGGCTCGCTCTACAACGACGCCTTCGGATTCCTCGACCAGAACCCGCACAACACGATGCACATCTGGACCGGCGGAATGAACCCCGACTACCAGGCCCCGGGGAGGGACTTCGAGACGGACCTGGCCAGCGACCGGAATCGAGGGGTGAAGGTCGCGGGGCGCCGCTTCCACACCCGGAGCGACATGTACACGAAGCCGCAATACGGTGACATGTTCAGCAATCTGACCGCCGCCTACGATCCCATTTTCTGGCCGATCCACGTGAACGTCGATCGGTTGTGGTGGGAGTGGCAGCAAACGCATGCCCACTCGAACCCGGCCGACCTCGATGCGGTGCTGACACCCTGGAGCTACACCACGGCCGACACCCTCGACATCTCGGCGTTCGGATACGAGTACGTGCGCAGCTCCTACGTGGTACCGGTCGGGCTCGATGCCCCGGTCGGCCGCTTCGTATCGCACCCGATCGAGGTGCCGGAGGCGGTGCACGGCGCCTTCCGCCACGCCGAGGTGCGCCTCCACCGCGTACCACAGCTCCCCCGGTCCTGCTTCATCCGGGTCTTCCTGAACCTCCCGGATGCGAACGCGAGGACACCCCTGGACGATGCGCATTACGCCGGCTACCTCGCAGTCTTCGGCCACGGACCGTGCTACGGCGGACCCGGACACTGCGAGATTCCGGAGCGCCGCTCCCGCCCGTACGATGTCCGGCCGCGGAGCCACGACACGCCGCGCAACCACCGCATCGACGTGACCTCCAGCATGAGGCGTCTCCTCGATGCGGGAACGACCTCGATCCAGATCACCCTCGTGGTGATCGGGGCCGACTATCGCGAGGAGAACGAGCTGCTCCGGCTCGAAGGCCTGTCGCTCAACTTTCTCGACTGAAGGACCAGGGTGGCCACCTACAAGATCCATCCCGCCATCGGCATCGCGCGCCTCGGCAACAGTCCCGACGGGTTCTATCTCTCCCCCGAGCGACCGGCGGCTCTGCCGACCGACTGCGACGCCCGGGGAAACCCCCTGCTCTCTCCCGACGGCTCGACCGAGCTCCCGGTGAAGGCGTTCAAGGACGCCGAAGGACGCCTGAAGCGCCAGGCGGCGCGATTCCAGATCTGGGCGTACGACGACGAGAGTCCCGAGGGCCGCAAGCTCGAGCTGGGCGATCGCGTCGCCGGCGGCGGGAACGAGGGGGTCCTGGTCGATATCCAATGGCGCGTCTACCTCGCCAACAAGAAGGCCGCGTGGTACGAGTTCCGCCAGCAGGAGGGCGAGCACGGCTACGCGCCCGATCATCGGCGGCGCAACGCGGACGTCACCGATCCCCGGGCCCGGCAGTCGCTCATCATCGACCCGGGCCCTCGCGTCGTCGGCACCAAGGACCGACGCCGGGCGCGCTTCGACCGCGAAGGCAGCGAAGCGGTGTACGCGGCCACCTTTCCGCCGGATCTCGAGCCCCATTCCATCGATACCCTGGGGGAGATCCTGACCGACGACCGCGGCCGCCTCCTGGTGCTGGGGGGATACGGCCGCTCGGGATCGTTCCAGTCGAGCGAGATCGGTCAGCCGCGCATCGACGACTACGCGAACAACGACGGTTGGTTCGACGACACCTCGGACGGTCCGGTGACCGCGCGGCTCGTCCTCTACTCGGCGCTCGTGAAACAGACGCGCTACGTGGACGTGGAGCTGCCCGCATGGGTCATCGTCGGCTACCCGGCCTACGTCCCCGAGATCCTCGACATGGTCACTCTCGAGGACGTGCTCTACGATCTGGCCGTCCGTCATTTCGCCTACCGGACCGACCTCTATGGCACCATGGGCACCTGGGGCGATCCTCAATCGGTCGATCCCTCGGACCGTACCGCGCTCTCGATGTGGCGGGCCGGCCGCCTCGGCTGGAACCCGGACTACCGGCCCTGGTTCTATCGCGATATCTGGCCGATCCTCTACCGCGCGGACCAGTTCACGTACCTCTCGAACGTCCTCGGTCAGTCGAACTACCCTCACAACCAGTCGAAGCGCGGCAACTTCGATCCGTTCAAGCTGTCGGTGCCGCCTGCGGTGGACCGCAAGGGGGTCGAGAAGTGCGAGAAGGAGTGCGCGGCGAAGCACGAGTCGGGAGAGCTCCTCCTCGAGACGCTCGGCCCCGTCCTCGCTTCCATCGAGAGCAGCGCGCGGGTCGAGCTCGGCGAGCGCGCGACTGCGGAAGCGAGAGGGTTGACCGACCTCGCGCAAAAGCTCAGCGACGATCCGGGAGGGGTCGACGAGGTGCTGGCGGCGGTCCGGCGGGCCCTTCCGGACGACCTGTACCTGCAGCTCGACGCGACGGTGCGGGAGCACGCTCGTCGACACCAGACCGGGAAAATCCTCGAGGAGTGCCGGCGAAGGTGCATGCAAGCGAACACCCGGGATCCATACCGGAGCTATCGACGGTTCCTCTTCGACCTCGTTCGCCAACCGGGCGAGGAGAACCAGTTCCGCCTGAGCGACAAGGCCGAGAGCCGCACCCACAACCTCCCGCTCATGCCGCTCCTCGCGGGCGACAACCCGATCTCGAACGTGCTGCCCTCGAAGTTTCTCCGCCTGACGGACTTTCAGTTCTACCTCCTCCGCCAGTGGTCGAGAGGACTCTTCTTCAATGAAGAGATGGAGGGCTGGGCCAGGCCCGACCCGTGGCTGCCCTATGCCGGCTGGAGCAACCGGACCGGTCGCGACCTCGACCGTGGAGTGCTCAGTAACCTCCTGGGCGGTGCGTTTTGTCCCGGCGGCGAGGTGGGATGGATCCTTCGCAACCCGGCGATCTACGTGGAGCCCTATCGCCTCAAAGCGGACGCCGCGTTCGCGTCGTTCCGGCAGACTGCCGCCCAGACGAATACCACCCGGGGCGCCGTCCTCGATACCGATTACGAAGCCTATGTCGGCGAGGACCTGAGCCAGAACGACGACTTCGAGAGGGGGCTTCAGCCCGGCGACGTCACCAAGCACATGGCCGTCCCCTGGCAGTCCGACTTCAACGAGTGCTCGACCCAGGAGATCAACGTCACGTACCAGGAGTGGAACGAGATCTATCCCGAGGGCGCCCGCGATGAGGGGATGAAGCGCGAGCAGCAGGTCTGGGAGACTCTATGGTGGCCCGCACATCGACCGCTCCAGGCCTGGGAGCTCGTCGAGGTAGAGGACGGCAAGCCGACCCTTCGATGGACCGACTGGGCCCGTGGCATCCCGCAGACCCTTGCCGGCGATCTCAAGATGGTCACCGAGTGGTGGCGGCTCGGTTTCGTCCGCCAGAACCCGTACCTGCCCGAAGAAGTCAAGCCGACCGAGCTTCCGCCCGATCAGAAGTACGTCAGCGTCGAGCGCACCGAGCGCTCCGAGGAGGAGGAGTGAGCGGCAAGCCCTTCGTCGCCTCGCTCTACGCCGTCGAGCACGACTGAGTGGTCGAGCTTTCCTGGGACGTGGCGATTGCGGGCGGTGGCCCGGGCGGTTCGGCTGCGGCGCTGTCGCTGCGCGCGTACGCGCCCTCGCTGTCGGTGGTCTTGATCGAGGCTTCGGCCTATGACGAAGCGCGGCTCGGGGAGAGCCTTCCACCGGCCGCGGGCCGCATTCTCGATCATCTGGGACTGACGAAATCGTTCCCGCCACATCGGCGCCGCGAGGTTCATGGCACCGCCGCGGCCTGGGGCGCCGCGGCGCTCCAGGAGAACGATTTCATCTACTCGATCCGTGGCTCCGGATGGCATCTCGATCGGCCGGGGTTCGACGCGCTCCTCGCCTTCGAGGCCGCGGCTCGTGGCGCGAGCCGGTTGACCCGGACGGTCGTGCGCGGCGTCGAAAGGAGCGAGGGGGTCTGGCGGCTCTCCCTCTCCTCGGACGATGCGATCCGCGCGCGCTTCGTGGTCGACGCTACCGGACGCGCCGCGACCGTCGCCCGTCAGTGCGGCGCGCGGTTCCATCGGAAAGACCGACTCGTCAGTTTCTCGCGCCTCTTCGAAGATCGGCACGAGGATCCGCGGACGGTGGTCGAGGCCTGGTCCGGCGGCTTCTGGTACACCGCGGGCCTACCCGGAGGCCGTCGCCTGGCCGCTTGCTTGACCGATGCCGACGTCGCGCGGCGGGAGCGCCTGAGTGACCGCGCCCGCTGGACGAGGGTCCTCGAGGCCACGGCGCACGTGTCGCTACGGGTTCGTGGCGCGGCGCCCCTGAGCCCGCTCGCGGCCCGCGCGACCGAGTCTCGGGTCCTCTCTCCGCCGGCCGGATCCGGCTGGCTCGCGGTCGGCGACGCGGCGTCGATCTTCGACCCGCTCTCCGCGCAGGGGATCACCAAGGCGATGCGCTCGGGAGTCTTCGCGGCCTACGCGATCGGGGACTCGCTCGAGCGCGGCGACGACTCCGGACTCGCGCGATACCAGCGCTTCGTCCGAGAGGAGTTCGCGTCCTATCTCGACCTGCGCTCCCGGTACTACCGACGGGAGACACGCTGGCCCGACCAGGAATTCTGGCGAAGACGGAGGCCCGCCTGACGCTCCGCTCGGGAACGCGTTGGAATTCGAAACAAGACCATGAGCATCGCCCGGATGAGCGACACCGACCCGGACGCCCACCGCCTTCACGTTGATCTGATGAGGCGCAAGATCGTCGGGATCCGAGCCGAGGCGATCGAGTAGAATCACGTCAGTCGTCCGCGCGTGGAACCATGAGCATCCGTCGTCTTATCGTGGGCCCGATCGTCCTCGCGGCGGCCGCGGCCATCGGGGCGTGCGCGCCCCCCGCCCGGACTCTCTCCGCCGAGGCACAGGAGGGGAGCGAGCCCCGGTCCGCGCTCGAGGGCCGGCCGCTCTACTCCCAGGGGAACGAGGAGCTCATCATCCGGGACTTCTTCGGCGATCGGATCAACGGCTTCTTCGTGGACGTGGGCGCGGCCTGGCCGATTACGTACAGTAATACTTACTACCTCGAGGGGCACCTGGGGTGGAGCGGGGTCGCCGTCGATGCCCTGCCGGAGTACGGCCCGTCGTGGCTGGAGAGCCGGCCCCGGAGCCGGTTCTACAGCTATTTCGTGACCGATCGCGACGACGCGGTCGAGACGTTCTACCGGTCGGAGCTCACCGGGGTGTCCTCCTCCTCGAGGAAGCAGGCGCAGGGTCCTTCGGGAGGAGCTTCCTACGAGGAGATGCTCGTCCCCTCGATCACTTTGAGCCGGCTGCTCGAGGAGAACGGCGTTTCCCGAGTCGACTTTCTCTCGATGGACATCGAAGGCGCCGAGCTCACGGCCCTCGCGGGTTTCGACATCGAACGCTTCCGGCCGGAGCTGGTGTGCATCGAGGCCAAGCCCGAGAACCGGCGAGGCATCCTCGAGTACTTCGAGGCCCATGGCTACGAGCGGCTCGAGAGGTATTCGGAGCACGACCGCACCAACTACTATTTCGCGCCGAACGAGCCCGCCGCGGTTGCGGGCGGCGGGCCTCCCGCGGTTCCGCCGCTGCGGTCTCGAGGAGCGCCTTCGGTGGTGGCGCGAGCGGCTCTCGCGCTCATGGTCTCGACGATCCTGCCGGGTCTGCTGCTCGTGGGGACGCTGAAGCTGGGAGCGGGCCCCCTCGAGAGATGGGTCTTCGCGGCGGTCCTCGGCGGTCCCCTCGCGGGAGCGATCTACTGGCTGTCGCTCGTGACGGGATCGCCCCTGCTCTATGGGGCGCTCCTCGGCCTCGCGGGCCTTGGCGCCCTGTACGTCTTCCGCCGCGATCGGGCGCTCCTTGGCGCCGGCGGATTCGGGCGGGCGAAGCCCCTCGCCGGCCTGTTGCTCCTTCTCTCGGCCGTCGGAGGCGCGTACCTTTTCACCGAGGGGCACTACTACAAGCTCGACTCCCGCGGAAGCTTCGTGATGGATCCGGCCTTCACCGAGGAGGCTCTCTACCACGCGGCCATCGTCGAGGGACTCCAGACGTCCTTTCCCACGCCGCTCGTGCCGGTTTCGGGAGCGCGGGTCCTCCCCTCGGGCGCGGGTTACCACCTGCAGGTCGCGGCGTGGCAGCGGTTCTTCGGGGTCGATCGCTACGACGGGATCTGCCGCGTGGGAATCCTCTGGTGGCTCTCGCTCCTGATCTTCTCCGCCTTTCTCTTCGGGCTGCGCTTCAGCCGGAGCCCGGCCGTGGCCCTCGCGTCGACGGCGCTCTTGTTCGGCGGAGGTCTGGCCTTTCTCTTCCACCAGGCGCCGTCGGTGAGCTTCTGGAGCCTGGTGTTCATGGACGCCGCCGTGGTGTCCATCCTGCTCATCGACCCCCTCCTTCCGGCGCTGTCGCTGTTCTTCGTCGGGCTCGTCCTGTTCGACGAGTACCTCGAGCGCTCGCATCGAGGCGCGCTCGCGGCGTCCGTCCTCTCGCTCTTGGCGCTCTTCTCGATGAAGGCCCTCCTGGCCGTCCAGATCGTGGGAGCGATCGTCCTCGCCTCCGCACTCGCCCGCGGCGCCGCCGCGGCGCGGGCCCGGCGCGCCGCGCTCGCGTTCACCCTCGCGTCGGCCCCCGTGCTGGCGATCGGGGCTCTCGCGCTCCGGGAGTCCGACGAGGGCATCGACGTACGGCCGCTCGAGTTCCTGCGCCATTTCTCGGAGACCATCGGCCGTCTGGAGTGGGCGGGAGCGATGGAAGCGCTGAGCGAGGGAGCCGGAAACGCGTGGAGCCTGGGACTCGCCATCCTCGTCACCGTCCTCTGGCTCGCCGGCTTTCTCGGGCTTCGCCTGCTGGGAGCGGCGGGAGTGGTGCGAGACGCGGTCTCCCGCTCGGGATCGGTGCGTTCCGCGCTTTCTCTCTTCGTGGTGATCGGGTTCCCCATGACCCTCCTGCTTCGGCTGGGGCCGGAGGACAGCGCGGGAGTCCTGAACCCGCCCGCCCTCAACCAGGCGCTGTGGTTCGCGTCTTTCAGCGGGATGGCGGCCTGGCTCTGGACGGCGGAGGCGCTCGCGAAGGGCGCTCGCGGCGGCTGGAAGAGCCGGGCGGCCGCCATCGCCGCCGCTTCGCTCCTCGCCTTCCCCTCCGCGGTGCAACACTTCGTCTACGAGACCTCCCTCGCGGTGGAAGCGGTCTCGTTTCCGCCGTCGGAGGTCGCGGCCGCGTCGGCCAGCCGGGAGCTCTCGGGCACGGAGGAAGTATTCCTCGAGCCCCCGGGACGGACCCGGCCTTCGCTCGCCGCCTCGCTCGCCGGCCGGCCCGTGGTCTACGATTCCTACGTCGCCCTCCGCGACCGGCGGATTCCGCGGGAGGAGCTCGAGTACCGGCGCCACGCCGTGGAGCAGTTCTGGAGCTCGACCGACCCCGGATACGGCTCCTGGTTCCTGTCGCACTTCAACGTCCGGTGGATCTACAACCCCAGGGATCTCCCATCTCCCGTGGCGGGGGCGAGGTGGGCGAGTCCCGCGTTCGCGAACGACGCCGCCACGATCTACCGGGTGCGAAGCCTGGCCGACGTCCCCCTCCGCATACCCGAGCGGCTTCCGCTCACGCGACAGGGCGCGGTCTTCTTCGGTCCGGGATGGGGCCCTCCGGAGTCTCGACCCCGCCTCCGGCGGCTCTTCCCGGGCCTCGCCGTGCTCTACCTTCCCACGAACGAAGCGCGACCGCTCCACATCGAGTTGTTCCTCGGGAAGCCCCATGCCGCCGGCTGGCTGCGGCTCGGCGCCCACCGGGTGGAGGTCGACGCCGACGGAGAGCGGATCGAGCTCATCCTCCCCGCAAGGGAGGCTCAGCGCGGACTGAGCCGGATCGAGACGTTCTGGGAAGGCGCGGACCCGCTCCCGGTCATCGACATCCACTTGTGCGAGGATCTGACCTGAGGACTTTCGTTCCTCCTCGCGCGATCTCCCCGCGGGCCTGGCGTCGGGCGAGGGCCGACCGAGGGTTGGTTCGAAGACCGTCGAGGCCGGAGAGAGTTCTCGAACTCGAGGGCGCCTTCCTACTGGATGGATCCCGGGAAGTTCAGGCTACCGAGAAACCGGCTCGAGAGTCGTCACCTGGACCTCCGCGCCGCTGAAGTCACCCACCACCTTGACCAGGTGACGATCGGACTTCGTCGTTTCGCGGAAGTACTTCAACGCCAACTGGTCGCCGTCGTCGTCGAATTCGAAGAACTCTCCCTCGACCCAGAGTCCGTAGCCCGTTACCACGCATTCGAGCTCGAGCGCGCATTTCGTCGTGTGGGCCTCCGGTCCGCCTTTCGCCTCTCGCGACCGGCAGGCCGTCGGCATCACGTATCCTTCGCGAGTCTGGGCCTCCGGAGCCGCCGCGGCGCCGGCGGTTGAGAGCCACGCGACCAAACCGATCGCCGGAACTACGACCATGAGACCTCCTTCCTGTCTAGCCGCTACAAGTATACCCGCGGACCGCCAGGACCGTGCCGAGAAACGGCCGTTCGGGCAGATCGCGCTCGGTGAGGCTGCTCACCCGCGATTCGGTTAGCGGATCCGACCGGGTGCGCCTTGGCGTCATCCCCCGAGAGCTGCGGCGACGAACGCTCCCTTCGCTTCCGAATACCGCGCGCGATCGGCGCCATGCCGCCCGGCAAGATCCCGCTTCATCGCGAGGTAGCGGTGCCGCAATTCGCGGTCGGCCCGCAGGGCGTCCCGGAAGCGCATCTGGTCGCGGAGATCGGATGCGCCCGGCTCTCCCAGGTGAAGATGGTGCGTGCGCGGGCGGCCCTTCCTGAAGAAGTGGCGCTCGAGGTTCGTGGGATAGTCGCAGAAGTTGTAGCCCAGCTCGGCAAGCGGCGGGATGTATCGGCAGGTGTCCTCGAGCTTGGGCACGGTGACGGCGATGTCCAGGATGGGCTTCGCCCACAAACCCTCGACCGCCGTCGAGCCGATGTGCTCCACACCGAGCACCAGACCCGCGAGAGCGCGCTCGATAGCTCGCCGCTCCTCCTCGAATCGAGAGGGAAAGCGCGGATCCCAGGGTGCGAGATGCACGGGCTCTCGCAGGTCGTCTTCCACGAAGGCCGCCGTCTGGTCCTCGCTCTCGCAGCGTACGACGAGACCGAGGTCGCCGCATCGAGCCTCCGCGATCTGCGTTTCCTGGAGCTTTCGGCCTTCCGCCGTGAGCGTGGGGAAGTCAGCCTGAAGTCGATAGGCGAAGCTCGTGGCTTCTATCGAGGCCAGCGCTCTTCTCGTCGCCCTCAAGCGGGACCAGGTCGAGAAAACCTCGGCGACGAGGAAGGTCTCGATGCCCCTCTCGCGCTCCCGGGTGATGCGGGCGGCGAGCTCCGGCGGAGGCTCGGAATCGATAATCAGCGCCCGTTCGAAACGGCTGACGAGCCGCCGCGCGACGTCCCGCTGAATCTCGAGGTCCGCACCATTGATGAAGACGAGCAACAGCCTTACCGCTCAAGGTTCCGTCGAGCTCTCGAAGAAATCGCGCGCCTGTCGTCCAAGATTGCGGCCGGCCCGAAGGTCGTTCCCGAACTCCAGATAGGGTCCCTGCTCCTCGGAATAGACGGGCCAATGGGGAAGACCGTCGCCATTGGGGTTTCCCGTGCGGGCGAAGTTGAGCCAGTAGCTCGACATGAGATCGGATAGACGCCGATCCACTTCGTCGGGCTCGATTCTCGAGGAATCCACACTCCTCCGCTTCCGGATTCCGGAGGCGATCGGCGGGCGAGGCGATCCATGGAAGCTCGCGCGACCACGACGCGCGTCGAGTCAGATCAAGCTTCGCAGAACCGTGTGCAGAATTCCGCCGTTCTTGTAGTACTCGACGTCGATCGGGGAGTCGAGACGAGCGACGACCTCGAACGAGAACGTAGACCCATCTTCCCGTTTCGCGGTGACCCTCAGCTTCGCTCTCGGAGCGAGCCCTGCGAGCCCTCCAATGTCGAGCACCTCGCGGCCGGTGAGGGCGAGGCTCGAAGCCCCCCCGCCGGGGAGGAACTCGAGCGGGAGCACTCCCATCCCCACGAGGTTCGACCGGTGGATGCGCTCGTAGCTTTCGGCCACGACCGCGCGCACCCCGAGAAGGAGCGTCCCCTTCGCCGCCCAGTCGCGCGAGGAGCCGGTGCCGTACTCCTTCCCGGCGATGACCACGAGGGGCGTTCCCGCCTTCTTGTAGAGCATCGCGGCGTCGAAAACGCTCATCTGCTGGCCGCTCGGAACGTGGATCGTCACTCCACCCTCGACCCCGGGAACCATCTGGTTCTTGATCCGGATGTTGGCGAAAGTTCCGCGCAGCATGACGCGGTCGTTCCCCCGCCGGGAGCCATAAGAGTTGAAGTCCTTCTTCTCGACGCCTCGCTCCTTGAGGTAGCGTCCCGCCGGGGAGTCCTCGGCGATGTCGCCCGCGGGCGAGATGTGGTCCGTGGTCACGCTGTCCCCGAGAAGCGCGAGAACCCGGGCGCCTCGGATGTCCGAGATCTCGGGAAGCTCGCGGGTGAGGTTGGTGAAAAACGGCGGTTCCTGGATGTAGGTCGAGGATTCCGCCCAGCGATAGAGCTTTCCGCCCGAGACCGGGATGCGGTTCCACTCCTCGTTTCCGTTCCAGACGTTTCCGTACATCTTGGTGAACATCTCGGGCCGGATCGCTTTCTCGACGGAATCCCGCACTTCCTGCTCCGAAGGCCAGATGTCCCGGAGATACACCGCTTTTCCCTCGGCGTCCTTTCCCAGAGGCTCGGAGGTGAGATCGATGTCGACCGTGCCCGCGAGAGCGTAGGCAACGACGAGAGGCGGGGACGCGAGGTAGTTCGCCCGCACCAGAGGATGCACACGTCCCTCGAAGTTGCGATTGCCGGAGAGCACTGCGGCCGCGACGAGCTCGTTCTCGGAGACCGCTTTCGCCACCGGCTCCGGGAGCGGTCCGCTGTTTCCGATACAAGTCGTGCAGCCGTAACCGACGAGGTGGAAGCCGAGGTCCGCGAGCGAGGGGAGCACTCCCGCTTCCCTGAGGTACTCGGTCACGACCTTCGAGCCCGGGGCCAATGACGTTTTTACGTATGGCGGGACCTTCAGGCCGCGTTCCGCCGCCTTCTTCGCGAGAAGGCCGGCGCCCACCATGACCGAAGGGTTCGAGGTGTTGGTGCAGGAGGTGATGGCGGCGATGACCACGGCGCCGTGGCCGAGGTTCTCTTTGCCACCGTTGAAGCTCGTGGTCGCGGTCTTCGAAAGCTGTGCCTGCGAGAGACCGAAGCCCCGGTCCTTCACCGGCGCCTGGAGCGCGTCGCGGAACTGGGACTTCATCGAGGAGAGCGCGACTCGATCCTGCGGGCGTTTCGGACCGGCGAGGCTCGGCTCGACGGTTGAGAGGTCGAGCTCGAGGGTTTCGGTAAAATCGGGGTCCTGGGTGTCGTCGGTGCGGAAGAGCCCCTGGAGCTTGTTGTATGCCTCGACGCGATCGACTTCCTCCTCGCTCCGGCCTGTCCGCCTCAGGTAGCGAAGGGTCTCCGTGTCGACGGGGAAGAACCCCATGGTGGCTCCGTACTCGGGGGCCATGTTCGCGACCGTCGCGCGATCGGGAAGGGACATTCGGCCGAGCCCCGGTCCGTAGAACTCGACGAACTTCTCGACCACACCCTTCTTGCGGAGCATCTGGGTCACGGTGAGGACGAGGTCGGTCGCGGTCACGCCTTCGGGGAGGCTTCCCACGAGCTTGAACCCGACGACTTCCGGCATGATGAGGTACGACGGTTGACCGAGCATCGCCGCCTCGGCCTCGATCCCGCCGACGCCCCATCCGAGGACTCCGAGTCCGTTGATCATCGTGGTGTGCGAGTCGGTGCCGACGAGGGTGTCGGGGAAGAGATACACCTCGCCGTCCTTCTCCTTCTGCATCACCACCTTCGCCAGGTACTCGAGGTTGACCTGATGGACGATGCCCGTCGCCGGGGGCACCACACGGAAGTTGTCGAACGCCTGCTGGCCCCACCTCAGGAACTCGTAGCGCTCGCGATTGCGCTCGAACTCGATCTCGGCGTTGCGCTTGAGCGCGAGCGGGGTCCCGAAGACGTCCACCTGGACGGAGTGATCGATTACCAGATCCACGGGGACCGCAGGGTTGATGCGGGCGGGGTCGCCTCCGAGCCGCTCCATCGTGCCGCGCATCGCCGCCAGATCCACGACCGCGGGAACGCCGGTGAAATCCTGGAGGATCACCCGCGCCGGCAGGAACGGAACTTCCTTCGAGCCAGGCTTCTTCGCGTTCCAGCGCGCGAGGGCCTCGACGTCCTCTTCGGTGGTGATCCGGCCGTCGCAGTTTCGCAGCGCCGCTTCGAGAAGAATCTTGATGCTGAACGGAAGCTTCGATATCGAAGGGAGGCCGGCCTTCTCCAGACGCTCGAGGTGAAACACCGTTACGCTCTCGCCCCGTCCCGCGGCGAACGCTTCTTTCGTACCGAAGGGATTTCGCGTCGATTGGGTCATCGTCTTTGAGCTCCTGAGTCCGAACCCCTAACTTTAGACCCCGTGACAGTGCGGATCAACAACGCTTTCACGTCGCTCGCATCTCGTTGCCGCGACGGCGGTTTGTTGTTATAAGTGTAATCGCGAATGGATACCGCGGCCGAGCAACCGGAAGCGCTTCCTGTCCCGCTTCCCTTCGACATCACTCGCGCGTTCACGTTTTTCTTCGAGGACCCCGAGTGGATCCCGAAGCTCGCGGTAGGGACGCTCTTCGCTTTGTTGAGCCCGTTTCTCCTCGGCGCCATTCTCGTCACCGGCTACGCGGTGTCGCTCGCGCGGCGCGTTCGCGAGGATCGGCTTCCCCGCCTTCCGGAGTGGGATGATTTCCAGGAGATCTTTCTCGAGGGACTCCGGGGAATGGCCGTGGCTCTCGCCCACAAGCTGCCGTTTCTTCTTCTCGGGGTCCTGGTGCTCCTCGCCCTCGCTGGCGGCATCTACCTCGGCCGGGAGGCGGAGGAGTTCATGTTCCTGGGACTCCCCGCGCTCTTCGGCGGCTTCGTCGTGGTTTTCGTGCTCGGTCTTTCGATCCTCGTCTATCTCCCCGCGGCGATGGTCCGCCTCATACAGACCGACCGCGTGGTGGCGGCCTTCGACGTTCTCGCGAACGTCGACTTCATCCGGGCTCATCTGACGCGTTACGCCCTCGGCCTTCTCACCATCGTTCTCGCGGGACTCGTCTCCCAGCTCGGCTTCTTCTTATTCTGCGTCGGCATCTTTCCGGCCTCTTTCTGGTCGATGTGCGTCATGGGGTACGTCGTCGGCGAGCTCGCGAAGCTCGATCCGGGCCGCCCCGGCGGTCGGGAAGCCGGGAGCTAGCGGTTTGCCGCGAGCGGAGCGAGCTCGGCCGGGAGGAAGCGCACGCGCCGAAGGCGCGTAAGCGCGGGAATTTTGCCGTGGGAGAAGCCTCGAGGGAGCCCGGCAACATCTCATACCCTCGAAGGAGCCCGATGCGGACGATTCGGCCGTCCTCCCGAGCGAAGAGCGAGGGAGCGCGACGAGCCGACGAGGCGAGTGCGCATTGAAGAAGGAGAAGCTCCAATGAAAGTGACCGCGCTCGTGGCGTCGCTCTCGATCCCGCTCCTCGTCGCGAACAAGGAAGAAGACCGACTCGAGGAGTCCGCTACCGTGGTGAAGGAGATCCTCGACATACCCGACGGGATTCCGCAGGAGCTCCTCGACAAAGCGGAGTGCGTCGTAGTCCTTCCCTCGGTGAAGAAGCTCGCCATCGGGATTGGCGGAAGCTACGGCCGGGGCGTACTCGTCTGCCGAAGCGGCGAGGACTTCAAGGGCGCGTGGGGTCCGCCCGCGCTCTACCGCCTCGAGGGAGGCAACATCGGTTTGCAGCTCGGAGGTCAGGCCACCGACTTCCTGTTCCTGGTGATGAACCCCAAGGGAGCCGAGTCGCTTTTACGCAGCAAGGTCAAGCTCGGCGCCGACGCCTCAGCCGCCGCCGGGCCCAAGGGACGGTCCGCGGGCGCCGCTACCGATGCGGCGATGCGGGCCGAGATCCTGACCTACTCCAGAAGCCGCGGCCTCTTCGCCGGCCTCTCTCTCGAAGGCTCCACTCTCCGCCCGGACGGGGGCGGCAACGAGAACCTGTACGGACGGGAGATCAGCGCCGCCGACATCGTGCGAAAGGGCAAGGTCGGGATTCCCGCGGCGGCGCGGGCACTGGTGGCAGCCCTGGACCGAGCCTCTCCTGAGAACCTGTCGAACTAGACCCTCTTCTGGGCCTTGAGCTCCTCGAGCTCTTCCAGGCTCTTCGGCCAGTCTTCTCGAAGGAGGCGCGAGAGCGCTCGGTCCGCGAGGAGCTTTCCTCCGGTCTGGCACCGCGGGCAGTAGTTCGTTTCGTTCTCGGCGTATGCGATCCGCTGGACCGGAGTCAAACACACCGGACAGGGTTGCCGGTACCTACCGTGAACCGCCATCTTCGGACGGAAGGCGGTTACCTTCTCCGGGAAGTCGTCGCCGGCTTCTCTACGCAGCTCATCGGTCCATTCGATCAAAGTCTCCCGCGTCGCGTGGTAGAGCCGTTCGGTCTCCTCGTCGGAAAGCCGGGAAGTCCAGGTGACGGGGGAGAGCCGGGCGCGATGGAGGACCTCGTCGGAGTACGCGTTTCCGATTCCGCTGAAGAGCCGCGGGTCGGTGAGAGAGCGCTTCAACGTGTGGTTCTCGCGCGCGAGAGCGCGACGGAAGTCCTCGAGGTCGGATTCGAGGACTTCGAGACCGCCGCGGTCGAGAAGTGCAAGGTCGGACTCGCCGCGCACCAGGTGGAGCGACGCTCGTCTCTTGGAGCCGGCTTCGGTGAGGGTGACGCTTCCCGAGGAAAAGTCGAACCGCGCGAGACCTCGCTTCTTGGGGAGGTTCGGTCTCGTTGCTCCCGGCTTCCAATGGAGCCTTCCTGCAATCATCAGGTGGATCACCAGGAAGAGCTCGTCGTCGAGCTCGATCACGATCCTTTTCCCCAGGCGCCTCACGGCCTGGACCTCCTTCCCGACGAGCTCTTCTGGATGGGGCGCGATAGAGCGAAGCAAGAAGGGGTTTCCGAGCTCGAGCCCTTCGAAACGGGCTCCGCGGAGGCGTTTTTCGAGGGCCTCGGTGTAGACGGTGACGTCGGGAAGCTCGGGCATGACCTCCGGTATTGTGACACGGGCTCGGAAACGCGTTAGGCTTCGCCGGGAGGCCCATGCATGGTGGACAGGCGTTTCGAAGGAAAAGTGGCCCTGGTGACGGGGGCATCGAGCGGAATTGGAAGGGCCACGGCCGAACGGCTCGCGAGCGAAGGGGCGAAAGTCGCGGTGACGGCCCGGCGGGAGGACCGGCTCTCGGAGGTGGTCTCCCGGATCGAAGCCTCAGGGAGCCCCGCGAAGGCGTTCGCTTGCGATCTGACGAGCGAGACCGACCGCAAGCGGCTGGTCGACTCCGCCGTGTCTCACTATGGAGGGCTCGACGTCCTGGTGAACGCCGCGGGAATCATCGGCTTCGGCACCATCGAGGACACCACCCTCGACGCCTGGCAGCGCATGTTCGACGTGAACGTGGTCTCGATCTTCCACCTAATGCAGCTCGCGCTCCCCCACCTCCTCCCGCGGAAGGGGAACATCGTGAACGTTTCGAGCGTCAACGGCATGCGCTCGTTCCCGGGAGTTCTCGCGTACTGTTCGAGCAAGTCGGCCCTCGACCAGCTTACGCGTTGCTCCGCCCTCGAGCTCGCGGCCAAAGGAGTCCGGGTGAACGCGGTGAGCCCGGGGGTCGTTGTGACCGAGCTCCATCGTCAGGCGGGATTGAACGAGGACGCTTACAACGCGTTTCTCGAGCGGAGCAAGACCACCCATCCCATGGGCCGCGTGGGGCAGCCCGAGGACCTGGCGGCGCTCATCACCTTCCTCGCGTCGGAGGAAGCCGGTTGGATCACCGGCGCCACCGTCAACATCGACGGCGGACGGCACCTCACCTGCGCCAGGTAGCAGGCTGCTGTAAGAATGCATCTGCAGCCTGCGCGAGCGGAGCGTTCGCCTTCGCGCGAAGCGCTTCGGCGAAACCGCGCCGGAGCCCGAAGGGCGGAGGCGGGAGCCCGGCCGGGAGGAAGGGGCCGAAGGCCCCGGGGATCCGGCCGTCCTCCCCGCGCGGAGCCTTCAGCCCACTGCCGCGGGGGTGGGGCCCCGCAGCACGCATCGAAGTGCGCGGGGAGCGAGCCGAGCGGAGCCCTCAGCCCAGAGCGATGGGGGTGGGGCCCCATCGCATTGATCGAAGAGCGAGGCGAGCATTAAGTTGGACGGAGTATCTCGATGCA
>Ga0299906_10001194_pt1 | contig 22420 bp, 13 predicted proteins | sample RVTome_14_FD_200259 | JGI IMG/M metagenome (GOLD analysis project Ga0299906, IMG submission 200259) | Soil microbial communities from uranium-contaminated site in the Upper Colorado River Basin, Wyoming, United States - RVT145D125 (version 2) ...
ACGATGGTTCCCGCCCGGATCTATCGGCCCTCCGATCTGGGCGCCGAATCGAACGGCGCCGGCGTCATCTTCGTGCACGGCGCGGGATACCTGCACAACGTGCACAACTATTGGTCGTCGTACTACCGCGAGTACCAGTTCCACCACTTCCTCGCGGCAAACGGTTACACCGTGCTGGACGTCGACTATCGTGGCTCCGCCGGATACGGCGCCGAGTGGCGGACCGGTATCTACCGGTGGATGGGCGGCAAGGATCTCTCCGACCAGGTCGACGGAGCCCGCTATCTCTCGGCGAGCGAAGGCGTCGACCCGGAGCGCATCGGGCTCTACGGGGGCTCGTACGGCGGCTTCATCACGCTGATGGCGCTCTTCACCGCGGGCGACACGTTCAAGTCGGGTGCGGCGCTTCGGTCGGTCACGGATTGGGCGCACTACAACCACGGTTACACGAGCCGCATCCTGAACCTCCCCCACGACGACGCGGAAGCGTACGAGCAGTCGTCACCGATCTACTTCGCGGAGAATTTCCGGGACGACCAGCACCTGGTCATGCTGCACGGGATGGTGGACACCAACGTCCATTTCTCCGACGTCGTGCGACTCTCGCAGCGGCTCATCGAGCTGGGCAAGGAGAACTGGGAGCTCGCGGTCTACCCGGTGGAGAACCACGGCTTCGTCGAGCCGAGCTCGTGGACCGACGAGTATCGCCGGATCTTCGAGCTTTTCGAGCGTACGCTGAGCGAACCCGGATGTACCACCGACGGCGGTTTCTGCACCGTGCGAGGGGGGGTGGGTCGCTGAGCGTGTGGGTGTGAAGGGTGCCCCGGCATCCCCCCTTCGCCTCCGGCGGCACATTGCTGGGAGAGGGAGCGCCGCCGTCCCCCTTCGCCTCCAGCGGCACCAGCCGAAGCCGGCTTCGGGGGACGGCGTCCCTCCCTCTCCCTGTCTCGCAGGTCGGCTCAGGGGGGGTGTCGGGGTACCCTTCGTCCGACCGGTCAGGTCGTTGAGCGGAGGGCGTCGGCGGAGTCGATGCGTGACGCGCGGATCGCAGGGATGAGTCCGGATAGCGTTGCGACCGCGAGGAGGACGCCCACCATCACGACGAAGGTCGCGGGGTCCGTCGGCTCGACGCCGAAGAGCAACGACGAGATCAGGCGCGTGCCGACCAGCGACGCCGAGATCCCGACCGCCACGCCGATGCCGGTGAGCACGAGGGTCCGGGCAACCACGCGGCTCCGCACCCCCGCGGCCGACTCGCCCAGCGCCATCCGGATGCCGATCTCGGGAATCCGCTCCGTCACGGAGTAAGACAGCACACCGTAGATTCCGACGCCGGCCAGAAGCACAGCGCTGAGCGCGAACGCACCGAGGAGCTGCAGTGTGAAGCGTCGCGGGGACACGGACCGCTCGACGACGGAGTCGAGCGTCCTGAAGTCCTCGGTAGGCATCTGCGGGTCCGCGGCGCGGATTGCGGCGCGCACCGGGGCCACGACACCCTCGGGGGCGAGGGCCGTGCGAACGACCAGATCGAGCGTGTTGAAGTCCCGGAGCTGCGCAATGGGGAAGTAGATCTCGTTGTCCGACGCGATCTCGAGCGCGCGGTGCTTCACGTCGCCGACCACGCCGACGACTTCGACCTCGCCGTACCAGAGATTCAGGAACTGACCCACCGCGTTGGCACCGGGAAACATCGTTCGGGCCGCGGTCTCGTTGACGACCACTACGAGCGCGGACTCGCGGTCGTCGTCCGCCATCAGTCGGCGGCCCTCGACGAGTGGTATGTCCATCGTCGCCAAATAGCGATGGTCGACGACGTGAGGAAAAAAGCTCTCGCCCCGACCCTCCTCGTAGCTCTTGCCCACGACGCGACCCCCCCATGTCCTGTTCCTGCCGAGCGGAAGCGCGTCGACGAGACCCGCGGACTCGACTCCAGGCACGGCCTCCACGCTCGTGACGATCTCGTCGTAGTAGGCGACGAGCTCCCGAACGTCGTCGAAGCCGCGTGGGCTGCTCAGTTGCCAGGCGATGACGCCTTCGGGCTCGAAGCCGATCTCGACGGCCATGACGCGCTGGAAGCTCCGCAGCACCAGCCCACCGAAAACCAGCAGGACGCACGCCATGGCCACCTCGGAGACGACGAGCAGCTCACGGAGCCTGCGCCCCCCCCGCCCGATGCTCGATCCGCGGCTGGATCCCGCGAGAGCCTCGGCTTCGCCGCCCTCCGCTACCTGGAGCGCTGGCACCATGCCCACGGCCAGCCCCGCCAGAAGCGCGATCGCCAGGGTGAACAGAAGCGCCGCGCCATCGACTTCCACGCTCGCCAGCATCGGGATGTCGAGGCCGCTCCCGGCGACGAAGGTCGTCGCGGCGGCCGCGATGCCTACGCCCACGATCGCGCCACTCAATGACACCAGCCCGCTCTCGAGAAGGAGCTGTCGAACCAGCCGGGCGCGCGTCGCACCAAGCGTTCGGCGAACAGCCATCTCGCGCTTCCGACGAGGGCTCCGGGCGAGCAGCATGTTGGAGAGATTGACGCACACGATGAGCATGACCAGCCCGGCCGCGGCGGAGAGAAGGAGCATCCCCGCGCGGAAGGGCCTCGCAATACGCTCCTGAAGACGACTCGTCACGGCTCCGAGCCCCCAGCGTGCGGGATCGGCCTCCGCGAGCCCGACAATGATGCGCTCGAGCTCCGCCTGCGCGGCCTCGACCGTGAGCCCCGGTGCGAGCCGTCCGATCATCGTCGTCGTATTTCCCCAGGCGTCGGTCTCATCGTTGATGAACCACGTCAGTAGCAGATCGACCGGCGTCGTGGCAGCGAAGATCGACGAGAAGTCGAAGGACGGCGGCAGGACGCCGACAACCTCGTGGGGTACGTCGTCCAGCGTGATCGACGTTCCGACGACCGACCCGCTGGCGGCGAACCGCTCGACCCAGAAGGCGTGTGTGAGAATCACGGCTCGTGGCCCGCCGGACATCCCCTCCTCGCGCGTGAAGCTCCGTCCGACGACCGGCGAGACTCCGAGGACGTCGAGAAAGTCGTGCGTGACGCCGACGCCGACCAACCGTTCGGGCTCGCCAGAGCCGACCAGGTTGAAGCCACCCGATTCGAAGAAGGCGTTGTAGCCCGCAAGGCCCACCAATGAGCGGGCCTGCGCACGAAAGTCGCGCAGGTTGCCCGTGCGCGACGTGATGGCCGACAGACCGCCGCCGCCCGCGTCGTTGTCGACGACGACGAGGCGCTCGGGTTCGTGGAATGGGAGCGGCTGCAGCAGCAGTGGGCTCATCACGCTGAAGACGGCCGTGCTCGCCCCCACACCGAGTCCGATGATGAGCGTGGCAAAGACGAAGAATCCGCGGTCCCTCCGGATCGCTCGGAGCGCATACCCCGCGTCCTGAACCAGTCCGATCGTGCCGAGCCTCTCACTCATGCTCGCCGCGCCTCCTCTCGTACGGCGCGCCAGCGGCCGGCCGGCGGCTCGAGCCATGAGGGCGCTGAACCCGAGCGTGATCGATTCCCGCCAGTACCAGCGTCGCGCACGTGCCTGGCCTCGGCGTCGTGTCATAGCCACGAAGTCCTCGGTCAGGTCACCGAGCACCGCTCCCGCTCCTTCGCCGGCGCCCAGAGTCCAGCGAAGAAGTCGCTCGGCCCGGGCTGGAGGTCGCTCGACCATCAGGCGATCTCCGGGCCGAGCCCGTCGAAGAAGCGGATGAGGACGTCGCGCGAGGCGCGGGCCGTCTCGAAGCCCTCCTTCGTCACGGAAAGTCGGCGCATGGGATGCCCCCCACGCTCCGGGATGCCACTCGGCTCGAGCTCCCACTCGACCAGACCCTTCGCCTCCAGGCGGTCCAGCGTGCGGTAGAGGGCCCCTCGAGTCACCTTCCGATGCGCGTTCGCCTCCAGGTCCTCACGCACCTGGTTCGCGTACGGTGCGTCGGATTGCCTCAGGATGGCCAGCAGCACGAGCAGCTCGAACTCGCCGATCTTCGCCATGCGTCTCTCCGTGTAATGCATAGTATACTTCGCGAAGTATACGTTGTATCATTCGATTCCGCGAGTGGGGGAGAGGTTGGAACGGCCCAGCCCTAGTCGGCCCGCAGCGCCTCGACCGGGTTCACGCTGGTGGCTCGCCGGGCCGGAAAGACCGCGGCGGCGATGCCGACGAGCAGAATCAAGGTGAATACGCTCCCGAAGACCACAGGGTCGCGCGGGTCCACCTGATACATGAGGACGGACACCACTCGCGTGACGCCGAAGGCGAGCCCGAGCCCGATCGCGAGCCCGATGCCGAGCTGAGCCGCGCCCTGCCGCGCGACCAGTCGCACGACGTCGGCCGACGCCGCGCCCAACGCCATTCGGATGCCCATCTCCTGCGTACGGCGGCTGACCGCGAACGAGAGGACCCCATAGAGCCCAACCGACGCCATGAAGAGCGCCGCGAGCCCGAAGGTGATGAAGACCGTCCCGAAGACACCGTAGAACCACGTGGCCCGGTCGATGACCTCGGTCTCCTTGAAGACGTTGTAAATGGGCAGGTTCGGATCCAGGCGCCGCACGGCCGCCCGGACATCGCCCGTGATGGCGGTCGCGTCGCCTTCGCGCACCAGGGCAGCGATGCTGAGAAACGACGCATCGTCTTGAGCCAGCGCGGCGTAGTAGCCGGCCGGCTCGTAGTTGCCCGCCGACGGGGGCTGTCCCCCCATGAGCCTCAGATCGGGCGCGACCCCCACCACCGTCAGGAGGGGCAGCGTGTCCGAGATACCCTCACGGAAGCGGCGACCGATCGGGTTCTGTCCGTCGAAGTAACGCTCCACCATGGGCTGATTCACGATGGCCACGCGCTCGGAGTCCGTGCCGTCGGCCTCGGTGAAGTCACGCCCGGCGAGGAGCTCGGTGCCGATGGCCTCGAAGTACCCGGGGGTGACCATGACTCGATTCAGCGACGGCCGGTCCTCGGCATCGCCATAATCCACGCCGTCGATGCTCACGCGGTACGTATTGCGGCCACCGTACGGAAGCACGTCGGCCAACGCCGCCGCGGAGACCCCAGGGAGCGCCCGCAGCTCCCGCGTGAGGTCGGTCCAGAACAGGTGGCGCGCGGTCTCGTCGGGGTAGTCGGCCTCGAAGAGACCGACCCGGGCGGTGAAGAGCCGCTCGGTCTCGAAGGGGTACTCCACCTGACCCAGCTGGACGATGCTCTTCGTCATGAGCCCGGCACCCACCAGGAGGGCGCAGGAGAGCGCCACTTCGGCGGTCACGAGCACGCGGGTCAACTTGCCGACCTGCAGACCGGACGATCCGCGCGACTCGTCCTTGAGCACCGTGTTGACGTCGGTTCGCGACATCTGGAAGGCCGGCGCGATGCCCGCGATCAGGGCCGTCAGGCCGGTGAGCCCGATCACGAAGGCCAGAATCGGGAGGTCGACCTCGAACCGCATGAACCACGGTCGCCCGGTGCGCGCCGGATCCGTGACACCGTCGAACCACGCGACCCCGAAATACGTGATCCCGATGCCCAGCACGGCCCCGAGGGCGGCCAGAACCAGGGCTTCCGCGAGGAACGGGACCATCACTCTGAGGCGGCTGGCCCCCAACGCGACCCGCACGCCCGCCTCCTTCGTGCGCATCGCGGCACGCGCGAGGAGCAGGCTCGCGACGTTGGCGCACGCGACGAGCAGCACGCAGATCACGGCGAGCATCATCGACCCGAAGACCGTGTTGAGCGTCTCGTCCATGCTCGCCTCGATGGGTGTGTACAGCCGAGCACCGATGCCCTCGTTGGATTCCGGGTACTCGACCGCGAGCTGACGTGCGATGCCCGCCATTTCCAGAGAAGCCTGCTCCTCCGTGACTCCTGGGCGCAGGCGCCCCCAAACGCTCAGGCTGCGACCCTCTCCCCGCACGCTGGCCAGCGCATCGTCGCGCAGGGGCGCCCATACCTCCGTGTTGTCGGGGAACTCGAAGCCCTCGGGCATCACGCCGAGTATCGTGGCTGGCTCGCCGTTGACCCGTACGTCTCGGCCGACCACCGATCGGTCGCCGGCGAACCCGTTCTGCCATGCCTCGTAGCCGAGCACGATATTGGGCGGGGATCCCGGCCGATCGTCGCCCTCCACGAAGGCACGCCCCAGGATCGGCGTCACGCCGAGCACGGAGAAGCTGTTCGCGGTAACGAAGGCGCCCTGGAAACGAATCGGTTCGTCAGCACCCCCCGCGACGTTGAGCGTGCCACCATACTGTCCAAGCAGGCCCTCGAACGACGTCTGTCGCTCCCGCCAATCCATGAAGTTCTGGATCGGGACGCTCCGCTGCATCTGGTTCTGCTCGACGTTCGTCTCGTAGACGATGAAGACGCGATCGGCGTCGGGGATGTCCAGCCCGCGGAAGTAGATCCCGTAGATGATGCTGAACATGAACGAGCACAGCCCTATGCCGATCGCCAGCACGACCACGGCGACCGCCGCCGACCCCGGCATCCTCTTCAGCGACCTGGCTCCGAACTCGAGATCCTTCAGAATCGTGCCCATCTCCCACGTCCCTCCTACATTCAAGACCCGATCGCTCGCCGCCAGGTCGCCTCGTCCTTGCATGTCGACCAGGAGCACACCTGGGCGTACGTGGCTCCTTCAGGGCGGGTTTCAGGGATCGCTTGCGTGTGGGGGGCGTACTCGGGAGGTTGGCGGTCGCTTCCCTTCCCTCATGCTCGAATCATGACCGATCCCGAGGCTGGACCCGCGCCCGCACGCGCACGATTTCGCCGCACGCTGACGCAGGTCATGATCGTCCAGGGCGTCGCGCTCCTGCTGCTCGCCCTCCTCCAGATCGTGTACGGCGTCTAGGCCATGCACTGGATCAACTGGACGATCGTCCTCGTGTACCTGGTGTACGTCGTCGTCGACGGCATCCGGAAGTCGAAGGACACCGATACCATCTCGGGCTACTTCGCGGCGAACAGGAGCCTCTCGTGGTGGGTCGTCGGCCTTTCGGTCATGGCGACCCAGCTCTCCGCCATCACCATGATCGGTACGACCGGACAGGGGGCGACCGACGGGCTGCGATTCGTGCAGCTCTACTTCGGGCTGCCCGTGGCGATGGTGATTCTCGGCGTGACCCTCGTCCCGCTGCTGCACGGCTCGGGTGTCTTCACCGCGTACGAGTATCTGGAACGCCGTTTCGACCCCAAGACGCGCTCGCTGACCGCCTTTCTATTCCTGCTCTCGCGGGGCATGGCGTGTGGCACGATCATCGCCGCCCCGGGAGTGGTCTTCAGCGCGATCTTCGAAATTCCGCTGGTGTGGAGCGTAGCGCTCATCGGCGTGCCGACCGTGCTCTACACGATGATCGGCGGGGTACAGGCGGTCGCCTGGGCCGACGTCAAGCAGATGGTGCTCATCGTCGTTGCGCTCCTGGCGATCGTGGTGGTGCTGGTCGTGCAGCTCCCCGTGTCCCCGCACGACGCGCTCCGGATCGCCGGCTCGACGGGACGCCTCGAGACCTTCGACTTCTCGTTCACGTTCAACGAGACCTACACGTTCTGGTCCGGCGTGATCGGCGGCACGTTTCTCATGCTCTCGTACTTCGGCACGGATCAGAGCCAGGTGCAACGGTACCTGACGGCCCGCTCCGTGGATGAGGCGAAGAGCTCACTGCTCATGAGCGCCTACTGGAAGATCCCGCTTCAAGCCCTCGTCCTCCTGGTCGGCGTCGGTGTCTTCGTCTACTACCAGTTCGTCCGGCCACCGCTGCTCTTCAATCCGGCGCACGAGGCGGCCGTGGTCGAGGACCGCGGGGCAACCTACGAAGGGCTCGAGGCCCGCTATGCCGAGATGTTCACGCTTCGTGAGACGGCTGCGCGGACGGTGGCGGACGCGGCCGACGAGGCGACCGCCTCCGATGCCATGCAGGCCTTCCTGGCCCGCGAGGCGGACATGCAGCTCATTCGGGGAGAGGCGCTGGCCCTCGCCGAGACGGTCACCGGCGCGGATTCGGAGGACGTCAACTACATCATCCCCCGCTTCGTGCTCCACGAGCTTCCCATCGGGCTCGCGGGTCTCTTCATCGCCGGTGTCATCGCGGCGGCGATGTCGAGCATCGCGGCCGAGTTGAACTCGCTCGCGACGACCAGCGTCATCGACTTCTACAGGCGGTGGGTAGAGCCCGATGCCACCGATCACCACTATCTGCGTGTATCCCGCGGTGCCACGGCGCTGTGGGGCCTCTTCGCGTGCGCGGTCGCGACCTACGCCGCCACGCTGGGATCGCTCATCGAAGTCGTGAACCGCTTCGGTTCGTTCTTCTACGGCTCGATCCTGGGCGTCTTCCTGTTGGCCATGATTCCGCGGGCCGGAGGAACCGGGGCCTTCATCGGGCTCATCGCGGGCATGTCGACCGTGGCGGCGGTCACGTTCGGGGCGCCTTCTGTTTCGTTCCTCTGGCACAACGTGATCGGCGCGGTCGTCGTCGTCGTGGTCGGCGTCGCCCTCGGTGGCTCAGCGAGCGCGGACCTGGACCTCCCATCGGGAGACCCATCCGCCTAGCTCGCTGACGAGCGTGTCGGTGGCAAACGGGTACGGGGTCCACGGCGTGTCGATCTCGAAGCCGATGGGAATGCGCGACGCATCGACCTCGCCGTGCGCGGGCTCCCAGCGAGTGAGCAATTTCGCCTCGGTCACGACGTCCACCGACCCCACGTGGTCGACGAAACGGCGGGCGGCATCCTCGAGGTCCGTTCCGCGAACGATCGCGACACCGCGAGCGAGCACGGGCGTCCCACTGGCGGGAAGCCGGTAGTGTAGCCACGCCGCGTCGGTCGAGCGCGCCGCCTCGGCGTCGGCCCTGGGTACGATGGCGAGGCTGGGCTCGTCCGACCGGAGCGCGCGGATCGCCTCCTGGGGCTGTCCCACCCACCGTACGATCTGGGACTCCAGGCGCGTGAACCAGTCGAAGCCGCGGTCCAGGTCATCGTAGTCCCGAAGGATTTCGACGAGAACCGCGCCCAGGAAGTAGGCTCCCTCTTCGGACCGCGTCGGGTCGAGGGCGAAGATCCCCTCGAACCAGCGATGGTGGAACACGCCCGGCCAATCGAGCGGTGCACGCGCAATCGGGATCGTTTGGCGGTTGAACGCGATCACGAAGGGCGTGACCTGGGTGGGATGCCATAGGTGCTCGTCGCTGCGCTCACTCTCGTCGCTCCCCTCGAAATCGGGCACCCAGGGGGGTCGATACGGGAGCAGGAGTCCGGCGGACGCCGCGCGCTCGAGGGACTCCGCGCTCGCGCCCCACCACACGTCGAACGACACCGCCCCGCCATTGTGCAGCTCCTCGAGCGACCGGAGGTCGGTCGCTTCCGTGAACTGGAGATCGATCGTCGGGTTCGCTCCCTCGAACGAGTCCTCGACGTAGTCCCGTAAGTCGTCGGCGAGCGTCGTGCGCACCACGAGCGTGGCATCGCGATCGGTGCCGCACGCGCCGAGAGCCGCCGCGGCCAGAACCACAATGCCGAAAGTCGGACCGCGAGGCATCATCTGCCTTCGACGAATGCTCTCCACTCGCTCGCGTCGAGGGAGATCAGGTTCGCGAAGAGTCGATACGCGCCCGGAACCAGGCCCGACCACTGACGGAAGAAGGACAGCGCAGTGTAGACGAATACCCCGTCACCGACGGACGTGGCGAGAACCGACCCATGTGTCGGATCCTCACCCGGATCGTTCATCTCGAGCAGCGGCATGTAACGCTCGTCCCACTCCGCCGCGAAGTAGAGTCCGCGCTCCTGGACCCACCCGTCGAAGTCGTCGTCCGTAATGTCATTCGGGGTCGTGAAAATGGGCGCGTCCGGTTCCATGATCCGGACCGGCGCGGTCTCGTCGGCGACCCGGGGCGAGCCTCGACCGACCTCGAGGGAGTACGGCGCCAGACTGCCGAGAGGTCCGCGGTTGTACTGTGCGATCACCGTCCCCCCTCCACGTGCGAAGTCGAGCAGCTGGTCGGCCGCGGCCTGTAGGTCCGTACGGGTCTCGTACGCCCGCACACCCAGCACGATCGTCGAAAAGCCGGCGAAGCCCCCATCCCGCACCGTCCCCTCGTCGAGCAACACGACCTCCGCGCCCATCTGGCGGATAGCCTCGGGTCCGTCGTCGCCCGAGCCCATGATGTAGCCTACACGCAGACCCTCCGCGACCCGCACCGGAACCACCGACACGGTCACCTCCGCCGGCGTGAACATGGCAGCCCGCTCGATGTGCTCGTAGTCGATGAGCGCGTAACCCTCGTCGAAACGCGCGCCGTCGTCCGTGGTCGCCCGGACCTCGAACGCCTGCCGGCCGGCTCCGATCGACCCGGTTGGCCGGAGATCGAAGGTCATCGCACGCTCGGTGCCGGCCTCCCCCAGCTCGAACCGCTGCGACGGAGGAGAGACGCTCCACCCCTCCGGCGCCGCCATCGTGACCGTCCCACGGCTTCCACGCTCGTCCTCGGTGCGCACCACGACCGAAACCGCCTGCGAGCCCGATCGATCCTGGGGCCACGTGACGCCGGCCGGCGAGGCGGTCACCGACACCACAGGGACGATCAGCACGGGCCTCTCGAATTCACCCGAGGCCGGGTCGACGCCGACGTAGCGCCAAGGGGCGGAAATCTCGTGTCGGTCGCCATCAGCCCCGTCGTCCGCGCCGGAGGACTCAATGAAGCCGAAGCGGACCGTAGCGCTGACCGGTGTCGGATCGCGCGGCAGACCCCTGAGCGCCGGCTCGTCGGGCCAGCGGTAGCGCGCTCCGTCCCTCGCCTCGCGAAGGTAGTATAGCCGCGACGGTTCGGCGTCGGGCGGGAGGTTGAGCTCGTACGTCCAGGTCGCGAGCCGCCCCGGTGCGAGCGAACCGTCGTCGGAGAGCCCCTCCGCCGCGAGCTCCGTCACCCGCCAGCCGGCAGGCAGGTTCACGACCGCCTCGGGTCTGGCGAGCACGCGGCCACCACCGTTCCACAACTGCGCGTCGACCACCACGACCTGGCTGGGCACGAGCAGGTCGTCCCTGGCACGAACATCGATGGACACGCCCGTAGCGGCCATGACCGCACGGCTCGCCACGTCGAGCTTGGTCGCGATGGCCTCCCGGTACTCACGGGTCGCGCGGTCGCCGACGACCTCGCGTGCGGCCCGAAGGTGCGACACGGCCTCGATCAGGTCGGGCGCGATCTCCTCGGGATCGAGACCAAACCCGGCTTCGGCCGCGTGGACCGCCGTGCGGTACGCCGCGAGGTGCCGCCGCGCCTCGCCCTCGACGCCGGACGGGAGTCCCTGGGTGAGTCCCACCAGCGTCGTGTCGATGCCCGAGAAAATGTCCTGGCCCGCATCCTCCACACGGCTCTCCACGAGAAGCACCCCCGTCAGGCGCGGCCCCGCGGGTTGCGCGGCGCCCATGTCCTGCGACCGATGCTGGCTGCGACTCTCCATGGAGAGCTGAAGCAGGGACCGTCCGAGCAGCGGGTCGTGCGTGCCGGTTTCGATCGGGAGCGACCCGTCGTCCTCGTTCGTTGCGTTCGCAAAGAAGCGTCGTCGTGACGACACATAGAGCTTCGACGGATACCAGGCCTCCACGCCGAGGTCGAGTTGCTCGGGGAAGCGCCGTGGATCTCCGGCCGCGTCGAACGCCTCCCGCGCCATGATTCCAGCCGCCTGATGTTGACCGTGGCCGTCCGACGGCGTGCCGCTGAAGACAGACACGATGACGTGTGGCCGGTAGGTGCGCACGACCCAGACGACATCGGCGAGCAGCCCTTCCCGCGGCCAGAGCGACAGTGCCTCCTCGGCGCTCTTCGAGTAACCGTAGTCGAACGCGCGCGTGAAGAACTGCCGGCCGCCGTCGAGCTTCCTGGCCGCGAGCAGCTCACCGGTGCGCACGATCCCGAGTCCCTCCCAGAGCTCCGGTCCAATGAGATTCTGGCCCCCATCGCCCCGCGTGAGAGAGAGGTAGGCGGTCTCGGCTCCCCGACCCCGGGCCAGCGTGGTCAGCAGGCTCGTGTCCTCGTCGTCGGGATGGGCGGCGATCATCAGGACGCGCTTCACCCCGTCCATCTGTCGCAGCAGCAGCCCGGTGGCGACGGTGCCCGTGCCCTCCAGCCGTTGCGCCGCGATGGGCGATGCCATCCACAGCGCGAGCGCCGCGACGAACGCGACCATCGGCCTCCAACCATGCTCTTCGTCGAACCGGATCATCTGCACTCCAGAACGTGCGCTCCAGAAAGGGATCACCTCCTTTTCGCGATCGGAGGTCATCCCGACGACGGGGTCCAGGCCCTTGGGCCAGCCCCACGCCGAGGGTCAAAGATAGGGACGGGTCACTCAGGATCCCACGGGAGGGCCAATGCTGCCGGCGCCCGCGCACGGCCCACCCACCCGGCGAGCGCCGCGAGCGTGAGGACGTAGGGTAGGGCGAGGAACAACTGGTAGGGCAGATCGAGCCCCAATGCCTGGAGGAAGAACTGTAGGGCGGATGCCGCCCCGAAAAGCAGCCCGGCCGCGAGCACGAGAATGGGATTCCAGCGTCCCAACACGACCACCGCGATGGCGATGAAGCCCTTTCCGGCGCTCATGCCTTCACTGAAGGTGCCCGCGTGCGCGAGCGAGAGATGCGCACCTGCAATACCGGCCATGACGCCTCCGAAGAGCGTGGCGAAGAAGCGTACCCGCAACACACCGACCCCCGCCGCCTGAGCCGCTCGCGGCGATTCGCCGACCGCCCTGAGCTCGAGCCCCCAGGCGGTCCGAAAGAGGTACAACCAAACGAGCGGAGCGAGCACGTACGCGAAGTAGGCGGTGGGCGCCTGATCGAAGAGCGCGCTCCCGACCCATGGTACGTTCGAGAGCACGGGCACGGGCGCAGCGGCCAGGGTCGGGAGGGACAGCTCGGTGCCGGTCGCGCCGAAGCGGGCCTGGTAGATCGCACCGGTCAGACCGAGCCCGCCGAGGGTGACCGCGGTACCGGTGATGATCTGGTCCGCTCCCATGCCGATCGCGAAAACGGCGAACACCAGCGCCACCACGAGGCCGGCACCAGCTCCCGCCACGACGCCGAGACCCGCGCTCTCGAAGGCCAGCGCGCCCAAAGCGCCACCGAGCGCGCCAGCGATGATCGAGCCCTCGAGCCCGATATTGATCACGCCGCTGCGCTCCGAGACGGTCTCACCCAGCGCGGCGAGCGAAAGGGGAACACCGAGGCGAACGGCCGCGTCGAGAAAGAGGGCGATGTCCGCTTCGTTCATCTTCCCCCCTCTCGCCGCACTCGACGCGTCCGGTCGAGGGCCAGAACGGCCAGGATCACGAGCGCCTCGACCACGCCAACCCACGCGGCGGGGATGCCCGCGTCGCGCTGCATCGCGCCCGCGCCCGCCTGCAGCGCTCCGAAGAAGACACCGGTCACGACGACGCCGCCCGGACTGAGTCCTGCGAGAAGCGCCACGGCAATCGCCGTGTAGCCCCACCCCGGAGACAGGTTCTCGTACAACGCGAAGGTGAGCCCCGAGATCTCGACCCCGCCCGCCAATCCGGCGATGGCCCCGGAGGCGAGGAAGCTCACGACGATCACCCGCGAGGTGTCGATGCGTCCGGATACGGCGGCGGCGGCCGGCGACGCCCCTACCGCGCGGAGGTGGAATCCGAACCGCGTCCTTCGCACGACGAACGCGAGCACGATCACCAGCGCGATCCCGATTGCGAAGCCGATGTGGAGCCGCGTCCCGGGCAGGAGCCGGGGAAGACGAGCCGCGGCCACGATCTGATCGGTCTGGGGGAAGACGCCACGAGACTCCTGCAGCGGTCCATGCACCATATACGCAGCGAGGTGAATCCCCACGAAGTTCATGAGGATCGTCGTGATGACCTCGCCCACGCCGAGGCGGACGCGCATGAGCGTGGGCACCAGCGCCCAGGCCGCTCCCCCGGCCGCCGCGGCCACCAGGACGCACGGCACCAGAAGCGGAGCGGGGAGCCCGCCACCGCCGAGTCCGACCCAGACCGCCGCGATCGCGCCCGCGTAGAGCTGTCCTTCGGCGCCGATGTTCCAGACACCGGCCCGAAACGCTAGGGCGACCGCTAGCCCGGTGAGGATCAGCGGAACGGCGCGCACGAGCGTGATCGAGACGAAGACGTCCCAGCCGCCCAGCGACCCGGAGAGCATGGCCCTCCCGGCGGCGAGGGAGTCGTAGCCACCCAGCCACAGCAACGCCGTCCCCACCGCTGCTGTGAGCGCGACCGCCGCCCCACCGATCAGGAGAGAGTCGGTGGAGCCGAGTCGTCGCCGCGGAACGTCCGGCGGCGGAGCTCCGGCGATGGGGTCGGTCATCGAACCCGGTTCCAGGGCTCAATCATCTCCGCCTCCGCCGAGCATGAGCGCCCCCACGCCCTCCCGCGTCCGCGATGATCCCGGCACCTCCGTCAGTCGCCCTCGGCAGATTGCATAGATCCGGTCGGAGAGCGCGAGCACCTCGTCCAGATCCGTGCTGACCAGCACGATGGCGACGCCCGCTGCCGCCAGTCGCCGTAGCTCGTCGTGAACGAAAGCGGCAGCCCGGATATCCAATCCCCGGGTCGGATTCTCGGCGACCAGCAGCGTGGATGCCATCTCGATCTCACGGCCGACCACGATTCGTTGCTGATTGCCTCCCGACAGGGTCCCCACCCGCACCGCGACCGACGGCGCCGCGATCTCGTAGCGCAGCCGGACGCGCTCCGCCGCCAAGCGAAGCTCCTCCCAACGGAGCTGGACGCCGGAGTGGAACTCCGGCCGGCGGTGGAGCGCCAAGGCGACGTTCTCGGTCAGGTCGAACTCGGCGATCGTGCCCTCGGTCGTCCGATCCTGCGGAATGAATCCGATGCCTTCCGGTAGGTGCACCACCCCGTCGGTCGGCTCCAAACGGCCGGAGAGAACCAGGGCGAGCTCGCGCTGGCCATTCCCCTCCACGCCCGCCACCCCGACGACCTCGCCCGCGGAAACCGACAGGTCCACGCCCTCGAGAGCACTCATCCGTCTCTCTCCGACGCGGACACCGTCCAGGCGTAGGGTGGGGGGAGCCGAAGCGGTGGCGGGAGTCCCCTCGTTAGTCTCGGCCGGTCCGGCCCCTGGCTCGCTCGTCGCGCCCGGATCCAACCCGACCGCGATCGGATCGGCCGGCGCGCTACCGACCATGGCGCGCACGATCTCGCCCACCGAGCAGTCGGCGACGGTGCTGCTGAGCACCGTCCGACCCGCCCGGAGCACCGTGATCCGGTCGGCGATACCGAGCACCTCGTCGAGCTTGTGACCCACGAGCGCCACGGCCCGGCCCTCGTCCGCGAGCTCGCGCAGCAGGATGAACAGGCCTTCGATCTCGCCCGGCGTGAGCACCGCCGTGGGCTCATCCAGCACGAGCACGCGGGGCTCACGTAGGAGGACCTTGAGGATCTCGATGCGCTGACGGTCACCCACCCCGAGGGATTCGACAGGCGGCTCGAGCGGCACGCTCAGCCCGGTGCGGCGCATGACCCGCTCGACGTCCGACCGCAGCGTGGACGCAGAGCCACCCCGCCGCCCCAGCGCGAGGTTCTCGAGCACCGACATCGTAGGTATCAGGGTGAAGTGCTGGTGCACGAGGCCGATCCCGCGTCGCCACGCATCGCGCGGGCCCGTCAAAGCAACCGGAGCGCCGGCGACCTCGAGCGTGCCCGCGTCCGGTCGGATGACCCCGCCCAGCACGCCGAGCAGCGTGGACTTGCCGGCTCCGTTGGCGCCGAGCACGCCATGCACTTCGCCGGCCCGCAGCTCCAGCTCCGCGCCGTCCAGCGCGACCACCGACCCGTACCTACGCGCGACGCCCCCGAGCCGGGCGAGGACCTGGATCACCGCACGCCGGCCTCGCCCTCGACGAATGGAACGCGTGGAACGTCGAGCTCCCCGGCACGCACGAGCGCCTTCGCCTCCTCGACGCGCCGCACGACTTCCGGCGGCACCTGCTCCAGGAGAGCCGGATTGAATACGAAGTCGATGACTTCCTGGGTCGTGTTCGCATAGATCGCGGCGCCACCGATCTCCCCCCGCTGCCACATGCGCGCGGTCTCGAGAAAGGCCTCCGGAATCCGGATGACGGCGCTGCCGATGATCACGTCGGGCGCGACCGCGTTCTGATCGCTGTTCATGCCCATCGCCCACGCTGTCCGCCCCGACGCCACCACTTCGCGCACGGCCTGAAACACGGCGAACGAGGCCGCATCCAGGTTGTGGATGATCACGTCGGCGCCCCGATTGAGCTGTGCGACGGCCGCCTCCTTTGCCGCGGCGACATCGTTCCAGTCGCCCGTGAACACCTCGAGCACTCTGATGTCCGGGTCGACGGCGCGCGCGCCTGCCTCGAACGCCCGGAACGTGCCCTGGGCCGGCGGAATGGCCACCCCACCCACCATGCCGACGATACCCGAACGACTCATGCCGGCCGCGGCCATGCCGGCCAGATAGCTTCCCTCTTCGAGCCTGAAAATGAGCGGAGCGACGTTGTCGGAGATCCGGCCGCCGCCCGACACGACGATCGTCACGTCGGGAAACTGCGCGCCGGCCCGGATCGCCGCGTCCTGGTACTCGTTTCCGTGCGCGAAGATCAGGTCATAGCCCGACGTCGCGTAAGCGAGGAACGCCTCGTCGAACTCCGCGGGGGTGGCGGTCTGTTGATGGCTGACGCGAGCGCCCAGCGAATCCTCGATGAGCCGGAGCCCCTCGTAGGCGCCTGCGTACCACCCGGCGTCGCTGACCGGTCCCGACGTCAGCAAGGCGACCCGGAGAAGGCCCGAATCGTCCCGTGCGTCTCCTCCGCCGCACGCCGCGCCGAGAATCGAGACGAAGACGAGAAGGACGACTGCTCGAAGTGACCCGTGCATCGTTGGAGGCCGATGGAGAGGGTGATCGGTTCGACTCCGCCTCGGAATGCACCCCGCGCGAGGACAGGAACCATAGAGTAAACCGCTGCCTATCGGAGGTTCAAAGCGCCCGGTATGTTCGGGCCGACTTCCTGTCCGGGCGAGGGCGCACCCGCTCGGTGATCTGGCATTCACCGGAGAACCCATGACTGAGCAGCGCGGCAACTGGACCTCGAGCGCGGGATTCATCCTGGCCGCGACCGGAAGCGCCATCGGTCTCGGTAACCTCTGGAAGTTTCCGTTCATCACGTGGGAGAACGACGGCGGCGCCTTCGTCCTGGTGTACCTGCTCTGCATCGCCGCAGTCGGGCTCCCGATCATGATGGCCGAGCTGCTCATCGGCAGGAGGACGCAGAAGAGCGTCGTCGGCGCGCTCAGGGACGCCGTCGGTCCGGCGTGGGGCGTCGTCGGCATGTGGGGGGTGCTCTGCGGCTTCATTCTGCTCAGCTACTACACCGTGATCGCCGGCTGGTCGCTCTACTTCTTCGCGAGATCCATGGGATGGCTGGTTGCGGGCTTTCCGACAGGCACGTCGCTGGGCGAGGTGTTCGCGTGGCAGGCCTCGAACGGCGGACTGCAGCTCGGCCTCTCCCTCGCGTTCAGCATGGCCACGGTCGGAATCGTCTACCTGGGTGTGCAGAAGGGCATCGAGCGCATCGCTCGGCTGTCCCTCCCCATCCTCTTCGGGATTCTCATGCTGCTCTTCGTCACGTCCTTCGCGATGAGCGGATCGGGCGAAGCTCTGGGATTCATCTTTCGCCCGAGCTTCGACGAGCTGACCCGCTCGGGCGTGCTCGAGGCGCTGGGTCATTCCTTCTTCACGCTATCGCTCGGAATGGGGGCGATGGTGACCTACGGCTCCTACATCGCGAGGAACCAATCCATCGTCAGCGCCTCGGCGGTGATCGTGGTGCTCGATACGGTGATCGCCCTCGTCGCGACCGTGATCATGTTCACCGTCATCTTCACCGCCGGCATGCAGGATCAGGTCAGCGAGACGGGCACGGTCGGCATGCTGTTCATTGCGCTCCCGCAGCTCTTCTTCGCCGAAGGGATCGTTCCCTTCGGCAGCATCCTGGCTCCCCTGTTCTACATCCTGGTCGCCCTGGCGGCGCTGACGTCGACCATGTCGCTCCTCGAGGTCGTCGCCTCGTACGTCATCGACGAGCACGGCGTCGACAGGCACAAGGCGACCCTCATGTGCGGCGGCGCCGTGTTCCTGTTCACCATCCTCGCGGCCCTGTCGTTCGGTGGCGCTTCCTGGCCCACGAACCTCGCGGTACCGGGTGGGATCGGAGACCTGCTCTTCGGCGGCAAGACGAGTTGGTTCGGTATGGCCGACCACTTCGTTTCGAACTGGATGCTGCCGACAGGCGGCTTCGCGATCACCTTGGCGGCCGGATGGTTCATGACCCGCGAGGCCACCGCAGCCGAGCTGGGCGACCACACGGCGCCGGGTTGGTTCAGCTACGACCTGTGGCGCTTCTTCATTCGGTATGTATCGCCCCTCGCCGTCGGGGCGATCATCATCGCCGTCATCTTCTTCGGCGTCGACTTCAGCTGAGCTCGGGGCCGAGCAAACCGTGAGCGCTCGTCGTCGCCGAATCGTCAGCCCCGCCTGGACGCTGCTCGCGCTGCTGGCGTGCGGCCCTAACTCCTATCCTCCCCCACCCGAGACTCGGGTCGAGCCGGTCGCGTACGCGCTGCACGGCCTCGAGTTCAGCGACCCGTACCGCTGGCTGGAGCGACAGGATGCGCCTGAAACGCGGGCGTGGATCGCCGCGCAGAACGACTACGCCGAGGTCGTCGTCGGACGGAATCCCCTCCGCGACCGCTTCGCCGCGCGCCTGAGGGATCTCACCGACCGTGACGAAGTGGGCTCGCCCCGTCGGGCAGGCAACTTCGAGTACTTCACGATGCAGCGCTCGGGGGAGGAGGCCGAGGTCGTCTACCGGCGTCCGTCACCCGAGGGGGAAGGCGACGACGAGCCGACCGTCGATGGCCGTTACGAGGTCGTGCTGGATCCGGCGGAGATCGACCCGGCGTACCGCACTCCGGTCTCGATGATGGAGCTGTCGTCGGACGGCCGCCTCATGATGTACTCGGTCCGTCAGGGCGGCGCTGACGAGATCGAGGTACGCATCCGCGATCTGGCAACGGGACAGGACCTGCCGGACCGGCTGCCGGACGCGCTCTACAGCGGCGTCGAGTTCGACGAGAGCGGCACGGGCTACTACTACACCTACCGTTCGCGCACGGACGGGCCGCGCATCCGGCATCATACCCTCGGCCAGAACGCTTCTCAGGACGATGAGGTCTGGGGCGAAGGCTACGGCCCCACGGCGTTCATCGGCATGGACATCGTGGCGGACGGCCGCTACCGCATCTTCACGGCTCAGCACGGGTGGGCCCGCAACGACCTGTTCATCCAGGCGGGCGAAGGCCCAGTGCGACCCGTCGTGGAGGGTATTCAGGCGCACTTCCAGCACCGTTTCGAGGATGAGCGCCTCTACGTGCTGACCGACTGGCAGGCGCCGAACTACCGGCTGATGGTCGTGGATCCGGACGCCCCGTCCCCGGAAAACTGGACCGAGTTGATTCCCGAGTCTCCCGACGTCCTCGACGAATATGCGTTCATCGAAGGGAAGATCTACGTCACATACCTGCAGGACGTGGAGCACCGCGTTCGCGTGTTCGAGATGGACGGAACGCCAGCCGGCGAGGTGGAGGTACCCGAGCAGTCGTCGGTGAGCGTAGGCGCGGGTGAGGACGGAAAGGCGCTGCTCACCGTGAGCGGATACCTCAGGCCGCCCACCACCTACGAGCTCGATCTCGAGACCGGCGAGCGCGAGATGTCCGAGCCGCCCGAGGTGGAGCTCGACGCCTCCGCCTACGAGGTGACGAAGCTGTGGTTCGAGTCGACCGGCGGCGCGCGTGCGCCCGTGTACGTCATGCACCAGGCTGGCATCGAACTGGATGGCAGCCACCCGACCATCCTGAACGGTTACGGAGGCTTCAATGCGCGCCTCACGCCCAGCTTCTCGGCAACCCACGCCGCGTGGGTCGAGGCGGGCGGTGTCTATGCGGTCGCGACGCTGCGCGGCGGAAGCGAGTTCGGGGAGCGCTGGCACCGGGATGGCATGCTCGAGAACAAGCAGCGCGTCTTCGATGACTTCATCGCCGCCGCGGAGGTGCTCATCGATGCCGGCTACACGAGCCCCGAGCACCTCGGCATCAGTGGGGCCAGCAACGGAGGGCTCCTCGTGGCGAGCGCCATGACCCAGCGGCCCGATCTCTTCCGGGCGGTGCTGTGTGGCTACCCCGACCTGGACATGGTGCGCTTCTTCGAGTTCACGGATGCGAACAACATGCCCGCGCTCCTCGAGTACGGCGATGGCCGCATCCCGGAGCAGTTCGAGGCGATCCGCAGGTACTCGCCGTATCAGGCCGTGCGGGCGGGCGTGGACTATCCCGCCGTGATGCTCTCCACGGGGGACCTCGACACGCGCGTGCCACCGCTCCAGGCGCGGAAGATGACGGCCAAGCTGCAGGCGGCGACGACGTCCGGCCTCCCGGTGATCCTCTGGTACGACGACCGCGGCGGGCACGCCGCCGGGCGCGGGAGACCGGCGAGCATGCGCATACGAGACACGGCCCGCGAGCTGGCGTTCATGGCGGAGCAGTTGGGGATGGGCTTTAGTTGAGCGCGTCCGGCAACCGCCGCACCACGATGACGGGCACGTCGAATTCGTCCGCCTCGACGTACGCGGCGAGACCGTCGGGTCCGAAGGCGGTGGGGATCTCGGTTGTTCCGATGGGAAAGGTGCCGACGTACTGGCCGGTCGGCGTCATCACGTCGATCGGACCGGGATCGACGGGCTCCGCGCCCCGTCGCTGCGCCCAGACCTTGCCGGTCCAGCTCGTACGCATCATTTCGCGGATCGCGTCCTGCCCGATCGGCTGCGCCCCGCTCCCGCCCGGCCCACGCATCATCACCTGCATCCGAGGTCCCTCGCCGGGCGGTTCGTCGGCGCGGGGCCACGCCGCCACCCACGGCCTCACCCTCGTCTACGGGTCCATCCACGACATTCGACAATTCTAGATGATCGGCGGAGCGCCCCAGGGTTGCCTACCGTCCATCCAGGTCCGGCAGCTCGAGGTGTCGCGCCAGGAACGATTCCATCAACTCGATGCGCTGTCGGGTGGTCGTCTTGTAGCGGCGCAGGCCGTGATCCTCGTCGGGCAGCTCGACGTACTCCAGCAGATCGCCCTTGCCGAGCTCGATCATGCGCTCGGCCCACACCTGCGATTGCCGCGGCGGTACGGAGCCGTCGCGAAGCCCTTGGATCAGGAGCTGCGGGACGGTCACCTTCTCGACGAAGTTGATCGGTGAGCGGCGGTAGTACTCATCCGGGATCTCGTCCTCGGAGCCCCCGAACTCGGAGCGCTCCCGCGCCGGTGTCCGGCCGGCGGTCCACGCGCGCCCCTCCGCGCCGTACCGGTCGATCGCGAGCAGCCCCCAGTCGCTCACGGGCGCACGGATCACCTGGGCCTCGAACGCCTCGGGCGCCTCGGTCGCGATCACGAAGCTCATGTAGCCGCCCCCGCTTCCGCCCCAGGTCGCCTTGCGCCCCATGTCGACGTAGCCGAGTGAGTCGAGGAACGGCACGACACGCATGACGTCGTCGAGCTCGACTCCTCCGTAGTCGGCGATATGCAGGTCGTGAAAGCCTCCCCCGAAACCGCGGCTACCACGCGGATTTGGGGCCACCGCCACGAAGCCGCGACCGACGAAGTACTGGGTGAGGAGCTGGAAGGAGTGATTCCACTGCCCCGGATGCCCGTGCAGGCGCACGAGCACCGGATAGCTCCGCCCCGGGTCGAAGTCGACGGGGAGCCACAACATTCCGGGGATGGCGATGTTGTCGGAGGCGGCGTACGAGATCTCCTCGGCCTCCCGCAGCCGGTTCGGATCGATCCGTCCCATGGAGCTCGTGACCTGGCTCAAGTCCGATCCGTCCGGGCGGATCGTCCAGACGTCGGGCGCGCGGACGGACGAGCTTTCCAGGAAGGCGATTCGGCTTCCGTCCGGCGAGAACGACGGCGAGGAGCGCCATCCCTTGCCGCTTGTCAGGACACGCCCTTCGCCCGAGCCGTCGGCGAGCGCGACGACGACGTCGTTGCTCATTCCGCCGTCGGCGCTGCGCACGTAGACGAGTCGGGAGCCGTCAGGCGACCAGCTCGGCGACGAGTGCTCGCGGGGCTCGTAAGTGATCGGTGTAATCGAGCCCGTCTCGACGTCGACGACGCCGATCTGCGAATATCCGCTCGCCCCGTTCGTCACGGCCATGCGCGCGCCGTCCGGCGACCACACGCCGCCGCCCGCCCCACCCGCGAAATCGTCCCGAACGAGCGGCCGGGGCTCGGCCCCGGAACGGTCGAGAAGCCAGATGGCACCGCCGCGCGTGAAGGCGAGCTTGCCGTCC
>Ga0299906_10001195_pt1 | contig 22419 bp, 13 predicted proteins | sample RVTome_14_FD_200259 | JGI IMG/M metagenome (GOLD analysis project Ga0299906, IMG submission 200259) | Soil microbial communities from uranium-contaminated site in the Upper Colorado River Basin, Wyoming, United States - RVT145D125 (version 2) ...
GGGCTGCCCGTGCGGCTGTCGCGGCCCCTCGATTTTCTCGTCATCGCCGACCATTCCGACAACATGGGCTTCTTCCCCGACCTCCTCGCCGGCAAGCAGTTCATCCTCGACGATCCGACCGGCAAGGACTGGTACGAGCGCATCAAGGCCGGGAAGGGGGTCGAGGTGGCGATCGAGCTGATCGGCAAGTTCTCGCAGGGCCAGGTTCCGCCGGCGATGCTCTATACGCCCGACTCCGCCCCGTATGCGGCCGCCTGGCAGGAGACGGTGGCGGCCGCCGAGCGCTTCGACGATCCGGGCCGGTTCACCGCCTTCATCGGCTACGAGTGGACCTCGCTCGTGACGGGCAACAACATGCACCGCGTGGTCGTCTATCGCGACGACGGCGACAAGGGCGGGCAGATGGTACCGTTCACGACGTACCCGCCCGCCGGCAGCTCGAACCCGCGCGACCTGTGGGCGTGGATGGCGCGCTACGAGGAGCGTACGGGCGGCCGCGTCCTGGCCATCCCGCACAACGGGAATCTCTCGAACGGCATCATGTTCCCGCTCGAAGCCCAGTACGACGGGAAGGTCTTCGACGCCGAATACGTCGAGAAGCGGGCGAAGCGGGAGCCGCTCTACGAGGTGACGCAGATCAAGGGCGACGGCGAGACCCATCCCTTCCTGTCGCCGGACGACGAATTCGCCGACTACGAGACCTGGGACATCGGCAACCTCGACGTCTCGCAGGCGAAGACCGACGACATGCTCGCCGGGGAGTACGCCCGCGAGGCGCTCAAGCGCGGGCTCGCGATCGAGCGGCGTCTCGGCACGAACCCGTACGCCTTCGGCATGATCGGCTCGACCGACAGCCACACGTCGCTGGCCACCACGGAGGAGAACAACTTCTTCGGCAAGCACTCGGGAGCCGAACCCAAACCCGGGCGCCTCGATCACCCGTTCATGAAGACCGACAAGGGCACGATCCTGGGGTGGCAGATGGTCGCCTCGGGGCTCGCGGCCGTGTGGGCGCCGGAGAACACGCGGGCCGCGCTCTTCGACGCCATGGAGCGCAAGGAAGTCTACGGCACGACCGGCACGCGCCTGACCGTCCGCTTCTTCGGCGGCTGGACGTTCGCGCCGCCGGACGTAAACAGCCGCGAGCCGGCCTTCACGGGGTACGCGAAGGGTGTGCCGATGGGCGGCACGCTCGCGGCGCCCGCCGCCGGGGCGACCGCCCCCACGTTCATGGTCTTCGCCCTACGCGATCCCATCGGCGCCAACCTCGACCGCATCCAGATCGTCAAGGGGTGGCTGGCGGAGGACGGCACGACCGGCGAGCGGGTCTACGACGTCGCCGTCTCGGACGGCCGAACGATCGGCCGCGACGGGCGTTGCAAGAAGCCCGTCGGCTCCACGGTGGACGTGAAGAACGCCAACTGGACCAACACGATCGGCGCGTCAGAACTGGGCACCGTGTGGACCGATCCCGACTTCGACCCGAAGCGGCCGGCCTTCTACTACGCCCGCGTCATCGAGATTCCGACCCCCCGCTGGTCGACCTACGACGTGTTCCGGCTGAGCGTCGATCTGCCCGCCGGCGCCCCCAGGTCGACACAGGAGCGCGCCTACACGTCGCCGATCTGGTACGCGCCGGCCGGGTGACCGTCCCGCCCGCGAGGGATGGCGAGTCGCTTCACGGAGCGGCCGTCGGGCAGACGCTCGCCGGTGCGGCGTCCACGACGACGAGCGCCTTGGAGCTGCGCGTGCGCGTGGTGCCGCCGAACTGGAGGCACCAGTAGCGCGCGCCCAGGCGCAGCTCGGCCGCGACCGTCTCCGGGTCGGTGAGCAGCGAGTGCTCCAGCTCGGCGCCCCGGCCGACGATGCGCAACAGCTTGCCCGCCTTGACCACGACCTTGCGGATGGGCCCGTCGCCGTGCCGCTTGTAGCCGCGGTTCTGGCCCGGCTTGCCGAGGAGCCGCCAGCCGTCGTCGAGCGTATAGGTCACGTCGAAGCTGCCCGAGGAAGCGACGACGCGCAGGCTGGCCCCGTGCAGCGTCGGGTCGTCGGCGGAGCCGTTGCCGCCGCCGAGCGAGAGCGGGCCGCCCTTGGCGAGCACGAGCAGGCGGCGCTTCTGCGGCTTGCCGATGCGGTCCTTCAGGACGAGCTTGGTGCCGGCGAGCCGCTCGTTCGGCAGGGTGGAGGTCGTGGTCGACGACGACGTCGAGGTCGTCGTCGAGGTGCTGGTGGTCGTCGTGGTCATGAAAGCCGGCGGGCAGGGCGCGTCCGACTCCACGACGAGCCCCACCGGCTGACACTCGCTCTCGTCGCAGTCGCCGGGCAGCCGATAGGCGAGCTGCGTGGCGCTGCCGTCGAGATCAAAGCGTGCCAGCCGCGACTCGAACCCGGCGGCGCCCAGGAAGGCGCCGCAGGCGGGCGACCAGGTGGCAGCCGCCGCCCCGAAGAACTGCACCGGCAGCGGCACCGACGACTCGGGGCCGGCCGGGCCGAAGCGGATCAGCGCCGGGGGTTCGCCGCCGAAGCCGTACTCCGCGAGCCGGTACAGCGCGCCGTCGTCGAGGTTGAGCACGAAGGGGCCGCTCTCGTCCGGGTCGAGGGCGATGCTCGGCACGGGGGAGGGCTGGATCGTGTACAGCGCGCGGCCGTCGAGGTCGAAGCAGGCGCCGAGCGGCCCGAAGGTGGTGAGCGGCTCGCCCGCCTCGTCGAAGACGAGTTGCACGAAGAAGTCACCCAGCGTGGCGAGCGCCGTGGCCGCGCCCGAGACGGGGTCGACCTCGGCCAGCACCGACGCGCCCTCCACGTCGGCAAGGCGGTCGAAGGGACCGCAGGTGTTTGTGCAGCCGCCCGGGTCGTCGACGCGACAGGGCCGGCACTCGCCGCCGCCGCCGTCGTAGCGACAGGGCGACTCCCCGCAGCGCGTCACCACGAAGGCGCCGGCGCACCCGTCCGGGTCGCCGTCGAAGGGACGGCACGCGGCGTCGCCGACGCCCGCGAGCACGCGGGCGGGCTCCTCGCTGCACACGGGCGGGTCGCACGCGTTCACGCAGCCCGGCGTCGGGCTCGAGCAGAAGGTACAGGCGTCGAAGGGGAAGGCGCAGGCGACGGCGGCGCCGCCGAACGCCGTGTAGGACGCGTCGCACGTGCCCTGGTCGAGTACGTCGCACCGTTCCACGAAGACGCGCCCCGGGTCCGCCGTGCACGCCGGCTCAGCGAAGCACAGGTTCGGCCCGACCACGCCGACCTCGCCGGCCATGGCGCTCGACAGGCACTCGCCGTCGACGAAGACGCACGAATCGGGATCGCCGAGGTACTCCTCGTAGGCGACCTGGCACGCGGCCTCGTCGCCGTCGAGGTGCCGGCAGCCGCCGTCCGCGCCGCCGAAGCTCATGCCGGTGAAGATGGTGCGAGACGTATCGGCGCAGGCGGCGCGCGCCGTGCACTCGCGCGTGCAGAGTCTCGCCGCCTCGGCCGCGAGGTCGCAGCCGCGACACAGGCCGCCGTCGTCGAAGCAGGCGGCGGGGCCGGGAATGCCGAGGTGGTAGGCGCCGCCGCAGGCGACGGCGTCCCCGTCGAGTTGATGGCAGGCGTCGGCCCCGGCCCCCACGAACGTCGTGCGGGCACTGTCCTCGCACGCGGGCGGCGGGTGGCAGGCGTCCGCGCACAGCGCGCGGAGCTGGTTGTTCGGCCCGCACCCGAGGCACTGGCTCCCGGTCCAGAAGCACGAGGCCGGCTCACCGCGGGCGATGTGGTAGGCCGTCTCGCAGACTTCCTGCGAAAGGAAGCGGCAGGCCTGCTCGCCGTCGACGAAGAGCGTCCGCTCCGGGTCGAGACAGGCGTCGTCCACCTCGAGCAGCGCATGGAGCACGCCCGTCTGCGGATGGGCCGCCATGCCGCGCGCGCCCACGACGGTGCGGCCCGGCAGCGAGAGACGGACACTGCCGAGCGCGGCGCCCGTGAACGGGTCGACGGTGTACAGCCGGGCATCGCGCCGGAGCCAGTAGAGGGCGCCGTCCGCGGCGGCCCCGAGCGGCGCCGACAGCGCCACGGCGATCAGGAGCGCGGTGGCTCGTCGCGTGGCACGCCTCATTCGAGCGGTCCGTCGACGTACGCGCCGATCAGGATGAACATCGAGTCCTCGGTGGTCACGCCGCCGGTGAGGGGACACGCGTCGCACCAGCCGTCGCCGGCGCCCGGGCTCGAGTCGCACGCGGCGTCGGTGGTGCACGGTGCGCCGACGCGGCCGGCGACGCAGGCCACGGCGCCGCAGGGCGAGCCGTTCGACGGCGTGACGGATCGGCGCCGGACCGTCGTCACGTCGGGCGACCCGTCCGCGGCCACGCCGTTGTTGTAGGTGGCGCAGAAAGCGATGGTGCGCTCGGTCGCGACGGGCGAGTCGAAGACGAGCGGCGGGTCGTAGCCGACGACCGCGGGGTCGGCGTACTCGAAGTTCTCGAAGATGCGCCGGCCGTCCGGGTGGTTCGCCCAGAAGTGCTCGCCCCGCTTGTGCGTGTGCGAGGTGAGGAAGAGCAGCCGGGCGCCCTGCGGGAGGACGTGGTCGGCACAGACGGTCGTGCGGGCGAAGGGCGGCGAGCCCGCCGGCTTGAACGTCGTCTCGACGGTGGTGATGCCGCGCGACTCGAAGCGCCGGTCGGTGGCGAAGAGCTGGTTGCCGTACGCGTGCATCTGGGTGTCTTCGGCCGTCAGATTGAAGGCGTGCGAGTTCCAGTAGAGGACGCCCTGGAGCGGGATCTTCCGGAACAGCCCGGGCAGACCCGGGTCGTAGTTCTGGGCGGTCTGCGCGCCGCCGATGGTGTTGGTGACGATGCCGACCTGATAGCCGGGCGGCCCGTAGCCGATGCAGGCGATGTTCGTCACCGGCGTGCTGCCGCACAGGCCGTCGCCGCAGGCGTCGAGGTTCGTGGGCTCGCAGGGCTCGCCCGCCTGGGCGCCGCCCTTGCAGGTCCACGCGCCGAAGACGGGGTGGTCGAGGACGGTCGAGGGCGCGCCGGAGTAGATGATCTGCAGGTGGTGGCTGTGCGGGTCCTGGCGCAGCTCGCTGCCGTTCACGTACATGTACTCGCCCGTCGGGTCCTTCAGGTCGGCCGGCACCTGGGCGCTGAAGTCGTAGTACGACGCGAAGCAGACTTCCGTCTCGGAATTGGCCGGGAGGCGGAACTCCGGCATCCGGAACTGTACGCCGGTGCCGGGCGCGGGCGGCTCGAGCGGCTCGATGACGACCGGCGTCGGCTCGGGCAGGCAGGCGTCGAGGAGGCCCTGCACGCCTTCGACGACGCCGTGCTCGGGCGCGCCGCCGATGATCCATAAGCGCAGCGCTTCGAGGGCGTCCTCACCGATGGGCGGCAGGCCGCTGGGCATCGGCGTGCCGCCGATCTCGACGCTGCCCGGGCTCACCGCCGCGGCCAGCTTCAGGTAGAGCGAGCTGCGCTTGGGACCGCCGGGCAGCACGCGCGCAAAGCCGCTGCCGGTGGACGGCACGTCGAGCAGCGCGCGGTAGGCGGCGGCGGGCGAGAGATAGAGGTCGCCCTGCCCGGGCGCACTGCCGTGGCACGGCGCCGTGGTGCAGCCGTGCTTCGCGAACACGAGGTCCTGGATCGCCGCCCACGTGCTCTCGTAGGTCGGCGCGTCGCAGTGCCCGAGCTGACAGAGCGTCGTGCACGCGTCGCCGTCGTCGAGGTCGCCGTCGTCGCACGGCTCCCCCAGCTCGCGCACGCCGTTGCCGCACACCAAGGGCGCACACGCCAGCGGCGCGAACCCATCGCGCGCCCGGAAGCCCTTGCGCGTCATCTCGCCGGCCACGCCGGCGCAGTGCCACTCCTGCCCGATGCGAAAGAGCACCTCCACGAGATCGGGCGCCGCCTCGCCCGCCCACGGGAACTGCTTGCCGGCCGCCTTCACGGTGAGCGAGCCGTCCGCGAAGACGACCTTGCGCACGCCGCCGCGCGTGCCCTTGCGATCGCGGTAGACGTACGAGAGGCTCTTCTTCGAGCGGGCGCGCCAGCGCGCCGGGTCGAGTTGGATCAGCCCCGAGCGCCCCTCGGCGGTACCGTGCGCGAGGACGAGGAGCGCGGCACCCCCGCTGGCGGGGTGCTCGTCGGCGCTGGGCCGCAGGCCGTCGCCGATGCCGCGGAAGACGAAGCGGCGTCGGGCCTCGTCCACCCGCAGGAGGGCCTTCTGCGTGGCCATGCCCAGCCGAGCCTGGTGGGCCCGGAGCGGCGCCGGCCCGGGACACACCCCGAGCAAGACGGCGACTGTCACGAACAGGGAGATACGGCGCGGCACGAGGGGATACGTAGCACATGCCGTGCCGGCTGGGAGCCGGGCTCCGCCGAGCGCGGCCCCTGGCGAGCATGCAAGCTCGCTAGCGCCGGGGCGTGCCTGCATGGAGGACTTGATACCTCTGGGCGCACCTTCAGAAGAACACGGTGACGCGCCCCCGCGCCGCGAGCGGGTCGCCGGGCGTGAAGTGGATGTCCTGCGGCGACGGGCAGCGACCCCGCCGGACCTCGCGCGCGGTGCACGAGGTGTCGGCGAGCACGGCCTCCTGCCAGTCGAAGTCGCCGACGTTGAGCAGGTCGACGCCCATCTCGACGTTGCGCCAGCGGTACTTCGCGAACAGGTCGACGAGGAGGTAGCCGCGGGCCGTGAGCGCGCGGGTCTCGATGGCCGGGCGGTCGTCGAGAAAGCGGACGCGGGCGGCGGCGGAGAAGCCGCTGGGCAGCTCGAGTGTGAGCCCCCCGTTCATGAACAGGGTCGGCGCGATGGGGACGGCCGCGCCGTCCTTGAAGCGCGGGTCGGCCCAGGACAGGTCGTAGTCGGCGGTCAGCCACTCGCTGAGGCGATAGCGCGATTCGAAGTCGACGCCCCAGCGCCGCGTCGGACCGCTCGCGTCGAAGCTGCCGAGAACGCCTTCGATGCTGCCGCAATCCCCGCAGAAGGTGATCTCGCTCTCGAGGTCGATCAGCCACAGGGCCGCCGCCAGGTCTAGGTTCTCGACCCGCCAGGTGCGCGCGCCCAGCTCGTAGCCGGTGGCGCGGGCCAGCGGCACCAGATTCGGGTCGTCCGCGCCCTGGACGACGGCCCGCGCGTCGTTGGAGTGAAAGCCGGTGCCGAAGTTGAGGTAGACCTCGGTGTCGCTGGCCGGCGGCGCGATCGTCAGGTTCGCCTTCGTCGAGACGATGGAGTCGCTCTCGCTGCCGTCGATGGGCACGGCCTCGAAGTCGGGATCGGGCGCCTGCCGCGGCAGCCGGTCCTGCACGTCGAAGAGGAAGGCGTCGCCACGTACACCCCCCGTGAAGCGCAGCCACTCGGTCAGGTCGATCTCCTGCCCGAGGTAGCCGGCGAGCGTGCGCTCCTGGACGAACGTCTCGGTGATCGTGAAGAAGCGGTCCCGCTCCACCTGCCGGTACACCGCCACGTCGATCTCGTCGTGTCGGGTCTCGGCGCCGAGGGTGGTGGTGACGCCGCGACCGAGCAACGTCCAGTCGCGGGCGTACGCGGCTCGGCCCCCGTACAGCCAGCGCGTGTCGTCCTGCTCGATGCCGTCTCCCGGCACGTCTGGCGCCCCGGCGATGGGGATCGCGTCTGCCGTGTCGACGACGCGGCCTCCGCGCCCCCGCTGGAAGCGGAGTCCCGTGTCCTGGAAGAAGGTGAAGTTCGAGTACAGGCGCAGCGCGTACCGCTGCGCCCACGCCTCGACGGTCACGCGGGCGACACGGCTCGGCCTCCAGAGGAGATCGAGGTCGAGCGTCTCCCGGTCCGTACGACCGCCTTCGGTCGGGTCGATGGCGCCGAAGCGATCGAGCCGCCCCACGGAGACTTCGCGGGACGGAATCTGCCCGGAGGCGTCCCAGTCCGCCTGGTAGAGGCCCGCGGCGGCCTGGAGGCGCAGATCGCTGCTCGGCTCGAGCAAGTACTTCGCGAAGCCGTTGTAGCGGGCCATGTGCTCGGGGTGCTCGAAGGGGCCGTTCGAGTAGGCGGCCTGCGCCGCGAGCAGCACCTTGCCGGCGGCGACCCGCGGCGACAGCCCGGCCACGTAGCGTTGCCGGTCGAAGGAGCCGCCCTCCGCCAGCACGAAGTTCTCCTCGAACTCGTCCTTCAGGACGAGGTTCAGGGCGCCGGCCGTGTCGAAGTCGCCGTGTTCGACGAAATACGGTCCCTTGTGGAGCTGCAGGCGGTCGACGGTCTCGGGGATGACGAAGTTCAGATCGGCGTATCCCTGTCCGTGCGCGTGCGAGACCAGGTTGACGGGCATGCCGTCGACGGTGACGAGAAAGTCGCTGCCGTGGTCGGCGTCGAATCCCCGGATGAGGTACTGCGTGGCCTTGCCGCCCCCCCCGATGCTGGCGGACGATCAGACCCGGCACGTTGTTCAGGATGTCCTGGAGCGTCGAGTGCGGCCGGAGCTGGTAGTCGTAGGCGCGGATCTCGTCCCACGACGACGCGGTCTGCCGCGAGTCGCCGCGCACGACGATCTCCTCGATCGAGTCTGCGGATGCACCGGCGACGAGGCAGGCCACGGCCGTGGCCACGCCTGTCGCCAGAGGAAGGCGCGTCATGGAGGTCCTCCTTCCCGGCCGCGGGGCCGAGCCGATTTCACGAAGGGCGGTGAGATCGGGCGCTCGCCAGGTCAGGCGAGCGGGAAGGACGGCGGCCCGCGCGCGCAGGCCGGTCGCCGGTGGCGAATCGGCGTCAGGCGCGGTGGGGGCGTGGGCGAGGCGGTCGTGCCCCCACCGAGCGATGCCTCGGCGTCACCGACGGCCTGCAGGCGCTGCAGCGGGGCGGTCCAGTGCGTGTGGTGCCCGTCGCCGGCGCTGAGCGCGTGCGTGTCCGTGTCGACGGGTGGGGGAGCGGCCGGGTGCTCGTGATCGTCGTGACGATGGCGACCGCCCCCTTCACGGGCGTGCCGGTGGGAGTCGACGTGGGCGTGCCCGTTCGGGGGGTTCGGAGGCGTCGCGGCCGGCGTCGCCCGCGCGCGGACGGTGGCGTCCGAGTGGACGTGCGCATGGCCGTCCCCGGCATGCTGGTGGCGCAGCGTCTGCGGTCCGGGCAGCGCGGGACCGCAGAGGAAGGCGAGGAGGAGGAGCGGGGCGAGCTGCCGCATGCCTCGCCGCCGGGCGCGGTCTCGTGCCAGGACGTCGTCCGTTCTCCTCATGCCGTCACGCGGGCGGCGGCGACCTTAAGGGCTGGCCCCGCGCGCCGCAAGGGCGATGCGCCGCAGGGTGGTGACCCAGTTTGCCGCGTGAGGCACGGGAGGGTGCGGGTCGACGGCGGACGTGAGGAGCGCGGGGGGTGGATGGGTGGTGGGGCGGGGGTGTGCGACGCCCGGGAGTCGGCGGCGCGCACCCTCCCGTGCCTCACGCGGCAAACTGCGTCACTGCTCACTCCCCCGGATCGACGTGCCGCCGGTTGCGGCCGTCGAACGGCGTGGGGAGGAACGGGAAGACGGGCGTGATGCCGGCTTCGGCGACGCCGACGCCGTCACCCACGAAGTTGGCGATGAAGTTCGGCCCGCCGGCGACGCGCACGACCAGGTCGGTCACGTCGTCGTTCGGACGCCGCCCGTTCGGAAAGCCGGCGGGGTCGGGTGTGGGGTTGCCGGCCGCGTCGTGGGCCAGGATGGTGAGCCGCTTGATGTCGCTCGGCGGCGTCGGCGGCACCGTCACGTCGAGCCGCAGCAGTTCCGCGAACGGACCGACGGACGGATCGGGGTCCTGCCCCGGGTACTTGAGGAGGAGCTGTACGACGTCCTCGCGCGGGGTCGGCGGCACGGGGACGCCCGAGACGGCCTCGAGCGCGCTCGCCACCGCGAGCGAGCGGAACGCCCCCAGGAACTGGGCTTCGTCCTCCGGCTCGGAGGAGTTCCAGAAGTCCTTGCGACCGATCGGGATGATGAGCTCGTTCACGAGCGGGTTGCCCATGCGCGAGACCTGGCGGAAGGCACGCCGGGTTTGCACCAGCGGCTTGCCCTCGTCCACGACCGGCGCGCCGCTGATGGTGGTGATCATCCGGCGCGACGTGCTCGCGTACACACCGAGCACGCCCGTCTCGGACGTGGCCGGGGCCTGGTTCGCGGTGAGTCGCGTGATCGGGACCTCGATGGCGATGGTGTTCACGTTGAAGCCGCTGAAGGCGTTGACACCGTACGGATGCTGGAAGTCGTCGGCGTCCTCGGCGGCGGTCATGACCGGCAGCGGCGGGCGCACGCTCTCGATCGGCGTGGCGGCCTCGACGCGGAGGTTGATGGTGTCGAACACGGCGCCGAGGTCGATGGCGAAGGTCTCGGCTCGCTGCCCGGCGAACACGCGAATGCCGGTCGCGCCGTCCTCGAAGATGCCTTGTGCCGCGAGCGACTCGTAGTCGGGCATGGTGCGCGGACCGATGTTGGAGGGGACCGAGGGGAGCAGGGTGCCGCCGAAGAGCGTGACGTCCGCGTCGCACTTGAGTCCCTTGCGTTTGGTGTCGCAGCCGCGCCGCTCGGTCACCGTGTAGCGCTGCGTGCGCGCCAGGCCCTCACTGCCCGGACCCTCGAGCGCGCTCACCGGCGGCAGCGGCCCGCCGCCCAGAGTGGCCAGGAACTGGTCGGGGTTCGTGGTCTCGGTCTGAAAGGCGATCTCGTAGACGACGTCTTCCGCCACGCCGTCACGATCGTTGTCGACGTGCAGGCGGTAGAGCACGTCGTCGCCGAAGCCGAAGTAGTTCGGGCCGGCGCTGGGCTCCTGTCCGGGCACGACGTTCATGACGAGCGTCACCTTCCGCAGCTCGGGCGAACGGGCCAGGTTGGCCGCGTCGTAGCTCACGAAGGCGTACACGTCCGAGATGTCGGCGGCCGGATCCAGCGTCATGGCGGGTGCCTCGCGATGGCTCGCGGCGTGACTGCCACTCGCGCCGAGCGCCAGGGCGGCGGCGAGCGCGAGCGAGCGGCTCCAGGGTGTGGTCTGCATGATCGTCTCCTTCGACGTGAGGGGTTCATCCCTCCGTACGATCCGGCAGACCGGTTCGGATCTATGGCGCGCGCGGCGGGGCTGAGACCTCGAAGGTGAGTGAGGCCCACCGGCTCTCCCAGTCGACGTCGTCGCGGGTGGCGGCGCGTCGCATGTGGACGGACTTGACGAGCCAGAGACCGGCGCGGTCGAGCCGCAGCTCGGCGCGGCCATCGTCGCTGGTCGTCGCCTGGACGCGCGCGTTCGGGTCGGCGGCGGGCATGGCGCTCACGCGGGCCCCGGTGAGGGGGCGTCCCTCGTCCAGCAGCCGCACGGTCAGCACGTCCCCGGGCGCGAGGGTCGACGGGTCGCGCGCCGGCATCAGCTCGAGCGAGAGCCCCGCCGGGCGGTCCCATCCGGGCGCGCCGGGCGCGCCGACGTGGACGATGGCCTTCGCGCACCGCGAGAACGCCTCGCGCCCGGGCTCGAGGCTCTCCCCGGTGTCGGCGCGGATCGCGACGATCCGCTCGAGGCCCTCGTCATGCAGGTAGGCCTCGAAGCGTTCGGCGGGAAGTTGCACGATCCGCGCCCTGCTGCCGTAGGCGAGCACGTAGGTGCCGGCCGTGCTCAGGCGCACGCGGCCCGCCGGGGTGTGGCCGCGCCGTCCCGGAATCGTGTGCTCGCCGCCGGGACCGGCGGCGGTGAAGCGGAGCGCGTGCGCCGGGTCGCGCGGCAGCGACTCGCCTCGTCCGAAGGTGTCCCCGACCCGGAGCGAGACCTGGAGCGCGTGCGCCGGCGCCGGTCGAAACGTGTCGAGCTCGATCCAGAAGTCGTGCGCCCGTCCGGGAACGGCCACGGCCGCCGCGAGCACGGCCGCGATGAGGAGCCCCGGCCACTGCCCGTCGCGTCTCATGCGCCAGTCCACCACCCCGTCGTACGACTCGTCCCCCCCCGACGGATCAGTGGCGAGACGCCAACCGACTGACTTCCCACCGTACGAGAAGACGGCGCGTCGATCCCGGACCCCGGGGGCGCGCTACCCAGCCATGCCCACGGCTTCGTGCTGCGGATGCAGGCTCGCCGAGGCGCTGGGGCGCTGTGCGACGCGCTCGAACCAGGCGCCGAGGTTCTTCAGCGAGGGGTCGAGCGGCTGGCCGACACTGCGTCCGAAGTCGAGCGCGCAATAGAGGATGACGTCGGCGATGGTGAAGCGGTCGCCGGCGATGAACCGCTTGCCGGCCAGGAGCGCGTCGAGCCACGTCAGGTTGTCCGCGGCGATGGCCTTGAGGCCGGCCGACGCCTCCGGCAGCACGCGCATGCGCGGGCGGAAGATTTCGATACCCTCGCCGAAGCGAAAGCCGTTGTAGAGATGCTCGGTAATCTTCATCTCGACGCGGCGCTGCCACATGCGGGTCTCGGCGCGCTCCTCGGGGGTCGTCCCGATCAGCGGTGGCTGCGGGTGCCGTTCCTCGAGGTACTCGAAGATCGCCACCGTCTCGCCGATCACCCGGCCGTCGTCGAGCACGAGCGCCGGAATCTGTCCCCCGGGGTTCTTCTCCAGGTACGGCTGCCGGCGGTTCTCCATGCCCATCAGGTCGACTTCGATCGTGTCGAGGTCGAGGCCCTTCTCGGCCAGGCACATGCGCGCCGCACGCGGGTTGGGTCCGAACGAGTTGTAGAGTTTCACGCGCCGAGACCTAGCCGCTGCTCGCGGCCCAGGCAACCGGGGCCGCGGGCGCCCCCCGAGCGTCGCTTTACACCTGCCGTGCCGTATGACGAGTTGGTCGTCGATGCCGGGCGTCCTCTTCCTCGTGTTGCTGCTCGGGTGTGGCGGCCCCTCGCACGACGCGGGGGAGACGCCCGCCATCGACGAGCCCCTCAATCCGCCCGTGCACATCTCGATGGCCGCGTTGCACGCGGCGGGTGGCGTACCCGAGGGCTGGCGTCTCGAGCCGCCCAAGGGCAGTGCCGAGCGCGGGCGGGCGGCGTTCGCACGCTACGGCTGCCACACCTGCCATGTCGTGCAGGGCGAGTCGTTCCCCGACGGCGCGACGGACGCGAGCACCGGGCCCGAGCTGACCGGCATGGGCCGCCACCACCCGCCCGGCTACTTCGTGGAGTCGATCCTGAGTCCGTCGGCGGTGATCACGAGCGAGCCGGATGCGGCCGTGACCGCGCGCTCGTCCATGCCGGCCTATCCCGACATGCCGCTCGCCGATCTCACCGACCTGGTCGCGTACCTGTCGTCGCTGACGGAAGGCGGGACGCACGACCACGCCGCGATGATGGCTGCCGCCCGCGACCTGCTGGCTGCGCGGGCGGCCCGGCCGCGACCGGCCCCCCCGCCGCAGGACGCGACGATGTTCTTCGTGCAGCGCTACGAGGTGTTGCCCGGCCGGCTGGCGGCCTTCGAGGAATGGTTCGCGGCGCGGGGCCGTGCGGAGTTCCGCGCGTTCGACGGGTTGATCTCGATCGACACCTACGTGGACGACGGGGAGACGACGACGCTGACGACGGTGTTCGGCTTCCGGGACGAGGCCGCGGTCGCCGCCTTCATGCGCGATCCGCGCACGGATGAGGTCGGCCTCGAATTCGACGCCTTCATCGGCCCGCACGGGCATCAGGTCTTTGCCCGCCCGCCGGTGTATCGCGCCCCGAGCCTGTCGGCGGAGTGACCGCGTCGAGTCGAGGACGGAGCCGGGGCGAGGCCCACTCCAGACACCGCTTGCGTTGACAACGAGGGCCTCGCCCGGAACCATGCGCCGCTCGGAGGACTCTGACATGCGAATTTCGACATGGGTGGCGCTGGCCGCGGCGGCGGCGATCGGGTGCGGAGGCGGTGGCGGCGACTCGCAGCCCACCGCGACGGCCAAGCCGGCCACCGCGACGGCCGCGGCCCCACCGCCGGCTGCGGCCGAGGCCCCGCGGCGCGACGCGCTCGCGGGTGGGCCCCATCCGGCGCTGCTGGTCACCCAGGCGCACTTCGTCGACCAGGTCGTCGGCGGCAAAACGCAGTCGATGCCCGGACCGTCGCGGCTCATCATCGTCCGTGACACGGGGGACGGCTGGAAGCCCGTCTACCTCGACGACCCGGACAGCAACGTCCTGCACAAGGCCCTCCCGTACGACGGCGGCCTCCTCACCATCGGGGGCAACCAGGCGCTGCTGCGCGTGTGGCGCTTCGCGGACGGGGCCTGGAAGGCGGACACGCACTGGAACCCGAAGTTCGGCGGCCGTTTCGACCGGCTGCGCGACGTCGAGATGGGCGACGTCGACGGCGACGGCAAGCCCGAGCTGGTGGTGGCGACGCACGACCAGGGCGTCATCGCCGTGCTGCACCCCGACGAGGACTGGCGCGTCGAGGAGGTCGACCGCACGCCCAACACCTTCGTGCACGAGATCGAGATCGGCGACATCGACGGCGACGGTGTGAACGAGTTCTTCGCGACGCCCAGCAAGCCCAACAAGCTCGACCAGGAGCAGCCCGGCGAAGTGGTGATGTTCCGGCGCGACGGCGACGGCTGGCAGAAGAGCGTCGTGGATGCGCCGCCCGACACCCACGCCAAGGAGATCCTGGCCGCCGACGTGAACGCGAACGGCCGCAGCGAGCTGTACGTCGTCTGGGAAGGCGCCGTGGCCGCGGGAGGCGCGCTCGTGGAGCCGGTCACCATCAAGTCCTACGCGTGGGGCGAGAACGACCCCAAGAACGACGACGGGACCCCGAAGCCGCAGGTCGTGGCGACGGTGCCCGATCGGCAGATGCGGGCCATCGCGGCCGGTGACGTGAACCACGACGGCACCATCGACCTGGTTGCCGGCGCGCTCTCGGCCGGCCTCTTCCTCTTCGAGCAGATCGGCAACGAGTGGAAGCCGACGCCCATCGACCCCGCGTCGTCGGGCTTCGAGCACCCCGTGCACGTCGCCGATCTCGACGGCGACGGCAAGGCGGAGTTGTACGTCGCCTCCGAGGACCAGGGGGAGCTGCGCCGCTACCTCTGGGACGGCCAGCGCTTCGTGAAGACGGTGCTGATGCCGCTGGGCAAGGGCGACATCACCTGGAACGTCACGCACGGGACGTTCTAGACGCGACCCTCCGGACGCCCGCCTCAGGCGCCGCGGGCGAGCGCCAGGCCGAGCGCGGCGGCGGCGAGCGCCAGGCCCAGATTCGCGGCCGCGTTCGCGAGGGCCAGCCCGGGGGCGCCGCGGCCGGCGAGCATGATCGTGTCGACCGAGAAGGTCGAAAAGGTGGTGAAGCCACCGAGGAACCCGATCCCGAGCAGCGGGTGCAGCACCGCGAAGCCGCCGCGCTCGTGGGTCGTGCCGATGAGGAGACCGAGCAACAGGCTGCCGCTCACGTTCGCGAGCAGCGTGCCGTACGGGAAACCGGTGCCGAGAACGCGGGCCGCCAACTCGGTCAGCAGATAGCGCGAGCTGGCACCGAGAAAGCCGCCCAGCCCGACCAGGAGCACGCTCGGCATACCGTCGCTTAGCAGCCCGGCCCGCGCCGCGCCACGGTCGCGCCTCACGTCCGGGACGGGTTTCGCGCCGACGTGGTTGACGGCGGTTCCTCAGAACGTTAGCAGGGCAACGTGAAACGGGTGGAACTCGGGGCGATCCGAGTATGTCGTCGCTGCGGACGCGGCCGTGCCGAGTTGTTGGCGGACAACGGCCAGGCGATCTCCGTGCGCCTGAATCCCAGCCGCGCGCGGCGGCTGCTGGGAACGGACGAGACCGACGACGTGGAGTGGCTGACGGCGCTCGTGCTCGACGGCGCGCTGGCGGCCGGCCTCACGGTGCGTGACCTGGTGTTCGACGCGGAGGGGCCGGCGCTACGCGGCCTGCTCACGTACGAGCACGAGGGCAGCCTGCACGTGATCGCGTGCGCGCCGGAGGAGGCGGTGGAAGTGTCGATGCGTATCGACGTGCCCACCTACGCCACGGACGAGGCGCTCGCCCTGACCGGCGGCGGCGCGGGCCAGCAGGATCGCGAAACCCTACACTGAGCGGGGCGGGGGGAGTGCTCGGGCGGCATCCGGTGGGGGCACCGGGAAGCGCTCCGGGTGCGCCAGCGCCGCGAGCAGCTCGGCGCTGTCGACGAGGCGCGGACCCGGCCGGCTGAAGTACGCCGAGCCGTTCACCGCCCACACGCGGCCGGCCCGCACGGCCGGCAGGTCCCGCCACCCCGGGACGGCTTCGAGCAGCGGCCGGTCGGCGAGCGTGCGCGCCACGTCGTAGCCGCAGCAGGCCAACACGAGCAGCTCGGGCTCGGCGGCCTGCACCGTCGCCCAGTCGGTGGCGACGGCCTTCTCGCCCACCCGGCCGAGCAGGTCGGTGGCGCCGGCGAGCTCGACCAGCTCGGGCATCCAATGGCCGCCCCGATACGGCGGGTCGATCCACTCGAGCAGCGCGCAGCGCGGCGGGACGGCCCCGGCCACGCGGGCCCGCAGCGCCGCCATGCGGCTCTCCAGCGCGCCCACGACCGCCTCGGCGCGATCGGGAACGCCGAGCGCGCGCCCGACCCGGCGGACGTCGCCGAGCACGTCGGCGAGTCGTTCGGGCTCGAGGTTCACGACTTCCGGGCGGCTGGGCAGCGTGCGCGCGAAGGCGGCGACGGTCTCGTACTCGACGGCGCAGACGTCGCAGAGCCGCTGCGTGACGACGACCGTCGGGTCGAGGCGACGCAGGAGCGCCTCGTCGAGGGTGTAGAGGGTGCCGTGCTCGCCGAGCTGGCGGCGGACCCAGGCGTCCGTCTCGGCGCTGGGCAGCGCGTTGCCGTGGATCTCGCAGCGGGTGGCACGCGGCTTGGCGGCCACCGATGCCGGGAAGTCGCACTCGTGACTGACGGCCACCAGGGCGTCGAGCATGCCGAGCGCCGCGATGATCTCCGTCGCGGCGGGCAGCAACGAGACGACGCGCATCGCCTGAGTTCTTAGCAACCCTGGGCGGGTACTGGAATGCGCGGCCCACCCGGGGCTACAACGGTCGTACGTGCCGGCCACCCGACGACGACGACGACGCGACACGCGACTGCTCGTGACCCCGGACGCCGGCTCGCGGCTCGCGGCCGCCGCGGCGTGGCTCGCCGAACGGCCGCGTGACGCGGAAGTGCTGATCGTCGGACCCAACTGGGAGGCCTGCGACGACTTCGCTCGCCAGGCCGTGGTGCGCGACGGTGCCCGCTTCGGGGTCGTGCGGTTGACGCTCGACCGGCTGGCGGCGCGGCTGGCGGCCCACGAGCTGGCCGCCGCGGACGCCGCCCCGACGAGTGCCCTGTCGCGCACGGCCATGGTGGCGCGCGCCGTCCACTTCCTCGTCGAGGCCAGTCGCTTCACGTACTACGCGCCGGTGGCCGGCTCGCCCGGCTTTGCGGCCGCGGTGGCGCGCACCCTGGACGAGCTGCGCCTGAACGGGGTCGAGCCGGCCGCGCTGACGGGCATGGAGCGCGGCGGGCGCGAGCTGGCGACCATCGCCGAGCGGCTCGCCGAGGAGCTGGCCGCCAAGCACCTGGCGGACACGGCGACGATCTATCGGCACGCGACCGCGGTGCTCGAGCACGGCACACCCTGGCCGCACGGCCGCCCCGTCCTGCTGCTCGACGTTCCGGTCGAAACCGCCGCCGAGGAAGCCTTCGTCGCCGCCCTGGCGGCGGCGCCGCCGTCGGTGCTGGCGGTCGTGCCGCACGGCGACCGGCGCTCGGCCGACCGCCTGGCGCGCGCGCTGCGTTGCCGGCAGGAGACGGCGCAGTCGACGTCGGAGACGAGCATCGCTCGGCTGCAGACGCATCTCTTCGAGGACGAGCGGCCGCTGGTGCGGGAGCTGGACGCGAGCGTGAGCATCGCGGCCTGGCCCGACGAGGCCCGGGAGTGCGTGGAGATCGCGCGCGCCATCCAGCGCCGGGCGCGCGACGACGGCGTCCCCTTCGATCAAATCGCGGTGGCGCTGCACGCGCCGGGCGAGTATGCGGGCCATCTCGAGGAGGCGTTCGCGCGCGCGGCGATCCCGTTCTTCATGGCGCGTGGCGCGCACCGCCCCCATCCGGCGGGCCGCGCGCTGCTGGCGCTGCTCGCCTGTGCGTCCGAGGGGTTGTCGGCGCGTCGCTTCGGCGAGTACCTCTCGCTCGGGCAGGTGCCCGATCCGAACGCGCCCCACGACCCCGGCGCGAGCTGGACGGCGCCCGAGAACCCGCTCGTCCCGAGCGGCGAGGTGCCCGCGGCGCCCGGGATACCGCCCGAGCCGGTGGTCTTCACCGATCCGGACGAAGCGGTGGTGGTCGAGGGGACGCTGCGGGCGCCGTGGCGGTGGGAGCAGCTCCTGGTCGACGCTGCGGTGATCGGCAGTGCGGCGCGCTGGGAGGCTCGGCTCGGCGGGTTGCAACGCGAGCTGGCCAGGCGACGCGCGGAGCTGGACGACGGCGACGACGGACGCGCCCTGCGACTCGAGCGGACGCTGCGGGACCTGGAGCACCTGCGTGACTTCGCCCTGCCGCTCATCGGCCGGCTGGCGTCGTTGCCGGCGCGCGCCACCTGGGGCGAGTGGCTGCCCGCGCTCGCCGCCCTGGTGGAGGCGGCGCTGCGCGAGCCGGCGCCGATCCTCGCGACGCTCGCCGAGCTGGAGCCGCTCGGGCCCGTCGGGCCGATCGACCTCGACGAGGTGCAGCTCGTGCTCGCGCCCCGCCTGCGCGATCTGCGGCTGCCGCCCCCGCGCCGCCGCTACGGCGCCGTCTTCGTCGCCCCGCCGCAGGCGCTGCGCGGGCTCACGTTCGAGGACGTGTTCGTGCCCGGCCTGGCGGAGAACCTGGTGCCGGGGAAGCTGCTGGAAGATCCCATCCTGCTCGACGTCGAACGGGAGCGGCTGGGCGGCGCCGGCCTCGTCGTCGAGGCCGATCGCATCGTCGCGCAGCGGCTCGACCTGCGGCTCGCCGTCGGGGCGGCACGCGCCCGCGTGCTGTTCTCCTACCCGCGTGTCGACGTCGAGCGCGCGCGCCCGCGGGTGCCCTCGGTGTACGCGCTCGAGGTGGTGCAGGCGGCCGTCGGCGAGCTGCCGAGCCTGGCCGGCCTCCAAGAGCTGGCGAACCGCACCGGCGGCGCCCGGCTCGGCTGGCCCGCGCCCGACGCCCCCGCCGAGGCGATCGACGAGGCCGAGTACGACCTGGCCGTGTTGGCGCCGCTGCTCGACCTCGACGAAGAGCAGGCCGTCGGGGCGGCCAGCTACCTGTTGGGCGCGAACCCGCATCTCGAGCGAGCGCTGCGGGCGCGGGCGCGGCGCTGGCTGAAGCGTTGGACGCCCGCCGACGGGCTCGTCGATCCCGGTCCGCACGCGGCCGCGGCGCTGGCGGCGCATCAGATCTCGGCGCGTTCGTTCTCGCCGACGGCGCTGCAGCACTACGCGTACTGCCCGTACCGGTTCTTCCTGCAGGCGATTCACCGGCTCGCGCCGCGCGAGGAGCCGGTGGCGATCGAGACGATGGATCCGCTCACCCGCGGCGCCCTGTTCCACGACGTGCAGTTCGGGATCCTCTCGCGCCTGCGCGCCGCGCAGGTGCTGCCGTTGCGCGCGGCGCACCTCCCCGCGGCGTTCCGGGTGGTCGACGAGGTGCTCGGCGTCGAGAGCGAGCGGCTGCGGGACGAACTCTTCCCGGCCATCCCGCGCGTCTGGGACGACGCGATCGCGCGCATCCGGACCGACCTGCGTGAATGGCTGAAGCGTCAGGCCGACGATCCGTCGTCCTGGGTGCCGCACCGCTTCGAGCTGTCGTTCGGCCTGAGCGACCGCCACCGCACGCACGAGGATCCGGCCAGCGTGCCCGGCGCGATCGACGTCGGGGGCGGGTTGTCGCTGCGCGGGTCGATCGACCTCGTCGAGCGCCATCCGGACGGGCGACTGCGCGCCACCGACCACAAGACCGGTCGGGTGACGGCGAGCGGCGACGCCGTGGTGGCGGGCGGGACCATCCTGCAGCCCGTGTTCTACGCGCTGGTGCTCGAACGGCTCGTCGACGAGCCCGTCGACGCCGGGCGCCTCTACTACTGCACCGAGACGGGCGAGTTCCGGGATCACGTCGTCCCGCTCGACGAGACGGCGCGCGCCGCCGCGGCGCAGGTGACCGCGACCGTCGGGGCGGCGCTCACCGAGGGCTTCCTGCCGGCGGCGCCGCGCAAGGACGCCTGCCGGTGGTGCGACTATCGCGTCGTCTGCGGCCCCTGGGAGGAGGAGCGCACGAGTCGCAAACCGCCGGGCCGGCTCGAGCCGCTGACGCGCCTGCGAGCGCTGCCATGAGGGAGTCGGCGTGACGGCACCGCTCGCGGATCGGGCGGCGCGGGACCGCATTCGCGACGATCTCGGCACGACCTTCGTCGTCGAGGCCGCCGCCGGCACCGGCAAGACCAGCGCGCTCGTGGAGCGGATGGTGGCGGCCGTGGCGGCGGGGACCGCGGCGCTCGATCGGGTCGTCGCCGTGACCTTCACGGACGCGGCGGCCGGCGAGCTGAAGCTGCGGCTGCGCTCCGCCATCGAGCAGGCGAGGGCGGACGAGGGTCGCTCGGCCAAGGAACACGATCGCCTGCGCGCCGCCGTGCTGCAGCTCGAGGCGGCGCGCATCGGGACGATTCATTCGTTCTGCGCCGAGCTGCTGCGCGAACGACCCGTCGAAGCGCGCGTCGACCCGCAGTTCCAGGTGGGCACCGACTTCGCGACCGGCGCCATCTTCGAGCGCGTGTTCGATCGCTGGTTCGAGGAGCAACTCGCGGAGCCCGGTCCCGGGGTGCGCCGTATCCTGCGCCGGCCGCCCGGGCGCGACGAGGGGCCGCGGCAGCGACTGCGCGGGGCGGCGCGCGAGCTGCTCAAGTGGCGGGATTTTCCCGCACCGTGGACCCATGCCGAGCTGGATCGCGATCGCGAGATCGACGTCATCATGGACGAGCTGGCGTCGCTCGGCGCGCAGGGCCGCCCGGAGGAGTTCACGCCCTACCTGGAGCGCTCCTTCCACGAGATCCATCGATTCGTCGAGGAGGTCGCCCGGCGCGAGCGAGACGCGCCCCGAGACTACGACGGCCTCGAAGCCGACCTTGCGACCCTGGATCGCCAGCGCCACTGGACGTGGCGCGGTCGGGTCAAGGCGAGCGAGACCGAGCGCGTCGCGCGGCGCGACCGGCGCGATGCCCTCAAGCGGCGCCTGGCGGACTTCGTCATCGCGTGCGGCGCCGACATCGCGCCCCACCTGCGCGACGATCTGTGGCCGGTGGTCGAGGAATACGAGCGGCTCAAGGCGCGCGCCGGCTATCTCGACTTCCTCGACCTGCTGCTGCGCGCCCGCGACCTGGTGCGCGACGTGCCGGCCGTCCGCCACGAGCTGCAGCGTCGCTTCACGCACGTCTTCGTCGACGAGTTCCAGGACACGGACCCGCTGCAGGCCGAGCTGCTCCTGCTGCTGGCGGCCGACGACGCGGACGAGAGCGACTGGCGCCGCGCGCGGCCCGTGCCCGGCAAGCTCTTCCTGGTGGGCGACCCGAAGCAGTCGATCTACCGCTTCCGTCGCGCCGACGTGCAGCTCTACGAGGACGTGAAGCGTCATCTGGTCGGGGGCGGGGCCGAGGTGCTGCACCTCACCGTGAGCTTCCGCGCCGTGCCCTCGCTGCAGGCGCTCGTGAACGCCGGATTCGCGCCACGCATGACCGGCGCGTCGTCCTCGCAGGCCGCCTACGTGCCGCTGCAGCCGCACCGGCCCGAGCCCGAGTCGCGGCCGACGATCGTGGCGCTGCCGGTGCCCGAGCCGTACGGCGACTACGGGACGATCGTGCACTGGCGGGTCGAGGAGTCGGCGCCGGTGGCCGTAGCCGCCTTCGTCGAGTGGCTGCTCACCGCGAGCGGCTGGACCGTGACCGAGCGCGAGCGCCCGACCACGCCGGTGCCCGTCCAGCCCCAGCACGTCTGCCTGCTCTTCCGGCGCATGCAGTCGTGGGGCGAGGACAAGACGCGCCCGTACGTGCGGGCGCTGGAAGCGCGCGGGCTGCGGCACGTGCTGGTGGGCGGCAGCTCGTTCCACTCGCGCGAGGAGATCGCGGCCGTGCGCACCGCGCTGCTGGCCGTCGAGCGGCCCGACGACGAGCTGGCGCTCTTCGCCACGCTGCGCGGCCCGCTCTTCGCCCTCGACGACGCCACGCTGCTGGCCTATCGGCACGAGTACCGCACGCTCCACCCGTTCCGAGCGCTGCCCGCCGAGTTGCCGGTTCACTTCAGCGACGTCAGCGAGGCGCTCGGCATCCTGCGCGACCTGCACCGGCACCGGAACCGCCGCCCGCTGGCCGGGACGATCGCGAGCCTGCTCGGGGCCACGCGCGCCCACGCGGGGCTGGCCATCTGGCCGACCGGCGAGCAGGCGCTCGCCAACGTCAACCGGCTCGTCGACATGGCGCGGCGCTCGGACCGGCAGGGCGTGACGTCGTTCCGTGCCTTCGTCGAACGCCTCGAGCGCGACGCG
>Ga0299906_10001196_pt1 | contig 22406 bp, 19 predicted proteins | sample RVTome_14_FD_200259 | JGI IMG/M metagenome (GOLD analysis project Ga0299906, IMG submission 200259) | Soil microbial communities from uranium-contaminated site in the Upper Colorado River Basin, Wyoming, United States - RVT145D125 (version 2) ...
AACTCGACGAAGCCATCGTGACCGGTCGAGCCGGACGGCCGACGCGCCACAGCCCGACGCGCCACCGCCCGCTCGATCCCGCGCTGGCCCAACTGACGGTTCCTCGGAACCCGCTTCCGTGCGTCCCCAATCTGCTTGAATCGAGACGGATTCAGCCCCAGCTCCCGGCAGATCGTGCTCGCCGAATACTCGCCCAGCAGATCCAGCGCCGCATCCCAGAGCGGCTCCGGGATGCGCCGTTCACGCCGTGTCTCCCGCCACTTCTCGAATCCGGCGACCACCCTCTCGAGACTCGACCTCCTTGAGCGCATGGTGTCCTCCCGCGCTCAGCCTACGAATCCCGACCCCCCAAGGTCACGCAGTCTTGCCGCAAGGACACCGACGTGGGCGACGTCCACCACGCCCTGCAGGCGCTGGAGCTGACTGCATCGGAGCGGCTCCGGCGGGGGCTCGAGCGTGTCCGACTTCGTTCTGACCCCGGCTGAGCACGCCCTGCTCGTGGCTCTCGACGAGCTGGGGGTGCGCTACCTGATCGTAGGCATGGCTGCGGCGCTGTTCGAAGGAGCCCCCGGCACGACCCAGGACCTGGATCTCTGGCTGGGCTCGTTCGACCCAGAGCGGGTGGCACGCGCGGCGCGCCGTGCCGGCGGGTTCTACACGTCGGGGTCAGGTCTCCAGCCCCGGACGATCGGCGGGCGGGACCTGGAGCGTATCGACCTGGTGCCGACCGGCGAGGGGCTCGAACCGTTCGACACCGAGTACGCGAATGCGCGCGAGCGCGAGATCGACGGACTCGAGGTTCGCGTCCTTCCCCTGGCGAGGGTCATCGCGAGCAAGCGTGCGGCCAACCGGGCGAAGGACGTCGCCCAGCTTCCGCTGTTGAACGCCACGCTCGCAGCCCGCGAGGGTGGCCGGCGCCGCGAGTAGCTGTCGCGGACCTACCCGGCGGGCTCTTCCGCCGCCGCGTACAATCGGTCGATGTCGATCGATGCGCTGACGGGGGGGATCTGCGCCACAGATCCGTCGGACGCCGAGGCATGTTGCCAACCCTCTGCCGCGCGACTGTACACGTCGACTCTCCGTTCTCGGTGGGAGACGATGACGATCGCGCGGACCGTCGCGACCTTCTTGTAGTGCGCGAGCTTCTCCCCTCGATCGTAGTGCTCGCTGCTGTCGCTCGTGACCTCCACGACCACGGCCGGATTCAGCACGGTCGACCGGCTGCTCGGGTCGCGCTCGGTCGGGCCGCACACGACCGTCACGTCCGGGTAGGTCGCGAGTCCCGTCTCGACCACGCGCACGCGCAGATCTGACGAGAACACGCGGCAAGGAGTGGCCTCCAGCTGATTCCCGAGCTGGCGGCCCACAGCCATGGCGAGAGCCGCGTGCTCCGGCGTGCCGCCCGCCATCGCGACGATCTCGCCTTCGAGAAACTCGTGGCGTGTCGAGCTCTCCTCCTCCAGACGCAAATAGTCGTCGTAGGTGTAGCGGTGCAGAGGGAAAGCGGTCGTCACGACATCCCTAGCTTAGTCCGGCGGCTCGAAGCCGCGCAATGAGCGCCGCGCTGCCCGGGGGTGCGGTCGGCCCGTAGCCGCGCTCACCCCAGCGGCTCGAAGTGCCCGCCGCCTTCGTCCCGGGCGTGGAGCCGCGCCCGGAGGATGTCCGCGGGGGCGATGAAGCCCACGAGCCGCCGGCGGCGCTTCGACAGCGAGGCATTCCCCGAGGACGCCCCCACGCTGTTCTGAGTCGACAGCCGGACCGGTCGACCCGTCGAGACCGCCACTCTTCTGCTTCTGCGGGCGCCGGCCCTGGTCACGGCACCATGCTCCCCGGACATCCTCGGGAAACCGGGAGGAAGACGCTACCATGGACCTTCTCATGGCGAAGGAGCCCAGCCGCCGGAGGAACGCCGGCCAAGCACGACACCGGCGCCCGCATCGTCGCGCGCCAGCCCCCTGGTCCACATGGGCGAGGCTCGGCCTCGGGGCGGCATGGTTCGTCACGGGATGCAGCGCGCCGCCCGAGACGGCGTCCTCGCACCCGAACGTGATCCTGATCTCCCTCGACACGCTGCGGGCGGATCGCCTGAACGCCTACGGCTACAGCCGCCACACCACCAGCCCCAACATCGATGCTCTGGCCGGCGACGGAATCGTGCACGAGGCGCACGTGGCCGCCTCGCCGTGGACGGCTATTCGATCTCGTAGCGGACCCCGCCGAACGGCGCGACCGTCTCGCCGGAACGCCGAGCGCCGATGCCCTCACGACGGCGTCGGCCCTGGAGGTGCTGCTCCGGAGTCTGGTTCGGGAGGGTCCGGCCGAGGTCGAGCGGATCGAGCTGAGCCCGGAGACACGGAACGCCCTCGAAGCCCTCGGCTACGTCGAGTAAGCGGTCACGTGAGCCGGGCCGAGAGCACGACCCCAACGGACACGCATCTAAGGCTTGACTCACGCTCCGACCGGCTGATAGAAGTACGCCCCTACCACAACTGATCGTCACCTGTCGCACTGGTCTCCTGCTGGTTGGTGCTCGGCTCCTTTGCAGCTCCCCAGTGTGCTCTGGGAACAGCAGCCCTATAGAGGATCGGGAACATCCCCGCGCTGTACTGGGCAGTTCTTCTTCCGGTCAACTTCATCGCTCTCGACAGATGCATGAGCGTGTTCCTGGATTCAGACCCAGCGCTGAGCCAGCGATCGAACCCGTGGCGAGACTGTCCATAAGGCACGCTGAGACCGGTCGAGGACCTCTTTGGGCGTTCGATTCCGATCAGGCAGGGCTGGCGCCTCTCGGCGGTGGGTCAGCGCGGTCCGTTGGCAGGATTCCATCGGGGGGTCACAGCCCATCTCGGCACCCCGCAAGCGCAGCTTTCCTACTCCGACTCGTTATTCGTCCTGCGCCGCTCGCCCTCGCCCTGCCGCGCTCCTGCGATCGGGGTCCGGGAGCGCGCCCAGACGGATCGCGGTGCGATGCGCCTGCTCGAGCCACGCCACCTTCTCCGCGAGCGACATGCGGGCACCGGCCCTGAGCGTGTTGTCCCGCGCGCCCTCCCAGCTCATGGCTCGCCAGGAGATGTCGAGCTTGGGCTCGGTCATGCGGCTAGCAGTCCGTGGTGAAACCCCGTGATGGGGCGGTGATGGTCGAGGTTGCGCCGGAGAAGTAGGGGGTGGCGCTGTGGGCCTCGGGATAGCGGAATGCGCGTGAAGCTGCGAGAGCGCGGCGGCAGAGGCGCACCAGATAGGCGAGAAGCGCCCGGAGGCGGCCCTGGAGGCCTCGCGGCGTTCCGATCCCGCACAGCTGCCTCATCAGGAGCCCGAGATTGAGGGCTCCGCCGTGGACCAGCAGCCGTTTGAGGATGTTGTCGTGTCCGCGAAGGTGCGTACGTCGCATTCGCCCGGTTCGGTAGAGATGTGAGAACGGTCGCTCTCCGCGTTCTCCCCTGAGGCGATGCAGGCGTTGTCCGCGGGCTCCTCGGCTGCGTCGACGGTTGGCGTACACGATGTCGCGCGCTCGGGTGTCGCCGCGCCACCGACGTCGACCACGGTCCGGCTCGGAGATGTAGCTACGCAGCCCTCGGCGATTCAATCGCGACAGGAGGTCGGTACTGTGATAGCCCTTGTCGCCGACGACCTCTTGAAGGCCACCCGGGTGGCAGGCTTGAGTCCTTCTCGAAACACGCCGGATCTGCTTCCTCGCTTCCGCGAGCGTGCTGTCGAAGCTGGTCGTGTCTCCAAGATCAGCACCTTGCACCGTCATCGCGACGATCGCGCCTGACCGCATGTCCACGGCCTGCTCGGCCTTGTGGGCCAGGTGCGTTCTTCCATCCTTCATCTTGGTGATCTTGGCGTCCGGATCGGCAGGGCTCGCCCACTCCTTGTTCGAGCCCTTCTTCTTCCTCTTTCGATCCAGTCGTGCGATCGCCTCCCGGCTCGGCGTCCGTATCCCGGAGGCCTTGGCCAGTCTCTCGAGGTACTCCCGATAGGTCTCTCCCGTGTCCCGGCGAACGATGCTTCGCATGGCCGCGTTCGCTTCCAGAGTCGTTGCGTCGATCGCAATCGTCTTGCCGCTCAAGAGGCCCGCCTCGGCCAGCCGTTCTTGAATCCAGCTGAACACCTCGCGGTGCGTCTCCAACGCGATCCGACGCCGCGTCCTCGAGATCGTCGAGTGATCCGGCGCCCCCTCCTCCAGCCTGAGGCCCAAGAAGCTTCGGATGGCAAGCGAGTCCGCCGCACGCCAAGCCATCGCGCGCTCCGAATCGAGCCCTTCGAAGTAGCCCAGCAGCAGCAACCGGAAGTACCGCCCCGGGCTCAGGCTCGGTCGGCCGATCCCGGGAGCGTAGAACTCCCGGCAGCGAGACTCCACGAACGAGTCGAACCCCTCGCCATCCAGGATCTGATTCAACCGGGCGTAGAACGGGTGGCCAGGGCTGCGCGGCAGGTCCATTGCCGCTACCCACATGCCATCCTGAGCTGTCTTGCGCTTACCCATCGCCATGGCCCGAACCGTACAACACACCCCTGACGCGCAAGGCCCGCTCAGGCTCGACTTTCACCACAGACTGCTAGCTCAGGAGGCGCCACACGATCAGAGCCACGGCGACTCCGAACGCCGTGCCGCACACGGGGAAGATGCGGTCAGCGAGCCACCGGGGGAGGAAGATGTCCGCAACGGATCCCCGAGCCGCCCCCTGGCGCTCCGCGAGGAGCGTCAGGGGGCAGACCCATCCCGACGCCGCCAGCACCACGCTCTCGAGGGAGAGCAGGCCCAGGGCGGCCCAGGTCCATACCGTGAGCCTCCCCGAGAGGCCTGAGTAGAGTGCGTAGACGACGCACCCGCTCAGGACCCAGAAGATCGCGGTGTGGAGCAGCTTGATCTGGAGGATCGTGAGTCTCATCGCTGGGGTGAGGCATCGCTCCAGGGCAGTGTCAGTCCGGCGCGCGGGCCGTGGTCACCATGGCGTCTCCCGTCCCCGGCTCACTCCTCGCGCAGCACGATCATCAGCTCCTGGCGCCCCGCACGGCGCGCTGGAAGCAGGCTGGCGGCGCCCGTGACGGCGATGACAATCGCGACCACTGCCGCGTAGGTCGCTGCGTCGAGCGGCCGCACCTCGAACAGCAGCGCCGCGAGCGCCTGCGCACCGAGCGCGGCCGCCGCCAGCCCGAGCGCGACCCCGAGCAACGCGTGCCGGGCGGCCTGGACGAGGACGCGCAGCGAGACGTCCCGCGGCCGCGCGCCCAGGGCCATGCGCACCGCGTGCTCCCGGGACCGCAGCGCCACGGCGAGCGCCACCAGGCTGAAGAGCCCGCCGGCGGCGAGCGCGAAGGCCACGAGGGCGAACAGGGCGAACATCCAGACGGCGAACCGCCACGGCGCGATGGCGCGGCCCACGATCGCCTCCAGCGTGGAGATCCCGCCGACCACGGCCTCCCGGTCGAGCTCCCGGGCGCGCTGCTGCACCGCGACCGCCACGTCGAGGGGGTCGCCCGCCGTACGCACCACGATGTGTCGCGCCGCGTAGTTCGGGTAGGCCTGGGCCGAGGGCTGGTAGAAGTCGAGGCGCGGGTCGTCGAGCCCGCGGTAGCGGACGTCCTTCACGACCCCCACCACGGTGTGCCATACCACCCGGCTGCGCTCGGGAGCGACCATCGAGGTCGTTGCCAGGCGGCGCCCGATCGGGTCACGGCCCGGCCACAGCCTGCGCGCCGCGCTCTCTCCCACGATGGCCACCCGCGGAGCGCCTTCGTCGTCCCGCTCGTCGAAGAGCCGGCCGCGCAGCAGCGGGATGCGCATCGCGGAGAAGTAGCCGGGGGTGGCGGACTCGTAGTTGAGGTAGGGGTTGCGGGCGGCGTCGGCACCGCCCTCGGCCTGCCCCTCGAGCAGGATGCCCGTCTCCTGTCCGATCGCACCGAGCGCCAGGGGCCGCAGGTACACGGCACCCGCCGCCTCGACCTCGGGCAGCGCCTCGATCCTCGCGATCAGCTCGCGCTGGAAGGCGTCGCCGGATGCGCCCCGCGGCTCGACGTCGAGAATCAGGACGTTCGCCGGGTCGAAGCCCAGGTCGAGCTGGCGCAGGTTCGCGAAGCTCCGGACCACCAGGCCGCTCGCGACGAGCAGCGCGACGGCCAGCGCGATCTCGACGACGACCAGGCCGCCCCGCGCCCGCAGCGCCACGGCGCCGGGCGTGCTGCGCGGGGACTCCGCGAGGAGCTCCGCGACGTCGGCGCGGGCGGTCACCCATCCCGGCGCCAGGGCGCAGAGCAGCGCGGCCAGCGCGCACGTGGCGAGGGCGAACAGCGCCACGCCCCCGTCCACGGCCACCGATTCGATGCGCGGGATCTCGGGCGGCGCGACAGCCACGAGAGCCCGGGTCAGCCAGCGCGCGCCGAGCAGGCCGGCCGTCCCGCCGAGCAGCACGAGCAGGCCGGCCTCGAGCAGCCATGCCGCCGACAGCCGCCCTCTCCCCGCTCCCAGCGCGACCCGGACGGCGTCGGAGCGGCGGCGCTCGGTGGCCCGGGTCAGCATCAGCCCGGACACGTTCGCACAGCCGATTGCCAGGACGAGGCCCACCGCCGCGAACAGCCACAGCAGCGCCCGCCGGACCGGCCCGAAGAACTGGTCGAGAAAGGGAACCACCACCACGGCGTGCCCTTCGGGGCGGGGCACGGGTGCCTGGCGCCAGAGCCGCGCCACGATTCCCTCCAGCTCCCGGGCCGCTCCCGCGGGGGTCGCGTCCGGGTGAAGGCGCCCGACGACCAGGAGCAGGCCGAGCCCGCGGTTCTCGAGGGTGTCCATCTTCCAGTGCGCGGCCGCGTCGGCGAGGCGCGGGACGAGCGGCGTCCACAGCTCGGCACCCCGCGGGTAGTCGAAGGCCCGCGGCATCACCCCCACCACGGTGTGGGGCTCACCGTCCAGGACGACGCTCCGGCCGACCAGCCCGGGGTCGGCCCCGAAGCGCCGCTCCCAGGCGCCGTGGCTGACGAGGGCGACCCGCTCGGCTCCAGGCTGATCGTCACCCGGCAGGAAGCCCCGACCGAGGGCCGGGCTCGTGCCGAGCACGTCGAAGAACGAGGCGGTCACGGCGGTGTGGGGGACGCGCACCGGATCGCCGGGTCCCTCCAGCACGACGCTCCAGCTCGAGGAGCTCATCGCCGCCAGCCCGGCGAAGGCGCGGCTCGCGGAGCGCCAGTCCAGGAAGTTCCGGTAGGAGACCTCCAGCACCGCAAGACCGTGCTCCGGGTCCGTCTCCCAGCAGGTGACGAGCCGGTCGGGCTCCCGGATCCCCATGGGACCCAGCAGCACCGCCCGGACCACGCTGAAGACCGCCGTCGCCGCACCGATGGCCAGCGCCAGGGAGAAGACGGCACCCGCGGCGTAGCCCGGCGCGGCCCTGAGCCGCCGCAAAGCAAGGCCAGCTTCGCGCATCAGGTCCACGGTCCCTCCCCGGCTCCAAATGTGAGCGCCCCCGCAAGCGTAGGGGAGCCGGGCCCGGGAGGCAACGGTCGGCCGCGAGTGGCAGCTACAGCCGGGACGACCGGGAGCGGGCCCCACCCCTGCGCGCTCCTCGGTGATGTAGCATCGATCCTCTGCTGGCCATGGCGAGGGCGATCCCGCGATCCCGTGCAGGGGCCCCCGCTCCGACGCCGCGAAGGCCGTGGGCGGGCGGGTCGACCCGGGCGCCCGCGCTGGCCGCGGTCGTGGTCGCGCTGGCCGCCCCCGCCTCGGCGCGCGAGTGGATCCGCGCCCGGGCCTCCGGGATCGAGGTACTCGGCGACGTCGGTCCCGGCCCCACCCTGGAGGCGGCGGAGCGTCTCGTGCGTCTCCGGGGCGCCCTGCGACAGCTCTTTCCAGGTCCCGAGGATCCCGGCCGCGACCTCACGCTGCTCCTGTTCGGAAGCCGCGAGCGCTTTGCCGGCTTCATCCCGCGCAGGCACCGGCGTCCCGACCTCGTGGGCGGGTTCTTCCGCGGCGGGGAGGAGCGGGACTACGCGGCGCTGCACTTCTTGGCGGGCGGGGCGCGACCCTTCGAGGCCGCGGAGCACGAGTACGCGCACCTCGCGCTCAACGCGTCGCTCCCCGCCCAGCCCGTGTGGGTGGCCGAGGGGCTCGCCGAGCTCCTGAGCGACGCGGTCGTCGACGGGGGGGAGCTCCGGCTCGGCGGCCCTCGGCCCGATTACGAGACGCTCCTCGCGGCGGAGCCGTCGCTGCCCCTCGAGGTCCTGCTGACCTTGGGACACGACTCCCCGGAGTACCTCGGCGAGGCGAGGAGCGACGTGCTCTACGCGCAGTGCTGGGCGCTGGCGCGCTGGGCGGTGCGCCGGCGCGGGCTGTCCGGGCTGCGCGCCTATCTCGATACGCTCGCCATGGGCCGGGATCCGCTCGCGGCGTTCGTGGAGAAACTGGGACCCCTGCCGGCGGCCGAGGCCGGGCTGCGCCACATGAGCGGCGGCCGCCTGTTCCACGTGCCTCTGCTGGAGGCACCCGGAGCCCCCGCGCGGCTCGAGGTCCCCTCCGAGGCCGACGTGGAGCATCGCCTCGGCGACCTGCTGCTCCAGGGGGGCCACACGGAGCGGGCCCGGAGCCACTTCGAGCGCGCACTCGCGAGCGCTCCCGGGCACGTGCCGTCGCGCGCCGGCCTCGTCCAGCTCCTGCTCCGGACCGCCGATTGGAGCGGCGCCCGGGCCGAGCTCGAGGGCGCCCTCGCCGCGGCTCCCGACGACCCCGTGCTGCTCCTGCTCGGCGCGCGGCTCCGGGTCCGGGAGGCGCTCGCTCGCGGGGTGCCCCTCTCGACGCGAGCCCACGAGCAGGTGGTCGCCGAGTTGGAAAGCGTGGCGAGCCGGGCACCGCAGCTCCACGAGGCGGCGCTGCTCCTCGCCAGCCTGCAGCCGGAGCCCTACGCTCACCGCATCGGGCTGCTGCAGCCGCTCTTCGAGCAGCAACCCGAGCGCGCGGAGATCGCCCAGGTCCTGTCGCGCCTCCATGTCAGGAACCGGGACGTCACCTCCGCCCGGCGCATCCTGAGGCGCGCCCGCGCCGTCGCCACGGAGCCCGCGTACCAGTTCCTGTTCGACCGGCTGCTGTCGCGTCTGGGAGACTTCGAATCCGCTACCGAAGAGGTGGAGGGCCGTCTCGTCGACCTGGCGTGTCGCCACGACGGAAGCCTCCGCTTCACGGTCGAGACGCCCTCCGGCACGCTGCAGCTCGCGGCCCCCTCGACGCGGAGCTTCTTCATCCGGCGGGAGGGCGGGCCGGACGACGAGCGACAGCTCCTTTGCGGAGCCCAGGACCTTCCCCTCGCCGTCCGCTACCAGCGTGGGGCAGGTCCCGAGCCGGGTAGCGCCGGCCAGGTGCTGTGGCTCTCGATACGCGAAGGGCTGGACGAGCCCGCAAGCCGGTAGACTCGCGGCCCCGTCGGGCTTCAGGGCTCGACGCCGCAGGCGATGTCGAGGCGGTGACGGTCCGTGCGCCCCGCCGCGAGCGTCTCGAAGTCGATGTGGACCCGGTGGTCGAAGCGCAGGCTTCCGTCGATCCGGATCAGGTCGGCCGGGCCGGTCGAGCAGAACGGGCCCGGCACGATCTGCCCGAAGATTAGAAGCGGATCACGAGCGAAGCGAGCCCCTCCTTCACCTGGTCCGAGAAGGCGCCCGCCACGTCGATCTGGAAGCGCTGCCCCAGCACGACGCCGGCTCCCGCCGTGACGAACGTGTTCGACGTATCGACCCCCTCCGCCTGATCGTGGTCGGGATCGTTGAACACCCCGGCCCGCAGCGAGAACGGGGTGCGCGTGGTGAAAGTGTACTCGACGCCGGCGTGGAGCTGGACCACGTCGTCGTAGTCGGAGGGAGGCTGATCGAGGGTGCGCGGCGGGAACAGGTCGAAGGCCGAGATGCGGAAGTCGGTCTCCCCGAGCTGCGAGAACTTCACGAAGGCCACGTCCGCCGACAGCAGCCAGTTGGGCGTGGGGCGGAAGCCGACCCCGAACCCGAAGGAGTCGGGAATCTGGAGCGTTCCGGTCAGAGGCTGATCGTTCTCGTCCACGTCGGTGGTGATCGTGTCGATCCCGAAGATGGGGAGCGCGGCCTCGGAGGTGTAGGGAAGGGTGAACTCGCCGCCCTTCTTGTAGACGGCCCCGACCGAGACCCGCCCGTTCGGGTTCACCAGGACGCCGGCGCTCCAATAGACCTGGTCGTCGGAGTCCTCGGCGAAGGCGCCGAACTCGGCCACGGTCAGGAGGGGACCGAAGTCTTCGGTGAACAGCTCCTCGAAGTTGGAGTAGTCGCGGAACGTGAGCTTGCGCTGACCCACCGCCACGCCCACCGAGACCTTGTCGCCGAGCTTGAAGCCGCCCGCCACCGAGAAGTCTTCGACCTTGACGTCGATGGCGGTGAAGTTGAACTGGCCGAAGACGGTGGACGTCTCGGCCTGGAAGGTCCCCCGCTCCTGGTTGAAGTTGGCGATCTGCTGGTAGGAGACGGAGAACGAGGCGTTCTGGACGGGCACCACGACGCTGAAGAAGGAAGGGCTCGTGACGGTGCTCGAGATGGCCTCCCGGCTGCCGAAGCGGTCGCGCTGGAAGCCCTCCTCGAAGGTGTCCTCGAACTGCGAGACCCGGACGTGGGCCGAGATCTCGGGCTTGGTCAGGATGACCAGGCCGGCCGGGTTCGAGGCCGCCGCCGTGGCGTCGTCGGCGATGCCGATGAACGTAGCGCCCATGGCCAGCGACCGGGCCCCGGGCGGAGCGAAGTTGAACGGCAGCTGGCTGAAGCCCTGAGCGCTGGGCGAGCCTCCGGGACGTCCGTCCTGCGCCGCGGCGGGGACGGCCGCGGCGACGACGACGGCCAGCGTGATGACGTAGGACCTCACATGCATTCTCACGGCCTCCTTGAACTCGCTAGAGAGACTTGCATCGCCGCCATTTTCACCGTCGCGAGCCGGTCGGGTCACGGCTCCTCGCCCTCACCGTCGGCGATCAGCTTCGCCAGCTCGCGGAACTCGTCGTACTCGCGGTCTTCGGGAGAGATCTCCCGCCAGCTCTCGGACATGCGCATCGCGTCCCCCGCGCAGGCCCAGTTTCCGAGCCGGGAGTGGGCTCTCGCGATGTGGAAGTAGGGCAGGTAGTCGACGAACCACATCCCGTAGATGCGGGCCGAGTGCCGCGGGCGGCTGCCGGTGTCCACGGCCTCGATGAACGCGTCCAGCGCCCGGACGTCGTGGCCGCCCTTCAGCAGCTCCAGGCCGAGCTCGTAGTGGTAGTACCACGGCGCCCCCGAGGTGGCCTGGCCGGCGGGCAGCGCGCATCGGGCCATCACCTCGCGCTCGATGCTCGCGATCTGCGTGCGCTCCTCTTCCGTGGCGGGCGGACGGGAGTAGTCCCTGAAGCCCTGCTCCCCGGTCGGCTCGGGTGACTCAGGGGACGGCCCCAGGAGCAGGCTCCACGCCTCGAGCAGCGGCGCCCCGACCTCGCTCCGGGCCGCGACACCAGCCTCCCGGCTCAGCTCGAGGTGACGGCGCGCCGCGGCCGGGTCCCCCGCCATGTGGCTGGCCATCGCCAGGTAGAGGTGCGGCAGGAAGTCGACCGCGCCGGACCCCAAGGGAACCCCGAGCTGCGGCTCCGGCCCCAGGCGCAGCGACCGCTCCAGCTCGGCCCGGGCGGTCTCTCCGTCTCCCGCCTCCACGAGCTGCACGCCCCGCTGGTACGCCTCCAGCCAGGGGGGAGGCTGCGCCGGCGCGACCGCGGCCATCGCCCCCGCGAGCACAAGACTCAGCATCGCCCTTCCACCCTCCGTCGGCCCGGGAGCGCCCGCGGCTGCGCAATCCCCCGCCGACAATCGAATACTAATCCGACCGGGCGCTCGCAACCAGTGTCCCGGCTCACGGGCGCCGGCGGGAAGGATCCCGGGTTCCGCCCCGCGTGACATCGCCTCCGGGCCGAGGCAGTATAGAGGCCGGTCGGCCGGCGCGGTGAACCGCAGGCACGACGCGTCCGGGTGGCAGCGGCCCGTCGTCCGAGGACTCGCCACCTCGCCGCGAGTCGACCGCGTCCAGGTCCGTAGCACAGGGGCGAGCCTTCGCTTGATCGGCAAGTACGGCAAGTACGAGGTCATCCGCAAGATCGGCTCCGGCGGCTTCGGGGTCGTGTACGAGGGTCGGGATCCCCTCATCAAGCGCCGGGTCGCGATCAAGACCTGCACCTCCCACGACGACGGGCTGCGCAAGCGCTTCTTCCGGGAGGCCGAGATCGCCGGCGCGCTCCAGCACCGCAACATCGTCACCGTCTTCGACCTCGGGGTGGAGGACGGGGTCCCGTACCTGGTCCAGGAGTACCTCTCCGGGGAGGACCTGAACGACAAGATCAAGCGCCGCGAGATCATCGCCATCAACACCCGGCTCCACTACCTGGCCCAGATCGCCGAGGGCCTCGAGTACGCCCACGCAGAGGGTGTCGTCCACCGCGACATCAAGCCCGCCAACATCCGGATCCTGAAGGACGACAACGTCAAGATCATGGACTTCGGGATCGCGAAGCTGGCGTCGGCCGAGACCCAGCTCACCCATACCGGCATGGCGATGGGGACGGCCGGCTACCTGCCCCCGGAGCAGATCCGCGGCGAGCCCGTGGACCAGCGCGCCGACGTCTTTTCCTTCGGCGTGCTCGCCTACGAGCTGTTGGGCGGAATCCGCCCCTTCCGCGGCGAGCACGTATCGGCGGTCCTGTTCCAGATCGTGGGCCAGGATCCCGATCCCCTCACCAAGGTCTGGCCGGCGTGCCCGGAGCGCCTGGGCAGGCTCGTCACGCGCTGTCTCGAGAAAGACCGCAAGAAGCGGACCCACAGCTTCACCGAGGTGCTCCGGGAGCTGGGCCCGATCCGGGACGAGCTGGCGTCCATGGGCGACGCCCCCACCCAGATGCTGCCGGCGGTCCAGGTCCCCGGGCCGGAGGCCGAGGAGACGCGCCAGACGCTGATCGGCCTGGCCGAGCGGCTGCGCGCGACGGTGGGCCAGGGCGAGCTGACTGCCGCGGAGCTGGAGATCGACCTGGCCCGCCAGAGGTTTGGCGGCGGGTTGGTCTTCGAGGAGATCTTCGAGCCGCTGCTGAGCGAGATCGGGCTGACCCGCCGCCGCTGGGAGGAGGAGCGCCAGCGCACCGAGAAGCTCTCGGGGCTGCTCGACCGGGCCCGCAAGCATCGCGCCGCAGCCGAGCTCGACGAGGCGCTCTTCGCCGCCAAGGCGGCCCAGGAGCTGGAGCCGAAGAGCGAGGAGGCGCAGGCCCTGCTGCGCTCGATCCGCGAGGCCCGCGAGCGGCGTCACGAGGAGGAGCAGCGCCTGGCCCTCGCCACCAGGGCGGGCGCGCAGATCGCGGAGCTGCTGGATCGGGGCGAGCTGGAACGCGCCGGGGAGCATCTGGCCGAGGCGTTCTCCCAGGCGGGGGAGATCGGCCCGCTCCCGGAGCTCAAGGCGCGCCGGGACGCCGCGGTGCAGGAGCTCCGGGAGGCCAGCATCGCCCGGCTCGTCGCCGAGGCCGAGCGCTGCGACGCCGAGCAGCGCTTCGAGAGCGCCCGGGACCTGCTGAAGGAGGCGCTGGAGCTGGATCCGGGGCGGGAGAACGTGCAGCGCTTCCTGGCCCGGGTCGCGGCGTCGCTGCGGGAGCAGGCCGAGGGGGAGAAGCGCCAGGCGGGGGTCGCGGCGATCGTCTCCAGGATCCAGGAGCTGGCCCGGCGCGAGGACTTCGACGCGGCCCGCTCGGAGCTGAAGCAGGCCGAGGAGCAGTGGGGACGCACCGAGCGGCTGAAGGTGCTGCGGCGCGACCTCCCCGAGCTGGAGAAGCGGGCCGCGGCGGAGCGGGTGCGACGCGAGGCCAGCGAGCAGGAGGCCCGCCTCGACACGGCGGCGCGGGAGGCGGCGTCGCGCGCCGAGAGCCTGATCGGCCGCGGCGAGCTGGAAGAGGCTCAGCGCGCGCTGGCGGAGGCGAAGCGCCAGCTCGGCCCGCGCGGACCGCTCCCCGAGCTGGAGCAGCGCCTGGCCCAGGTGCGCCAGGAGAAGCGCGCGGCGGCGGTGGACGCCCTGGCGGCGAAGGCGGGCAAGCTCGCGACGGAGAAGAAGCTCGAGGAGGCGAAGGCGGTCCTGGCCCAGGCCCGGGAGCTGGACCCCGGCCGGGAGACGGTCGGCGTGTTCCAGGCCCAGGTCCAGGAGGCGATCCGCAAGCGGGACGAGGAGCTGGCCCAGCGCCAGATCGACGTGGCCGCCGCCGAGGCGAAGACGGCCGCCGACCGCGGGGACTTCGACGCCGCCCGGGCCCTGCTCGCCAGGGCGCGCAAGGAGCACGGCGCCCACGCCCGCTTCGACGAGCTCGAGCGGCGCATCGTCGAGCTCCAGCGCAGCGCGGTCCAGCAGCAGCTCGAGCAGGCCGTCAAGGACGCCCTGTCGGAGGCCGGCGGCCTGGCCGACCAGGGCCACATCGACCGGGCCCTCCAGCGGCTGACGCAGGCTGAGCGAGAGCTGGGCCAGAGCGCCGAGCTGCGGCGCCTGCGCCAGCAGCTCGCCGAGCGGCAGCAGCGCGAGGAAGCCGAGCGCCAGCGCCAGGGGCGCGTGACCGAGGCGGTGGCCGGGGTCGAGCGGCTGATCGGCCGCGGCGACCTGGCCAGGGCGAGGCGGGAGCTGGACAAGGCCGAACGCGACCTGGGCCGGCATGCGTCGCTGCAGGCGGTGCGCGGCCGACTGCGCGAGGCCGAGGACGCGGCCCGTACCGCGGGACCTCGGACGCCGGTCCCCGTGACGGCGCCCCCGCCGGGCCGCCCCGCCTGGCTTCCCTACGCGCTGGCCGCGGGGGCCCTCGTCGGCGTCCTGGCCGTGGGCGGCGTGATCTGGAACGCGGTCGGCCCGGGCGACGTGGACAGGGCGGGGGCCGGAGACCTGCCCGTGGACGCCGGAGCCGTGAAGCTCGACGCGCTCCCCTGGGCCGAGGTGACGGCCGTGGTGGACTCCGAGGGGCGCCCCCAGGACCTGGGGGGGCAGCGCTACACGCCCCTCTACCTCGCCCTGCCGGAAGGGGACTACCGCATCTCGCTGAGCCACCCGGAGGCCGGCTCGGAGACGTCGGTGGAGGTCAGCGTGCGCGCCGGGGCCGTCGAGACCCGTACCGTCGAGCTGGCGCCGGTCAGCGCCGACGACTACTTCGCGCGGGCGGGGTGGTAGTGAAGCGCCGTTCTCTGCGCCGGTCGAGGCTCGCGGTCGCGGCGATCGCGACGCTGCTGGCGGTCGGGGCCGAGGCCGCCAGCGACAGCTACGCCAAGGGGCTGGAGGCGATGGACGCCAGGCGCTGGGCCGACGCCGTGCGGCTGATGCGCGAGGCGATCGCCGACAAGCCCGAGGAGGGCGGCCGGATCCGGCTCTACGGCATGAACTTCGTCGACTACCTCCCCCACTTCCAGCTGGGGCTCGCGCTCTACAACAGCGGAGACTGCGCGGGGGCCGTGGCGGCGTGGGGCGCTTCGGAGTCCCAGGGTGCGATTCAGAAGAATGGCAAGCTCTTCGAGGCGCTGACCGAGAGCCGCAAGGACTGCCAGACGCGCGTGGCCGCGAAGCCGACCCCCGAGCCCCCGAAGCGACCCGACCCGGCCGAGGTGCGGCGGGCACTGGCCGCGGCGGAGTCGGCCGTCACCGCCGCCGGAGCCGCCGCGGACCGCCTGCAGGAGCAGCAGCGCGACCCGGCCCTGGCGGGCGGCTGGAGCGACGATCCCGCGCTGGGCAGGGCGCAGAGCGGGGCGCAGGACCGGCTGCGACGCGCGCGGGCGGAGCTCGACTCCGGGAAGTCGGCATCCGACCTGACCCGGCTCGCGGAGGCGCGCAAGCTCGCCGCCGACGCGCAGACCGCGTTCGACGGCGCGCTGGAAGCGGCCCGGAGGAAGCGCGTCGCCCGCGCCGCCGATCCCACTCCGGCGCCCCGGCGACCGACCCCGGCTCCGGCCACCCCGACGCCGGTCATGCCGACACCCGCACCGACGGCGACGCCCGAGCGCGCCGCGACCGCGCCGACCCCCCCGGGACCGCCCCCGCCGGCGCTCCGCTCGGCCGCCACGGCGTTCCTCGCCGGCCGCTACCAGGAAGCCGTCGTCGTGGACCCCGAGCAGCTCCCCGTGGGGCCACCCCGGGCTCACGGCCTCCTGTTCCGCTCCGCGGCTCTGTACGCGCTCTATCTGCTGGACGGATCCCGGGACCTCGCGCTGCTCGAGCGCGCACAGCAGGACGTGCGCGCCTGCCGCCAGACCGCCGCGGATCTCACCCCCGACGAGCGGGCGTTCTCGCCGCGCTACCGGGAGTTCTTCCAGGCCACCCGCTGAGTCGCCCCGGCGGTCGCCCCGCGGCGCCGCTTCCCTCCGCCGCCTATAATGTCCGCGCACACCGAACGGAGCGCGTGAATGGGACCCTGCCCGGCCGATCCCGGCCGTATCGGGTTTGCCCCTGCCTCGGCGCAGACCCCGATGGCGGGTCTCGCCTCTCGTGCGGCTCCGGCTCCCGATCGGGTTCCCGCCGCCCGGCGGCTCGGCGGGTCCGCCGGCACGGAGCCCAACGTTCGGCCGGACGATCCGCTTCGTCCCGGCGGTGTGCGGCGCCGGGACCGAGCCCGGCGCAGGGGTCCCGTACCAAGCTGAGGGGGATGCGATGAGCGAGCGATGGACGAGGTTCGGGTTGGTGCTGGTGGCGTCCGGAGCCGTAGCGTGCGGCGGCGGTGAGGACGCGGCCGTCGAGAGCTACCTGGCCGCGCTGAGCGCCGGAGACGAGCGCGCTCTCCAGGAAGCCGGGGTCGCGAAGATCGAGGAGAAGGTCGAGGCCTGGGCGAAGCTGGGCTCGTCGCAGGAGACGACGATCCCGGTGACGCTACCCGAGCTGGCGAAGCGCCACGTCGAGCTCGCGGCGGAGCTCGACGCCCACAGGAAGGTGTCGGGGAAGTTCGCCCTCGATCACCTCTCTGACGTGAACGCGGTGAAGAAGCTGCTCGAGGAGGAGAAGGAGGTCCCGGAGAAGCTGCGCGAGGTGGCGGACGGCTGGCAGGAGCTGAGCGCGAAGGAAGCGGAGCTGCAGGGTGCCGTACGGGAGGCTCAGGCAGCCATGGAGCAGGAGAAGCGCGTCTGCCAGCTCTCGGCCGGGGACGCCAGCGACCTCACGACGGCGGGAGGCGAGATCCGGGTCAAGCAGGTCGACCTCAACCTCACCGTGGGCGGCGAGGCGAAGCCCTACGTCATGACGCTGCGCCGCTACATGCTGGAGGAGACCGACGTTCCCCACGAGATCAGCCGCTGGGTCGTCTACGACCTGAAGCCGAAGGGCTGAGCGCGTCGGCCCCCGGGGACGTCCCGTGAGACGGCTCGCGGTGGCGATCGCGATCGTGGCCGCGACCGCGGCGGCGATCCGCGCGATCGCCGTGCGCAAGAGCGAGCAGCTCGCGGGACCCGGTGCGTATCGCCTCGCCGGGGGACCCGAGCGCGAGGCCTTCGACGCGCTGCTGGCGGAGCTGGCCCGGTTGGAGCAGGTCGAGCTGGCGAGGCGGCTGCGCGCCCTGGACGAAGGCGGCGCGCTGTGGGTCTCGCCGTTCCTGCCCGGGCAGCGCCTGGCCATCTACGTGAGCACCCTCGGCCTGATCGAGCGGATCTACGTGGACCGCGGCGCGCTGCTGCTCGCGGAGCTCCCCTTCCCGGACTCGGACCTCCCCGAGGAGTGGCGCCGGCTGTACGCGCTGCTGCGTCTCGGCGGCACGCTCTGCCACGAGCTGGAGCACCTCGACGGCGTGCTGGAGGAGGAGCTGGCTTACCGTCGCGAAGCTGCGTGGTACCGAACGGTCGCCGAGGCGAGCCGCGAGCTCCAGCTCGAGGCCGAGACGAAGCGGGGCTACGAGTGGGCGGTCGAGTCGGCGATCCTGAGCGTGGAGAAGGCGGCCGAGCGCGCGGGAGGCTGAGGCTCAGCGCCGACCGCGACGCCGGCGGCCCGCGCCCCGGAAGTCGCCCGGAAGCGGGTCAGGCGTCCCGGCGCACCTCGCGGCGCAGCGCGCGGGCGGGATTCTGGACGAGCAGGGCCTGGATCTCCGCCTCGCTCACGCCGGCCCGGCGCAGCGCGGGCAGGAACGTGTCGAAGAGATACGTGTAGCCGCGGAACCGGCCGCCGCCCTCCTCTCCGACGTGGTACCAGCCCGCGTCCTGAGAGATCAGCAGGCTGGACAGGTGGCCGCGGCGGATCAGGCCGGTCACGGTCTCGACGTGGCGGTCCAGGGCGCTCTCCGAGACGCCGTCGAGCTCCACCCAGGCTCCCGCCCGGGCCGCCCGGACGTGAAGCTCGGGGTCCGGCTCGTTCTGCGCGTGCACCCAGACGTAGGCCCGGGGCGAGACGCCCTCGCTGCGCAGCGTATCGATGACGCCCATGGCGGCTGTGCCGTCCCCCGTGTGCACCGCGACGCTCAAGCCCGTGCGCAGGTGACAGCGCGCGGCGGCGCGGACGAGCTTGCCGTCGATCTCCGACAACGGCCCGGCGTCCACACCGGTCTTGAGCAGGCCGGGATGGACGCCGCTGTCCTCGATCCCCTCGGCGTGCTCGGCGATCCAGCGCGCGCTCAGCGCGTCGGCACTCTCCTCGAAGGCGTGGGCGGGAACGAACTTGTCGTCCGCGGCGCCGTAGTAGCCCGTGTTCGTGACCAGGTGGAGGCCGCTGGCCTCGGAGAGTCGGCGCAGCAGCGCGACGTCGCGCCCGATGTAGGCCGGGGTGCACTCCACGAGGGTCCGGCACCCGCGCCGGCTCAGCTGCTGCAGATGCGGAAGCGCCACCCGGAAGGCCTCGTCGGCGTCGTACCGGTCCGGGGAGACAGCTGCGGCACCGACGAAGTCCACGAGCACGTGCTCATGGACGAGCGTGACGCCCAGGGCCGAGGTGGGAACCGGCCCCAGCACCGTGGCGACCTCGTCCGGCGTCGCGCCGCGGGCGCCCTCGAGGAACGCGGCCGCAGCTCCGTACGCGACGGCTCCACCCAGGAAGGCTCGCCGGCCCTGCTCCATCGGTCGTCCTGCCTCCTGCCCAGCGCTCGGGCCTTCCTCGAAGACGCGGCCTACCGCGACCAGCCCGGGGGCAGTCCCGCCCGCCGCAGCTCGGTCGCGAGCGCCTCCAGCGCCGCCCGGGCCTCGACCAGCTCCCGGGTTTCGACCTGCTCGCGGACCTCGCGTTGCACCGGGATGCCGTGCACGTACTCTGCGCGAACCAGGGTCCGCCAGGAAGCGGCCTCGGCGGCGGCGAGCCGTTCCCGGGCGCGCGCGAAGCGCTCCAGCCACTCCTGCTCCAGCCGCGCCCGCTCCTCGCGCTCACGCTCGAGAGCGTCGGCCTCGCCGGAGGCCTCCTGGCCGCCCTCTTCGCCTGCGTCGCCGGTCTCGCCGTCTTCCCCGGCGCCGGGCTCGCGTCTCTCCCGGATCGAGGAGAGGTCGCGGTCGGTGAACGCGGGCGCCGACTCCCCGGCGCCGTCCTGCAGCCGCTCACGGCGCTCCCGCTCGCGCCGTGCCGTCTCGGCCAGGGACTGCTCACCGCTCACGGGCGCAGCTCCGAGCAGGACGGCGGAGAGCGCCCACGGAAGACCGGCGTTCGATGGGACCAAGGGATCCTCTGCTCTCCCGACAACGTAAGGCAGGCTCCCGGACGACGCAACACCGCGATCCGCGATCGTGACCGGAGTCCCGGTCCTCCCGACGCCGCCCGGGGGGTGACTCAGGAGTCGGAGCCGAGCTTGCGGTGCTCTTCGATCAGCCGATCGACGACGTCGGGATCGGCGAGGGTCGTGGTGTCCCCCAGTCCGTCGTACTCCGAGGCGGCGATCCTGCGGAGGATTCTGCGCATGATCTTGCCGCTGCGCGTCTTGGGGAGACCCGACGCCACGTGGACGATGTCCGGGGCGGCGAAGCCTCCGATCACGTGCCGGACCTGCTGCTTGAGGGCGCCCTCGAGCTGTCCCTTCTCCTTGCCGTCGTAGCCGGAGACGATGGAGACGTAGGCGTAGATCCCCGTTCCCTTGATCGGGTGGGGATAGCCCACCACGGCCGCCTCGGCCACCGCTTCGTGGGCGACCAGGGCGCTCTCGATCTCGGCGGTGCCGAGGCGGTGTCCCGAGACGTTCAGCACGTCGTCGATGCGACCCGTGATCCAGTAGTAGCCGTCCTCGTCCCGGCGGGCGCCGTCCCCGGTGAAGTAGAGGCCCGCGTACTGGCTGAAGTAGGTCTCCTTGAAGCGCGTGTGGTCCCCGTAGACGGTGCGGGCCTGGCCCGGCCACGGGCTGGCCAGGCACAGGGCGCCGCTCACGCCGTTGCCGTCGAGGACCTTGCCGTCGGCGGGATCGACGATCACGGGCCGGACGCCGAAGAAGGGGAGCGTGGCCGAGCCCGGCTTGGTGGGCGTCACCCCGGGGAGCGGCGTGATCAGGACTCCCCCGGTCTCGGTCTGCCACCAGGTGTCCACGACGGCGCAGCGCTTCTCGCCCACCACGTCGTGGTACCAGCGCCATATCTCCGGGTTGATCGGCTCCCCGACGCTGCCCAGGATCCGCAGCGAGCTCCGGCTGTAGCGCCTGACCCAGTCGTCACCCGCCTGGGCCAGCGCCCGGAGCGCCGTGGGCGCCGTGTACAGCACGTTGACCCCGATGTCGTCCACGATCCGCCAATAGCGGCCCGGGTCGGGGTAGGTCGGTGTCGACTCGAACATCACCGTCGTGGCGCCGTTGGCGAGGGGGCCGTAGACGATGTAGCTGTGGCCCGTGATCCAGCCGATGTCCGCGGCGCAGAAGTAGATGTCCCCGGGGTGGTAGTCGAAGATCAGGCGGTGCGTGAAGGACGCGTAGGTGAGGTAGCCCCCGGTGGTGTGGAGCAGACCCTTGGGCCTGCCCGTGCTCCCCGAGGTGTAGAGGATGAAGAGCGGGTCCTCGGCTCCCATCCACTCGTAGGTGCTGGTCGAGCGCTGCCGGTGGCACTCCTCCTCGAGCCAGTAGTCCCGCCCCGGATGCATGGGGACGTCGGCCTCGGTACGGCGCGCGACGAGGACCGTCTCGACGAGGGACATCCCCTCGACGGCGCGGTCCACGATCTTCTTCAGCGGGATGTGCTTCCCGCCCCGGAGCCCCTCGTTGGCGGTGATCACCATGCGGCACCCCGCGTCCACGATCCGGTCCCGGAGCGACTCCGCGGAGAAGCCGGCGAAGACCACGGAGTGGACGGCCCCGATCCGCGCGCAGGCGAGCATCGTCGCTGCGAGCTCCGGGATCATCGGCAGGTAGATGCAGACCCGGTCTCCCCTACGCACGCCGTGGCTCAGCAGCACGTTCGCGATGCGACAGACCTGGTGCTTCAGCTCCCGGTAGGAGATGTGCTTGTAGACCCCGACCTCGTCGGCGGCCCAGATGATCGCCGTGGTGTCGCCGCGATCGCGAAGGTGGCGGTCGACGCAGTTGAAGGAGGCGTTGAGGCGCCCTCCGGAGAACCAGGCGAAGTCGACCTCCTCGTAGTCCGCGTCGAAGACCGCCTCCCAGGGATGGAACCAGTCCAGCGACTTGGCCTGCTCCGCCCAGAACCAATCCGGGCTGTCCAGCGAGAGACGATAGAGCCGCTCGTATTCCTGGATGCTGCTGATGTGGGCGCGGGCGGCGATCTCCGGCTTGACGGGGAACGTCGATTCGGGCATTGCGGGGTCCTCCTGCGTCCGTCGCCGTCGAGGGACGAGAACGGTAGCGCGGGGCCCCGGTGGGGCGCAAGCCGTCGCGACCGGCGGCGCGGCCTGGAGTCCCCGGACCCGCCTCACCTCTTGCGGTAGGTCGCCTGCATCGACGTGAACCAGGTCGCGCCGCGGTCCGTGGACATCTCCAGCGTCCACTCCAGCTCGGTCTCGCTGACCTTGCGGGTCGTGTCCCGCATCCTGTAGGCCCGGCCCTGGTAGCGATCCTCGCCCTCCAGCACCAGGGTCTCCTCCTTCAAAGTGCCCTGGGTCATCACCTGGTAGGCGCTCATGCCGTCCACCCACACGTTCTGCCACTTCCCGGTCTCCCGGTTGAAGGTCAGGGTGCCCTGCCCCTCCAGGCTCGTTCCCATGACCGTCGACGAGAAGTGACTGCGGTGCGCGGCGCCGCCGAGGATCCGCTCCACCTTCATGGTGGCGGCCGAGGTCTGCCACGGCTGATCCGGCGTCTGGCGGAACTGGAACTCGTCCGTCTTCCACGTGCCGAGCATGAAGTCGAGCTCCGCCAGCTCGGCAGGTGGGCCGACGGGAGGCAACTCCTGGGCGGCGGAAGCCACGGCGAGGCCGAGGGCGGCGAGGGTGAGCGCGAGTCTGGCCTGCATTCTCGTTCCTCCTTCCACGGCCTTTCACGCCGGGTCGCCGTCCTTTTAGTCTCCCTCGCTCTGGC
>Ga0299906_10001198_pt1 | contig 22343 bp, 14 predicted proteins | sample RVTome_14_FD_200259 | JGI IMG/M metagenome (GOLD analysis project Ga0299906, IMG submission 200259) | Soil microbial communities from uranium-contaminated site in the Upper Colorado River Basin, Wyoming, United States - RVT145D125 (version 2) ...
ACGCGAATCGGCAGCTGTGCGAGATGCTGGGCTACTCGCGCGAGGAGTTGCTCGGGCTGACGGTGAAGCAAATCTCGCACGCCGAGGACCAGTTCGTGACGGCCGTGGACGGCGCCCGCCTTCACGCCGGCGAGATCGACTCGTTCAGGGCGGAGAAGCGCTATCTGCGCAAGGATGGCACGGTCATCTGGGTCAGTCTGGCCATTGCCGCCCAACGGGCCGCCGACGGCCGGACACTGCACGACGTGTCCATCGTGGAGGACATCTCCGAACGCCGAGCTGCGGAAGACCGCGTGCAGTATCTGGCGACGCACGATGAATTGACCGGCCTGGCCAATCGGACCATGTTCGGCCAATTGCTGGCGCATGCCGTCGAACAGCGCCGGCGGTACGGCCGATCGTTCGCCGTCTTCTTTCTGGATCTCGACCGGTTCAAGATCGTCAACGACTCACTGGGTCACGAGGGTGGGGATCACCTTCTCCGGGAGATCGCCGCCCGTCTTCAGGGCTGTGTGCGTGCTAGCGACGTCGTCGCCCGCTTCGGGGGCGACGAGTTCGTGCTCTTGGTCGAAGAGCTCGCGGGTCGCGAAGCGGCTGCCCGCGTCGCACGCAACGTGCTCTCCGCCGTGCTCAAGCCCGTGCGAATTCTTGGTCAGGAGTGCCGCGTCACGGCGAGCCTCGGGGTCGCCATGTGTCCGGGCGACGCCGAAGACTCAGCGAGCCTGCTCAAGAATGCCGATTTGGCGATGTATCTGGCGAAAGCCGAAGGCAAGAACAACGTTCAGTTCTACTCCGCGGAGATCAGCGTCCTGTCCGGTGAGCGGCTCAAGATCGAGGCGTGCCTGCGCGGTGCCCTGGAGCGTGGCGAGCTGTCCATGCACTACCAGGCCAAGGTCAACGTCAGGACCGGCGAGATCAGCGGCGTGGAAGCGCTGATGCGCTGGACGCATCCGGAACTCGGGTCCGTCTCGCCGGCGACGTTCATCCCCATCGCCGAAGAGAGCGACCTAATCATCCCGATCGGTCGGTGGGCCGTGCGGACCGCGTGTGCCCAGAGCGCGGCATGGCTGCGGGAGGGGCTGCCGCCCCTGTGCATGGCCGTCAACCTGTCGCCACGGCAGTTCACCGATCCGGAGCTCGTCAGCAACGTGGTGCGCGTCCTGGAGGAAACCGGGATGCCCCCGGAGCTGCTGGAACTGGAGATTACCGAGAGCATGATGATGCGGGATGTGGAGCACGCCGTGGCGAAGCTCTCGGCCATTCGCCAGCTCGGCGTGAGACTGGCCATCGACGATTTCGGCACTGGATACTCCTCCCTCTCCCAACTCAAGCGCTTTCCCATTGATACGCTCAAGGTTGACCGCTCCTTCATCAGGGAGATTCCGAAGAACGCCGAGGACGTTGCCATTACCGAGGCGATCATCGCGATGGGGAAGAGCCTGGGAGTCACGGTCGTGGCGGAGGGGGTTGAGACAGCCGAGCAGCAGGCGTTCCTGAGCAGGCGGGCGTGTCACGAGATGCAGGGCTTCTTCTTCAGCCGGCCGGCCCCGCCAGAGGCGTTCGTTGAACTGCTTCGTACCCACGTCCCTACGCCGAGGGACTAAAAGGCGAATCTCCAGCACCTCTTGAAGGTGTGTCATCGACGAGGCACGCTGCATTCGACCGCGGTCCCCTCAAGTCGTCGACCGCGAAATACGAGCAGACAGTGCGCCTGCTCGGAATCAAACGCGGGACGGGCGTCCGGAAGGCGCGCCCCTCGAACGCGTCGAGCCGAAGCCCCAGGACCGGTTTTGCACGTGCGTGTCGCTTTACACGCTCAAGGCGGCCGCCGGTGCGTTTGGCGAGGGCCAGCAAGTGGAGCCCGATGGCTGGGTCGTGCCGCTCGCACGCCCTGTCGGAAGGCATGTTCGTGGGCCAGGTCGTGGGTCGCTCGATGGAACCCGGCATCCCCGACGGCGCCTCGTGCCTCGTCCGGTCACCCGTCACGGGGTCGCGCCAGGGCCGCATCGGAGTTGACGAGGGTGACGTGTCGGTGATTGCGGAGCTGCCAGAGGTACTGAAATGACAGGACCGCCAACAGCAGGCAGCGGCCGGCGCTTCGCATTCTGTGCAAGGCCGACCTACCGCGCGACGTACTTCGTGAGGCCGGCCCCGGCGACAGGTCGTGAGCTCGGGCCCTCCGCGGCGTAGACGTTGCCATCGGCGTCCACCGCCACCCCCTCCCCTGCGGCTCCGTGGAAATCGCCGGTCTCGTGGGGCGGGATGAACGCGGTCACCAGATCCGCGGCGGTCGTGCCGATCCGGACGCCGGTCTTCCAGTCGGGATGACGGTCGGCGTTCGATTCCGAGTCGATCGCGTACAGCCGGTCGTTCGCGTCGATGAACAGCCCGCTGACACGCCCGAACTGCTCCCACGTGTCGAGCAGCGTGCCCTCCTGGTCGAAGATCTGGATGCGGTGGTTGCCGCGGTCGGCCACGAAGAGGCGCCCCTGCGAGTCGAACGCGAGCGCGTGCGGCGTGCGGAACTCGCCGGGGCCCGTTCCGAGCCTGCCCCACGCCTTCACGTACGTGCCGTCGCTGGTGAACTTGACGATGCGTCCGCCGGTGCCCGGCGGCGGGTCGTCGTACTGCCCGCTGTGGCCGTCGGCCACCAGGATGTCGCCGCTCGGCGCCGTGATGACGTCGGTCGGCTCGTTCAGGGTGTCGGGCCCCTGCCCGGCCACGCCGGCCGTGCCGAGCCTGAGCAGCACTTCACCCTCGGGGCTGAACTTGATGACCTGATGCCCCATCGTGCGGTCGTCGTTGCCGCGGCCATCGGTGACCCAGACGTTGCCGTCGCGATCGACGTGAAACCCGTGAGGAAAGACGAACATCCCGCCCCCGAAGCTGGTCAGGACCTCCCCCGTCTGCCGATCGAACTTCAGGATCGGATCGAGCGCCGAGCCGGCGCACTCGTTGGCGCCGCAGCGATCGATGGCCCAGACATGCCCGTCCGGCCCGATGTCCACGCCGGCGGTCGAGCCCCAGGTGCGTCCGGCCGGCAGCCGGCCCCAGCCGGTGACCACCGTGGGATTCGGATCGGGCAATTCGTTCCGCGCGGGGTCACCGACGCCGGTCGGCGCCGGATCGGCCTCCGTCGCAACGGGCTCTGTCACCCGGCTCTCGCAGCCAATCGACGCGAGCACCGTGATGAAGGCGACGACGCCGTACGTGGCGCGGGCGCAGGTGGCCATGCGCATTCCCTCCCAGCCGTCTCGTGGTCCTGTAGGCGCCGACAGGCTAGCACAGGCGGGACCGGCACCATGACCCGTACCGCGGTTGTGTCACACTAGCGGGTCCATGTCCCGACCAGGCTTTCCTGGCGGTGCGGCCCTGCTGGAGGGCCCCATCGTCCCGTCGCTCCTCAAGCTGGCCGTCCCCATCGTGTTCGCCAACGTCCTGCAGAGCGCCTACCAGCTCACCGACGCCTTCTGGGTCGGTCGGCTGGGCGGTGCGGCGGTGGCGGCCGTCTCGGTCAGCTTCCCCATCATCTTCCTGCTCATCGCGCTCGGCATGGGCTTCGGCATCGCCGGCTCGACACTCGTCGCCCAGTACCAGGGCGCCGGCAACAGCAGGATGGTGAACCACGTCGCCGCGCAGACCCTCGTCATGGTCGTGCTCACGTCGGCCGTCCTGGGCGGGCTGGGCATCGCCATCGCCCCGGGCCTGCTGGGGCTGATGGGCGTGGCGTCCGACGTCTACCCCGACGCCGTCCTGTTCATGCGGATCTCGTGTCTGGGCCTCGTGGTGGTCTTCGGCTTCGCGATGTTCCAGGCGGTCATGCGCGGCATCGGCCAGGTCACGATGCCGCTCTACATCGTCCTGGGCACCGTGCTGCTCAACGTCGTGCTCGATCCGCTGTTCATCTTCGGATGGGGACCCATTGCGGGCCAGGGTGTGGCCGGTGCGGCCTGGGCGACCATCGGGACGCAGAGCATCGCGGCGGTGATCGGGCTCGGGACGCTGCTGGGCGGGCGGTACGGCATCCACCTGCAGTGGGGGGACTTCCGCCCCGACTGGGCGTTCGTGCAGCGGGCCTTCCGCCTCGGCTTCCCGGCGTCGATCGAGTCCTCGGCACGCGGACTGGGGATGACGGCGATGACGTTCCTGATCGCCACGTTCGGCACCGTGGCGATCGCCTCCTACGGCATCGGCAGCAACGTCTTCATGTTCGTGCTGATCCCCGCGATGGGGCTGTCCATGGCGACGGCCGCACTCGTCGGTCAGCACATCGGCGCCAACAAGATCGAGCGCGCGACCCACATCGCGCACCTCAGCGCCGGTATCGCCTTCGTGAGCCTGAGCCTCGTGGGTCTCGCGGTGTACGCGACGGCCGACAGTATCGTCGCGTTCTTCGTGCCGGGCGATGCGGCGGTCGTCGCCGAGGGCGCCCGCTTCCTGCGGCTCTTCGCTCCCACCTTCGGGTTCATCGGCCTGCAGCTCGCCTTCATCGGGGTGTTCCGCGCGGCGGGCCAGATGCTCGCTGCGATGGCGCTGGCGCTCATCTCCCAGTGGGTGCTGCAGTTCCCGCTGGCGCTGGTGCTGGGCCGGTACACCTCCTGGGGTCTCGAGGGCGTGTGGTGGGCCTTCCCGATCTCCACGGTCCTGACCACGATCGGTGCGACCGTCTGGTTCATGCGGGGCGGCTGGAAGCAGGGCCGGCTCACCGAGGACGAGAAGGCCGTCGAAGAGGCCAGCGAAGAGATCCTCGTCGAGGAGGGCGTGCGCTAGCGCAGCCCGAGGCAGGAATCCCTACCGCTCGGGTACGTCGAACCTCACCGTCACGGTGACGATGAAGGCGCCTCGAGCACCACCAGGCCTCCTACCCGAGCCTGTTCCGCGACTGCTGGATAGACAGGGTTGACGCGCTCGAGAAGCGCCGGCTGCGTGATGGCGCCACCGATGCGCACGGGCTGCTGTTGCGCGGGCGGCGCTGGCGGCGGCTCCGGGTCCAGCGCCGCGACCGGGCTGAGGATGCCTCCCGGCCCGCCTCTGGCCACTCCCCCGACCACGCCGAACTTCTCGGCAAGGTCCAACCGTCGGATCGACGGATGGCGGCTCTTGGCTTCGGTAACAGGTGTGTAAAGCTTGCGTCGTGTGGCCGCAACGACCGCGCGCTCGAGGAGAGGTGACATGAGGCGGACGCGCCGAGTGATGCGGCACGGGGGACTCGTGGCGACTGTGGTGACGACGGCCATGCTCGTTCAGGCGCCCGCGCAGGAGGCCCTCACAGGCGCCTGGCCTTCGTTCCGGGGCCCTGGCGCGTCGGGTGTCGCCGACGGGCAGCACCTGCCCGATCACTGGAACGGCGAGACCGGCGAGCACATCCTCTGGCGGACACCGGTACCGGGACTCGGGCACTCGAGCCCTGTCGTCTGGGGTGATCGGGTGTTCGTGACCTCGGCCATCAGCAGCGACCCGAAGGCGACGTTCCGTCCGGGACTCTACGGCGACGGCGATGCCTCGGCCGATCGCTCGCGCCACAGCTGGATGATCTACGCCATCGATCGGCACACGGGACGCATTCTCTGGGAGCGCGTGGCCCACGAGGGCACGCCGACCGACAGGCGGCACATCAAGTCCACCTACGCGAGCGCGACGCCGGCCACCGACGGCCGCATCGTCGTGGCCGCGTTTGGCTCCCAGGGCGTCTACGCCTACGACGTCGACGGCGAGCTGCAGTGGACGTTCGACCCGGGTCGCCAGAACGCGGGGGCGTACGACGACCGCGGCTACGAGTGGGGGCCGGCCAGCTCGCCGATCATCTGGAACGACCTGGTCATCCTCCAGCTCGACACGCAGGACGACTCGTTCGTGCTGGCCCTCGACGCCGAGTCGGGGGCCCTCGTCTGGCGGACGGCGCGCGACGAGCTGCCGTCCTGGGGCACGCCGACCGTGGCCATGACACCGGCGGGGCCGGAGCTCGTCACCAACGCCTCGAGCCTCATCCGCGGGTACAACCCGGTCACGGGGCAGGAGCTGTGGCGGCTGGGCGGCAGCTCGCAGATCACCGCGCCGACGCCGGTCTTCACCAGCGGCCTGTGGATCGTGGCCAGCGGCCGGGCGCCGGAGCAACCGATCTTCGCCGTGCGTGCGGGCGCCCGCGGCGATCTCACGCTCGAGCGCGGCCGGAAGGCGAACGAGGGCGTCGCCTGGAGCTGGACGCGCCGGGGACCGTACATGCCCACGCCCCTCGTCTACCGCGGGCTGGTCTACGCCGTCCAGAACAACGGGATCCTCGACGCGTACGATCTGGCCACGGGCGTCGAGATCTACCGCACGCGCCTGCCACACCTCGGCAGCGGCTTCAGCGCGTCTCCGGTGGCGGCCGACGGCCGGATCTACGTTCCGGGCGAAGACGGAGAGATCGTGGTGATGGCGGCCGGACCCGGCCACGAGTACATCGCGAGAAACTCGATGGGCGAGCTGCTGATGGCCACCCCGGCGCTGTCGAGCGGCGTGATGTTCGTCCGGGGAGCCCGAAGCCTGTTCGCCGTCGGCCGGACCGAATGACGCGTCACGCCGGTGTCACCCCTTCTCGCTGGAGACGTTTCACGAACCCGATGACACGGACAATCGAGCTCGGACTCGACACGTTCGGCGACGCGACCGTCGATGACGCCGGCCACGACCTGTCGCAGGCGCAGGCCATTCGCGACGTCGTCACGCAGGCGGAGCTGGCCGACCAGCTCGGACTCGCCTTCTTCGGAGTGGGCGAGCACCACCGCCCGGACTTTTCGGTCTCGGCGCCCGAGGTCGTCCTGGCCGCGATCGCCGCCCGGACGAGCCGGATCCACCTGGGCTCGGCGGTCACCGTGCTGAGCACCGACGACCCCGTGCGCGTGTTCGAGCGCTTCTCCACGCTCAACGCGATCTCGAACGGCCGTGCCGAGGTGATCGTGGGGCGGGGCTCGTTCACCGAGTCGTTTCCGCTCTTCGGCTACGACATGGCCAACTACGAGGCGCTCTTCGAGGAGCACCTCGAGCTCTTCGCACAGCTCCTCCGGCAGGGACCGATCACCTGGCAGGGACGCCTGCGCGCGCCGCTCGACGATGCGCGTGTGTATCCCCCCACTGAGGGGACGCTGACCACCTGGGTCGGCGTGGGTGGCAGCCCGCAGTCGGTGGTCCGCGCCGCCCGCTACGGCTTCCCGTTGATGCTGGCGATCATCGGCGGCAATCCGTCGCGCTTCGCGTCGTACTCACAGCTCTATCTGGAGCAGCTCCAGCGGTTCGAGAAGCCGGTGCAGCCGATCGGCATCCACTCCCCTGGCCATGTGGCCGACACCGACGAGCAGGCCAAGGAGGAGCTGTGGCCGCACTATGCCGGACTGATGAACCGCATCGGCGCCGAGCGCGGGTGGGCACCGATCGGGCGTGACCACTTCGAGCGTGAGGCCCGGCACGGCGCCTTGTTCGTCGGGTCACCGGGGACAGTGGCTGCGCGCATCGCCGAGACGGTCACGGCGCTGGGGCTGTCGCGCTTCGACCTGAAGTACGCCAACGGCACGATGCCGCACGCCAAGTTGTTGAAGAGCATCGAGCTGTACGGCACGAAGGTCGCGCCGCTCGTACGCGAGGCGCTGGCGCACACGCCGGACTAGACGGTCAACGTCCGAACGGAACGTCATTCATGAGCACCCGGATCGTGAACCGCGACGTCGTCGGCTGGGCGCTGTACGACTTCGGCAGCTCGGCGTTCAACACGCTGATGGTGACGTTCATCTTCAACCGCTACTTCACCGACGTCATCGCCCCCGATCAGGACGCGGGCACGATCGTCTGGGGACGCGCGCTGAACGTGTCGGCGATTGTCGTCGCCCTGTCGATGCCGGTGCTCGGCGCGATCGCCGACTACTCGGGCCGGAAGAAGCTGTTCCTGGTGCTGTCCGCGGCGCTCTCCATCGCGTTCACGGGCCTGCTCTTCTTCTCCGGGCCGGGTGACGTCTGGTTCGCGGTGGCGCTGTTTGTCGTCGCCAACGTCGGGTTCGAGTCGGGCAACGTCTTCTACAACGCGTTCCTCCCCGAGATCTCGACACGGAAGACGATCGGTCGCATCTCGGGACTGGGCTACTTCCTGGGCTACGTCGGCGGGCTCATCTGCCTGGCGCTCGGGCTCGGAATGTACCGGGGCTGGGTGCCGGACACGAACTACCTGAACATCCGCTCGACCATCCTGCTCGTCGCGGGCTGGTTCCTCCTCTTCTCCCTTCCGATGTTCCTCGGCGTGCGCGAACGGGCGGCGCGGAGGCCGGCGCCGGCGGGGGGCTACGTGCGCGAGGGCTTCCACCGGCTGGCCGTGACGATCCGCCACATGCGCGACCTGCGGTGGGCGATGCGGCTCCTCATCGCACGCATGATCTACAACGACGGCATCGCGACCGTGATCGGCTTCGCCTCGATCTACGCGGGGGCGGTCCTGGGTATGCCGCTCGACGACGTGCTCGTCATGGCCATCGCGCTCAACGTCGCGGCGGGAATCGGCGCTCTGGGCTTCGGGTTCATCGACGACCGTGTCGGCGGCAAGCAGACGCTCGTCGTCACGCTCGTCGGCCTCACCCTGGCCGGCCTGATCGGCGTCACCACGTCCAGTGTCGCTGGCTTCTGGGTTGCCGCCACGCTGATCGGGGTCATGATGGGCCCGAACCAGTCCGCCTCGCGCAGCCTGCTGGCCAGGCTCGTGCCCGAGCACAAGCACGCCGAGGCGTTCGGTCTGTTCGCCTTCTCGGGAAAGATGTCGTCGATGTTCGGACCGCTCGCCTACACGACGGCGCTCGCCACGACCGGCAGTCACCGGGCGGCCATGGGCACGATCATCGGCTTCTTCGTCGTCGGACTCCTGGTGCTGCTGACGATCCGCGAACGGGAGGGGATCGCGCTGGCCGAGCGCCTGAACGAGGACCTCGCCCGCGGCGCGAGCGCCTGAGCCACCGGCAGCCCTCGGACGCAATCGGTCCTATAATCTCGAGCGAACCGGCTCGCTGTCCGTCGGGACCTGGAGTGTCGATCAGTGACCGCCAAGACGATACGCCCGCTGGGACGCCTCCTCATCGCCGCCGTCGTGACCGCCCTGCTTGCGCCCGGCCCCGGTCTGGCCGCCTCGACGGTCCCGCTCGTCGACGCCGCTGCTCGAGGCGACCTCGCGGCCGTACGGGTCCTCCTCCTCGAGCGCGCTGACGTCGACGCCAGGGCCGTTGACGGCACGACGGCATTGCACTGGGCCGTGCGCGGCGACCATCGGGACATCGCGGAGCTGCTGCTGGGTGCGGGCGCGGACGCCTCGGCCGTCGACCGGTACGGCGTCACGCCGCTGTATCTCGCTGCCGAGAACGGCAACGCAAGCCTCATCCGCCGGCTGCTCGACGCCGGCGCCGACCCGAACGCCGTCGATCCCGGGGGCGAGACGGCTCTGATGACGGCAGCGCGCACTGGCGTTCCAGAGGCGCTCCACACGCTGCTCGAGCGGGGCGCGCAGGTCGACGCGCGCGATCCGGAGTTCGCGCAGACCGCGCTGATGATCGCGGTGCGCGAGAACCACCCGACCGCCGTGCGGCTCCTCGTCGAGGCCGGAGCGGCCGTCGACGCGCAGACGCGCATCGGGTCCACGCCCGCGTTCAGACCGCCGTGCAAGGGCACCGGCTGCGGCTCCGAGGGCGTTGGCATCAACCGCGGAGGGCTGCCGGATCGGGGCCGTCGCGCCGAAGCCAGCGGAGGCATGACACCGCTCCTGTACGCCGCCCGGGACGGCCGGCCGGACGAGGCACGTGCGCTCGTGGACGCGGGTGCCGACATCGAGCTGGCCGAAGCCAACGGCATCCGGCCGCTGCTGATGGCGGTGCTCAACGATCACCTGGACGTCGCCCGCTACCTGGTCACGAAGGGCGCCGACGTCAACGCCGACGACTTCTGGGGCCGCACGCCGCTCTGGGCGGCCGTCGAGTACCGCAACCTCGACATGAACAACCGCGACCAGGACAGCCCGACCGACAACGGCGTCGACCGCGCGCCGCTGCTCGCCTTCATCGGCGAGCTGCTGGAGGCGGGCGCCGACGTGAACGCGCAGACCAAAGAAGTGCCTCCCAGCCGCCGGTGGCTCTATTCGCTCGGCGACGTGTCGTGGGTGGACTTCACGGGGCAGACGCCGTTGCTGCGCGCCGCGCTCTCTGCGGACCTCGAGGCGCTGAGGCTGCTGCTCGAGCACGGCGCCGATCCGCATCTGGCGACACCGGCGGGCACCACGCCGCTCATGGCGGCGGCCGGCGTGAACTGGGTGGTAGCGCAGACCTATACCGTGTCGCCACAGGCACAGCTCGACACGGTGGCCTTCCTGCTGGAGCTGGGCGCCGACGTCAACGCGACGAACTCGATGGGGCTGACCGCCCTGCTCGGCGCCGCCAACCGCGGGTCGAACGCCATCATCGAGCTGCTCGTCCAGCACGGCGCCCGGCTCGACATCCAGGACAGGGAGGGTCGCACGCCGCTCCGCTGGGCCGAGGGCGTGTTCCTGGCGGCCGTGGGCGCGGAGCGAAAGCCCGAGACGATCGCGCTGCTGGAGCGCCTGAGCGCGGAGAGCGATGCCGGGGCCGCGACCGATGCGGGGGCGGGCCACTAGCGTGTACCGGCTCCTGCCGTACGCTCTCGCGTTCGCCGGCGTGCTGGGAGCCGCGCTGGCGAGCATCGACGCGCAGGGGCTGCCGCCGGCAGCCGCGGCGGCCGACGCCGGGGCCTCGCCGCAGGCGGTGATCGACCGCTACTGCGTCACCTGCCACAACGAACGGGTCGAGGCCGGCGGCCTCGTGCTCGCGCGGCTCGATCTCGATCGGGTGGGTCGCGACGCCGAATCCTGGGAAGCGGTGGTACGCAAGCTGCGAACCGGCATGATGCCGCCGAGCGGCGCCCCGAGGCCCGACCGTACCGCACTCGACGGCCTGGCGGCGTTCGTGGAGCGAGGGCTCGACGCCCACGCCGCGGCCAGCCCGAACCCCGGCGCCACGGTCCTGCATCGTCTCAACCGGGCCGAGTACGCCAACGCCGTGCGCGATCTGCTCGAGCTGCCGGTCGACGCCACCTTGCTCCTGCCCGGCGACGACTCGAGCGAAGGCTTCGACAACATGGCCAGCGTGCTGAGTGTCTCGCCGGCGGTCATGCAGGCCTACGTCTCGGCCGCCGCGAAGATCAGCCGTCTCGCCATCGGCGATTCGACCATCAGCCCCGGTCTCACCACTTACACCGCCCCGCGCGGCCTGTCGCAGGCCACGCACCGCGATGGGCTGCCGCTCGGCACGCGTGGCGGATTGCTCGTGGAGCACGTCTTTCCGCTCGACGCCGAATACGAGCTCCGTATCGGCCGTGCCGGCGCCGGCTTCGGCCTGTCGGCCGTCGGCGGCGACGAGGCCATGGAGCTGACGCTCAACGGCGATCGGGTGCACCTCGTCACACGCGACACGCCCCCCGCTATCCGGATGCGGGTCCCGGCCGGACCGCAGACGATCGGCGTCGCCGTCGTCCGGTCGCGGAACGCGCACGGCGTGGACGACCTCTACGCGGAGCTCGCCACCAGCGCCGGCGTGCAGAGCCTGGTCATCAACGGCCCGTTCGACGCCACCGGTCCGGGAGACACGCCGAGCCGGCGGCGGATCTTCTCGTGCCGCCCCGCCACGGCCGATGACGAGCTTCCGTGCGCCCGACGCATCCTCGCCGGGGTGGCGACGCGCGCCTTCCGGCGTCCGGTAGCCCCGGCGGATCCGGACATCGACCTGCTCCTCCCGTTCTACGAGTCGGGCCGGGCACTCCGCGGGTTCGAGACCGGCGTGCAATACGCGCTGGCCCGGATCCTCGTGGACCCCCGGTTCATCTTCAGGTTCGAGCGAGAGCCGGCCGGTCTCGTCGCCGGCGGCGCCTACCGCGTGAGCGACCTGGAGCTCGCCTCGCGGCTGGCGTTCTTCCTCTGGAGCAGCATCCCGGACGAGGAGCTCCTCCGCGTGGCGGCCGAGAACCGGCTCGGTGATCCCACCGTACTGGAGCGGCAGACGCGCCGCATGCTGGCCGACCCGCGGGCCGACGCGCTCATCGACAATCTCTCCGGGCAATGGCTCCTGCTGCGAGAGCTCGACACGGTCTCGCCGGGCGACCGGGAGTTCGACGGCAACCTGCGGTACGCCTTTCGCCGTGAGACGGAGCTCCTCTTCGAGACCATCGTGCGCGAGGACCGCCCCGTTCTGGATCTCATCGACGCCGACTACACGTTCGTCGACGAGCGCCTGGCCAGGCACTACGGGATACCAGGCATCCGCGGCAGCCGGTTCCGGCGCGTGACGCTCGACGACGACAACCGGCGAGGACTGCTCGGGCACGGGAGCCTGCTGACGGTCACCTCGGTCGGCAACCGCACATCGCCGGTCAAGCGGGGCAAGTGGATCCTGGAGAACCTGCTCGGCGCGCCGGTGCCGCTGCCCCCGCCCGGCGTGGAGACCAACCTGGAGCAGACGGCGGTGGGCACGGGGCCGACGTCACTGCGTCAGCGGCTCGAGCAGCACCGCGCCGCCCCGAGCTGCGCCTCCTGCCACGCCGTGATGGACCCGATCGGGTTCTCGCTCGAGAACTACGACCTGGTGGGCCGGTGGCGCGAGGTCGACGCCGGCGTGCCGGTCAACGCGGCCGGCGCGCTGGCCGACGGCACCCGGCTGGACGGCCCCGCGAGCCTGCGGCAGGCGCTGCTCGACCGTCGCGGGGCGTTCGTGACCACGACGACCGAAAAGCTGTTAACGTACGCCCTGGGCCGGACACTCGAGCACCACGACATGCCGGCCGTCCGCGGTGTCGTGCGGAGCGCGGCCAATCGCGGCTACCGATTCTCGGACCTGGTCGTCGGGATCGCCGGAAGCGTCCCGTTTCGCATGAAGCGAGCGGAAGGAGACACCGAGCCGTGACCTTCATCACGAAGAAGCACCTGTCACGTCGTACCTTCCTGCGAGGTGCAGGCGTGAGCCTGGCCTTGCCGCTGCTGGACTCGATGGTGCCGGCGCGAACGGCGCTGGCGCAGACCGCGGCGTCCCCGAAGATGCGCATGGGATCCATCTACATCCCCCATGGCGCCACGATGGACAAGTGGACGCCGGCGACCGAGGGTACCGGCTTCGAGTTCTCGGAGATCCTGCAGCCGCTCGAGCCGTTCCGCGAGCAGGTCTGCGTCGTCAGCGATCTGGCGCACGCCGCCGTGGCGCCCTGGACGGGCGAGGACACGGGCGGCGCCGAGAACCACGTCCGTGCCGCGGCAGTCTTCCTGAGCGGCGCGCACCCGGTGAAGAAGACCGAGGCGCACGTCGGCACGACGGTGGACCAGGTGGCGGCCATGCACGTGGGCCAGGACACGCCGCTGCCGTCGATCGAGCTGGCGCTCGAGCCGCTCAACCTGAACTGCGGCGATGCCGGCTTCACCTGCGCCTACCGCAACACGCTGTCCTGGAAGTCGGAGACGCTGCCGCTCCCGATGGAGAACAACCCGCAGCTCGTCTTCGAGCGCCTGTTCGGCGACGGGAGCACGGACGCCCAGCGGCTGGAGCGGCGGCGGCAGTCGCAGAGCCTGCTGGACTCGATCAGAGAGCAGATCCCGTCGCTCGAGAAGGACCTCCCGTCCGGCGACCGCCGGCGCCTCCGCGACTACCTGGACGAGGTGCGCGAGATCGAGCGGCGCGTCCAGCAGTTCGACAGCAAGCTCTCCGCGGACCTGGAGCTGCCCGAGGCACCGGTCGGCATCCCGCGCGACTTCGAGGAGCACATCCGGCTGATGTTCGACCTGCAGGTGCTCGCCTACAAGGCCGAGATCACCCGCATCTCCACGCTGATGCTGGCGCGCGAGAACAGCAACGCCGTCTACCAGGGGAGCGGCGTGCGCGAGGGGTTCCACAACGCGTCCCATCATTCGAACGAGCGCGCGAACATGGACCAGTTCGCCGTGATCAACCGGTATCACATCGACACGCTCACGTACTTCCTCGACAGACTGCGCGCCACGCCGGACGGCGACGGGACGCTCCTGGACCACTCGATGATCCTCTACGGCAGCAGCCTGAGCGACGGCAACGAGCACAACTTCGATCCGCTGCCGGTCGTGCTGGCCGGCGGCGCGTCGGGACGGCTGAAGGGCGGGCGGCACCTGCGGAACCCGGCGCATACGCCGATGGCCAACCTGCTGCTGGCCATGCTCCACACGATGGGCGCGAACGTGGAGTCGATCGGCGACAGCACGGCCCCGCTCGATCTCTGAACCCGGATCGGCCTTTCTTCCAACATCCGGGCGACGTGGAGGACGCGCGGTTCGCGTACTCGCGTCCGCTCTGCGTCTGCCAACGACCTGCCTGGCGCCCTGGCCGGCCGGCACGGCGCTCGCACCGGAGGCTACAATGAGACCCATGTCGGGTCGCGACGACGTGAGACCCGCTTCACCTGGCGTGAAGCTCACCTACGACGACTACGTGCACCTTCCGGAGGACGGACGGCGCCACGAGTTGATCGACGGAGAGCACTTCGTGACGCCGACGCCGCACCGGAAGCACCAGGCCGTCTCGCTGAACCTGTCGGCGACGATCTTCGAGGACTGAGCGCGAGCTGGACCGCGACCCCGCGATCGGACCGAAGATGCCGCGCCCTGTGCCACCGCCTCAGTCGACCGGCACGCGAGCGAGCAGCTCCTCGAACCAGTTGAGCACCACGTCGATCCGGGGTGGCGGCAACTCGTCGGAGCCGGCGGGCCGCAGGGGGAACACCATGAGGAATCGCCCGTCGGGCAGGATGTCGTAGTCCCGCAGCCCGCCGAACGCCTGGAACCCGCCGATTGGCAGCCGCCGCTCGTTGCGCCATGAGAAGCGCGCGCCGTCGCGCACGACGTCGACCTGGAAGAGCGCGGCGGCCTGCTCGCCGGCGGCGTTGGAAACGGCCCGGCGGTAGGACAGCGCGCTCCCGTCCGGAGCCCAGACCGGGAAGGCGGCCGTGTCCTGCGTCACCTGGTACTCCACGCCCGTCGGCGGAAACGGCTGCACGAAGATCTGCTCGGCCGGCAGGTTCTCGGTCGAGCCGTACGCAATCCAGCGCCCGTCGGGCGAGAGGATGGATCCGTGCTGGCGGGCGTTGCCGTCGATGAGGGGTGTCGGCCGATCCGGCGCGTCGAGGGAGAGCGTCCAGACGTCGAGATCGTCGCCCGTGAGCACCTGATAAGTAAGCGTCCGCCCGTCCGGCGACCACGACTCGGGCCAGTGCCGCGCGCCCGGCTCCGCCGTCGTGAGACGCTCGGCCACGCCGCTGCCGTCGGCCGGCTGCCAGTAGATGCCCCACGTGCCGTCGCGGTCGGAGCCGAAGGTGACCCGCTCCCCGTCGGGCGTCCAGATCGGATGCTGGTTGGCGCCCCCCTGCGCCAGCGGCCGCATCGCGGTGTCCCCGGACAGGTCGTAGATCCAGACCGTGCCGATCGCCGACTGGTACGGGGTCGCGTTGGTCGTCTGCACGGCGACGCGCTCGCCGTCCGGAGAGGCGCGGGGGCTCGAATAGGCACCGGGCGGCATGTCGAGCGCGCTGACGGTCCCATCGCGTTCGACGATCCCCAGCGCCAGCTCCCTGGTGAGCTGGACGTCGCCCGGCACGTAGACGAGCGAGCCGGCGCCAGAGACCGCGTACTGCGAGACGATATCGGTCAGGACGCCATCGAGAATCGGCACCGGGCCACCTCGCAACGTCAGCCCGTCGAGGTCGAACGGCTGCGCGTAGAGCGACGCGTCGATCCCGTACACGAGGTGACCGGTCGGGACGTAGGTCGCGCCCGAGCCCGCGGTCAGCACGTGCACCTCGTCCGACTCGACGGACCAGACGGCGATCTGATTCGGCGTGGCGAACAGGGAGAACAGGACGTCCCCTCCCGGCAGCAGCGTCGGGAGTATGGGGAATCCCATCTCGGTGGGTACCTCGAACAGCGTTTCCGGCTCTCCCCCGTCTGCGGACACGATCGACACGCGCTGCCCCGTCGCGAACAGGATCCGGTCGTCCGGCGCCCAGCTCGCGCCGTCGAGCACGCCGTCGGCATCGGCCACGCGCACCGGGATCCCGCCGTTGACCGAGATCTTCATGAACTCGTTGGCGGCGTCGTCCCAGTAGCCCACCCACTCGCCGTCCGGGGAGTACATCACGTTCGTCATCCCACCGATGTTCTCGGTGCCAGGCACGACGCGCGACGCGCGACTGTCGAGGGCGCGCAAGAACAGTCCTTCGTTCGTGTTGTAGACCACGTGGCGACCGTCCGGGGAAATCGCTACGACAGGCAGTTCTGTGTTCCGGAACTGCCGCGCTGCCTCGAGCAGGTGCTCGAAGCGTACGACAGGCAAGGTCTCGGACGCCGGGGCGGGCTTGAGGACCCATGCGGCAGCGCCCGCGACGACGGCGACGATCACCGCGGCGGCTGCCAGTTGCCACGGCGGCCGGGACCGGACGTGAACGGCGGATGTGGCCGGCCCCTCGACCGTCCCGTCTCGCAGTTGGGTCACGACGCGCTCGAGGTCCGCGCGTACGTCGCCGATGTCGCGGAAGCGCCGGCCCTGCTCCTTCTCGAGGCAGCGCTCGAGCACCTCGCGCAGGCGCGGAGGCAGCCCCTTGGGCAGGCTCTTCCAGTCCGGCTCGGCGCGGACCACGGCGGCCAGCACCTCGGTCACGTCCGGGGCGCCGAACGACTGTCGGCCCGCGAGCATCTCGAAGAGCACGCAGCCGAAGGCCCAGATGTCGGTCCGCCTGTCGGTTGGCCGCCCCTTGGCCTGCTCCGGCGACATGTAGGCCGCCGTCCCGAGGATCACGCCCGCCTGTGTGGCCGCCATGCTCAGCGTCGGCGAGTGCGTCGCGTCGATGGCGCCGGACGACTCACGCTCGAAGACCTTGGCGAGACCGAAGTCGAGCACCTTGACCACTCCATCCGGCGTGACCTTGATGTTGGCGGGCTTGAGGTCCCGGTGGACGATCCCCTTCTCGTGGGCCGCCTCGAGCCCCTCGGCAATCTGGATGGCCAGGCCGAGCGCCTCCTCCACCGGAATCGGCCCCTGCGCGATCCGATCCGCGAGCGTCGGCCCCTCGACCAGCTCCATGACGAGCGCCATGCGCCCGGCGCTCTTCTCCAGGCCGTAGATGCCGGCTATGCGGGGATGGCTCAGCGTGGCGAGCGTCTTCGCTTCACGATCGAACCGGGCCAGGCGGTCGGCGTCGTTCGCCACGGCCTCGGGCAGGATCTTGACCGCGACTTCCCGCGACAGGTTCGTGTCCGTGGCCCGGTAGACCTCCCCCATTCCGCCGACGCCGATCTGCGCGGAGATCCTGTACGGGCCGAGCCGGGTGCCGGATTCGAGCGCCATCCGGACGTCATTCTACTGTCTCTCCCCATCGTGAAAGGATCCGATACGGATCTCGGGGATCAGGCGACGCCGAAGGCCGGCCAGAATTCCGCCAAGAGGTACCCGACGCCGGTCAGCACGACCCAGACGATCGCCGTCAGGCCAAGTCCCCAGGCAGCCATCGTCTTCAGGTTCGCGCCGTAGCCGGCCGCCACGGCACAGCCGCCTGACGACGACGGCAGAACGAGGCCGTAGTTGCCGGTCACCGCGACGATGTAGACGAACGGGATCGGATTCAGTCCCAGCCCCTGGAACGTGCTGATCGTGATCGGCACGACGATCGCCACCGCCGCCGTGTTGCTCGTGATCTGCGTGAGCAGCATGGCCAGGAACGAGAAGACCACGACGGCCCCGAACCCGCCATCGCCTGCCAACGGGACGAGCGCCTCAGCCATGAAGGCGGCGGTCCCGGTGTCGCTCAGAATCTGGCCGAGCGCCGAGCCGCCGGCGAACAGGTAGATGAGCCCCCAGATCATGTGCGTCTGGGCGTAGTCCCACTCGAGGAGCGGCTCCCCCTTGCGACGGATGGCGAAGGCGGCGACCGCGAGCGTCAGAAAGGCCAGCGCCGGCGTCAGGCCCGGCAACAGGTCCTGGTAGAGCTGGCGCGAAAACGCCAGCAGCGTGGCCGCCGAGAAGAGCGCCAGGCCCCAGCGCTCCTGGGCGGACATGGCGCCAAGACCGTGCAGCTCCCCCGTCAGATACTCGCGCGACGCGTCCACGCGATCGGTCTCCGGCCGGAACGCGAAGCGCATGAAGACGAGCGCCACCGCAGCCACCAGCACGACGAGCGGCAGGAGCCGTGTGACCCAGGTGGTGAAGAGGAACTCGTGGTCGATGACTTCCTGCTCCAGGAACTGCACCGTCAGCAGGTTCGGGGCCCCGCCGATCGGCGTCCCGGCCCCGCCGACGCTCGTGCCCCAGGCCACGGCCACGAGCAGCGCGGTTCCGAAGGCGCTGCGACCGGCCTCCTCGATGCCGATGTAACGAAGCATCGCGACGACGATCGGCATCATCGCGGCAGCCACCACCGTGTTCGGCAGGAACGTGCTCAGGACGGCGGCGACGAGGAACCAGGCGAGGATCTGCCGTCGCGTGCCGGTGCCGAGGGCCAGGAGCGAGAGCAGCGCGATCCGCCGATCGAGTCCCCAGCGCCGCCAGAGAGAGGCCAGGACGTTGGCGCCCAGGAGCAGGAAGACGAGCTGCTGGGCGTAGGCGGGCAGAATCGTGGCAACCGGCAGGATGTCGAACACGGCCGAGACCACGAGCGGCAGGAACGCCGTGACCGCGAGGTGGACGGGACGGCCGATCCACCACCACGACATCCAGACCAGCAGCCCCAGGCTCGCGCGGACCTCGTAGGGCGCGTCGAGGGGCAGCGCCGCGAGGATCACGAAAACGACGGGCCCGCCGAGCGTGTGGAGCGTGCGCCAGGAGCGTGCCACGTCACCGCCAGTCAGGTCGCCGTGGCGCTCTGCCAGGCTTCGAGGTACTTGTAGCCGCTGCCGGTGTTGAAGAGCACGACCGCCTCGTCCCTGGCGATGACGCCGCGCTCGACGAGCGCCCGGATCGCCGCGAGCCCCGCGCCGCCTTCAGGCGCCGCAAACACGCCTTCCAGCCGCGCCATGTCGCGACAGGCCTCCATCATCGCCTCGTCGCTCGCGGCCACGGCCGCGCCGTCACTCGTGTAGATGCCGGCCAGGATCAGGAAGTCGCCGAGCGCCTTCGGCACGCGCAGGCCGGAGGCCACAGTGGCAGCGTTCTCCCAGAATTCGGACGCCTCGGCGCGCTGCTCGAAGGCGCGGACAATCGGCGCGCATCCGGCCGCCTGCGCCGAGATCATCCGCGGCCGGTGCGCGTCGACGAGCCCCATCGCCCCGAGCTCGTCGAACGCCTTCCACATGCCGATCAGCCCGACGCCGCCGCCGGTGGGATAGACGATGACGTCCGGCAACCGCCCGCCGAAGTCCTCCCACAGCTCGTAGCCCATTGTCTTCTTCCCCTCGATGCGGTACGGCTCCTTGAGCGTCGCCACCTCGAACCAGCCATGCCGTGGCGCTTCCTCGGCGATGAGCCTGCCGCAGTCGGAGATCAGCCCGTCCACCAGGCGAACGTCGGCGCCGAACGCCCGTGCCTCGATCACGTTCGCGGCCGGCGTGTCCGCGGGCATCGCAATCACGCAGCCGAGGCCCGCCCGCGCCGCGTAGGCAGCCGCCGCCCCGCCGGCGTTGCCGGCCGTCGGGAGCGCGATCGTGTCGACGCCGAGCGCCCTGGCAACGGTCACCGCGGCCGACAGGCCCCGCGCCTTGAACGAGCCGGTGGGATTGAGCCCTTCGTCCTTGAGGTAGAGCCGCTCGAGGCCCACGTGCTCGCCGAGCCGGCGGGCATGCAGCAGCGGCGTCATCCCCTCCCCCAGCGTGACCGGTGGCCCGCCGGGCAGGACTTCCTCGTAGCGCCACATGGAGTGCGGTCGTCCGGCCATCGCGTCGAGGGAGAGCGTGGCGCGCGCCCGCTCCAGGTCGTACCGCGCCAGCAGCGGCGCGCGACAGGCCGGGCAGAGGTTCTGCCGCGCGGAGGCCTCCGCCGTCGCGCCGCACGCGGCTCTGGAGCACTCGAGGTGCGACAGGGACGACGACATCGCGCGGCAGTCTAGCAGTACGGCCGTGGCAGGCCGATCCGGGCCGGGAGTATGCTGGAGTCGCCGCGTGTCGAAGGACCTCATGTCGAACGCCACCGCCGCCGGTCGCCGGGTCAGAGTGTCGCCATTCTCTCCGGCCCTCGGTGCCGAGGTCCGCGGCGTGGACCTGGCCGCCGGCCTCGATGAGGAGGCCTACACGGAGATCCGCGTGGCCCTGCTCCAGTACGGGGTGCTGTTCTTCAAGGAGCAGGGCGAGATCCTTCCGGCCACGCAGGTCGCGATCGGCCATATGTTCGGCGAGCTCCACAGGCACCCGGCGGCGCCGCAGATGGCGGACTTTCCGGAGGTCTTCGTCATTCACGCGCACCGGGACTCGAAGGTGGCCAACGGCGAGTTCTGGCACTCGGATGTCTCCTGCGACGAAGTGCCGCCGCTCGGCACGATCCTGCAGATCCACGTGCTGCCCGCGATCGGCGGCGACACGCTGTTCGCCAGCATGTACGCCGCCTACGACGCGCTGTCGGAGCCGATGCAGCGGATGCTGTCCGGGCTCACGGCCCTGCACGCCTCCGAGCACGTCTACCGGGGACGTTACGCGGATCGCGGCGTGGACGATGCTGGCAAGGTCTATCCGCAGGCGACGCATCCCGTCGTCCGCAGGCATCCGGAAACGGGCCGGAAGGCGCTCTACGTCAACCGCACGTTCACCACGCGCATCAACGAGCTCTCCGAGGAGGAGAGCCGGGCCGTGCTCGGGCTGCTCTTCGATCACGCCGAGCAGGTGGACTTCCAGATTCGCTTCCGCTGGGAGCGGAACGACGTGGCGTTCTGGGACAACCGCTGTGTGATGCACCGGGCCATCTGGGACTACTGGCCGCACGAGCGGAAGGGGCGGCGCGTGACGATCAAGGGCGACCGGCCCCGCTAGCCGGCTCTCCCTGCCCTTCGTCAGGCCGTTCGGCCGGTCATCGCCGAGAGCGCGTGGGCGATTGCCGCCACGGATGAATCGAGGTCGGCCTCTGCCGTTGCGCTGCGCCAGCCCACGAAGCCGTCTGGCCGCACGAGCGACGCGCCCGCCGGCGACAGCCCGTAGGCCGAGACCACCGCGCCGTCCGGTCCGCCGAGAGTCTCGTCGAGTCGTCGCACCGCGACGTCGAGACCGAGTCGGTGCCCCGCCGCGTGCGCGGCCTCGCACCAGGCGCCCGCCCCCGCGCCAGCAAGGAGCACGAAACGTCGACCGAAGAGGTCGAGCGTGGAAGTCGTGCCCTGGACGTCCATCCACACGTGCGGCGCGCGCGAGCCAGGCCGGCCGCCGGACTCGTGCGGGTGCTCGTGCAGCGGCCCGTGCGGGCCGTCCTCGTCGCAGATGGCCGACGAGCGGTACAGGTACCCGAGCTCGACGGCCAGGTCGTGCGCGGCAGGCTGGAGGCCGTCGGTCCCGAGGTACGGCGCGGTCCGCGTGACGTAGCGGGTGTACGCCTGCTCGGTCGTGAACGCGCCCACCGGCTGCCGCTCGGTCTCGTACGACCGGAGCAGATGCCCGGACGCCTCGCCGCGCAGCACCATCGCCAGCTTCCACGCGAGGTTGTGCGCGTCCTGCACACCGGTGTTGCCGCCGAAACCGCCGTTGGGCGGCATGACGTGGGCTGCGTCACCGGCCAGGAAGACGCGTCGGTCCTGGAGGCGCTCGGCCACATCGGCCGCGGCGTCCCACGGCATGACGTTTTGGACGGTCACCGGGATGTCGGCATCGCCCAGGGCCAGGCGGATCCACTCCAGACAGCGTTGCTCGCTCAGATCCGTCGTCACGTCCGTAACGGGGTGGTCCGGATCGCCGAGCCCGTTCACGGCGAGAAAGCCGCTGTCGAAGGGCTTCTCGAATCGGAAGAAACCGCGGAGCTCTGGATGGTTCACGTAGATCACGCTGAGATTGCGTCCGCGCAGCAGCGGTGCCACGTTCGCCCGAAAGTAGATCGTCACGCTCTTCGAGAAGGTGCCACGGCCCGTCGTGCCGATGCCGAGCGTCTCGCGCACGCGGCTGTGCGCGCCATCGGCGGCCACCATGTACGCGGCGCGCACTGTCTCCTCGCGGCCCGTGTCGCGATCACGGATCGTGGCGGTGATCCCGTCGGCGTCCTGCTCGAAGGCGACCATGTCCGTGCCGAACCGCAGCGTTGCGCCCAGCCCTTGTGCCCGCGACTCGAGCAGTGGCTCGAGCAGGCTCTGGGAGATGAAGACACGCTCTGTGG
>Ga0299906_10001199_pt1 | contig 22337 bp, 22 predicted proteins | sample RVTome_14_FD_200259 | JGI IMG/M metagenome (GOLD analysis project Ga0299906, IMG submission 200259) | Soil microbial communities from uranium-contaminated site in the Upper Colorado River Basin, Wyoming, United States - RVT145D125 (version 2) ...
AGCAGCAGCCCGGCCAGGAACTCGATGTAGGGCAGAGTGGCCGCTACCAGGTAGTTCCAGCTGTAGGGAAGAATCTTGTAGTTGGCGACATCCCGGGCGAAGGTGGTCATGTCGCCGGCCTTGACCAAGCCGGCATAGAGGAACAACCCGCCGAGGACGAGGCGACTGAGGTGATAGGCGATTCGGGCGAAGCGGCTCACGGCGCCCCCTGTTCGACCGGCAGACCGGCGTCGCGCCACTCCGGGTAACCCCCCTCGAAGACGCGCACGTCCCGCCAGCCTGCCTCGAGCAGCCGCACGCCCTGGTCGAAGGAGTCGGGACAACCGTAGCCGTTGCAGTAGGTGATGATGACCGCGTCGGTCGGAACTGTCTGGCGGAAGGCTTCGAGCTGCTCGTCCATCTCCCCCAGGGGGAGGGAGCGGGCGCCGGGGAGATGCCCATCGGCATAGAGTTCCGCGGCCCGGGCGTCGACCAGGACCGCCCCGGCCGCCGTCAGTTCCCGCACCCCCGCCAGGTCGACGGGCACCGGATAGAGCGCCCGTGGCTCGGCCTCCTCCTGCGACTGCGGCAGCCGGCCGGAGAAGACATTCAGCAGCAGTCGGCCGTTGAAGGAGAGGCCGAGGACTACCCCGAGGAGAACGATGACGGCAGCCTCGAGCAGGATGCGGCGGGTTTCGGCAGTCACGCTGGCTTACTCGTCGGGAGATTCGGTGAGGGTGGGGGCCAGGCTCTGGAGCATCTCCCGGAATGAGCGGTTCTCCCGCTCGAGACGGCTGAGGCGCTGGTTGCAATCGACGATCTCGCTGTTCAGTTCATCGATGAGTCGAGCCTGGTGGGTAAAACGGATTTCCAATTCGTTCAGGCGTTCCTGTATTTCTTTCACGTGACTTTCTCCTCTGTGCGGCCGTCGTCATGTTAGCAGAAGAGGATGCGGCATGCAACGCGCCAGGACGGCAATTTCTGCCCACTCCGGGATTGCATTATTTTCCCGAATGAGTATGATTAAACCCGGATTTAGCCGAGTCGGCCAGGTATTCGGCACCGGCCTTCGGCACCACCTCCCCGGGACCCCGAAATGAACTCTGTCCTCCGCATCTGCACAAGACGCATGTTTGTTCAGGGCAGGACACTGCTGCTGGCGGCAGCGTTTACCCTGCTGGCGACCGCCGGTGCGAATGCCGGCGAAAACGCCGGTCAGGCGCGGACGTCGATGCACCACCAGGGTCACGGGGAGACGGCGGAGTCGACAAAAGAGCACGTCCACGTCCACCCCCAGCCGCCGGCGGCGACGGATGTCGGACTGGATGAGCACCTTGGCGCCAGCATTCCGCTGGATATCACCTTCCGCGACGAGACGGGCCGCTCCATCAATCTGCGTGACCTGGTCACGGTACCGACCATCATCGCCCCGGTCTACTACAAGTGTCCCAATGTCTGCAGCTTCCTACAGGGAGGGCTGGCGCGGGCGCTGCCGGAGGTGAAGCTGGAGCCTGGGAAGGATTTCCGGGTCCTGTCGGTCAGCTTCGACGAGACCGAGACCCCGGAGCTGGCCCACCGCAGCAAGGCGATCTACATGGACGCGATGCGGCAGAAATTCCCGGCCGGCGCCTGGAACTTCCTGACCGGCGATCCGCAGAACATCCGTAAACTGCTCGATGCCGCCGGCTATCGTTTCCAGCGGCAGGGGGAGGATTTCCTCCACCCGGTGGTCATCTTCGTGGTGACCAGCGACGGCAGGATCGTCCGCTACCTGCACGGCACCAGCGTCCTGCCGATGGATCTCACCCTGGCGCTGGTCGAGGCGTCTGAGGGGCGGATCGGACCGACCATCCGCCGGGTGGCGCAGTTCTGCTTCAGTTATGACGCCGAAAACCGGCGCTACGTCTTCAATCTCTTCCGGGTGTCGGCGACGGTCATTCTGCTGACCGCCGGCGCCTTTCTGGCTTTCCTGATTCGGGGAGGGCGCAAGAACCCCGACCGCCCGAGGTAGACATGACCGAAACCCATTCCGCAACCGCCGACGATCGGGGGTTTCTCGCCCCGGACGGCAAAGGCCTCTTCGGCTGGATCTTTTCCACCGATCACAAACGCATCGGCCTGCTCTACATGTATGCGATCCTCACCTTCTTCCTGGTGGGAGTCGCGCTCGGCGTCCTCGTCCGCCTGGAGCTGATCGCCCCTGGCGAGACGATCGTCTCGGCCCAGACCTACAACGCCCTGTTCACCCTGCACGGGGTGATCATGATCTTCTTCTTCATCATCCCGGGGATACCGGCGATCTTCGGCAATCTCTTCCTCCCCATCCACATCGGCGCCAACGACGTCGCCTTCCCCCGGCTCAACCTCCTCTCCTGGTGGCTCTACATCATCGGCGCCAGCCTGGCCGTCGGATCCCTCTTCAGCGGTGGCGGCCCTCCCGATACCGGCTGGACCTTTTACGTCCCGTTCAGCACCCAGACGACCACCAACGTGCCGCTGGCGGTCTTTGGGGTCTTCATCCTCGGCTTCTCCTCCATCCTGACCGGCATCAATTTCGTCACCACCGTGCACCGGCTGCGGGCTCCGGGGATCAACTATGGGCGGCTGACCCTCTTCGTCTGGGGCCTCTACGCCACCGCTTGGGTGCAGGTCCTCGCCACGCCGATTCTCGCCATCACCCTGGTGCTGGTCATCCTCGAGCGGCTGCTCGGCGCCGGAATGTTCGACCCCGCCAAGGGGGGGGACCCGATCATGTTCCAGCATCTCTTCTGGATCTACTCCCACCCCGCCGTCTACATCATGATCCTCCCCGGCATGGGGATCATCAGCGAGATCCTCCCGGTATTCGCCCGCAAGCCGATCTTCGGCTACTGGGCCATCGCCTTCTCCAGCATCGCCATCGCCGCCGTCGGGTCCCTGGTCTGGGGGCACCACATGTTCGTCAGCGGCATGAGCGACATCGCGATTCTGGTCTTCTCCCTGCTCACCTTCCTCGTCGCCGTCCCCTCGGCGGTCAAGGTCTTCAACTGGGTGGCCACCCTCTACAAGGGATCGATCTCCCTCGATCCCCCCATGCTCTTCGCCCTGACCTTCATCTTCCTCTTCTCCATCGGCGGGCTCACCGGGCTGGTTCAAGGCGCGGCGGCCACCAACGTCCATGTGCACGACACCCACTTCATCGTCGGCCACTTCCACTACACCATGTTCGGCGGCACCGGCTTCGCCTTCTTCGCCGGGCTCCACTACTGGTTTCCCAAGATCTACGGCCGGATGTGCAACAAGAGGGTCGCCACCGTCGCCTGGGCGCTCATGTTCGCCGGCTTCAACATCCTTTATTTCTCGATGATCATCCTCGGCCTGCGGGGGATGCCACGGCGCTATTACGACTATCTCCCCGAGTACACCGACCTCAACGTCGTCGCCACCGTCGGCTCCTGGATCATGGTGACCGGACTGCTGCTGATGTTCATCAACCTCTTCCGCGGCGCTTTCCGGGGGGAGCCGGCCGGACCGAACCCCTGGGGAGGCCTCACCCTGGAATGGACCCTCTCCTCCCCGCCGCCCTCGGAGAACTTCGCCACGCCTCCGGTGATCACCCGCGGCCCCTACGACTTTGACGAAGGGAAGTCTTCGCCATGAGTGAGGCCGGACACGCGACCGTCCACAAGGACTACACCGGAGCCAAGCTCGGCATGTGGCTCTTCCTCTTCACCGAAATCATCCTCTTCGGCGGGATGTTCCTCCTCTACGCCGTCTACCTGGCCCGTTACCCGAAGGAGTTCGCCGCCGCGGGCGCAGAGCTGGACATCGTCCTGGGCACGGCCAACACCGTCATCCTGCTCACCGGCAGCCTGCTGGTCGCCGTCTCGGTGAGCGCCGTGCGCCGGGGGAGCCGCAAACTGGCCCAGTGGATGCTCTGGGGAGGGGTGCTCTCCGGCGCGCTCTTCCTGTTCAACAAATACCTCGAATGGTCGACCGAGATCCGGCACGGCATCTACCCGAACTCGCCGGTCCTGCTCCAGAAGGAGCAGGGCGAGATCATTTTCTTCGGCCTCTACTACATCACCCTCGGCCTGCACGGCCTGCACGTGTTCATCGGTGCGGTGCTGCTGGCGGTGATGGCCGTCTGGGTCGCCACCGGCGCGGTAAACCGTGACGATTTCGTCAAGCTGGAGAATTCCGGGCTCTATTGGCACCTGGTCGATCTCATCTGGATCTTTATATTTCCCCTTTACTACCTGCTGCTTTGAACGGCAGGTCGCGAGCAGTCCAAGGTCCAAGGTCTCTGCATCCGTGAGGCAAGAGATGACCGAACAAGCACATGCTGCCGTCCCTTACCGCACCTTCGTCATCGTCTGGGCATTGCTCCTCGTCCTGACCGCGACCACGGTGGCCGTTTCGCGCATCCACCTCGGGCCGCTGAATATCTGGGTCGCCCTCGGCATCGCCTCGCTCAAATCGGCCCTGGTGATCTTTTTCTTCATGCACCTGAAGTACGAGCGGCTGCTGTTCAAGCTTTTTCTGCTCGGCGCTCTCATCACCCTGGCCATTTTCGTGGGATTGACCTTTTTCGACGTGCTCTACCGCTGAGGTAACCCCGTGAACCCTTCTGCCATATCCACAACCGAGGCCGTCGACACCGTCTTCCTCTACCTCTTCGGCATCTCCGTGGTGATGCTGGTGGGGATCACCGCCACCATGATCTGGTTCGTGGTGAAGTACAACCGCAAGCGCCACCCCCTCCCGGAGGCGACCCCCCGCTACCACATCCTGCTCGAGTCCTCCTGGACGATCATTCCCACATTTATCGTTCTCGCCATGTTCTGGTACGGCTGGGAAGGATACACGACGCTGCGCGACGTGCCGGCGGGCGCCCTGGAGGTGAAGGTCACCGGCCGCATGTGGTTCTGGTCCTTCGAATACCCCAACGGCAAAATCAGCGACGAACTCTTCGTCCCGGTGGGCCGGGCGATCAAGCTCGACATCATCTCGGAGGACGTCCTGCACAGCTTCTATGTCCCGGCTTTCCGCATCAAGCGCGATGCCGTGCCGGGGATGACCACCCACGCGTGGTTCCGGGCGCCTGAACCCGGCTCCTACAACGCCTTCTGCGCCGAGTACTGCGGCGTCGGCCACTCGCACATGATCACCACCGTCGAGGCCCTGCCCGAAGGCGAGTTCGAAGAATGGTACCGGCAGGAGGCCACCGCGGAAGAGGCGGCCGAGGGAGAAAAACTTCTCGCCAAACACCTCTGCATCGGCTGCCATTCCCTGGACGGTTCAAAAACGGTCGGGCCAACCTTCAAGGGGATCTTCGGCCGGCAGGTGACGGTGGTGACCGACGGCCAGGAGCGCACCGTCACTGCCGATGAGGAGTACATCAAGCGGTCCATCCTGCAGCCGCAGGCCGATCTGGTGAAGGGTTATCCGCCGGTCATGCCCACCTTCGAGGGGAAGTTTACCGACCGCGAGATCAAGGAGATCGTCGAGTTTTTGCGGGCGAAAACGGAGGGGAAGAAAGCCGGGCTCTCCGGGGCCGAACTGGCGGTGCGAAAGGGGTGTACCGGCTGCCACACGACCGACGGCAGCTACGGCGTCGGGCCGACATGGAAGGAGCTCTCCGGCCGGCAGGTGACGGTGGTAACCGATGGCCGGGAGCGCACCCTCACCGCCGACGAGGAGTACATCAAGCGGTCCATCCTGCAGCCGCATGCCGACCAGGTGAAGGGCTACCCGTCGGTCATGCCGGCAACTCCCCTGACGGATGCGGAGCTGGCGGCGCTGATCGACTACATCATGGGGCTGCGCTGAAAGGAAACATGGTCCAAGGTCCAAGGTCACGGGTCCAAGGTCCAAGGTCACGGGTTATTCGGGATTTTTTGCCATGTCAATTCTGACTCTCTTTCGCCCGCCGATCGCGCTGCTGACCGCCCTCTCAGCCTTGGCCGGCTACGCTTTGCACCCCTCCCCGCACGAACCGGGTACTGCCGCCCTGCTGCTGGCCGGAGTCTGCCTGCTGGCCGCCGGCTGCTCGGCCCTCAACCAGGTGCAGGAGCGCGACGTCGACGCCCGCATGGAGCGCACTCGCCGCCGCCCCGTCGCCTGCGGCAGGTTAACAGTCCGAGCCGGCTTGGCCCTCGCCCTGACTCTGACGGCCGGCGGTTTGCTGCTCCTCGCCACCGCCGGCGCGATCGTCTTCGTACTCGGCGCCTTCGCCCTCCTCTGGTACAACGGCGTCTACACCCCCCTCAAGCGCCGCACCCCCTTCGCGGTCCTGCCCGGCGCCCTGTGCGGCGCACTGCCGCCCCTGATCGGCTGGGCAGCGGCGGGCGGTGATCCGGCCGACTTCCGCATCGTCCTCTTCGCCGGGCTTATCTTCCTCTGGCAGATTCCCCATTTCTGGTTCTTCGCCCTGAAGCATCGGGAGGACTTCCAGCGAGCCGGCCTGCCGACCGTCTTCGCCCGCTTCACCCCGCGGCAGGTCCACCGGCTGGCCCTGATCTGGGTCCTCTCCCTCGCCTGCGCCACCCTGCTTTTTCCCGCCTTCGGCCTGCTCCAGCACCCTGCCGCCCGCCTGCTCGGCTGGACGGCCGCCGCCGGCCTGGCCGGCGGCGCCGGGCTGATGCTGCTGACCGGCCGGGCCGAGCCGCCCCGCGGCGAACCGTTCGGCCGGCTGAACCTCGCGTTGCTCCTCATCCTCTCGTCGTTGCTGGTGGAGGGATTCTGCTGAAATGCCCTTGGGAAGACCAGGGATGGGTTGTTGACCCAAAAGTCGGACAGGGCTGCAAAAGCCATTTTTGCATCTTGACACCCGTTATTTCCTGGAATCTGAACCGCTTGGACTCCATTTTTGAAGTGTCTACCTCAGGGGGAGTCTTTGATGTCAATTAGACGTTGACCGGGGAAGTCAAAAGCACTTATCATGACAGTTGAACAATTGCTCAACAATGGAGGTATTCAATGCCCCAAAACGCCATCTGTTCAATCACTCTAATTGACGAGGCAAAGGTCGCCGCCGTCAGAAATGCCATGCCCCCGGAAGAAATCTTTTTCCGGCTTGCCGAAACCTTCCGGGTACTCGGTGATCCCACCCGGGTCCGCATCCTTCAAGCTCTATCGCTGGAAGAACTCTGTGTTTGCGACATTGCCAGCCTCCTGGGTACCACCAAGTCGGCAGTCTCCCACCAGCTGCGCCTGCTCCGCTCCTTGCGGGTGGTCAAATACCGGAAGGATGGCCGGATGGTCTACTACTCGCTGGACGACAGCCATGTGGGGAATCTACTCCGCGAGGGGCTCAACCATATCTTCACCACCACCTCACAAGGAGTTTCACCATGATCCGGAAAATCAGCGCGGCTTTCGCCGGCGGCGCGTTGGGCGGTTTGGTTGACAGTTTCAATATCTGGTTCATGGGGAAGGTTGGCATCAGCGATTTGATCGGACTGACCATGAAACCCGAATTCACTGCCCCATGGCTCTACCAGCGGATGGTCTGGGGCGGTCTCTGGATGCTTTTGCTCCTGCTGCCGCTTCTGCGGGACAAGGTCCTCCTGCGCGGCTGCCTCTTCAGTCTTCTGCCGTCGGCCATGATGCTCTTCCTCGTCTTGCCGGGGATGGGTAAGGGAATATTGGGGCTCGGCTTCGGCGCCGTGACACCGATTGTTGTTATCGGCCTGAACTGCATCTACGGGATGGTAGCTTCTCTCTGGTACAGGGAGGGAACGGCCTGACATGCGACAGATCGAACGTGACAAGCTCATCGCCGGGGCTAATCTCCTGGCACTGCTCACCATCGGCTACAACTTCGTGGAAGGGGTCGTCTCCATGGCGCTGGGGGCTGCCGACGAGACCCTGGCCCTCTTCGGCTTCGGAGTCGATTCGTTCATCGAGGTGATCTCGGCGGTGGGCGTCTGGCACATGATCCGCCGGATCAGGCAGAACGGCGGCGAATCGCGGGATGCTTTCGAGCAGCGGGCGCTCCGGATCACCGGTGGAGCCTTCTATCTCCTGACGGCCGGCCTGGTCGCAACAGCGCTCCTGAACATGGGCCTGCACCACAAACCGACAACGACCTTCTGGGGCATCGTCGTCGCACTGGTGTCGATTTCGTTCATGTGGCTCCTGATTCACCACAAGATCAGGGTCGGCACTGCATTGAATTCGCCGGCGATTTTGGCGGATGCTGCCTGCTCAAAGGCTTGCGTTTACCTGTCGGTTGTTCTGTTGTTGGCAAGCGTTGGTTTTCTGCTGACCGGCATCGGCTATCTCGATGCCGTCGGCGCGCTACTGATCGCCTGGTTGACGTGGAGGGAAGGGAAGGAGGCCTTCGGGAAGGCACGCGGCCTGGCCTGCACCTGTTCCTGCAACTGTGGTCAGGCCTCCGAGGCGATGCAGAAGAAGTAAGGGCGGCTTCGGTTAGCTCATACAGTAAGAAAAAAATGCGCGGGATGTCATTTTCCCTTCGTGATATGTCACAGCATTCACGGAGAACCGGCGGAGCTGCCGACCTTTGCAGCGAGGTCGACGGCCAGCTTGCTGAGCGTGCCGGATTCTTGCAGTCCATCGAGGAAACGCTGAGGGATACCGGAGAGGCCGGTCTGGGCACCGACCAGGGCGCCGGCGAGGATGGCACGCGCCTGGTTCTGGCCGCCGCCATTGACGGCGTGGAGCACGGCGGATTCGAAATCGTCGCGGAAGCGCGCGGCAAGGTAGTAGGCGGCGGGGAGCTGGTGATAGATGGCGCAGGGCATGCCGTAAACGATGGACACCTTCCATGCCGGCTCTATGCGGATGTCCGGATCCGCTGCGGCGGCGGCCATGTAGGAGGGCGTGAGCAGGGCATCGGGTGAGGCGAATCGGCCGGCGCGGGGCGGATCGGGATCGCCCGGGCGGGGTGGCTGAAGATCGGCGCGGGTCACGGCGTGAAAGGGGAGTTCCCCGGTTTTAACCAGGGCCATAAGTTTGCCGGATAGTTTCGTATCCAGTGGATGTCCCTGCACCAGAAGGCCCAGCACGGCGCCGTAGGCGACGGTCATCGAGACCACGGTATCATCAATCTGGGTAAGGATGGTGTTGGCCGCGATTGCCGAGGCGAGTCGTCCGGGGTGGCAGGCATAGCGAACGGCGATGGCGAGGATGCGTTCGATGGCTTCGGTGTCGTCCGCGTGGCCGCCGGTCTGACCCCACGGCAGCTTCTGCTGTACGCGGCGCCGCCAGGCCTCGCGAATCGACTGGCTGGTGTAGCCGCCCGGCCCGCACACCGGTGTGCCATCGAGATACGGAAAAAGTTCTTCATCCATCCGGCGGCAAAAGTCTACCTCGTCGTAGCCGCCCCGGTCAACGAGGGAGCGGAGCATGAGGGTGAGGATGAAGCCCGCCTGGGAGAGTTGGCCAGCCTTGAATCCTGCATGGTAGCGGCCGGGTTTGGGATCGGTGTAGCCGGTGATCCATTCACCGTAATCGCGGCGCAGTTCAGCAAGATCGTAATACCAGTGCGGGCCGAGGCCCAGGGCATCGCCGATGAAGGCACCCATGATGGCACCGGCGGCGCGGTCCTGAATGGCTGCGTTTGTCATGTTTATTATCCCCCTATGCTTCCCCCTCATAATCAGCCGGCTACAACCGCCGGCCCTCCTACTCGCCGATGCGGATCATCTGGTCGGTCACCTCGGTGAAGGCGACGTCGTGGCTGATCAGGAAGAGCTGGTCGTACCAGTGTTCGGTCACCTCCTCGCGGCCGACGTCGATGGCGCGAAAGGCATGCGCCAGGTTCTCGCGGCGGGAAGCGTCGAGATTGGAGGTCGGCTCGTCGAAGAAGGCGATGCGGGCGCCGATGGTCTGCAGCAGGGCCAGGCGCAGGGCGACCACGGCGCTCATCGTCTGTCCGCCGGAAAGCTGGTCATCGCTGCGCTCGCGCACCTCCCCCTCCACCATGTCGCGCAGGACGATCTGGTAATTCTCCCCCCAGAGAAGCTCCTCGTCGGACTCGGCGATGGTGCGGTAGATACGGTCGGCACGCAGGCTGATCTCCTCGCGGAAGCGTTCGGAGAGCTGGGCGGATACATTCTTGAATACCCTGAGGCGCAAAAAGGTGACCAGTCTTTCCTTTTCTTCGAAGGACTTCTTCTCGACCAGCCGGTTTTCGATCTCCTGCCGGAGATACATCAGCTTCTCGATTTCGCCCTCCAGACGTCTGCAATCTTTCCCCAGCCCCTCGATCTGCTGGTGCAGGGTTGCCACCTCGCCGACGAGACCGTCTTTTTCCTGGCGGATCGCCGAATGCCGTTCCGGATCGTACCCCCCCCGGAGTAGGGCTAGTTCCTCCTGCCTGTGGGCGAAATCGTTCTTCAGCCCGAGCAGAGCCGCCTCCCATTTTTCCAGGATATGCTGTCGACTCTCCAGTTCCTCCGCATCCTTCCGGCTGGCATAAAATGCATCGCGGGCCGCCTGGCGCTCGGACCGTTCCCGGTCTGCCTGGGCTATCTCCGCCTCCAGCCCGGCAAAGGCCAGAAGTTCTTCCTTGCGCGCGGATGCCAGATTCGCGGCCGCCACCTTCCGGGCTTGCAGCTTTTCCAGTTCGAAGGCACGCCGCTGGTTTTCGCTGCGGCGGGACTCCAGAAGCTTCCCCTGTTTTTCCAGTTCCTGCGTCCGGACCTGCAGGGCGTCCAGCTCCTTTTGCGACTTTTCGGCCGTGCAGACTTCCGCGCTCCGGACTTCGAGCCGCTTGTCCAGTTCGAGCAGGTCCCGGTCGAGATCCTCGACGCGCGTCGTGAAGACGTCACGAGGCGTCTTGCCGACGATGTTCCGACAGGGTTCTTGGAAAAACGGGCAAATTCCATCGGCCAGCTTTCCCCGCCCATCCAGTAGACTGGCCCGCCGACCCTCCAACAGGCCCCGCTCCGAGCGCAGCCGTTCGACTTCCTGTCGTAGTTCCGGAAGCCGAATCGCAGCAGCCTCCAGTTCCGCATTCGCCTGAAGTTTCCGGCGACTCTCGGCCAACCGGCCTTCCTCCTCGGTGAGCCAGTCGTTGGCCGCCACTATTTCGCGCTGCTCGTGCTCCACAGCCAGTGTAAACTTGGCACTCTCCCGGTCGAGAACCAGGATCTCCTGCTCGACGACCCTCCGCTGTTGTTCCCGTGCACGCAACTCCTTCAGAGTTGCTTCGGCCTTCTCGAAGGATTCCTTGCCGGCACGAGATTGCTCCAGGACCTTCCTTGCCTTTTCCGCGTCCGCCACCCGCAGCTGTTGTTCGGCGGTCTTTCCTTCACCGTCGCCAATGCGACTTTCCAACACCTGAATGTGGGACTGGGCAGCGAGAATCGCCTTTTCCTGGCCATCGAGCGCGCCGAGGCGCTCTTCCACCGCCTGCAGGGCGGCAACCTTCCCGGCCAAGGTCTCGTGCCGGACTGCCGACTCATTCTGCAGGCCGAGTAGTTCCTTCTCTTTCTCCGGCAGGACGGCAGCCTGTTCCTGTTTCACCGAAATCTCGGCAGTGAGTACCTTGATTTTTTCCTGCACCGCTTTCAGCAGCGACAGGGTCCCGTCAAAAGTCTTGCGCCAGGCATCGATTCCCAGAATCTCGTCAAATGCATCCTTGCGTTTCGTCGCTTGCCGGATGACGAAGGGGCCGAGAAAGTCGTTCTGGAACGGGCCGATGACCAGCTTGAACTGATCGGCCAGCGGGCGGCCGTTGTCAAGGCCGAGCAGTTCCCTGAGGCGCGCCTCGGTCTCCTGGGCGCTGGCGTGGTCCTCCACCTCGAAGGCGCCGCCGACCTCCTTGTGCAGCAGCCATCTGGAAGCTGCCCCGACGGTCCGGGTGACACGGAACTTCTCGTCGCTATCCAGCTGAAAATCGACGGCGATCTCCCCTCTTTTGGCCCCGATGGAGATGAAACGCTCGATATTGCCAACGAAATCCCGGGCATCGACCCCGAACAGTGCGTAGCCGATCGCCTCGAAGATGGTGCTCTTGCCGACGCCGTTCGGACCGGAGAGGACGTTGATGCCGGGCGAGAAATCGAGTTCGATGTCACGGTGAGACTTGATGTTTTTCAGATGGATGGAGAGAATCTGCATTTTTTCACCAGAATTTCATCGGAAAACGGAAGCAGACGGCCAGGCGGGAACTCTCAGCGGGCAATGAAATCGAGCTTGTAGCGGTCACGAATCAACCGCAGAAAGGACCCGACCCCCTTGAGGGCCTCGCGCAGCCGATCGCGATCCTTGTCGGTCATCACCAGGGGATCGACGGTATTGGCAGGCTTGTTACCCTCTGACAGTGCCCGGAGTTGCCGCTGCAGCCGGAGCTGGACGAGATAGGTAAAGGATTCATCGATGATGTCAAGATCTCTGGAAGACAGGACACCCTGCTCCCGAAGCCGTTCGATTTTTTCCCAGGTGCTGCCGCCGACAATACCGGCTTCGAGGGCCAGGAGGCTAACTCCTTCGGTGATGGCGAAGATACCGGCCTTTTTCAGTTCGACCTTGCCCCGGTGTTCGCCGCGCCGCTCGACCCGGATGCGTCCGAACATCCCGAGCGGCGGTGGAAATCGCACGATGTTTCGCGCCGCATAGGGAAAAAACAGGGCATTTCGCCTGACCGTGGCCAGGAGGTGTTCGTGCAGCTGTCGCTCGAGCGTTTGATCGCCATAAAGAGCCCGAAAATCCTGGAACATGCCGAAGTTGACCATATGCTGGCCCTTGGGCACGTGAATCCACTGGTTGAGGAGCTCTTTCCATTCCGCGAGGCTATGGCGCCACTGGGGGTTGCTCGCCATGGTGTTGCCCGGGCAGCGGGGCACCCCCACTTCGTCCAGAGCGTCGGCGAGCCGGGTGGAGAAGCGTTCCAGGTCACCGAGCCTCTCCGGCGGAAAATCGTCGGCATAGACCATGGCGCTGTCCTGATCGGTCCGCAGGGTCTGTTCACCGCGCCCTTCGCTGCCAAGCACCAGATAGGCTGCGCCGGCAGGCAGACGAATCCCTTCGGTGCTTTCCATCAAAGCGATGATGCGCAAGGTAAAGGCATCGTTGAGATGCGAGATGAGCTCGACAAGGCTTTTGGTGCCGGCGCCGGCGCGGGTGGCAAAACGAACCATTTCGAGCATCCGCACGCTCAGCGCCTTCAACTCACCGATGGACTGGGCAGCGGCAATTTCCTGGTTGAGATAGAGGGGGGTGCGCGTCTGAATACGCAGAAGGTCGGTGTCGGTGATGACGCCGGCAAGCTTACCCTCGTCGTCGACGACTCCGAGCCGGTGAACGTCGTGCTGGGCCATCCTGAAGATGGCCTCGTAGACATGATCCCGGAGCCGGATGGTCACGATACCGGGGCGCATGATGTCCCGGACTTTATGACCGGCAAGCGCTCCGCCGGAATCGGCGATGAGTTTGCGCAGGTCACGGATGGACAAGGTAGCGACCGGCGCATCCCGCTCAACGACTACGAGCCCCGAGATATCATGGTCCTGCATGAGCCTGGCCATGGCGACCACGTCCATGTCGGGCGCGCAGGTGATCGGCGGCCGTTGGCAGAGCGTTTCGATGGTGATGAAGAAGAAACCCTCATCATTGATGGCATTGTACGGCATGGCACCCCCGCCGGGGAAATTCGGCAACGGGTTATTCTTCCTCGATTTGCGTTTCTATGCAACCTTTCATTTGCTGCTGCTTTCCCGATATTCAGGACAGCACGCCATCCCAAGCCGGCACAAAACAGAGTGTCACGGGTAAAACTCACCAACGCCCCTGCAAACTCATGTTTCGCTGCTATACTACTGAAAATAATAGCATGCACTCTGATCTCCGGCAGGAGGAGCATCAGGGATGGTAGAAAATTTCAAACAAAGTTATATTTTTCTGTTGACTACTCGGGAACTGTCGGCTATTTTGGCCGTATACACCTGAATTTACTTGCCTATGACTCCCGAATTCATGCGAACATGGTTTTTATAAGAGGTCGTTTTTATTGAATGAAATGCAAACTCATGTGGTTAAAACAACGTATTTCCGAAAGGGCCAAAACATCGTAACGAAAAACGGGAAAGGAGGTCTGCCGGCACGAAGATCGGTATTCCAGTAAACCAACATTGAACAACCATCAAATGCGAGGAGAGGACAACTATGGATGCAGCAAAGCAACAGGCGTATTGGAAGGAAAACCTGATCATCATCGTCGTACATCTGGCGATCTGGTTTTTCGTGTCATTCTTCTGCGGGATCATGATTGTCGATCAGCTCGACAGCGTAAGAATCGGCGGCTTTCCCCTCGGCTTCTGGTTCGCTAATCAAGGGTCTATGGTCACGTTTGTTATTCTGATTGCTACCTATGTCTACATGATGAACAAGCTCGACATCAAGTATGACGTGCACGAAGGGTAATCTCCCTGAACTTAATGCCGTACACGTATAAACAATAAAAATCATCATGGGGTGACAAATTATGAGTATTCTGACTTGGACATGGATTCTTACGGGGTTGAGCTTTGCCCTGTATATCTACATCGCCATCGCTGCGCGAGCCAAATCGACCGGCGACTTCTACGCTGCCGAGCAGTCGGTTCCCCCGATTCTGAACGGGATGGCGACCGGTGCCGACTGGATGTCGGCCGCATCCTTCATCTCGATGGCCGGCTTGATCTCCTTCATGGGACGTGACGGCTCCTTTTACCTGATGGGCTGGACCGGCGGCTATGTCCTTCTCGCCATGCTCTTCGGCCCCTATCTGCGTAAATACGGCAAGTTTACCATCCCCCAGTTCATGGCGGACCGCTACTATTCCAACACCATCCGGGTCGTCTCGCTCTGTTGCGCCATCTTCGTCTCCTTCACCTACGTCGCGGGCCAGATGCGTGGCGTCGGCGTCGTCTTCTCCCGCTTCATGGGGGTCAGCATCAACATGGGGGTCATTATCGGTATGGCCCTGGTCTTTTTCTATGCCACCCTCGGCGGCATGAAGGGGATCACCTACACCCAGGTCGCCCAGTACTGCGTCCTGATCACCGCCTACCTGGTTCCGGCGATCTTTATCTCGATGATGTTCACCGGTGTCCCGATCCCGCAGATTGGGATGGGCTCTTCCGTCACCGCCGGTGGCGCCGCCATCCTTGGCGATCCTGGTACCCAGGGCAAGTATCTCCTCGATGTCCTCAACGGCATCCAGACGGACCTTGGTTTTGCCAACTACACATCAGGGATAAGACCGCGGATCGACGTCTGGTTCATCACCATGTCGCTGATGATCGGCACCGCCGGTCTGCCGCACATCCTCATCCGCTTCTTTACCGTGCCGAAGATGCGTGACGCCCGCTCCTCCGCCGGTTATGCGCTGTTCTTCATCGCTCTGCTCTACACCACCGCCCCGTCGATTGCGGTCTTTGCCCGCACCAACTTTATCAAGTCGATTCATAACGTCAGCTATGCCGATGCCCCTTCCTGGTTCAAAAACTGGGAAAAAACCGGTCTGGTCGGCTTTTCAGACAAGAACGGCGACGGTGTCATGACGATAGCCAAAGGCGTCTGGAATGATCCCAAGAGCGCCAACGAAGTCAAGATTGACCAGGACATCATGGTTCTCGCCAATCCCGAGATCGCCAAGTTGCCCAACTGGGTCGTCGGTCTCATCGGCGCCGGTGGTCTGGCCGCCGCCCTCTCCACCGCGGCCGGTCTGCTCCTGGTTATCTCCGCCGCCATCTCGCATGACCTGATGAAGGGTGTTGTCACGCCAAACATGTCGGAGAGCGCCGAGCTCTGGTGGGCGCGTGGCGCTGCCGGTGTCGCCGTCTGTATCGCCGGTCTCTTCGGCATCTATCCGCCGGGCTTTGTCGCCCAGGTCGTCGCCTTCGCCTTCGGTCTGGCGGCCGCTTCCTTCTTCCCTTGCATCCTCATGGGGGTCTTCAACAAGAAGGCGAACAAGGAAGGGGCCATGGCCGGGATGATCGTCGGCATCGTCTTTGTCGCCGCTTACATCATCTACTTCAAGTTCGTCAACCCGGCGATCAATAATGCCGACGGCTGGTGGTTCGGCATCTCGCCGGAAGGGATCGGCACCGTCGGCGCCGCCCTCAACTTCATCACCATGTACGTGGTCGGCAAGCTCACTCCGGAACCGCCGCAGGAAATTCAAGACCTGGTCGGCAACCTCCGCTATCCCGGCAAGCTTGCTCCGCCGTCGCACCACTGATCCGTCAGCTTGAAGCTTGGTTCTTCTTCGTTGTGAAATCCCCCCTCCCCCCGTCCAGGGGGAGGGGAATTTTTTTAACCTGCCACCGCCATTTTCGGATATAGTCATCGCCCCAAGGAGCCTGGTATGCATGTCTCGGCATCGACAGTGGAGAGTAGTGGAAACATGATCGTCAAGATGATTCGTCGCTTTAACACAGGAATTATTCATTTCATAATGAGCATCAAGTTCCGTTCGATCGGTGCGACGGTCCTCGGTGGCTTTGCCGGTTTGAGTCTGACCACCACCATCATCCCGACTGCCTTGACAACGATGGTCGGGATGGATACTTTTTCAGGCCGCTGGGGCCTCGGCGGCTTTGCGGTCTACTCGATGATGGCCTGGGCCGTTGGCGGCTGGGCAGTACAAAGAACCGGCAGCAAAATGCTTGGCGCCATCATTCTGGGGTTCGTCGGTGTGGTAACCGGCCTGCTTTTTACCGGAATCGGCATCGGTACGGAGATGAACGTGCTTATGACTGGCGGCGGTGCGGCACTGCTCTATGGTGCCGTCGGCGGCATGATTCTCGCTGATGCCCTGAGAAGCCCCCCTGTGGATGAAAACGACCCGAATGCATCCAGGGGCCGGATCGGGGATATGGGAATATTTAGCTATTTCAAAAAGTAAAAGATCGGAACTCTGTTGATATTCACGACAGCTGCCACCCCTGCCGCAATATACTTTTTTGGTGGACGTCACCTGCTCACCGACCTCGTCATCGTTTCTGTGCGCCTGATCGAGTTCCTAGAGGAGAGTGGTGTGCCGCGCTGCCCCGGTGATACCATGGTGAGCAACCCCAAATGGCGGTTGAGTTTGTCGCCGCATTATTGCCAGCGTAGGCCGCCAGTCTCTTTTCTGCCGCACATGGCGCGTCATGTCTGCCACTTCCCGCCACCGCTCGGCTGGTTCGGCCGACTCAAGGTCGAGTCGCACGGCCCCTATCGCGGCAAATTCAACCTCAAAAAAGCCGGCATCTTCGCCAACACGCGCTGCAGCAACCTTCCCACTATATTGATCCTTACTCCCTGAAAAAGAATGAACAGGACCTCATCAAGGAAGCCTTTCGTGCTGCCGGCAGGCTACAGGATGCTGCCAAACGTCACTTCCGTGTCGGGTAGTTTACCCGCGAAGCGATGGCTCAAAGCGGCAGAGTCGGGTAAACTTCTTTCTGCCTTTATTTCTTAAGCCCCTGGTTTCTGCCAATGCCGGCGAGAAGGGAAACTGCTCATGGCCGAGGAGAATGTCCTCTTTTTACCGGTGAAGACCTTCGGCCGGCGTGACCTGGTGACCTGTCCGGCCGATGCCCTTCTGGTCGAAGCGGCGGCACGCATGCGAGATCGGGACATCTCCAGCATCGTCGTTGTTGACCAAGGGGAGCCCGTCGGCATTTTCACCGATCGCGATCTGCGCAACAAGGTGGTTGCGCTCGGCAAAGACCCCGGCAGCCTGCAGGCCCGGTCGATCATGAGCGCCCCCTTGATCGTGGTGCAGGAAGACGACTTTCTCTTCGAGGCGCTCTACCGCATGTCCCGGCACAGGATTCACCGCGTCTGCGTAGTCGATGCCGACGGCCGCCTTACCGGCATTATCACCGACACCGACATCCTCAAACTGCAGACCCGCTCTCCCCAGAAGATGCTTCGGGACATTGAAGAAGCCGGCGACATTGCCGACCTGACCAGTCTGCACCGGAAAATTCAGGACCTCGTGCTGCACCTGGTCGGCACCGGGACGGCGACGCGCAGCCTGGTGCGAATGATCGCCCACCTCAACGATCGCCTGCTGATTCGTCTGATTGAAATCCTGCGGGCGGAAAAATTCCCGGACCTTACCAATCGGTTCGCCTTCGTGGTGCTGGGGAGCGAGGGGCGGCGCGAGCAGACCCTGGCCACCGACCAGGACAACGCCATCGTCTATGCTGACGATCTCTCTCAGGATGAGGTCGCACAGGTTGAAGCCTTCTCCCACGCTTTGATCGAGGCGCTGATAGGAATCGGCGTGCCGCCCTGCCCCGGCGGGATCATGGCAAAAAACGAATGCTGGCGCCGCAGCCTGACGGAATGGATCAAGGTCCTCAATAGTTGGTTGTCCACTCCGACGCCGGAGAACATTCTCAATGGCAGCATGTTCTTCGATATTCGGACCCTGCATGGTGACCCCTCTTTCGAGCAGGAACTGAAAGCCCACATTGCCGAGCACCTCAACCAGGATGCTGTTTTCCTGGCGCACACGGCCGTGAACGTCCTGCGTTTCAAGACGCCGCTCGGCTGGTTCGGCCGCATCAAGACCATAAAAAAGGGAGAAGACCGCGGCAAGCTCGACATCAAGAAGGCAGGTATCTTTGCCGTCACCGAAGGGATCAAGGTGCTGGCGCTGGAAGCGAGCATCCTCAACGGCGGTACACGGGAGCGACTGCAGGGGCTGGTGGAAGCGAAGGTGCTGGCGCCCGAACAGGCGCTGGATCTGGAGGCGAGTTTCGATTTTCTGGTCTTTCTCCGACTGCGGTGCCAAGTCAGGGCTATCCGCGAGGGGCAGGAACCGAGCAATTATCTGTCCCTGGATCACCTCAACCGTATGGAGAAAGGACGACTAAAACTGGCGTTGAAGGGAGTAAGGGCTTTTCAGACCTTCCTGCGGCGTCATTTCCAGCTCGATTTGATGATGCGCTGATGGGGGGATTACGGGATATTGGTCCAGACGAGGGATGCGGTTTCCATGCTCCCGGTATCCGGCCAGCGTTCGCCAGCGGCGAATTTGGCCTGCCAGTTCATTTCCATTGCGGCAGCCACGTGATGATAGACATGCTGTTGCGGAACGGCATCGTAGGGGCGAGCGGTACCACCATCGAGGCTGACAATACCACTGCTGATGAACACTACGCCAACGACCATGGGCGCCGCCACATGAACCAGAAAATGGGGGAGCAGCCGACCGCGCCGTTCCAAGACCTGGCTCGCCTCAGCCACCGGCGGCAGCCCCCGGCCGCTCATCAGACGCCACAGGGAAACCACAACGACATACAGGGCAAAAAAGCCAAGTGCCAGATGCGAATCCATCTGTGAACCTCCCTTCTTCGCCAAACAATATTTGCCAATACTTGAAATTAACTATAATTGCAAAATCACTAATTTGCAAGTCTACGCACAGATCTGTCATGCACAAAAACCCATAGCAACCAAGAAAGAATCAAACAATATTTTAAGACCTCCGGAACCCTATTTGCACCATGACAAGAGAAGTCTAAACCATTTTCGTTGACAGGGCGAAGGTGCTGTACTAAACCTGTAGCCATTGCTGAATGACAACTATTTTCGCTACTGTTTTGAGAGCGTCAGACATGGCACCCAAAAATCGGCTGCAGGTCAACTTCTTCAATCCATCGACGCCCGGCATGAAAAAAGAGGTCGGCATTGCCGCCACCATCCTAATCATCTGGGCACTGCTGAGTTTCGGCATTCCGGCTCTGATCTTTCTGGCCGGGCTGGGAGATCCAACGGGGCTGGGAGAGTCGTTCCTGACCCGTGCCCGCTTCCTTGGTTTCCCCCTCCACTACTGGCTGATCGCCCAGGGCTGCACCATCGGCTACATCCTGCTCTGCAAGCTTTATTGCGTCCTGTGGGACAAGAAAATCACCAAAGGCTGACAGTTCTCTTCGGCCAGGAGGCAGCTACCATGAAAAAAGGCGTGCTGATCGCCGGAACGACCCTGGCCACCCTTCTGCTGAGCACCGGCACCCTGCTGGCGGCCGGGGAGGAAGTCTATCAGATTCAGCAGGGATTCAAGCTGCTTCCGGCCATAATCTTTCTGGCCCTGCTCTTCGTCTACGTTGGCGTCGGTTTCATCTCCAAAGTTTCCAGCACCTCCGGCTACTGGGTGGCCGGCCAGGGAATCGGCAAATTCGGCAACGGTGCCGCCATCGCCGCAGACTGGATGTCGGCAGCTTCCTTCATGGGCGTAGCCGGCCTGCTCTATCTCAAGGGATGGTTCGGACTCGGCTACATTATCGGCTGGACGGGCGGTTACGTGCTTCTGCTGACCCTCCTGGCGGCCCAGATCCGCCGATTCGGCAAGTACACGATTCCCGAGTTTCTCGGCGACCGTTACGACTGCCATGCGGTACGCCTGATTGCCGCGGCGGTGACCGTCATCATCGCCATCACCTACGCGACCGCGCAGTTCAAGGGAATCGGTCTGATCTGCGGCTGGATCTTCGGCATGGACTACACGGCCAGCGTCTTCTTCGCCGCCGGCGTCACCCTCGCCTACCTGCTGATTTCGGGCATGGCCGGCGTGACCCGCAACCAGCAGATCCAGTACGTCGTCCTCATCTCTGCCTTCCTCATTCCCCTCTGGATACTGATCCGGAAGGCCGGCGGCATCGGCATCCTGCCCCAACTCGAGTACGGCAGTATCCTCTCCGGCCTCATGGACGGCAAAGTTGCCAGCGGCCAGTTGAGCGGCGCCGAGCTGGAAAATGTCCGCAGGGCCTACCTCCCGTGGGGCGAGGGCACCTTGTACCAGTTTTTGGCATTGACCTTCACTCTGATGGTTGGCACCGCCGGCCTGCCTCACATCATGATCCGCTTCTACACCGTCAAGAACGAGGACGTCGCCCGCAAATCGGTCCTCTGGGGCCTTTTCTTCATCGGCCTGCTCTATTGGTCCTCGCCGGTCTACGCGGCCATGGGCAAATTCTGGAATCCCCTGGGCGGTAAGGCCGTGGCCGACGTCATCATCCTTTCGGCCCCGGAAAAAGCCGGGATGGGCATCGCCTACATCGGCTACCTCGCCGCGGGCGCCATGGCCGCCGGACTCTCCACCGTCGCCGGCCTGCTGATCGCCGGGTCTTCGGCCCTCGCCCACGACTGGTATGCCACTGTTTTCAAGCCGAATTGCAACGACAGGCAGGCACTCTTCGTCGGCCGGGTCTGCACCGCCGTGCTCTGCATCATAGTTATCATCGCCGCCCTCAACCCGCCCGCCCTGATTGCCCAGATCGTCGCCATGGCCTTCGCCATCGCCGGCAACACCATTTTTCCCGCCGTCGTGCTGGCGGTCTGGTACAGCAGGGCCAACAAGTACGGAGCGCTGGCCGGCATGGTCTGGGGGCTCGGCATGACCCTGCTCGCCATGGCAGGATGGATCGCCAAGGTGCCGATGTTCGAGGCTGAAGGTATTCTGCCGGCGACCTCCTCCGCCCTGGTCGTCTGTCCGCTCGCCTTCCTCATCAACATCGTCGTCTCCAACCTCACTCAGGATAGGGTCACCCCCGAGTCGGCGACAAAGATGGACAACATCCTGCGCAAGCTGCACAGAATGCCCGCAGCCGTCGAGGAACCCCCAGCCGGGATGAGCAAGCTTAATCCGTAGTCTGAGACCGGACCACCCTTTCCGTCCCGTTAAAATAGATTGCCATTTTATTGTTTGATGATAGAATCCAGCTCACCGTTCGGCCAGAAGCCTCCCACCGGGAGGCTTTTTCACAATCACCGGGGTCCCGTTTATCCCCCCCTGTCGGGTAGTTCGATGAGTTTGATCAAGCATCTCAAGGATACCGAACCGTTCAACCATCTACCCGCCAACGTCTTTCAGGAAATTCGCACCGCGGCCATCCTCAAGACCTATCCGCCGAACACCCATATCTTCAAGCAGAACGATCCCCCCACCGGCTACCTCTACGTCATCAAGGAGGGGCTGGTGGAAATCACCGTCATGTCCCCCGGCGGCATCGATATGGTGGTCGATTACCGCAGCGAGGGAACCTTCTTCGGCGGCACCCCCATTATTACCGGCGAGCCCTATACGGGGGGCGCGCGGACCGTCAAGAAAACGGATTGTTACCTGATTCCCGAAGACATATTGAAGCGGGTGGCGAAGGACTACCCTCAGCTCCGCGATTATTTCACGCGCATCGCCTTCTCCCGCGTCCGGCAGCTCTACTCGGAGATTGTCGCCGACCACTCCAGAGAGGCCCTCACCCAGATGGAGGCCTACCCCTTCAAGAAGCGCCTCTCGGAAATCATGACGACGACGGTAGAAAGCTGCCTGCCGACGGAAACCGCCAAGCAGGTGGCCCGGCGCATGACCGAAAAGAACGTCAGCTCGGTTCTGGTGATCGATGCCGGCCGCAAGCCGATCGGCA
>Ga0299906_10001200_pt1 | contig 22320 bp, 18 predicted proteins | sample RVTome_14_FD_200259 | JGI IMG/M metagenome (GOLD analysis project Ga0299906, IMG submission 200259) | Soil microbial communities from uranium-contaminated site in the Upper Colorado River Basin, Wyoming, United States - RVT145D125 (version 2) ...
GTTCAGCTCGTCGCCGCCGAGCGGCCCGTGCTCGTTCTCCCAGATCTCGCCCGTCACTGGGTGCGTCGCCAGCCCCTGCGGGCTCCGGTGGCCGAAGGAGTAGATCTCCGGGAGATGACCGTCCCGGCCGACGAACGGGTTGTCGTCGGGCGCGGTGCCGTCATCACGCAGCCGCACCACCGTGCCGCCGTGATCCCCGGTATCCTGCGCCCGCTCGGGCTCCTGTCGCTCGCCCACCGTCAGGTACAGCAGTCCGGCGGGGTCGAACGTCATCCGCCCGCCGTAGTTCGTGTTCGACTCGCTCCACGTGTTGGCGACGAAGATGTCCTCGAGGTCGTGCAGCGCGACGCCGTCGAAGCGCGCCCGCGCCACGGCGGTCGTCGACCGGGTGTCCACGTCGCGGCCCTTCGAGTAGCTCAGGTACAGCAGCCCGTTCTCGGCGAAGCGCGGATGGAGCACGACGTCGAGCAGCCCCCCGAGCACGCGCGCGAACACCGCCGGCGTTCCGGGAACCGCGTCGGGCACGAGCTGGCCGTTCCTGATCAGACGCAGCCGGCCCGCACGCTCGGTGACGAGCATGTCACCGCCCGGCAGAAACGCCAGGCTCCAGGGGTGCGAGAGCCCCGTGGCCACCGGCACCACGCGAAGGGGCAGCTCAGCCGAGAACAGCGTCTGCGGCAACGGCGGCATGGGTGGCGAGGCACGCGATCCCTGGGCCCGCGCGTGCGAGACGGCCAGCGCCGCCAGGACGACCGCCACGGCCGCGCCGGCAAGGACGGACGGGCCCCGTGTCCTCATTCCGGCAGTCCGAACGCCACGATGGTGTTGCCCGACGGCAGAAGCACGTACTGTCGCCCATCGAGCTCGTAGGACACGGCCGCAGCGCCCCAGATGAGCGATCCGGTCCGGTACGACCACAGGTGCCGGCCCGAACGGGCGTCGAACGCGTTGAAGTTGCCCTCGTTGTCGCCGGCGAAGACCACGCCGGACGCCGTGGACAGCACGCCGGCGAGCGAGGGCGTCGGGAGCTCGTGCTCCCACACGATCTCGCCCGTCGTGGGGTCGAGCGCCCGCAGGGCGCCGTAATCGGGCTCGGGCAGCTTCTGCATGCCGCCGCTCATGAAGACGCGCCCGATCTCGAAGTCCGTCCTCCGCGGCGTGTAGATCGCGCAGGTCTCGCGCGCCATCACGAAGAAGAGCTGCCGCGCCGGGTCGTAGGACGGCGGGTTGAAGTTGGTGCCGCCGCGCAGGTCCGGCACGCACTGGACGCCCGCCGGCGACTCGCCGGGCAGCACGGCGCCGTCGTTGAGCACGATCGGCCGGCCGTCGGCGTCGAGCTCGCGGGCCCACTGGGTACCGGTGTAGGGCTTGCCCAGCAGGAACTCGCCCGTCTCGCGGTCGAGCACGTAGAAGAAGCTGTTGCGGTTGGCGACCATGACGACGCGGCGCTCGCGGCCGCCGATCGGCAGCTCGGCCAGCACCGGCACGTGATTCGAGTCCCAGTCATGCAGGTCGTGCGGCGTGAACTGGAAGTGCCAGCGCAGCTCGCCCGTGTCGGCGTCGAGGGCGACGACCGACGCCGTGTAGAGATTGTCTCCCAGCCGGTCTTCACCGAAGTAGTCCGGGTTCGGGTTGCCGACGCCCCAGTAGATCAGGTTCAGGTCCCGATCGTAGCTGCCGACCTGCCAGGCGGCGCCGCCGCCGCGCGGCAGCACGTCGGCATCGGACCAGGTCTCGCTGCCCGGTTCGCCGTCGGCCGGAATCGTCCAGAAGCGCCACACGCGCTCTCCGGTCGCCGCGTCGATGGCGTCGATGAAGCCGCGCGAGGGGATGTCGCCGCCGGCGTTGCCGACGATGACCTTGTCGCCGACCACGAGCGGCGCGTGCGTCACCGCGTGTCCGAGGCGGAAGTCGTCGAGCTCGACGTCCCACAGCACCTCTCCCGTGTCGCGGTGGAGCGCGACGAGGTGCGCGTCGAGCGTCCCCATGAACAGCCGCTCGCCCAGCATGGCGAAGCCGCGATTGGTCGGGTTGCCGCCGCCGTAGGTGAGCCCCGCCGGCAGCCGGCGGCGGTAGCGCCAGATCTGCCGCCCCGTGCGCACGTCCACCGCCCAGGCGAGGTTGCCGTTGCCGGTCACGTACATCACCCCGTCGTGCACGAGCGGCGTGCTCTCGAAGCCGCGCGAGATCGCCATCCCCTCGGCCTGGAAGGTCCAGCGCGGCACGATCCGGCTCACGTTGTCCGGCGTGATCTGCGTGAGCGGGCTGTGCCGCCGGCCGGTGTAGTCGCCCGAGTACATCAGCCAGCGCGAGGGCTGCGTCAGGCCGGCGAGCAGGTCCTGCGTGGTGACCGGCGGGAGCGGCGGCGGCTCCTGCAGGGGCAGCCGGGTGTCCTGCCCGGCGACGGCGGCCATCGAGATCGCTGCTGCCGCGATCGTCAGCACGAGCGGCCGCCCGGGAAGCCGCCGCTGGTGCGCCGGCATGTCAGCGCGACCCGCCGAGATACTGTTCGTCGGTCACCGCCTCGAGCCACTCGAGCTCGCCGGCGTAGACGCTGAACTGCAGCGCCGCCTGGTCGGGCGCGGCGCCGTGCCAGTGCCGCACGTTCGGTTTGGTGAGGAAGGGCTGCCCCAGAGCGAGCTCACGCACGGCCTCCCCGTCCTCCTGCACGCGGCCACGGCCCTCCTCGACGAGGAGGATCTGCGGCTCGGTGTGGGTGTGCCAGTTGGTGCGGGCGCCCGCCTCGAACCGGATGCGCGACATGCTCATGTTCGAGCTGTCCTGCACGGCGATCTGGCCCGTGAAGAAGCTCTGAAAACCGCCCCGGGCTCCCCCACGCCCTCGACCCGCCGGCTGCTGTTCCTGCTGCGCGAAGGCCCCTCCCACCATGACGGCAACCCCCACCGTGACCAGTCCGACCAGGACCGTACTGCGATTCATCGTGCCCTCCCCCTGAAGAGGATCGCGGCCAGCCGGTCCGGATCGACGGGCAGCTCGTCCTCGCCGACCTCCGCGCCGCTGGCCTGAATGAGATAGCTGGCGATGTCCACGTACGCCTGCGTGCCCAGGCTGTCGGGGTTCTCCTGCGGCATCGAGCGCCGGATCGTCGAGACCAGATCGGCCACGCTCGACCCCGCCCAGCGATCGTCGAACTGCGGGCCCGCCAGCGCCGGCGCGGCGCCCTCGCCCAGCAGATCGTCCAGATGGCAGTGCGCGCACGACTGCTTGTAGGCCGTGCGTCCCCGCTCGGCCTGCGTGGGCGTGTACACGCCGTCCCAGACCGACCGGTCGCCGGCCGCCACGGGGGCCGGAAGCTCCGCCGTCGCGTCGGTCGCCACCGGCGCCGCCAGGTCGACGTCCTGAGTATGGGTGCCTTCGGGAACCGGCAGCCCCTGCGCACGCATCGCGCGCCGCAGGAGCAAGGCGGCCTCGGGGTAACGCTTCAGCACCGCGGGCGTGTACTCGACGCCATCGGCCGCCGTCAGCGGTATCCACCCCTTGCTGTTCACTGCGTCGAGCTTCGCGCCACGATCCATCAGGAACTGCATGACGGGCACGTTGCCGCCGCGGTAGACGGCACCGTGCAGCGCCGTCTCGCCGTCCATGTCGACGTCGGTGACCGCGCCGCCGCCCACCTCGTACGCCAGCTTCACCGCCGCCAGCGCCTCCTCGGGCGTGCCGGGATTCTCGCCCGGCGCCCAGATCCCCACGCCGGCGGCCACCATCAGCGCGGTCGTGCCTCGGTCGGTCGTCAGCGCCGGATCGGCGCCAAGGTCGAGCAGCCGCCGCATCAGCGGGACGTCGTCGGCCTTGGCCGCCATGAGGAACGGCGTCGCGCCCAGGCGGTCGAGCTTGTTGCGGTTGCCGTCCTTCGGTTCCTGCGTCACGCGGGCGTCGATGTTCGCGCCCGCCTCCACGAGCTTGCCGGCGAGATCCAGGCTGTCGAGCCCCCCCGTGGCGACCGGGCCAGGCAGGTTGAAGCCGGCGTTGTGCCGCCGCGACCACGCGATCTGGTGCAGCGCCGTCCAGCCCTGTTCGTCCGCGTCCGGGTCGGCACCCCGGTCGAGGAGGAAGCCGGCCAGCTCGTAGTGCGCGTTCATCACGGCGAGCACCAGCGCGCTCGTGCCGTCGTCGAGCGTCTGGTTGACGTCGACGCCGGCGTCGAGCAGCGCGCCGGAGGCCTGGATGTGCCCGCCACGCACGGCGAAGAGGAACGGCGTGAACACGCCCTCGGCCGAGCGGGCATCCGGATCCGCGCCCGCCGCCACGAGCGCGCCGATCGCGCCGGCGTTGCCGGCCGCCGCCGCCCACATCATCGCGTCCTGCCCCAGCTTCGGCTCGCGCGCCGACACGTCGGCGCCGCGCGCGACCAGCACGTTCAGCGTCTCCACGTCGCCCGTGCGCGCGGCCGTCATCAGGACGGTCTCTCCGTCGCCGATCCGGCTGTCGGGATCGGCACCGGCATCGAGCAGGCGTGCGGCGAGCGCCGCATGACCGTTGGTCACGGCCAGGTGGATCGGCGTGACGCCGTAGCGGTTCGCGCGACCGGCGTCGGCGCCCGCGCCGAGCAGCAGCTCGGCGAGCGCGACGTCCCCACGCCGCACGGCCCAGTGCAGCGCGGTCGTGCCGTCGGCCTGCGGACTGTCGGGATCGGCGGCCTCGTCGAGCAGCGCGCGCACGGCGGCGGCGTCACCCCGGCGGGCGGCGTCGGGAAGCGCCGGATCCACGGCAGCCACGAGACGGGCGGCCACGGTCACGGCCAGCGCGCACGCCGCGAAGGCGGCCAGAGGGTCGAAGGCGACGCGACGCCAGAGGACGCGACGCACCATCACACTCCCGCGAGCGGCTCGATCGGGATCCGGCCGGTGCTGTCGCCGAGCGTCTCGGCGTGCACGCCGACCTTGTCGAGCAGGCTCAGCAGCAGGTTGGTCATCGGCGTCTCCTCGCGGAACACCAGGTGCTCTCCGCCGCGAAGCGCGCCCGCGCCACCGCCCAGAACGGTGAGCGGCAGGTCGTAGTGCGCGTGCAGGTTCGGATTGCTGAGGCTGGCCCCGTAGAGGAGCATCGAGTGATCGAGCAACGTGCCGTCCCCCTCGGGCGTCGTGGCCAGCTTGTCGAGGAACCAGGCGAACAGCTCCGTCTGATACGTGTTGAGCTTCGCGTACTTCGCGAGCTGGTTCGGGTTGTCCTGGTGGTGCGACAGCCCGTGATGCCCCTCGGTGATGCCGATCTCGGGGTAGGTCCGGAAGTTCAGCTCCCGGCCCAGCATGAAGGTCACGACCCGCGTGAGGTCGGCGCGGAACGCCAGCCACTGCAGCTCGTACATCAGCTTCACGTGCTCGTCGAAGCGGTCTGGCACGCCCGTCGGCCGTTCGAGAGTCGGAAGCTCGGCGGCGTCCCGCTGCTCGATCGCCTGGATCCGCCGTTCGACCTCGCGCACCGAGTCGATGTAGTCGGACACGACCGTGCGGTCGCGCGGCCCGAGCGAGGCGCGCAGCCGCGACAGGTCGTCCATCACCGAGTCGAGGATGCTCTGGTTGCGACGGGCCTGCGCCAGACGCTGCTCGGGCGTTCCGCCGTCACCGAACAGCCGCTCGAACACGATGCGCGGGTTGTTCTCCGTGGGCAGCGGCGTCGTCTCCGAGCTCCACGACAGGGTGTTCATGTAGACACAGGCGTAGCTGTTCTCGCACTGGCCGCCGAGGAAGTTGAGGTCGATGGCCAGCTCGAGCGAGGGGAGCGCAGTCTCCTGCCCGATCCGCTGCGCGGCGATCTGGTCCGCCGAGATGCCGTTCTCCACGTCGGCACCTTCGGTGCGCTTGCAGTGCACACCGGTCAGCCACGAGGCCGTGCTGCGCGTGTGGTCGCCGTTGGCGCCGTCGCCGAAGGCATCGGCCCGGGCCTGCGCCAGGCCGCTGATGACGAGCAGGCGGTCGCGGTACGGCTCGAGCGGCGTCAGGATCGGTGAGAGCTCGAAGTCCCTGCCCTCGCCGGCGGGCGTCCAGTAGTTGATGCCGGTGAAGTTGCGGGCCACGCCGTTGGGCAGGTAGATGAAGCCCAGGCGCTTGACCGGGCGCGCCGCCGTCCGCGCCTGCGCCGACAGCGCCGGCGTCATGGCGTCGAGCAGCGGCAAGCCGAGCGCCGCGCCGAGCCCGCGCAGGATCGTCCGTCGTGGAAGGTGGTGCTTGGTGATGAACATCAGGCTCCAGGCTCCGGGCTCCAGGCTACAGGGGTTCGGGGTTCCGAGTTCCGGGCGGCGGCGGCCCTACCGGCGTCGGGGGCGCGGCGCATCGTGAACGGGGCGCTGCGCACGATGGCCGTGATGAGTGACGAGAAGCGGTACTCGTCGGCCGCGGCCTCACGCATGATCGCGCGAACCGCCGGCATGTCGTAGTACTCGACGCCACGCCCGAGCGCGTAGGTCAGCATCTTCTCGGTCATCGTCGCGACGAAGCGGTCCGAGGCGAGCAGCCCCTCGCGCAGCCCATCGGGCCCCTCGAAGGGGGTGCCGTCCGGGAATCGCGAGGAGGCGTCGATCGGCAGCGACGCGTCGTCCAGCGTGCGCCACTTGCCGGTGGCGTCGAAGTTCTCGAGCGCCAGCCCGAGCGGGTCCATCATCGCGTGGCACGACGCGCACACGGGATTCGCGCGGTGAAGAGCCATCCGTTCCCGCATCGAGAGGACCGCCCCGGGCGTGTCGACCGCCTCGAGCGGCGGCACGTCGGGCGGAGGCGCCGGCGGCGGCGTCCCCAGCAGGTTCTCGAGGATCCACTTGCCGCGCACGACCGGCGAGGTGCGATCGGGGTGCGAGGTCACCGTGAGGACGCTGCCATGCCCGAGCAGCCCCCGGCGCGGGCTGTCCGGCGGCAGGGTCACACGCCGGAAGTGGCTGCCCGTGATCGCCGGAAAGCCGTAGTGGACCGCCAGCCGCTCGTTGACGAACGTGTAGTCGGCGCGCAGCAGGTCGTACGCACTGCGATCCTCCCGGATCAGGCTCTCGAAGAAGAGCTCCGTCTCCGTGCGAAACGCCTGCCGCAGGCCGTCGTCGAAGTCCGGGAAGATGCTCTGCACGGGCACGACGGCCTCGAGATTCCGGAGGAACAGCCACTGGCCGGCGAAGTTCTCGACGAAGGCGTCCGAGCGCGGATCGGCGAGCATCCGGCGCACCTGGCGTCCGAGCACCGCCGGATCGGCCAGCGCGCCCTGCTCGGCCAGGCGGAGCAGTTCGTCGTCCGGCACGCTGCTCCACAGGAAGAAGGACAGCCGCGAGGCCAGCGCGATGGGATCGACCGGGTACGCCTCGCCCGGACGCACGCCCTCGGGGTCCCGCTCCACGCGGAAGAGGAACTCGGGGCTGACGAGCAGCCGCCGCAGGGCGTGCTCGATGCCCGCGTCGAAGCCGCCCGAGGCGTATCCGTCCCGGTAGAACGCGAGCAGCGGCTCGACGTCATCACCCGCAACCGGCCGGCGATAGGCGCGCCGGGCCAGCGTCGAGAGAATCGTGCCGGCGCAGGCCTCGGCTTCGGCCGCCGTGGCCCCGGCCGGCGGCTCGCAGCGGAAGATACGCTCCCGGCTCTGTCCGCTCCCGGGCCCGCTCGGATCGAACGGGCCAGCGATCTCGACGCTTCGCAGGTACACGCCCTGACGCGTCTCCGGAATGTTCACGCCGGCCGGGTACGGGCGGTGGAACGGAAGACGCGCCGTCTCGGCCAGCTCGGGCGTGCGGTTGAGAAAGGTGACGACGACCTCGCGCTGCCCCGCCCTCACCGGCACGCGCAGGTTCCACGACTCGTCAGCCGTGTTGCGTGCCTGGCGCTCGGCCGCTCCGGCGCGGATCCGCTGCTCGATCTGCGAGATCGGTGGCTCCGCCGGGCGCTGGCTCTGCGGCTCGGACTGGCCACCGTCCGGCGCCGGCTCCTGCACCGACGCCGCCCCCGCGTCGGGCGCATCGGACTCGGGCGCCGGTGCCGAATCATCGGGCTCGGACGGCTCTTGCGGGCCGGGTCGCGCGCCTCGCCCACCACCGCGGCCCCGCCCGGTGACGCCCGGCAGCGTGAACAGGCCGACGCGCTCGCCATCGACGCTGATCTCGAGCGTCTGGTCCTCGGTGTAGAGCGGCACGCCCTCGTTGAGGTCGCGCGTCAGCCGCGGGCGGAACTCGTACTCGCCGTCCATCGGGAACGTGTAGGTGATACGCGTGCCGCCGCGCGTCCCGAGCGGGAGCCCCGGCAGGTGCACGTCCTGCGACAGGTCGTCGGCGACGCGGAAGTAGTCGACGTTGGGCTGCGGGAGCGGCGTGCCCACGGCCAGGCGGCTGATCTTCTGGGCCGCCGTCAGGTACCGCTCCATCAGCGTGGGCGACACCTTGAGCACGCCGGCGATGTTGTCGAACCCGTAGCTCGAGTCGTCGGCTGGCAGCAGGGCGGACACGTCCACGTCGAGCGCGATCAGGTCGCGCACGGCGTTGCGGTACTCGGCCCGGTTCAGGCGGTGGAACGGCTCCGTGCGGCCAGGGTCGGGACGAGCGGCCGCGGCACGATCGAGCCCGGCCTCGACGAAGTCGGCAAAGGCGTCGGCAGCGTCCGGATCGGGACGCGGCATGCCCGAGGGGGGCATCAGGCCCGCGCGCATCTTGCGCACGACAAGCTCCCACACCTCGGCGTCCTGGCCCACCTGCGCGAGCTCGAGCCCCTCGAGCGCCACCGGCACGGTGCCGCGCTGGCGGGCCGCCTCGGTGTGGCAGCCCAGGCAGTAGCGGTCCATCACCGTCTGGTGGGACGCGGCAGCCGCAGTGTCGGCGCCCTGCGCGGGCTCGGGTGCAGCCTGGATCTGCCCACCGCCGGCCGTAACGACCACCCACGCGGCCAAGAGCACGAGCCACGCCACTCGCCCGTCGAGACGGGCCCCGATTGACTGCGGATTCCGGTGCGCCATGGAGCCGTACTGGCCCAATCCTAGCGCCTTTTCAGGCACACTCCCACCCCCGGACAGGGGTATGGCACACCAACGATGGGCCGACCCGCCGATACCCACGGCGCGCGCGCAGCGGCCCGCCGCCTCCCCGTGGTGGCAGAACGTATGGTATACGTAGGGCATGACCAAGACGACGGTCTACCTTCCGCTGGAGCTCAAGCGAGCGCTGACCAGACTCGCCCGTGAGCGCCGGTGCAGCGAGGCCGAGCTGCTGCGGGAAGCCGTCGCCCGTCTGGCGGGCGAGACCGCGGCGCCGGCACCCCGGCTTCCGCTGTTCCGATCGACGGGACCGTCGGTCGCCGAGGATGTCGACCAGGCGCTCGACGGTTTCGGCCTCACGTGATCGTCCTCGATACGGGCGGGCTCTACGCGGCCCTCGATGCCAACGAAGCCTTGCATGGCCGCGCCGTGTCGGCGCTGGCGGTGGCGGCTTCGCCCCGCGTGCTGTCTCCCTTCGTGCTTGCGGAGCTGGACTATCTGATCGGCAGCCGGGTGGGCCATGAGGCGCAACTGGCGCTGCTCGACGAAATCGCACGCGGCGTGTATCAGCTCGAGCCGTTCGGCTCCGAGGATCTGAGTCACGCCAGGCGAATCATGGAGCGCTATGCCGATCTGCGCATCGGACTGGCCGACGCCTCGGTCGTCGTCCTGGCGAACCGTCACAGGACGCTGGATCTGCTGTGCACGGACGAACGACACTTCCGGGCGCTCAGAGGCACGGGCGGGAAGCCGTTCCGCCTGCTGCCGTCGGACGCCTGAGCGCGATGGTGGTCGGGCGAAGCCCACTTCTACCAGTTGTCGGGACGATGAGACGCGACCGGTGGCTCGCGGCGTCGCTGTTGCGCGCCGGTGGCGGCGTCTTCGGCCTCGGGTGCGAAGGGGACGAGCCCGCGCGGCCGAGACACCCTTCCCGGCGCCCGAGGTCACCTTCCCCGAATACCAGGCAGCCTTCGTGGCGCAGGTGGACGAGCTCGCGGGGCTGCCCCCGAGCTACCTTGGCGACGCCGTCGGGCGGTTCGAGGACGACGTGCTCGTCGTGGAAACGATCGACTTCACCGACGAGACGTGGCTCACCGACAACGGCGCCTTCCACACGACGGACCTGCGGGTCGTCGAGCGCCTGAGGCGTGTGGGCAACACGATCGAGTACGAGGCGGTCGCGCACGACCCGGCAGTGCTGGCCGCGCCCTGGCAGGCGCGCGTGCAGACACTCTGGCTGACGGACCAGGAGATCGAGGAGCCCGTGCCGTGCGAGGAGCGCGACCTAGACGACATGATGGACGGCTCCTACCACGAGAATCCGCGGTAGCCGGCCGCGCACGACGGGCGCCCGATGCGCGCTGCAAACGGGCGCCAGGTCGAGCGCCATCCTGCATCACGGTCCGTTCGCGAGCGGGGCAGAAGCCTGACCGGCCCCGGAGTTACCCGTCCGGAGGCGAGACCTCCGTGGCCGCGGCTCCATCGCTCTCAGGCCGGGCACAACGGCACGTCCGGGTTGTAGTTCTCGAACATTCCCGCCGGGTTCGGCCAGAACGCCCAGATGTGCAGCACCCACGCCTGGAACCCGTCCTCGGCATGAAACGGCACGCCGAGCAGCGAGGGCGGCTCCGCGTCGGTCCAGGTGTCGTACGGCACGAAGTAGTCCACCGCGCTCAGCCGGACGCCGCCCTGCTCCTGCGGGGAGTACACGAGGAACTCGGGCTCGAGCAGACTGACCTCGCCGTCGGTGACGAGATCACGGCTCGACATCGTGTAGTGGTAGCCCATGCCTCCCCTCGCGGGATCGGAGATGCAGACGCCGGGCGCCGGAGACGGCGTGTCGTATCCGAACTCGATGGCCTTCTCCAGGTCGTGGAACGGCGCCAGGAACCGGCGCAACTGCGCGATCTCGCGGTTGACGTCGGCGCCGAGTGCGGTGCGGGGCGCTGCCGTCCCGCCGGCGCGAGACGTGTCTGCGTCGGATGCCGCCGGGGAGCCGGCAGGCACGAGCGAGGGAGATGTCGTCGTCTCGCAGCCGGCCGTGCCCAGCAGGAGAGCCGCGAGGGCGACTCCAGTCCACTGCCGTCTGGTCATGGTGCGCTCCTTTTCGACGCGGAGGAAGAACAGCCATCGGGTCCGCGTCCGGATCCAGAGGCGGAATCCGGTGAGAAAAGGGGTCAGGCGAAGAAGAGACGAACCTCTGGCTCCGGGCGTATACTTCGCCCTACCAGCGGGGTGCCACGATGTATGGCTCTGTACTGGCCACGCCGCGACCGTCGTCGCATGAGGTGACCGGCCTCCTGCACGCCTGGAGGGCTGGCGACGAGCGCGCCCTGGCGACGCTGATTCCGCTCGTCCATGCCGACCTCAGGCGCCTCGCCCGGCGCCAGATGGCGGGGGAGCGCTCCGGGCACACACTGCAGCCCACGGCGCTCGTCAACGAGGTGTTCCTGAGGCTGGTGGACCTGCGCCGCATCCACTGGCAGGACCGTGCCCACTTTCTGTCCATGGCGGCACGTCTGGCCAGCCAGATCCTGGTGGACCATGCGCGCGTGCAGGGCAGTCGAAAGCGCGGCGGCCGCGCGCATCACGCGCCAGTCGACACCGCCCTGGCCGCTCCCGACCGTCCCCTCGATGACGTCGTGGCGGTCGATCGCGCGCTCGGCCTCCTCGCCGCGCACGACGAACGGAAGGCGCGCGTCGTCGAGCTGAGAGTCTTCGGCGGGTTGACCGTCCGGGAGACGGCGGCCGTCCTGGAGGTGTCGCCAGAGACGGTGAAGCGGGACTGGCGGTTCGCCCGGGCCTGGCTCGTGCACGAGCTGGCGGGCGGCTCCGCGGGTCGTGTCCGGCGGCTCGGATAGGGTGGACGGCGCGGATGGACGGACGACAGCAGCCCATGGATCCCGCGCGATGGCAGCGCCTCGAGCGACTGTTTCACCAGGCGCTCGAGCTCGAACCCGGCGATCGCGCCGCCTTTCTCGCGCGGGCCTGCCCCGATGACGAGGCGCTTCGCGCGGAGGTGCAGGCGCTCCTCGACTCGCCGGCCAGCGCACACGGACTGCTCGACCCGTCCTCGGGTGCCGGCATGTCTGGCGGGGAGAGCGGCGCCGGCGAGGACCTCACCGGCCGCCGCATCGGCGCCTATGAGGTCCAGGAGCTGATCGGCGCGGGCGGGATGGGCGAGGTGTATCGCGCGCGCGACACCGCGCTCGGCCGCGACGTCGCGCTCAAGACGCTCCCGAGAGCCCTGGCGACCGATCCCGATCGCGTGGCGCGCCTGCGGCAGGAAGCGCGCACGCTCGCCTCGCTCAGCCATCCGCACATCGCCACGCTGTACGGGTACGAGACCGACGGCGCCACCACGGTGCTCGTCATGGAGCTCGTGGCCGGCGAGACGCTCGAGGCGCGTCTGCGGCGCGGGGCCCTGCCGCTCGACCAGGCGCTCGAGATCGCCGGACAGATCGCCGGCGCGCTCGACCGCGCGCACCGCCACGGCGTCGTGCACCGGGATCTGAAGCCCGCCAACGTGATGCTGACCCGCGACGGCGTCAAGGTCCTGGACTTCGGCCTCGCGAAGCCATACGCACCGTCGGCGGTGGATTCCGAGGCACCGACGCTCACCTCGCCCGTGACGCAGCCGGGGCTGCTCGTGGGCACGCTTCCGTACATGGCACCGGAGCAGCTCCGGGGTCAGAAGGCCGACGCACGTACGGACGTCTTTGCGCTCGGCGCGGTCCTGTACGAGATGGTCACGGGACGCCGTCCCTTCCAGGGGGCGAGCCACGCGGACCTGATGGCCGCCGTGCTCGCCGGGAAGCCGCCGCCGCTGCGGCGTCTCGCCCCGGACGCACCGCCCTCGCTCGAGTGGCTGGTCGAGCGGTGCCTGGCGGTGGATCCGGACGAGCGGTGGCAGTCCGCGCACGACGTCGGGCTGGAGCTCCGGCGCATCGCCGAGGTCGGGCGGGAACGGATGCCGGCGGGATCAGGGGAGGCGCCGACTCACGCGACGGCACGCACGGGGCTGTCGCGCCGGGGCCTTGGGTGGGTCGCGGCGCTCGTCCTCGCCGTCGCCCTGGCCGCGGTCCTGCTGTTCCGTGGCGGGCCGGAGGCGCCGGCGGAAGCAGAGACCCTCCAGCCCGTGCGTCGCCAGGTCATCGATCCCGGCTTCCCGGTCGTCGACCGTGTGACGCTGTCTCCCGATGGCACCACGCTCGCCTATACGGCCGGTAACGCCGTGCGGGAGCTCGACGTCTACGTGCAGCCGCTGTCGAATCTCGAGGCAACGCGGGTCGAGGGAACGCGGGCGGCGGCCATGGTCGCGTTCTCGCCAGACGGGCGTTCGCTCGCCTTCACGGCAGGCGGGGATCTCCAGAACCTCTACACGATCCCGCTCGCCGGTGGCCGACCGGAGCTGCTCGTGTCGGGCGTGCTGCCGTGGACCGTCGCCTGGGAGGAGGACGGCTTCATCTACTACACGGCCGACGACCAGCTCCGGCGTGTGCCGGAGCGTGGCGGCGAGCCCCAGCGCATCGACGTCGGCGATCTGGGTCGCCAGGCCCAGGCCGATGCGCAGTTGCTGCCCGACGGCCGGACTCTCCTCTTCCAGGCAATCACCTTCGCTGCGCCCATCGAGGAGGGCCGTGATGTCGCGTTCGTCGATCTGATCGGCGGCGAGCGCGGCTCGCTGTCGCTGGCCGGTATCCTTCCCAGGTTCGTCCCGCCGCGCTTCCTCCTGTTCTCTCGCAGCCTCGTCATCTACGCCGTGCCCTTCGAGGCCGTGCGCCGGCAGGTCGCCGGCGTTGCGCGCGCCATCGAGTTCGACGTCGAGCGAAGTCCCCGGTACGTCGTCCCAATCGCTTCGTTCGGCATCAGCCGCTCCGGCGACCTCGCGTTCGTGCATCGCGAGAGCGCAGAGGCGAAGGAGCTCGTCTGGGTTGACAAGGAGGGGAGGGCCAGTCTGCTCACCGAGGATCGTCGCGACTACTCGCTGCCGCGAGTCTCCCCCGACGGGGCGACTCTGGCCGTGTCGGTGCTCGAAGGGCCCGACCGGCCGGCGCTGTGGACGCTGGATCTCGCGACCGGCGCCTGGCAGAAGCCCGTGCCGCCCCTCGGGGAACAGGGTGACGACCAGACGTGCGGCCCCTGCGGCTCGAGCTCGGGGACCTGGACCTACGACTCCGAGTACCTCACCTTCCCGAGCAACCGGGACGGTCCGGTCAACCTCTACCATCAGCCGGCCGACTTCTCCCGTCCGGCCGAGCGGATCGTGCCCGGCCCGGGGGGCCAGATTCCTGCGGACTGGTCGCCCGACGGCCGATACCTGCTCTACGGTGATACTCGGAAGCCCGGCCTCTGGGTGTACGACCGCGAGACTGGCAACGTGACCGCGCCGGACGACGGCGAGCCCTACGTGCGCGGCGTGCGGTTCCACCCGAGTGGTCGATGGATCGCCTACACCACGCATCCTGTCGATTACCGATCGACGGAACCGACGCACATCTGGATCCGGCCTTTCCCCGGTCCGGGCGCGCCACGCCAGGTCGGTGCCGAACGTGGCTACGGGCCCGAGTGGTCGGCCGATGGCGACGAGCTCTACTTTCATGGCGACACGCGCATCATGGCGGTGGCGGTCGAGGAGCGTGGGGATCAGCTCGTGACCGGTCAGGCCGTGCCGCTCTTCGAGGACGTCTACGTTCGTCACACGACCGCCGGCATCGGAAGCTTCGCGGTTCATCCCGACGGTCGCTTCCTGATGGTGCGGGAGTGGAGAGGCACGCCCGGGCCTCGTATCGTCATCGTGCAGAACGTGCGCACGCGCCTCGAGGAACTGTTCCCCTTCGAGTGATGCCGGACCGCCACGTGGGCAACGCGACCGAGTACCAAGCGGTCGCGCACGACCCGGCGGTCCCCGCCGCGCCCTGGCAGGCGAGCGTGCAGACAACCTGGCGGACGGACCAGCCGCCTGCGACCACGATCAGGGCTCAGGCGCGTGCCTCGACGTCGCACTTCACCGAGATCGCGCCCCCCGGCGAGCTGTCGCAACCAGTCAGTCTCAGGTTGACACGCGCCGTGTTGTCCGAGATGACCGGTCGTCCACCTCCCAGCATGACGGGCATGACAGCCAGTTCGACGGTGTCGACAAGACCGGCCGACGCCAAGCTCCCGAACAGGGCCCCACCACCGAACAGCCAGATGTCTTTGCCGTCTTGAGCGCGCATCGCCGCGAGTCGAGCGGCGCCATCCTCACCCACGACCGTCACTCCCTTCCGTGGTCCTGGAGGCTCCTCTCAGACCAGTCCGACACGACGGTAGCGAAACGGGGCGCGGCGCGCCTGACCGCGCGTCCCGAATCCGAGCGTGGCTGCGCGTCGGCGGAACCGCGCAAGCGGGGACTCGACCGGCATGCGAAGAACTGGGCCAGCGAACCGACCGCTGCCGGGAGGAGGGATGGCCTCGACGGCCGCCTCCACGACTACGGGCCGCCGCGGCCGGCTGCCCCGACCTCCCCGGCCCCTGCTCTCCGTCCCGAGCTACCCCGGCGCGGTGGGCGGGAGGGGCGGCTGCTTGAAGTGTTTGCTCAACCGGAGGCCCTGGCGCTGATAGTTCGAGCGCACATCGACGCCATAAAGCCTTTCCGGCGTCACGGTCAACCGTTCGTACGCGAGGCGGCCGACCACCTGCCCGTCCTCGATCACGAAGGGCACCTCGTAGGAGCGGACTTCGAGCACCGCCTTGGCCCCGCCGCTGACGTTGCCGAATCCCGGGTCGAAGAAGCCGGCGTAGTGGACGCGGAACTCTCCGACGAGGGTGTCATACGCGATCATTTCCGCGGCCACCCCGGGCGGCACCCTCACCGACTCGCGCGAGGCCAGGATGTAGAAGTCGGCCGGGTCGAGAATGAGCCCGTGCTTGCCGGGCGCCCGCACGGACTCCCAGAAGTCGTCCACCTCGTAATGCGCCACTCGATCGACGTCAATCAGACCGGCGTGGCTCTTCGCGCGATAGCCGATGACGTGCGCGGTGTCCGGACGCCCAATCACGTCGACCGTGATCGGAACGCCGTTCCTGATCTCGTCGTCGGACAGCTCGCGATCCACCAGCCCGAATTCTCGATGAAGATCTTTGTGTTGCTGGTCGCTCGTCGGCGGCGTGCCGCGGCGAATACGGAGCTGACCGAGCCGCGACCCCTTGCGGACGAGAATGGTGAAGGTCCGGGGCGAGACCTCGGCGTAGAGCGGCCCCTTGTAGCCCTCGCGAACCTGGTCGAACTCCGAGCCGTTGTCGGTGATCAAGCGGGTGAACACGTCCAGCCGCCCCGTCGAGCTCTTCGGGTTGCCGCGAGCCGACAGGCGATGCTTCAAGTTGAGGTGTTCGAGGAGCGGAATGATGTATACCCCGCCGCGTTCCAGGACACCCCCGCTCGTGATGTCCATTTCGTGCATGGTGAGGTCGCCCAGCTTGTCCTGGACGGTCGACTTCGGGCCGGGCAGAAAGCTCGCCCGCACTCGGTAGGCCTTGCTCCCGAGCCGCAGATCGATGCTGGCGGGCTGAATCTGGTCGTCGGTGATGCCTTCGAGCGCCTGAATCTCCTTGGCCTCGACCGCCTTGGCGAGGTCCTGCGCCGGCAGGATCCCCGTCGTGTAGGAGCCTTCAGTCGGCTCCGCCGGTCGCGCGTCCGACCGCGCGTCCGGAAACAAGTTAGTGGCCTTCATTCGAGCCCCCGGGTCTCACACGCCGTCGATGCCGCTCAGCGAGGTCCCGTGCATGGTACTCGCGTGAGCGCGCGCTACCGGCCGCCCCGCCCTCCTCCGCCGCCACCCTGGCCCTCCGGCTGTGCGAAGGGTCCGGCCTCGGGCACGGGCTGCGTGTGCGTCAAGTCGCCGAGCTCGGCGGCCACGCCGCGGCGGATGGCAGCCATCTCGGTGCCGGCCTGGAAGCAGGTGAAGTCCGGACGGCCGCGCCAGGCGAGCGGGCCGCACAGCCTCACGCCCCCGCCGATGGCCGCGTCGTGCACGATGTTGATCACCCGCTCGTAGTCGGGCGAGCCCCGGTTGAACCCGGTGAAGTTGCCGAGGTCGCCGCTGGCCGCGAAGATGGCCGTCACGCCCTCCACCTTCGCGATCTCGGCGGCGCTCTGCAGCCCCTCGAGCGTCTCGATCATCAGGATGAGGACGATGTTGTCGTTGGCCGTTGCGCGGTAGCCGCCCGGCACGCGCCCCCACATCGACGCCTCGAACGCCTGCCCGCCCCCGTTGCTGCGGCGCCCGAGCGGCGGAAAGTACGTCCAGTTGCGTGCCGCGATGGCCTCCTCGACGGTGTCGATGGTGGGCACGGCCACGACCAGCGCGCCCGCGTCGAGCGCGTGCTGGATCTCGCGCTCGTCGGCGCCGGCCACGCGCACGCCAGGCACGGCAGGGGCATGGGGACAGGTCCGCCACATCGCCGCGGCCTCGTCCCAGTTGCGCTGGTCGTGCTGCATCTCGGTCCAGATGAAGTCGTAGCCGGCCTCGGCCATCGCGCAGTAGACGGCCGGGTCGGTGGAGCCGAAGAGCGTCCCTCCGGTGACCATGCCGCCCTGCATCATCTTGAGCTTCACCGGATTCCAGATGGTGGTGCCGCCGCGAGGCGTGAAGGCGGACCCGAACTGCCAGGTGGCCGGATCGAAGGGACCCTGGTTCACGGCACCGTCCGGCGCCCGGTCGATCGCACCGCTGTCGGTGCCCGGAGGAGCCGCCAGCGGGAAACCGTCCGGCGCCTCGAAGTCCTCCGTCGCCTGATCCTGCGGGTTCGGCGCCCGCTCCTGCGCCGCTGCGACCGCCATGCCGAGCGCCGCGGTGCCGAGCAGCGCGGCCACATATGTGCGCCTCATCGTGCGTCTCCTGGCTGGAGGTGAATCGCCGGGAAGACTATGCCATAGTCTTGCGAGATTCCGCCCCGGAGGATCCCGATGAAGAAGCACGCGCGCCTGTATCTCGCCCTGCTGTGCGGCAGCGCCGCGGTGGCGGCCGCCCTGGCGGCTCCGCAGAGCCCCGACCAGGAGGAGTATCTGGCGCGGTCGCGCCAGTTCAGCGAGCGGATGGAGGCCACCGGGCTTGCGGCTCCCTTCACCGGTGTGACGACCGACGGGCGAGTCGTGCCCGGGCTGTACGAGGTCCGCTCGACGGGCGTCTCCACGGCCCCGGTGGTCGAGGCGGCAGGCGCCTTACTCCGCACGCTCGACGCCGAGACGCGCGACCGGACCCTCTTCGCCATCGACGCCGACGAGTGGCGGAAGTGGGCCAACCAGCACATCTACTTCCGGGAGGGGCTCTCCTTCGACGCGATGACGCCGGCGCAGCGCGAGGCTGCGTTCGGCATGCTCGGCGCCTCGCTCAGCGCCAGGGGCCTGCAGCAGACGCGCGACATCATGCACCTCAACGAGACGCTCGGCGAGCTCAACGGCGACAACTTCGTCGAGTACGGCGACGGCAAGTACTGGGTCTCGATCATGGGCGAGCCGTCGGCCACCGAGCCGTGGGGCTGGCAGCTCGACGGGCATCACCTCAACCTCAACTACTTCGTCCTGGGCGACCAGGTGGTGATGACACCGGCCTTCTGGGGCTCGGAGCCCGCGGTGGCCACCTCGGGCAAGTACGCCGGCACGCGCATCATGGATGCCGAGCAGGACGCCGGGCTCGCGATGGTGCGGGCGCTCACGCCGGGCCAGCGCGCCGAGGCGGTGCTCGAGACGTCCAAGCCGGGCAACAACATCCTGGCCCAGGCCTTCAGCGACAACCTGGTGCTCGACTACGCGGGCGTGCGCGTGTCCTCGTTCTCGGCCGAGCAGAAGCGCCGGCTGCTCGATCTCGTGGGGCTCTACGTGGGCAACATGCGCGAGGGGCACGCGCGCGTGCGGATGTCGGAGGTCGAGTCACGCCTCGACGACACGTACTTCGTGTGGATCGGCGGCACGGAGGACGACTCGGTCTTCTACTACCGCATTCACAGCCCGGTGATCCTGGTCGAGTTCGATCACGAGACGCCCGTGGGCCTGCGGCACCTGTACCCGAACGCGCCCTACCGCGAGCACATCCACTCGGTGGTGCGGACGCCGAACGGGAACGACTACGGCAAGGATCTGCTGCGCCAGCACTACATGGCGCATCCGCACGGCGAGTAGGCGACGGCCGTTCCCCCCCGCGAAGCGGCGTGGGCCTGCCGCACGGGCCTCCCGGCTCCGCATGCCGGAAGCCTTCACGCCGCTCCCAGACCTCGCTGCGCTCGCTCGCGGCGCGAGTAGTACCCGATTCGATCGCCTGCCATCACGGCATGCATCGCCTGAGGTGACTCCCGCTTTCCTGATCGACGAGATCACGCGGAACGAACTCGCGCCGGAAGCGTCGCTTCGTTCGGCTTCAGGCGATCCGTGTCGGCATGCTGCGCAGGTCGGCTCCGTGCGGCAGGCCCACGCCACTCCGCGGCAGCGATCGCGTGACCGCTCCCCGCTGAGGCCTAGCGCCGCGACGTCGCGCGCCAGGGCCGTGGTCCTCCAGTGGCGTGGCGACCTTGGCCGCGCGGCAGGGCCAGCGAGGTAAACTATCGGCGTCGATCGCTACTCGGGAGGCTCGATGACACGAGGTCGGATCGGTGGCGCCCTGGTCGTTGCGATGGTCCTGGTCGCGGCCGTCGGCCATGCCCAGTTCCGGCGGATGCGTGCACCGGCGCGGGTGGCGACGGCCGCCGACTTCGACGGCTCCTTCAACTACTGCCGGGTCGTGTACCAGCAGAACCGGTACGGCGACGGCGGAGGCTGGTCGACGGACTATCCGGATGCCGACATCAATCTCTCGATCCGTCTGGCCGAGCTGACCAAGATCCGTGTGAGTCGCCGTGCGTCCGGCGAGCCGAATCACCTGATCGTCAGGATGACCGACGACGAGCTGTTCCAGTGTCCGTTCCTGATGATGCAGGAGGTGGGCACGTTCTTCATCGACGAGGAGGAAGCGTCCCGGCTGCGAACGCACCTGCTGAAAGGCGGCTTCCTCTGGGTCGACGATTTCTGGGGGAGCCGCGCCTGGGACGTGTGGGCTGGCGAGATCGCCAAGGTGCTGCCGCCGGACCAGTACCCGATCGTCGACCTGCCGCCGGACCATCCGCTGTTCCACACGATGTTCGATCTGTCCGACGGCATCCTGCAGGTACCCTCGATCAATCACTGGATGGGCACCGGCGGCGGGACCTCCGAGCGCTACGAGGACAGCGCCGAGGTGCACACGCGGGGCATCTTCGACGACGAAGGGCGCCTGATGGTGCTCATGACGCACAACACCGACATCTCCGACTCCTGGGAACGCGAGGGCATGGATCCGAACTACTTCTATACGTTCTCGGTTCCCGGCTACGGGGTCGCCATGAACGTCCTCCTCCATACCATGACGCACTGACGCCGGCGTTCACACAACGCCGCTCGCCGGGCCCGGGAGCACCTCCTCGAGCACCAGCCGGGTCTTCGGCGGGAGCTGCGACTCGTCGAAATACCGGCACACGATCGCCATCGCCTCGTCGGCGCTCGTCACATTCAGGTGCCGCAGGAGGTAGCGGACGTCGTCGAGATCGTGGAATTCCTCGCCCAGCCGCATGGCGGCGCACTTCATCGCCAGCAGATAGCGGGGGTGCGCCACGTACACCTTCAGGTGGGGCAGCTCCAGGTACGCGTCGAACTCTCCCCGAGGGCTCAGGTAGCCCTTCACGGCGTCGTTGAGCCACGTGGCGGGCGCGCCCGTCCTGGCGGCCACGCGCGCGGCCGCCTCGCGCACCAGGGACGCCGGCTTGAACAGCGCGTCGACGTCCCGCGTCGCGTCGCGGGCCTCGAGCGCCAGGCACATCACCGCACCGCCAACGACGTAGAGCTCGCCCATCACGCCGGTCGCGGCCAGCTCCTGGTCGAGGCGTTCGAACAGACGCCGGATCTCCGCTCGCGTCAGGCGCGTCGTCAGGGCGCAGCCCTCAGACGCGGTCGCCCACGGCGGCATCGACGAACAGGTTACGGCGTCTGAACGGCACCGGCGCGGCGCGCAGCAGATGCGGCCGAAGGGCGCTGAACGTGACCGCGAAATGCGGCTCCTCCAGCGGCTCGATCTGACGCACCCACGACGGCGGCACTTCGCCCTTCTGACTGGCAGCCATCTCCACCATCGCGGCCACGTAGTTCCGCACCAGCGGCGTCAGCCCTGCGAGGTCGGCATGCGCGACCGTCTCGCGAAACCGGCCAGAGGGGAGACCGGCGAGCAGGTCGTTGAGCTCGGCCAGCACGTAGCGCCGGTCGGCGCCGCCCCGAAGGTCCGCCAGCAGGCCCACGAACCGGGACCGATCCGGCGGAAGCGCGCGCACCAGTACGTAGCTCGACACGTCGAGGCCAGCCTCCCTGGCCAGTCGCCGGAGCTCCTGCTTCTGCCGGGCCGTGACGCGGATCTGGAGCTGCTGGCTCTTCCGGGCGTCCGGAACTCTCATGCCGCCAGGGTATCGGTCGGAGCGCTCCATGTCAATACGTGCGTATTGACTGCGGGATCGGTGGCCTGGTTCTTCATCACGTCCTGACTCCAGGACTCGGACCTACCCGCCCATCTGCCAGCGGCGGACGGCGTCGATCGGGTGGATCAGCATCAGGATATTCAGCGTCAGGTTGTCGCGGATCCACCAGGCGAGCGCGACCTCGACGGCCACCACCCACCCGATCGTGGCGCGCACCGGCAGCCTGCGCGCGAGCCAGAAGCCGAGCAGGCAGGCCAGGACGTCGCCGAACGAGTTGACCAGGCTGTCGCCGTAGTAGCCGAGCGAGATCGTGGCCGACCGGTAGCGCTCGACGACCGCGTCGGTGTTCTCGTAGGTCTCCCAGGCCGATTCGAGCGTCACGGTCGCCAGGACTCGTGCGGCGACCGACGCCCCGGGGGCGACCACGCGTGCCAGCGCGTAGAACGCCGCCCCGTGCGTCACGTGCGTGAAGCTGTAGGGATCGAAGAGCTGCTGCGAGTTCTGATCGCTCTCGACGTTGCCCGACCAGGGACGCAGCGGCCCGTTCCGGTACGTCACCGGCCGCCCCATGGCCAGCTCGAGCAGGAGCGCGAGCGCGATCACGACGACGGCCGCGGCAACATCGGCCCGGCGGCGGGACGCGCGAGGTCGCGCGATGAAGGCACGCCGCCCCGCCGTCGCCGCGGCGCCGGCCAGCAGCACCAGCAGGGGCGGCACGAGGCCGTCGAGCGTCACGGCCTTAGTCCCCTGGAACCGTGATGGCTGGTATAACTCCCGGGCGGGGCATCCCGCCTCGCGGCGTTGCTCCTCCCTCACATATGGCCGATATGCTCGGTCGTCGCGCCTTGCGAGCCGGGC
>Ga0299906_10001202_pt1 | contig 22309 bp, 14 predicted proteins | sample RVTome_14_FD_200259 | JGI IMG/M metagenome (GOLD analysis project Ga0299906, IMG submission 200259) | Soil microbial communities from uranium-contaminated site in the Upper Colorado River Basin, Wyoming, United States - RVT145D125 (version 2) ...
CCCGCTCTCCTCGACGAGGTCGCGGAAACGGAAGTCGTGAAAGACCCCGAAGTCCTTGACCGTCTCGAGCTGTTCCTTCATCCTCGTCTCGAGCCACGCTGGCCGGTCCACGCCCTCGGGGTAGTAGACGCGCTTCCCCTCGGGCTGCACGGTGATCCAAAGAATCGTGCCCGCGGCGAAGGCCAGGATCCGCATTCGTCCTCCTCAACTGCCGAAGGTTCGCAGCATGGCTTTCGCTCTTTCGATGTCGGCCCCGTACCGCTGGGGCGGGGCTTCCCGGGCGAAGCGGTCGAGATAGGGAACCGCTTCGCGGGGCGAGGCGTCGGCGAGCGCCAGGGCCAGGTTGAACAGGGCATCGAACTGCTGCGGGTCGCTTTCGACCGCGCGGCGCCAGTAGTCGATCGCCTTCGGCATGTCTCCCGCGCGGGCGTGGGCGAAGCCGAGTCCGTTCAACGCGGTCGAGTCCGCGGGGTCGATGGCGAGCGCCCGATTCAGGTGAGAGACGGCCTCGTCGAGCTTCCCTTGAGACAACGCGAGAGAGCCGAGATTGTTGTAGGCCGACGCCGAGCTCGGGTCGAGCTCGAGGACGCGCTCGAGCTCCCGCCGGGCGTCGGCGAAACGCCCGAGACGCCCGTAGGCGATTCCGAGGTAGTTGTGCCCCTCCGCATAGTCTGGCTCGCGTTGGACCAGTGCCTCCAGAATGCCCACCGCTTTCTCGAGCTCGCCCACGTCCAGGAGGTAAGCGCTCAGCAATCCGAGGAGCGCCGTGTCCGAGAGACCGCGCCGCACCGCGTCCTCGAGAAGGGCGACCGCCTCGGCGACTCTCCCCGTCTGGTGCAGAGCGTAGGCCAGGCTCTGATGGGCCTCGGAGGAGCGCGGCTGCCTCCGCACGATGTCCTCGAAGATCGCGACTGCTTCTTCGACACGTCCTTCGCCGAACAGCTCGGTGGCCTCGTCGTAGGCGTTGGCCACATCGATGAGGCTCTTCGGATCGTCCGTCTCGTCGTACTCTCCCTTCCGGCTCTCGACGGGCGCGGTGAGGTAGCCGAGCGCACGCAGCTTCTCGAGCGTTTCCCGGTCGGGCGGCGCCGCCGCGACCGCGTCCGCCCCCGCGGAGATCCCGTCGAGCGTTTCCGTAAGCCGGCGGGCGAGCCCTGTCTTCTGGCGATACAGGTTCTCCTTTTCCATGGGATCCAGAGCGAGGTCATAGAGCTCCGGCGTCGGGAGGCGGATGAGCTTGTGGCCCTCGTGAACGACACCGGTGAGGGGTGCCCAGTCCCGAGTCAAATGGGGGTTGAGCGCCTCGAAGTAGGAGGCGGGGGCTTCGTATCGAAGCTCGCCCGTCAGATATGGCCTGAGGCTCTGCCCTGCGATTGGTGCCGGAAGGGGAAGGGACATCAAATCGAGGAGAGTGGGCATCACGTCCACGTGGCGCACCGTCTCGGAGAAGACCTGCGGGCGAAGGCCGTCGGCCCAGAGGATCCAGGGGACCCGGAGCGTCGATTCGTAGGCGAATGTCCCATGGGTCCTCTCGCCGTGCTCGCCCAGCGATTCCCCGTGATCGCCGAGAACGACCACGATGGTTTCCCGGAGGCGACCCGAAGTCGAGAGCTTGTCCAGAAGCTCTCCGAGCGTGGCATCGACGAAGGCCACCTCCGCGCCGTAGAGGTCGTTCGGGAACTTTCGCGCGAGCTCCGGCGGCGGCCGGTAGGGAGCGTGCGGGTCGAACAGGTGCACCCAGGCGAACCAGGGCGCCCGGGCTTCTCCGATCCATCGCTCCGCCGAAGCGACGATCGCGTCGGCCCGTCGCTCGAGCTGGGCGAAACTGAGAACACCCCGCTTCTCTCCATAGAAGTCGTCGTAGACGTCGAACCCCCGGTTCAACCCGAAGCGGGCATCGAGGACGAAGGAGCCGACGAACGCACCCGTCTGGTAGCCGGCGCCCTGGAGCGTCGTGGCCAGCGTAGGGAGCGAAGCCCTTACTCGAAACGTGCCGTTGTCGTGGACCCCGTGCTCCGTGGGATGTAGTGACGTGAAGATGGAGGTATGCGCGGGAAGAGTGAGCGGCACGTGAGCGAGGGCGTGCTCGAAGCGGACGCCCTCGCTCGCGAGGCGGTCGAGATGCGGAGTGAGCCCCGCCTTCGAGCCGTAGCTGCCGAGCCGGTCGGGCCTCAGCGTGTCGATGGTGACGAAGAGCAGGTTTCGCCCGGCAAAGGCGCCGGGCGCCACCGACTGGAGAGACCGCGAGCGCCAGAGCGCCGCTCCCGCGACGGCCGCGGCGAGCGCGACACCGGCGACCGCGAGACGCGTTCTCGAGGGGAGCCGCGGCACGGACGCACTCTCCTTCGCGGACCGTTTCCCACGCCGGCTCATCTCTGAGCCCCGAGTATAATTCGACGCGTGCTCCTCTGCCGGGTCCTCGCCTGGATCGCTCTCGCGGGCGCCGCCGCTACGCAGTCCAAACTGTCCGAAGCGAGGCGGCTCGAAAACGAAGGCGACTATCCGCAGGCGATCGCGCTCCTCGAGGACCACCTCCAGCGGGAGCCTGATGAAGACGAGGCACGAGCGCTCCTTGCGTGGCTCTACGCGGTGACGGGGAATCGAGAGCGCGCCGTCGAGACCTACCGAAGTCTCCTGCGCCGCCGTTCCGACGATGCCGACCTTCACAACAGCCTCGGCGCCCTTCTCTTCAAGGAGCGCGAGCTCGAGGAAGCGAAGCACGAGCTCGAGACCGCCGTCTCCCTCGACCCTTCGCTCGTCATGGCCCATTACAATCTCGGCCTCTTGAAGTTCGAGGAGGGCGAGCTCGAAGGCGCCGTTCGCTCTCTCCATCGTGCGATCGAGCTCGACCCGGGCAAATCCCACTACCACTTCTCTCTCGCGCGAGCCTACCGCGCTTCCTACCGGTTCGCGGAAGCGGCGGACTCGTTCCGCGCGGGTCTCGCGCTTTCCCCTCCTCCCGACGTCGATCGCACCGCCCGGCTGGAGCTGGCGTTGACGCTCAAGCACGACGGCCGGCTCAACGATTCGGAAAAGGAGCTCCGAAAGTTGCTCGAACGCGACGCGGCCGACGGCGAGGCGCTCTTCCAGCTCGGGCGGCTGTACGTCGCCATGAGCCGCTACCCGGACGCGGAAGAGGCGTTTCGAAGGCTCACCCGGGAGAGTCCGGCGAATGCCCCCGCCCATTTCATGCTGGGGCTCGTCTCCTATCGAGAGGACGCTCTCGACGACGCGCTCGCTTCGTTCCGGAGGCTCCTCGAGCTCAGTCCGGGCCACGCCGAGGGACACTACTACGCCGGGATGACGCTCCTGAAGCTCGGGGTTCGTCCTTCCGCGCGCGCCGCTTTCGAGGAAACTCTTCGCCTCGACCCGGAGCACGTGAGCGCGATCTACAACCTGGGGCTTCTGCTCGCGAGGGACGGCGAGCGCCAGGAATCACAGAGGAGACTCGAGCAGTTCCGCGAGCTCGGTGAGCGGCGGGAGCGTCTGGCGGCGCTCGAGGAGCGCGTCCGCTGGGATCCGGGAAACGCGAGGTTCCATCTCGACCTCGGCCGGGAGTACGGGCGGCAGAAGAGGCCCAAGGAGGCGCTTCAGGCTCTGGAGCGAGCTCTGGAGATCCAGCCCGATCTCGCGGCCGCGGAGATCGCCATCGCGGAGATTCTCGGGAGCCGAGAGCGGTAAGCTTCGAGATGGTCTCCGCCTCTCTTTTCCTCCTCCTCGCAAACTCCGCTCGATTCGTCGACGTCGCGGCGCAGTCCGGAATCGCGTTTCGACACGTGAATGGAGCGAGCGGAGAGAAGCATCTGGTGGAGACGATGTCGGGCGGAGGTGGATTCTGGGACTACGACGGCGACGGCGACCTCGACGTCTACTTCCTGAACGGAGCGCCCTTCTCGAACGCGCTCTACCGCAACGAGGGAGGGCGTTTCATCGAAGTGACCGAGCAGGCGGGGCTGAAGCCGTCGGGCTACTCCATGGGCTGCGCCGCGGCGGATTACGACAACGACGGCGACCTCGATCTGTTCGTTTCGAGCTTCGGCGCCGGACATCTCTATCGGAACGAGGGTGACGGGACTTTCTCCGAGGTGACCGAAGCGGCCGGCGTGGGCGGCGTAGTGTTCGCCGCGAGCGCCGCTTTCGCGGACATCGAGGGTGACGGCGACCTGGATCTTTACGTGACCACCTACATCGAGTACCGTCTCGACAACCCCGTCTACTGCGGCGACCGGAAGCTCGGCGTCAGGACCTACTGCCATCCGAACAACTACCCGGGCGCCTCCGACCTCCTCTACCGGAACGAAGGCGACGGCACGTTCTCCGAAGTGTCGGTCGCGGCGGGAGTGAGCCTCCCCGACGGGCGCGGCCTGGGGGTCATCGCGACCGACGACGACGGCGACGGCGACCCGGATATCTACGTCGCCAACGACACCATGATGAACCACTTCTTCCGGAACCTCGGCTCCGGACGATTCGAGGAGACCGCGCTCGCCCTCGGCCTGGGGTTCGACGAGAACGGACGCGCGGAAGGAAGCATGGGGGTGGACGCCTCGGACTACGACGGCGACCTCGACCTCGATCTGTTCGTGACCAACTTCGAAAGCGAGGGCAACACGCTCTATCGCAATCTCGGCGACGGCACGTACGCGGACGCGACGGACGCCGCGGGCCTGGCGCTTCCGAGCCTTCCGTGGGTCGGCTTCGGAACAGGTTTCTTCGACTTCGACAACGACACCGACCCGGACCTCTTCGTCGCCAACGGCCACATCATGGACCACGCGAGCTCCCTTTCCGATGCGACCCGGTACCCTCAACCGAAGCAGCTCTACGAGAACGAGGGCGGGCGCTACACGGACATCTCCGGCTCCGCCGGCGAGCTTTTTGCCCGCGAGCAGGTGGGCCGGGGAACGGCTTTCGGCGATTGGGACGACGACGGCGATCCGGACGTTCTGGTCATGAACAACAACGACGCGCCGAACCTCCTTCGAAACGAGACCGAGAACGGAAACCACTGGACCGTCCTTCAATTGGTAGGCCGCGCTTCCAATCGCGACGGAATCGGGGCCGTGGTGCGGATCGAGGCGGGGAGCAGGACGCAGATCGACGAGCTCCGCTGCGGCTACAGCTATCTATCGATGAACGACCTGCGGCTTCATTTCGGCCTCGGAAACGCCGAGCGCATCGAGCGGCTCGAGATTCGCTGGCCTTCCGGTCTGACTCAGGTCTTCTCGGATCTGCCCACGGATCGGATCCTTCACCTGCGGGAGGGCGGCGAGCCGGAGCCTTTCGCGCTCTACCGGCTTCCCTGACGGCTGAGGGCCTGGAGCCGCTTTTCCGCCTCGGCGCGCTTCTCTGCGTCCGCCGATCCCGCGCTCGACAGGAATCGACGGTACGCCTCGGCGGCTTTCTTCGGTTGACCGCCATTCTGGTAGGCGAGGGCGAGGTTGAACGTCGCCTCGGGCCAATCGGGCCTGAGGGCGAGGGCGCTCTCGAAGGCTTTCGCGGCGCGGTCTTCCTTCCCGGAGCGAAGGTAGGCGTTGCCCAACGTAAACCAGGTCGCCGCGTCCGATGGGGAATCTTCGCTCGCCTTCTGAAGCTCGGAAACGCCTTTCTGGAGCTTCCCCTGCTGCATGTAGACCAGGGCGAGGTTCCGCCGGATCTCCGGACTCGTTTCTCCCAGCGCCACCGCCCTCTCGAGGGTCTTCGCGGCCATCGGGAGATCTCCCGCGCGCCCGTAAACCGGCCCCAGAAGGGCGAGCGCCCGGGTGTTGTCGGGCTCGAGCCTCACCGCTTCCTCGAGGAGAGCGCGCGCTTCGTCGAAGCGTTGGGAAGCGAGAAGGGCCTCGGCGAGCCCCGCCTTCCTGCCCGCGCTTCCCGTCTCTCCCAGGAGCTCGATCGCCTCCCCCGCGCGGCCGGTCTCGGAGAGGAGCCGGGCGAGCGCGAGTCGTCCTTCCTCGAACTCCGGATCGCGTCTCAGAGACTCCCGAAAATCGCTCTCGGCGCCATCGTTGTCTCCGAGCCTCCGCGCGGCCGTTCCCCGCCGCCAGTAGTTCTCCGCGATCTCGGGGCCGAGCTCGATCGCTTTCGCGTACGCGCTCCGCGCGTCGTCGTAGCGTCCGGCCTTCTCCAGAGCTTCCCCCTTCAGGACCTGAAGCTCGTTGTGCCAGGGGAACTCCTTCAGGGCCTGCTCGGTGAGCGCCAGGGCCTCTTCGGCGCGGTTCAGGAGGAGGAGGGCCGATACCAGGTTCTCCCAGTCCTTCGTATCGAGCTCGGCGATGCGAAGAAGCCTCTGGTACTCGCTCACCGCTTCTTCCAGTCGCCCCTGGTCCGCGAGCAAACCCGCGATGCGCTTCTGCGCCAGGATGTTGTCCGGCTCGAGGACGAGAATCTCCCGAAAGCCCGCGATCTGCTCCTCCACCGGGACCCCCGGAGTCAGGAGCTCCTGCAGTCGATCGAAGATCTCAACCCGATCCTTGGGATCGGGAAGGCCGCCCGAATCTTTCCTCGGAGCGGACGCCACGTAGCCGAGGCTTTCGAGCTGTCGCCTCGTCTCTTCGTCCACCGGCTTCGCGTCGGCCTTCCTCTCCGCTTTCACCATCCGGTCGAGCTCGCGTCGAAGCCGCTTTCCCACGTCGGGCGGGTTCTCGGTCCAGAGGTTTCTGGTCTCGCCGGGGTCCGCGCCAAGGTCGTAGAGCTCGGGTCGCGGGGCCTCGATGAACTTGAACCCGTCCTTGCGCAGGAATCGGAGCTCGCTCCAGTTGAACTGGTAGAGAGTGCCGAGCGTCTCCCCGTAGGCGGACAGCTCCTCCCCGGATTGTTGCCCCAATTGGGCGAGAAGGCTCACGCCATCGATCCCTTCCCTCGGGGAAACACCGGCGAGCTCCAGGATCGTCGGCGCGACGTCGACGGAGCGGACCTGGCGCTCGACCCTCGTCCCGGGCGCAACCCCCGGAGCCTTCACCAGGAGTGGCACTTTCATCGTGGAGTCATAGACGAAGAGCGTATGGCTCGACTCGCCGTGATCCCCGAGGCCTTCGCCGTGATCGCCGATGACGAGGACGGCGCTTTTCTCGTCGTTGACAGCCGCGAGGAGAGGTCCGAGAGCCGCATCGGTATAGGCCACCTCGGCGTCGTACGCGCGTCCGGGATAACGCTCGGCGTAAGTTGCCGGCGGATCGTTCGGCAGGTGAGGATCGTAAACGTGGACCCAAAGGAAAAAACGTTCCCGATCGTGCGACTCGATGAAAGCCAGCGCGCGGGCGACGACTTCCTCCGCGCTCCGCTCGGCGAATTCCATGGGGTGGTCCGGGTTCTTCCCCGGAAGCTCGTCGTCGTAGAGATCGAAGCCTTGCTCGAGGCCGAAGCGGCGATCGAGAACGAAGGCTCCGATGAAAGCGCCGGTCGCGAACCCCTCGGCCTTCAACGTCTCGGCAACGGTCTCCACTTCGTCCCGAACGCGGAAGATCCCGTTGAAGCGGGTCCCGTGAGACGTCGGGTAGAGACCGCTCAGGATCGAGGCGTGGGCGGGGAGCGTGATCGGCGCGGAGCTGATGGCCTGGGTGAAGATCGCCCCCGAGCTCGCCAGTCGATCGAGGTTGGGAGTGGCCACGTCAGCGCCCATGTAGCCCACGCGATCCCAGCGGAGGGTGTCGATGGTTATCAGCACGATCTGGTCGACGCGGTCACCGCGAAGGCCGCAGCCGGGGACCAGCGATAGCGCCAGGGCGGCTGAGAGGAAGCGAGGAGCGGACACCGACGTAGTTTAGCAGGCAGCAAAAAGCAAAGGGCCGAAGCAAGCGGACGCTTGCTTCGGCCCTTCAGTACTTAGAACTGGAAGCGGAGTCCTATCTTCAGCGTCCGGCCCCCGATCCATTCGATGATGTTCCGGAAGTCCGAACCGGTGTTCAGGACGAAGTTCGACTCGGCGTTGGTGTTGAACAGGTTGTACACGTCCGCCATGACGGTGGCCGTGTACTTGCCCCCGAAGTTGAACGCCTTGTCGACACGGAAGTCGATGATGGGAACCGTCGCGGATCGGTTGTTCTCGATGTTCTCGATGAACACTGGCACCGTCCCGACTTGAGGCAGGTCCACCGTGTAAATGGGCGCCCAGGGGAAGCCGCTCAGGATGCGCACCGTGCCCGCAAGGCCTACCCCGTTACCCATCTCGTAGCGGGTCCCCGCCTTGAAGCTCCAGTAGGTGCTGTCCTGGACGGCGCCGACGTTCCGGTTGAACTCTGGGTCCCACTTGTACTGGACGGGGTCGGTCGCGAGCGGGCTCGTCGATATGGCATTGGGCGAGCGCAGCTCGTGGCGCCAGCTGTAGTCGAAGCTGGCGTCCCCGAACAGATTCTGGCTGAAGCGACGGTTGAACGCGAACTGGATGGTGTCGTAGTTGCCATCGGTGTCCCCCGGGACCTGGGCGATCCGGAGATCGTTGTCCGGCGCGTCTGGCGGAAGCGTGCGCAAGTTGAGAGTCGCGCCCTCGAAGCCCGACGGACAGTCGATGCAGGGAACGTCCACGTTTTGCGTGAGCCGATCCGTCGACCGGGAGAGGTTGACCGCATAGTAATAAGGAGCCTGCATGTGGATCCAGCTGTCCCGGATCTGCTTGCGGACGTAGGAGAAACGCATCCCGGTATCCGCCTTTAGCTCGTGCTCCACCGAGAACGAGAACTCGTCCACGTACATGGGCTTCAGGTCTGGATCGATGACGTTGCCGGCGGCGCCGCCGCCTCCGGTGACGAAATCGCCGAGCTCCTGCTGTCCGTCATAGAGCCCGTTGCCGTTGGGATCGACGAACTTGTATTGCACGAACGAATTGCCGACGGGGTTGATGCCCAGGCTCATCGTCGTTGCGTTGGCGTAGTAGCGGCCGTAATACGCCTTCAGGACGCTCTTTCCTCGACCCGTGAGATCGATGGTTCCACCCAGCCGAGGGGCGAGGGTGTTGAACGTCTCGGCTGTCTGTCCTTCGACCTGGAACGGCTCGAAGAATTCGCTAAGGAGCGGATCCGCGGAATCGTCCAGGTAATACATGTTCTGGCGACCGTAGCGCACTCCCATAGTCAGCGTCAGGCGATCGTTCGGAGACCAGATGTCCTGGGCGTAGATATCCGTGTGCACGTTCCGGTCGTCGGGCGAAGTCGGCGTGTTGTAGAAGCGGACCTCGTTCACGTGGGCGAGCTGACCCGCTGCACAAGGGCTGCAGGGGCCGATCGCGCTCGAGTCCCGGTACCAGATCGCGCCCGAGTTGGTGTTGGCGCCGAAACGGTAGCTGTCGATCACGTACTCGTACCCGAACTTGAAGTCGTGGCTCCCGGCCGCGGCGGGCACGTAGTAGTTGAACTGGCCCGTGCTCTGGGGCTTCCAGCGCTGCGAGTTGAAAGGCTGCCATCCTGCGCCTCGACGTTGTCCGTTCGCGACGTCGATGCGGGGGGGGTCCGTCGCAGGATCCACCGCCGGCGTCATCGGCCAGAGCAGGCCGAAATGCCCCACGAGGATGTTGCTGAAGAATCGATCCGACCAGACCCTCTGCCACTCCGCCTTGTGGATGTAGCTCCAGCTGTCCTGGGCGAGGATGGATTCGGCGGGAATCAGCGCGGAGAGCGAGCGGTAGGGCTTTTCCTTGCGGCTCCAATGGCTGAAGCCGATGAACTGGTCCTTTTCCGAGATCTGCCAGTTGATCTTCGTCGTGTACTCGTTGAAGATTCCGATGTCGGTCGCGATGTCGGGATCCCTTCCCGAGATGATCTTGTCGATCTTGAAGTAGTTGTAAGCGCCGTAGAACCAGAACTTGTCCTTCACCACGGGTCCGCCGAGGTCGAGGTGGATCTCGCGGAAACCTCTCACCGGCGCCGAGCTTCCGCCGCGATTCTCGAGCTCGCCGTCGATGTTGTCGGTGACCATGCCCTCGGTCTCGAAATCGAAGTGGGTCAGGCTCGAGAACTCGTTGCTCCCGCTCTTGAAAATCGCCACCACGTGGGAGCCGGGGTTCGACATCTCGACGTCCGCGCCCTGGGCGCTGACGCGGTACTCGTCGATCGCGTAGTAGTCGTAGTAACCGCCGGTCCAGCCGCCGCCTTCGGTGTTGTTGACGCCTTCGTTTCGAATGATGTTCTGACCCTTGATGCCGAAGCTGTCGTAGCCCGTCTGCTGGCTCTTGTGCGAGCCCCCGACGTCGAAGCCCTGCATCCGGATGCCGGGGGTTTGCTGCAGCACGGCCCACATGTCGGTCGCGCTCGGGATGTCCTGGAGCTCTTTGGTGTCGAACGTCGTCGAAACGCCGGTCTGCTTGACGTCGACGACGGGAGACTCGCCGGTTACGGTGATGGTCTCGGCCACCGTCGCGAGCTGGAGCCCGGCGTCGATGGTGAAGGTGGCGCCGCTGGTGACGACCACACCCTCGCGGTTGAGCGTTTGGAACCCGGAGAGCTCGAACGTCAAGTTATAGGTTCCCGGGGGCAGCGCGAGAAAGCGGTAGCTCCCGTCGACGTCCGTGGTCGCGGTGCGCTGACCCATCACCCCGGCCCCCGTCAAGCTTACGGTGGCGCCGGGAAGAACGAGTCCTTGCGCGTCTCTGACCATACCCTCGAGCCGGCCCGTTCCCGCTTGGGGAAAGGCGAGCGCAGCTGCGAGGAGGAAGGCCAAAGCGATATAGACGGTTTTTCTCGTCATTCAGTTATTCCTCCTTCAAAGAGACACTGGCGAAGAGAGAACGATACAAACCGATCGGTAAGGAGCAATCCCTATGCCACCTCTCGAGCCGGGATCGCCCACGGCGAAAGCCGTTCAGTTCGTGTAGCTTACGTCAAGCAACCGAGGAATTCCGAGGTCGGCTGAATTCAACGGTTTGGATGATTACTCCGGCTGTTTGGATGTTTTTCTCAACGCTCGCAGCAGCTCATCCGGCGGCTCCACACCCAGGCTTCGCGCGAGCTGGATGTGCCGTTCAACGGCTTGGTCGTCGTGGCGGGCGGCGAAGAGCGCGGCGAGATGGAGATGGAGGTCGCCTCTCTCCGGGTCTCCCTCGACGGCCGCCAGAAAGTGCTCGAGAGCGCCTCCGATATCTCCTCTGGCCGCGAGCGCCCGCGCGAGCGCCTCGTGCACGTCCGGGCGATCGGGATCCGATTCGAGCGCCCGTTCGAAGAGTCGAACGGCCTCGTCGAGCCGCCCCTCCTCCGCGGCGAGGTTGCCGAGGCCAAGGAGAGCTCCCGCGTGGTCGGGCTCTCTCTCGATCGCTTTCTCGAAGAGGTGCTTCGCCTCGCCGACGCTCCCTCTCTGGGCCGCGAGGATGCCGAGGTTGACGAGGGCGGCGGCGTTTCCGGCATCCAGCTTCAGCGCCTCGCGATAGGATTCTTCGGCCTCTCGTGGCCGGCCCTGGCGTGAGAGGTGATTGGCGAGGTTGTAGTGCAGGCTGGCGTCCCCGGGGCGAATCTCGATCGCCCGGCGGAGGAGCGCTTCCGCACGCAGCGGGTCAGAGGCTCGCTCCGCGTCGAGCGCCCGGCTCTGGTATCCCGTGAGGGACACGGCCTCCTCCATCACGGACGCTAGGACGGGATCGCGCGCGTCGAGGTCGGGATGAAGCTTCCGAGCGCGCCGCGCGGCCCGCGCCGCCTCTTCCTCGCGGCCGAGGCGACGGTACAGCTGTGAAAGCGTCGCCTGGATCGCGCCCGCCTCCGGCGCGAGCTCCGCCGCGCGCTCGAGGTGCGCAGCACTTTCCTCCAGATCGCCCTTCGCCAGAGCTAGGCGACCGAGGCCGAGCTCCGCGGCTGCGGATCCGCGGTCGAGGGAAAGCGCCCGCCGGTAGGAATCGATCGCGCCGTCGAGATCGCCCTTCGTCTCGAGGAGCTCGCCCGCGAGGAGGTGCAGTGGCGTGAAGTCGGGTTTCAGCCGCAGGGCCTTCTCGACCGCGCCGAAGGCGCGTTCCGGGTCGCTCGACTTGAGGATCCGCGCGAGGAGATAAGGCCAGCGAAACTCGGAGGGGGCGAGCCGGTGCGCCTCGGCATAGCACGACGCCGCTTCGGATTCGAGGTAGTGAGCATGAAACACCATACCGAGGCGTCCCCAGGCCTCGCCCGATGCCGGGCCCTCGACGACGGCTTTTCGAGCGGAGGCTATCTTCTCCGCGACCTGAGACTCCATGGCGTCCGCTGCCGGATCGGGGATCGGTGGATAGTCCCCTCTACCCCTGAGAACCAGCGCGAGCGTGAGGGCGATGAGAGCGGCCGCGCCCAGCACGATTGCCCCTTTCCTGGCCATGACAGAAGTCACGATCGAGGGCGAGGATAGTGCGCCCGAGGAAGCGCTGGCAACGAGCGTGCCGAGCGCCTCCGCCCGGGCCCCGTGCTATCCTTCACCACGAGTCGAGACGATGAAGCGAGCTCTCCTCCTCCTGGGCCTCCTGGGCCCCTTGGGCCCCTTGGGAATGCCGAGCCTGGCTTCCGCCTCCTGGGGCGCTGCCGCCTCCGACGAGCGCGAAGAGAAGCTCCCCGAGCCCCATCGCACGTGGCTCCGGGAAGAGGTCACCTACATCATCACCGAAGTCGAACGAGAGACATTTCTCTCTTTGAGCACGGAAGGCGAACGGCTGGCCTTCCTCGAAGCGTTCTGGCGCAAGCGGGACTCCAACCCCAGTACCTCCGAGAACGAGTACAAGACCGAGCACTACGAAAGGCTCGCGTACGCGAACGAGTTTCTCGGCCGGGACACGTTCCGCCCGGGCTGGCAGACCGACCGGGGTAGGTACTACATCCTGCTCGGAAAGCCGAACACCCGGCGTCCTCTCGAGGCGACGGACGCGATCTACCCATCGGAGCTCTGGTTCTACAACAACCCCGAGCTCAAATACGTGGGGCTTCCTCCTTTTTTCCATCTGCTGTTCTTCCGGCGTCAGGGCTCGGGGGAATTCAAGCTCTACAGCCCCCTTTCCGACGGGCCCCAAAAGCTGCTCACGGGCTTCCAGGCTCCGGTGAACGACTTTCGCGACGACGTCGAACGAGCCTATGAAAAGCTTTTCGCCATCGACGTCGAGCTGGCGCAAGCCTCTTTGTCCTTCCGAACCGACGAGGGAGACACGGCGCAGTTCCAGAACCCCTCCTTCGGAACGCTCGCGCTCATGGACGACATCGCGCGTGCCCCGTTTTACGGGCTCGATACCAGCTACGCCGAGCGGCTCGACTTCGAGCGCGGAAACGTGGAGAGCGACTACCTGTTTACTTACGTGCCGAGCTTCGGCCTCGTCCACGTGCTGCCCGGGCCCGGGCGAGCCCATTACCTTCACTGGGTGGTCGAGCTCGATGCCGAGAGCGTGGGTTTCGTCCGCGACGAGGACCAGGGGAGCTACAACTCGGTCTTCATCGCCTCGCTCGAGGTCACCCCTCTCGACGACGAGAATCGGCTCGTCCTCGATCAGCGCAAAGAGTCTTTCTTGACTCTCACCGAAGGCCAGGCCAAAACCTCACTCAAGCTGCCTTTCGCCTATTCGGGAATGACGCCGCTCATACCGGGCTCCTTTCGGGCGAGAGTCATTCTCCGCAACCGGGCATGCCCGAGCCGCGAACAGTCCGACTGCTTCAAGAGTTACTCCTTCTTCGAATCGAGCTTGAGCGTTCCGGAATGGCAGGAAGAGCGGCCGGAGCTCTCGGCGCCCGTCCTCGCGTATGGCACCGAGGTCCTCGAGGGGGAGCCCCAGTATCGGCCCTTCCGCTTCGGAAGCGTAGAGGTGTTCCCCAACGCCCGTGGCGTCTTCGCCATCGGAGACAATCTCGTCGTCGCCATCGAACCTCGGAACGCTTCGCCCGGCTCCCGGGTGCGTTTCGAGGTCGTGGGAGGAGAGCCTTCGGGAAAAACCTGGGTGGAGAAGACGGTGGACGTCGCCGGACTCTCGAGCGGACTTCTCGTCCAGGAGCTTTCGCTCGCGAGCCTCGAGGGCGGGCGGTTCGAGCTCGTGGCGACCCTCATCGATGCCGAAGGCAGAAAGAGCGATAGCCGGTCGAGCGGGTTCACGGTTTCACCGCGGACTTCGATCGTTCGTCCCGCAGTGCGAGGCTCGATAGCTCCCCCCCGGCCCGAAGTGCCCGGGGTGGTGGCGATGATCCTCGGGGACCAGTACTCCAGGATGGAGGAGAAAGGGGAAGCGCGCGCCCAACTCGAGCTCGCCATACGCGAGAACCCTCAGCTCGGCCCGGCTCGTGAGCAATTGGCGGGCTTGCTCCTGGACGGCGGTGAAATCGACGGCGTATTCGCGGTTCTCGAGCCCCTGCTTCAGAACGCCCCGAACGCTCTCGACCGGTTCGAGGTTCTCGCCATCCTGGGTCAGGCCCATTTCCATCGGAAAGAGTATGCGAGATCGGTCGAGCTTCTCGAGAAGGCCATCACCCTGCGGCGGCCGGAGCCTCGGCTCTTGAACGTCCTGGCGATGGCGCACCACGAGATCGGAAACGATGCGCGCGCCCAGGAGATTCTCGAACGCTCCCTATCCATGAACCCCGAGCAATCGCCGGTGAAGGATCTGCTCCAGAAGCTGAAGGCGGGGACGACCGGTCCCCGATGAGACCGGGCCGCCTCCTCGCTCTCGTTCTCATCACCCACGCGGGCTGCTCCCCGTCCGTTCGGCCGAATGTGATCCTGGTGAGCGTCGACACCCTGAGAGCCGATCATCTGTCCTGCTATGGAAGCGACACCTCGACGCCGGGCTTCGACCGCATCGCTCGGGAGGGAGTGCTCTTCGAGAACGCGACGAGCGTCGCGCCGACGACCCTTCCCGCCCATGCCTCGCTCCTGACCGGAACCTTTCCCTTCGAGCACCGGGTCCACGACAACGTGGGATTTCGTTTGCGCCAGGACCTCCCGACCCTCGCCTCGACCTTGAAGGCTCGGGGCTACCGCACCGGCGGCTTCGTCGGCTCCTTCGTCCTCGACAGGAAATTCGGCCTCGCCCGGGGCTTCGACGTCTATTCCGATGAAACCCCCGAGACCGATCGCGGTCTTCGCGAGAGGCGGGGGGGAGAAGTCCTCGAAGATGCGCTCGCCTGGATTGGGAGCAAAGACCCGGGGCCCTTCTTCGCCTTCCTCCATTTCTTCGATCCACATCGTCCCTACGATCCGCCCCCTCCGTTCGCTCCCGAGGCGGCCGGCCCGGACACTCTCGACGCTCTCTATCGAGGCGAGGTTTCCTACGTGGACTCTCTTCTTCAGCGGCTCCTCGCTTTTCTCGACGCCGGCGGCCTTTCGGAATCGACCGTTCTCGTCGTGACCGCGGACCACGGCGAGTCGCTGGGCGAGCACGGCGAGGCCACCCACGGGTTCTTCCTCTATCAGTCGACGCTCCACGTGCCGCTTCTCATTCGCGCTCCGGGGATTCGCCACGGGCAGCGTGCCTCTGACCTCGTGCGCACCATCGACATCGCTCCCACGGTGCTCGAGCTCCTGGGCGTGGAGGCGCCTTCCAGCTTCGAAGGAATGAGCTTCGTCTCCGCCACGGGCGAGGTCCAGACCCGAGACGTCGAGGCCTACGCCGAGACCTTCGTTTCCCGACTGCACTATGGCTGGAGCGAGCTCCGAAGCCTCAGGCGAGGCAACTGGAAGCTCATCCTCGCCCCGCGGAGCGAGCTCTACCACCTCGACTCCGACCCGGGGGAAGAACGAAACCGAATCGACGAGGAAGAGCGCGCGGCATCAGCTCTTCTATCGAGACTCGGGGAGCTGCCCGGTTCGGAGTACATCCATCCGGAGAGTCTCGACCCGGGCACTCTCGCCTCGCTCCACGCCCTCGGCTACCTGGGAGGGGCCGCCCCGGCGCCCTCGCCGGAGCGCTCGTTCACCGAGCTTGCCGACCCCAAGGACAAGCTCGCGGTGTACGAGGCGCTGAACGAGCTCTCCGCAGTCTCGGACCCGACCCCCGCGGACATCGAACGACTGGCTCTCGTCCTCGAGGAGGAACCTCGCAGCACAAAGGCGCTTTCGATGTATGGAAACTTCTCGCTGGATCGAAATCGCCCGCGAGACGCGCGAAAGGCTTTCGAGCGGCTCCTCGAGATCCAGCGGGAAAGCTACGACGGACATTACGGGCTCGGCCGGGCGCTCGCGGGCCTCGGTGAGAGCGATGCCGCCCGCGCGAGCTTCGAGAGGGCTCGGGCTCTCGACCCGAGGAGCGCCGCCGTCTACTCCCGGCTCTCGGCGCTCGAGAAGTCGGAGGGCGACCTCGAGGCTTCCGAACGCTGGCTGCGCGAGGGAATCCTCGTCGTGCCCAGTCGGCTCCTCCGTCAGGACCTCGCCGACCTCCTGCTGTCTTCCGGCCGCGATTCGGAAGTTTCCCGCATGGCGGACGAGTGGGAAGCGACGGGAGCGGAAGCGGCCGCGGCCTACGCCCGAGGACAGCTTCTCTCTTCGCGAGGAAACGCAGACGGCGGTCTCGCCGAGCTCGAGCGCGCCGTCGCGCTCGCCCCCGCCGACGACAATGTCGAGCAGGCCCTCGCCAACAGCCTCAGCCGCGCTGGGCGTTTCGACGAGGCGACGCGACACTACCGGGCAATCCTCGCGCGCACCCCCTGTTACCTCGGCGCGCTCACGAACCTGGGCGCCGTCCACGAAAGACAGGGAGACGTGGAGGAGGGCATCCGCTCCTACGAGCGGGCGATCGGGTGCGACCCCGAGTACGCCAACGCCTACCGAAACCTGGGAGCGGCGCTCGCGCGCAAAGGCGACCTTCGCCGCGCGCTCGAGGTGCTGCAGAAGGCAAAGAGCCTGGCTCCCGGGGATTCGGAGCTCGACTCCGCCATCGCCGAGCTCGAGAGCCTCACGCGTTGATCATCCGGGGCTCCCGGTGTTTTCGGCGCACTACGAGCCGCATCCACAAGCGGAAGAGCTGGAGGTAGGAGCGCAGGACGCCGCGAATGGTGAAGTACTGGCTCCGGCCGTAGACCCGGGGGTAGTGAGAGACCGGCGCCTGGGCGAAGCGGCAACCGGAATCTTCGAGCTTCTTCAGGAGCTCGATGCACATCGAACCGTCGCTCTCCTCGAGCTCGAGCCCATCGAGCACCGGGCGCCGGAACAACCGGAAGTCGCAGTCGATGTCGCGGACGGAGAGACCGAATGCGGCCCTCACCATCGAGTGATACGGGTTTCCCACCAGAACCCTGAGCGGGGGATCCGCTCGTCTCTTCCGGTATCCGCTGACGTAGTCGACCCTCGGGGTCAAGAGCTCGACAAGCCGCGGAAGCTCCCGCGGATCGAATTGCGCGTCTCCATCGGTGTAGAAGACGAGCTCTTTCGTCGCCGCCGCGAAACCGCTCCGGAGCGCCGCGCCATAGCCGCGGTTGTCTCCATGCCGCACCACGCGAAGCTCCGGCACCAGGGCTTCGAGCTCGTCGAGGATCGAGCCGGTGCCGTCGCGGCTGCCGTCGTCGACCACGAGGATCTCGAAGTCGTTCGAGAGCGTTCTCGCCGTCCGTCGGGCGCTTACCACCATGCTGGCAATGGTGCCGGCGTCGTTATACGCGGGAAAGACGATCGACAGCGAGTGGATAAGACCTCCTGAAGGGCGGCGCATCGTCGCACAAGGGAAAGCGGCGAGTCAACGAGGCACCCGCAGAACCTCCTCGATCTCGTCCCAGGATTCGGCTCGCTTCAAAACGACGATGTCGTCGTAATCCGCGGCGGCGAGGCTTCCGGTGCTGTTGGCGTCGGAGAGGAGCCCGATTCCGAGGGGCCGGTCGCCGGGATCTTTCCCGAACGTCTTCCGGTAGACGTCCTCGGTTCGAAACACGAACGTCCTCCAGGAGTGGTCGGGCTCGCCGCTTCCGGCGACGACCGTCCAGGGCATTCCGATACCCGGCCTCCGGAACGCGGACCCGGCCGCGAGCGAGCCGCTCCACACGAACTTGACGGACTCGGGAACGATCCCGAGCTTCCGGCGGTAGGAAAGGTAGAGCCCGGCCGCGCTGTCGGATTTCTCCTCGAACCTTTCGTCCGCGCCCTCGGGAACGGCGCGAACCCGCCAACGGAAGCTCAAATAAGGATAGTCGCGCGCATTCCACCGGACCTCTTTATAGAGCATCACGTTCTCGCCGCGATCCTCGGCGCGAAGGAAGCGGTTTCCGTTCTCTTCCTCGATCCAATACGGCGCCTTTTCGTTCTCCTGGAATCCGCGAGCTTTCCAGCCATGGGGAAGTCCCTTTACCGGAGCCTCCTCGAAGTCCTCGAGGACCAGCGTGTCTCGCGCGGAAAACGAGAGACCGGCCGTCGACAGAAGCAAAGCCAGCAGGAAGGCTTTCATCGGGAGAGCCTCTCCTCTATGCTGCTCGCGGGATGGAACGGCTCGCGCTCGACCGCTTCTCTTCTCCCTGGCTCCGGAACCAGCACCTCGCCCGATACCGATGGGCCGCGGCCGGAGCTTCCGGTCTGCGGGTCCTCGACGCCGCCTGCGGCACGGGTTACGGCTCGCGGATTCTTTCGGAGGCGGGAGCCCGTCAGGTGACCTCGATGGACGTTTCCTTCGACGCGTCGGGCCTGGGATTCGTTCGCGCCGACGCGACCCGGCTTCCGGCCAGAAACGGCGCCTTCGATCTCTACGTCAGCTTCGAGACCCTCGAGCACGTCGAAGACGACGTCGCCCTCGTGCGCGAGGCCCTCCGGGTGCTTGCGCCCGGCGGCAGGTTTTTCTGTTCCACTCCGAACCGCGACTTCCTGAGTCCGGGACTCACGCTCCGCGATCGGCCACGCAACCCATATCACGTCCGCGAGTACTCGATCGCGGAGCTCGAGTCGCTCCTTTCGAGAGTCTTTCCCAAAGTGCAGCTCTTCGGACAGACCTGGTTCTCCGAGGGGCATCAGAAGCTCCTGGCTCGCGCCGGGCGGAGGTCGAACCTCCTCTCGGTACGGCTCCATCAGCTGTCGAACCTCGCGCACCTTCCGTGGGAGCGCGAAGAGCGCCATTGGCCCGCGCCCCTCGCGGGAGCGGGCGCTCCCGAGGTGTTGATCGGGGTTTGCGGTCTCTAGTTCAAGACGCGGACGCTCTCGATGACCACCGGGTTCGTCGGGACATCGTCGTGTCCGGCGCGGCTTGCGGTCGAGACTTTCCGGATCGCGTCGAGCGCCTCGAGGCCTTCCACGACCTGCCCGAAAACGGCGTATCCATAGCCCTGGACGGTCTCCGCGGTGAAGTCGAGAAAGGCATTGTCGACCGTATTGATGAAGAACTGGGAGCTCGCGCTATGGGGGTCTCCGGTGCGCGCCATGGCGATGGATCCGCGGACGTTCTTGAGCCCGTTTCCGGCCTCGTTCTCGATCGGGGCGCGCGTTTCCTTTTCCGTCATGTCGGGGGTGAAGCCGCCGCCCTGAATCATGAAGCCGGAGATGACGCGGTGGAAGACGGTGCCGTCGTAGAACCCTTCGCGTGCGTACTGGAGGAAGTTCTCGACCGTCTTCGGAGCCTTATCGGGATAGAGCTCGATCTTCATCGTCCCCAGGCTGGTGCGCATCTCGACCATCGGGTTGGTACTGGTGGGCGCGGTCTCGGCGGCGGGCTCTTCTCCGGCAGGCCCGGCAGGCGCTGGCGGGGCGGGGGTCGCCGCGGGCTCCTCGGCGGGAGGAGGTGGAGAGCCGCCTCCGCACCCCATCGTCACCATGAGCGCGAGCGCCGTGAGAATCCATTTCGATCGCATAAGCCTCCTTGAGAAAGTCGTATTCTAGAACAGCCTCATCTGCACCGCAGGCGCGGGAAGGATTCCCTCGAGCGCCAGGAAACGGCTCTTGAGAGCGAGCCCGCCGCCGTAGCCCGTGAGAGAGCCGTTCGATCCGATCACCCGGTGGCAGGGAATCACGATGGGGATGGGGTTCGCTCCGTTCGCGGCGCCGACCGCGCGGCTCGCCTTGGGCCTTCCAATCACGTGGGCAATCTCCCCATAGGACGCGGTCCGGCCGTAGGGGACGTGCGAGACCGCCTCCCAGACTTCCTTCTGGAAATCGCTGCCTTCGAGGCGCAGCGGGAGCTCGAACACCCGGCGCTTTCCCTCGAGGTACTCGGAAATCTGGCGCTCGAAGTCCCGATGTCTGGGACCCGCAGGCTCGGTATCGCGCCGGGCTGAGGCTCCGTCTCCGGGCCGGAGATCGATCGCCACGATGGCCTCGTCGCGGGAGTAGATCCCGAGCGAGAATCCCCGGCAATCGAGACGCGAGTAGTAGCGCACGACGCTCAGTGTACCTTCATCCGGTTGGCCACGACGGTTCGAAGGTTTAGACTGGTCGTGGCATGAAGGGCGTCGTCAAAACGGTTCTTTTCGACTGGGACGGCACTCTTCTCGATTCCTTCCCCGCCGGCTACCATTCCTCGGTCACCGTGCTCCGGCACTTCGGAATCGAAATGGACCGCAAGCGTTTTCTCGAGACCTACAGCCCCAACTGGTACGAGTCCTACCGCCTTCTAGGCGTCCCCGAGACCGAGTGGGACAACGCCGACCAGCTGTGGCGAAGGACGTACCATCAGCAGACATCGGAGCTCTTCCCCTTCGCCGCCGAAATGCTCGAGCGCCTGCGGCAGGCGGGGATGAGCCTCGGGCTCGTGACCAGCGGAAACCGCGAGCGGGTACATCACGAATTGGAGCGCTTTCAACTGCGAGGACTCTTCTCCGCCGTCGTCTGCTTCGAGGATACCCACGAGAAGAAGCCGCACCCGGCGCCTCTCACCCGCGGGCTCCAGCAACTCTCCGCGGCAGCCTCGACTGCGGTCTACGTCGGCGATCGCCCCGAGGACATCTATATGGGGCAGAGCGTCGGCACCTTCACTATCGGGGTCGAAAGCCAGTACGGTCCGCGGGAGGTTCTGGCGGAGGCGGCGCCCGATCTGCTGCTTCCGGATGCTTCGTATCTTCCGGAGAAGCTTTAGCTCCAGGAGCTGTCAGCCGTCAGCTTTCAGCTCGAAGCCCAGGTTCGTGCTCCGACAGAACCACTGACGGCTGATCGCTGATCGCTGGCGGCTTTCTAGTCTAGTGTTCCCAGGAACCACCGACCTTGAGATCCACCCGGAGGGGTACTTCCAGCGGATATACTTTCTCCATCGTCTCTCGCACGACCAGAGAAGCCCTTTCGACCTCCCGCTCGGGAGCTTCGAGGACGAGCTCGTCGTGCACCTGCAGGAGAAGCCGGGTCTCGAGCTTTTCCTCGCGCAGGCGCCGCGCGAGATCGATCATCGCCTTCTTGATCAGGTCGGCCGCCGTCCCCTGGATCGGGGTGTTCACCGCGACCCTTTCGGCGGCGGAGCGGGTCGCCCGGTTCCGGGAGCCGATCTCGGGGACGTAGCGCTGTCTTCCGAAGAGCGTCCGGACCTTCCCCGTCCGCCTCGCCTCGCGGATGATGTCCTCGATCAGATCCCGCACCTTGGGGTAGCGATCGAGATAGGCGTCGATGAACGCCTGCGCCTCGCGCGTCGAGACACCGAACTCCTTGCCGAGCGTAAAGGCGGTCTTTCCATAGATGATGCTGAAGTTGATGATTTTCGCTCGCCGCCGTTTTTCCGACTCGCTCAGCGTCGAGGACTCTCCGAACACCTGGCGGGCGGTGCGGTCGTGGATGTCCTCCCCCGCGCGAAACGCCTCGATGAGCGCGGGGTCCCGGCTCAAGTGCGCCAGCACCCGGAGCTCGATCTGGGAGTAGTCCGCCGAAAGGAGCTTGCTGCCCGGCGCAGCGACGAAAGCCCGTCTCAGCCTGCGGGCGAGATCGGTGCGGATGGGAATGTTCTGGAGGTTGGGGTCGCTGCTCGAAAGCCGGCCGGTCGCGGCGACCGTCTGATGGAACGTGGTATGAAGGCGACCGGTCTTCGGATGGACGAGAGTGGGTAGCGCGTCCACGTAGGTCCCTTTGAGCTTGGAGAGGCTCCGATACTCGAGAACTTTCTTGGGAAGCGGAAACGAGACCGCGAGCTCTTCGAGGACGTCGACCCGGGTCGAGGCGGCGCGCTGCTTCTCGGTCTTCTTGAACGAGGGAAGGTTCATCTTGTCGAACAGGATCTCTCCCAGCTGGCGGGGAGAGTTGATGTTGAACTCGACTCCGGCGAGCTCATAGATCTCCGCCGTCAGCCTCTGGAGCTCGGTTTCGAGCTCGACCGACATTCTTTCGAACTCGGCGCGGTCGATGGCGATGCCCGCTAGCTCCATCCCCGCCAACACCTCGATGAGCGGAATCTCGAGCTCGCGATAAACCCGCTCGAGCTCGTCTTCCTGAAGGCGACACCCCATGCGCTCCGAAAGGCGAAGCATCCTTTCGGCGCGCTCGGCGGAAAGCCGCCCTCTCGACGCGGCCGTCTCCGACGGAGGAG
>Ga0299906_10001203_pt1 | contig 22292 bp, 15 predicted proteins | sample RVTome_14_FD_200259 | JGI IMG/M metagenome (GOLD analysis project Ga0299906, IMG submission 200259) | Soil microbial communities from uranium-contaminated site in the Upper Colorado River Basin, Wyoming, United States - RVT145D125 (version 2) ...
CGCGAGCGCCGAGGCGTGCAGCTCGAGATAGAGCGGGCTCTCGGGATCGGCGGCGACCAGCTTCTCCGTGTAGAGGAGGGCTTCGGCCGGGCGCCCCTTGAAGAGCAGGTGCTTGGCGGTGCTCAGGTCGTTGAGGTGGCCCACCCGATCCTGGGGTGGGATGCCACCATCGATCAGCTCCTCGGAGATCTCCTCCGCGACGGTACCGCTGGCGTGCAGGTACCCCAATGCCTCCAAGCGCTGTCGGGTTGCGGCGTCGATCTCTTCGATCTTGCTCGCGCCGGCAGCCGCATGGGTCTCGAGGAAGCGCTCGAGGGCGGCGCGCAGGCGGCGGGCGTCGTCCGGGCGCGCGGCGATCAAGTCGTGCAGCTCGCCGGGATCGGCGTCGAGATCGTAGAGCTCCGGGCGCGGGCCATGGATGTACTTCAGGGCGCCGTCGACGAGGACGCGCAGCTCCCCCCAGCCGTGCGTCAAGCGTGGCGAGATGTTTTCCGCGTACGCCGCCGGGGGCGCCGTGCCGTCCTCACGACCGCCGTTCCAGAGCGGCACCAGCGACCGCCCCTGCAGCCCCGCCGGCGGCTCGATGCCGAGCAGATCGAGAACGGTGGGGACGATGTCGACGGTGCCGACGCGTTCCTCGACGACGGCCTCCCGCGGCGCGTCGCCGGCGGCGGGAGGACGGATGATCAGCGGGACGTGCAGCGTCGAGTTGTAGGCCAGCATCGCGTGCGTGATCTCGTTGTGCTCGCTCAGGCCCTCGCCGTGGTCGGCGGTCATGACCACCAGGGTGCGGTCCATCACCCCCAGACGCTCCAGGCGCGCGAGCAGGAAGCCGAGGCTCGCGTCGGCGTAGGCGATCTCGCCGTCGTAGGGGTCGTCCGCGTAGAGCTGATCGAAGGGCGGCGCCGGCTCGAAGGGCTGGTGCGGATCGAAGTAGTGCACCCAGGCGAAGAACGGGCCATCGGCGTTGGCCTCGACCCAGGGCAGGATGGCATCGTTGACCTGGGCCGCCCGCCGCTCGTCGAAGAAGAGGCGCTTCTTGGGAACCGCGATGTTGCCGAGGTAGTCCTCGAACATCGCGGTCAGGTGGTCGTCGAAGAAGGCGAACCCCTGGTTGATGCCGAAGCGCGCCGTCAGGGGGAAGGCCCCGACCGCCGCGGCGGTGGCGTATCCCTGCTCGCGCAGGATCTCGGCCAGGGTGAGCTGCTCGTCGCCGAGGACGAACACGCCGTTGTCGCGTACGCCATGGGCGATCGGGTAGCGCCCCGTCATGATCGTCGAGTGCGACGGGAGGGTGATCGGCGCGACACTCAGGGCTCGTGTGAAGCGAACCCCGTCCGCGGCCAAGCGGTCGAGCGTCGGGGTCCGGATGCGCGTGTTGCCGTAGCAGCCGATGTGGTCGGCACGGGTGGTGTCGAACGTGACCATCAGGACGTTCCACCGTTTCGCCTGCGTGACGCGCCCCGCGGCCCCGACGAGCAGCGCGAGCGGCAGCGCGAGGGCCGCCGCGATCCCGAAGCCCCTCCGCACGCTAGAGCTCGTCGAGCAGCGCCGCGAGCTGCGCGACGCTCACGTCGGGCCCGCGCACGGCGCCGTCGCGCAAGCTGGCAAGGCCGCCCGGCAGGATCTCCAGCTTGGCCGACTGGAGGATCTCGTCCGCGAGGTCGCGGTAGAGGCCGGTCTTGTGCTGCGCCACGTACGCCTCGGCCACCCGCTCGCGAATCGCGGCGAACGGCACCGGCTCGGCGTCTCGGCGGGCCACCACCTCGGCGATCTCGATCGCGTTCTCGGTGCGATAGGGAGGCGACAGGGCCCCGTCGGCCAGGGGCGCGACCAGAGGGGGCAGCTTGGGCGCAAGGCGTCCGAGCGCCGCGATGCTCACGAATCCGAGATCGTCGATCGTGCCGCCGAGCTTCGCGCGCAGTGCCTCCAGGTCGGTGCCGGTCCCGGCTGCCGCCGCCTCGAGGTCGGCCATCGTCCCCGAAGCGTCGCCTGCGAGCGGAATCCGCAGGCGGCGTAGATGCCATCGAGGCGGCTCGCTGAAGAGCCCGACGTTGCCGTCGTAGAAGGAGCGCAGCCGGTCGTCGTTGCGCCGTGCGCGCTCGAGCAGCCGGTGGTGGCGTTGAAGCGCGATCAGCGTCCTGCGCTGCCATGCGGCCATCTGGCGCTCGAGCTCGTCGCCAGGGACGGCCTCCGTCGAGCGGCAATGCCGAAGGAGCAGCTCTTTGCGCCGCAGGCTCTCGAGGAGCTGCCAGGCGCGAACCGCGAACGGGGGCTCGCCCCCGGCGAGCGCGCGGGATCCGATCCAACGAACCTGTCGGCGCAGGGCAGCGAGGGTGAGGCGGGTCCCGCCGGTAGCGAGAACGACCGCGTCCTGGTCTCCCGCCTCGAGGATCGCATCGAACCCGCTGCGGTCGAGAACGACGGATCCCGCGGGCAACGCGATCGTGGTCTCGATCTCGGCGAGTACCGCCTCGAGGCGCTCGCCGATCAGGTGCATGCGCAGAGCGGCGCGCGCTTCGTCCAAGGCCGGCTGCCGGGCGGGGCGGATGTCGTCGACGTAGAGCAGATGAAAGCCGTCGCGAGTCTCGACCGGCTCGCTCGGCACGTCCTGGTCCAACCGGAAGACCACCGCGTCGAGCTCGGCGGGAAGCTGTCCCGGCGTGATCCAGCCGAGCGCCCCTTCGCGGTGGCGGCTCTCCGATTCCGAGTGCGCAGCGGCCACCCGCGAGAAGCTCTCGCCGCGGCGCACTCGGTCACGCAGGGCGTCGATCCGCTGGCGCACCTCCGCGGCCGAGCCGTCCGGCGTGCGACGGAGGAAGGCATGGTAGACGAAGCGGCGCTCCGGCGCGGCCAGCCTGTCGCGGCGTGCCTCGTACGCGGCACGCAGCGTCTCGTCGTCGATCTCCTCTTCGCGGATCAAGCCGCGAAGGCAGAGTTGGATCGCAAGGGTGTTCTCCGCCTCGCGACGAGCCGCCAGGAACTCGCGGTCCTCGTCCAGCTTGCGTGCGGTTGCCTCGTTGCGCAGTCGCATCTCGACGGCGAGCTCGCGGATCTGCTCGCCGTACCAGGAGTCGAGCTCTTCTCCAGGCTTCGGACGCTCGGTCGCGGGAAGCGCGAGAATCCTCGCGTCGATCGTGTCCGCGGTGATCTCGACGTCGCCGAGGCGCGCCACGACCGGAGACCGGTCGCCCGTCGAGGCCGTCGTCGGCGGCTGGGAGCCGGCGAAGGGAACGACGGCGAGCAGCGCGATCGCGAGGTGCTTCCGCATTGGCAGGAGCCTTCGCCCGTTCGTCCTAATCCTCGTGCCGCGCGGCCGTTGCCGACCGGGACGCGTCACGGCGGCGCGCGCGCCCCTCCGTGATCATTCCCATCGGTCCGATCTCGACGCGAGACGCTCCTCGCGCTCGCGCTACCTCCTCTGGGACCGGCACACGAGCCGTCTGGTGCCGCCGGTGCGACAGGTGTCGGGAACGAACGGAGAATCGGTACCTCCGCGGTGCAGCATGACCTCCGCCGGCGCCTCGAGAGGATTCGAGCCGGGAACGCGCGGTCCGGTCTCCTCGTTGCTCAATTTGCGCAGACGGATGCGGACCTTCCACTCCGACTCGGATCGCCGCACGGGCGTGAACGTGATGCGCTCGCTCCGCGTGGCGCCACAGGCCACGCGGCCGCGACGGCGCAGCTCGCAGTCGGTCAGCGCTCGCGCGACGTCGAAGGAGCTGTCGGCATCCGTCACGGTCATCCCCATGGTGCCGCCCAGCAAGTCGTTCGCCAGCGTCTCCGCGGGATCGTCGAGGCGCATGCGTACCTGCACGCGGCCGGTATCGCGGTCGCCCACCTGCCCGAGATCGAGCACGAGGTGCCTGAGTTCACCGGACAGTGGAGGCGCCGTCGACGTAGGGGTCGGGGTCGGCGTCGCGGTCGGCGTCGGCGTCGCAGTCGGGGTCGGGGTGGAGGTCGAAGTCGGCGTTGGGTTCGGGGTGCTCATCACCTCTACCGGCAGGATGCGACCGGACGCGCGCACGAACGCGTTCAACGCGTTGCCGAAATCGAAGGTGCTGGTGATGTTGGGCCCCATTCCGCCGGTGTATCCGACCATGCCGTGGTGGTCCTGGCCCTGGGTCGTGCCCGTGCCAAAGGCCGGAATGTACTCGCTGTTGAAGTCTCTCAGCACCACGAAGAAGCTGTTGCCCGTGTAGTTGACGCCGAGGCCGGTGAACGTGAGTGTATCGGTTGCCCCGCTCGCCTGCGCCGAGCCGGTGGCGAGGGCGGCGGCGCCTCCGCCCGCGGTCTGCGGGCCGAGCACGACGAACCCTGCGACCGAGGTCGTCAGGTTCGAGCCCGGCACCACGACCGCCTGGATCGTGGAGACGGTTCCCGAGGCCAGCACCGGGTTGCCGTTGGCGGTATCGAAGCGGTTGCCGATGATCGCCCCGCCGCCGAAGCTGAGCGTCGGCGACCCGCTGTCGTACTTGATGGTTCCCACCATGCCCGCACCCCGCGGAGCGGTGAGGGGCGTCGTGTTCGCCGAGAGATTCGGGCGTGGATCCCTGTACCGGGAGCTGTCCCCGAGCACCGTTGCCTCGGCGGTGCGGCGCGCCCGCTTGGCCCGCAGCAGCTTGAACCAGAGCTCCCGGCGTTCCTCCGGCGCCAGCGTCGCCAGCGCAGCTCGCCGCTCCGGCCCCGACATGTCGAGCAGTGTCGTGATCTGTTCGTCGGCTGTCGCCTTCGCGATCGTCGCCGCACTGGACGTGTCCGCGGCCGCCACGGCCTGCAGCGGTCCGCCGGCGACAAGAAGACAGACGACTACACCCGCAGCGGTCTGTACCCGCATCAGTAACCCCCGTCGATCGAAGATGTCTGCAGACCCACCCCGCATCCTCCGTTGCATCCCACGCGCGTGTAGAGCGTAGGTGCGGAGTGCGTGCCGTGCCTAGACCCGTTCTGCTGCCCTACGCGTTCGCGCTCCCGCACGAACCAGGATCGACGTTCCGGCGCGGATGGAGTAGGCGATGTTGCTCAGGTCTCCGTCACCGAGATCCGAGGAAGCGGCGGAGCGCCGCCGTTCGGCGGGCGGCTTCGGTCGGAGCACCAATCTGGTACTCCACACGCCCGCGAGGGACCGTGCAGCGCTTCCGGCGCCGAAAGCAGGTAGGTGATGTTGCTCAGGTCTCCTTCACCGAAGATCTCGAGGAGTACCTGACGACCGCGCCGGGCAGGACGGCGCTGCCGTGCGCGAGGCGGCACCTACGGTCGGATGACGAGGCCGATGCGGTTCAAGTGTTCTTCCCGGACCGCCGCCTCGAGCGCGCGGATCTGACGCTTGCGTAGCTCGCCGCGAGCGCGTTCGCGGGCGGCGTCGAAGGTCTGCGGTCGCTGCTCGCGTAGGTCGCGCAGCTCGAAGATCCATAGACCGGATTGGAGACGGAGGAGGCCGGTGCGCTCGCCGGGGCGCAGCTCCTCGAGGGCGCGCGTCGCCGTCGGGCCCCAGGAGGTCGCCTGCGGACGAGTCCGCCAGCCGAGGCGGCCGCCGGCGGAGGCGGAGGGATGCGTCGAGTAGCGGCGCGCCGCTTCCTCGAAGGTGATCTCTCCGGCCTCGAGGCGTCGCGCTACCTGCAGCGCCAGCCCCACCCGTTCACCTTGGTTCTGGCCTTGTCTCACTCCGAAATGGATCACCGCGAGATCGTAGGCCGCCGGCTCGCGGAAGCGCCCCGCGTTGGCCTCGAACCACGCGCGCAGCTCCTCCTCGGAGGGGTCGCGCAGGTCTTCGTCGACGCGGCGCATGAGCTCGCGCCGCGCCAGGATCTCCACGCGACGCCAGCGGAGAGCGGCGGCGGTCTTCAGATCTCGATCGAGCTTCAGCTCGACGGCTCGTCGCGCGCCCGCGACGCCCAGCGCCCAGTGGCGCAGGATCTGATCGAGCCGGGCCTCGTCCAGCTCGGCGACCGTCTTGCCTTTCCACCGCAGGCTCACGATCTCGGCGAACGTCTCGGTGCTCAGCTCGTAGTCGTGCATCCGAAGGGGGCTCGTGGGTGCGCGTGCGTCGAGCTGGAGCCCGGCGGCGTCGAGGAGGCTTTCCCGGTAGCGATCCCACTGCTCCCTGCGACGCTGCCGCAAGAGGTTGGCGCGGAGCTTCTCCCGCACCTCGTCCGCGGTCGGGTTGCGCGCGTCCTTGACCGACTCGCACAGGAAGATCGAGAGGCCCTCGCCGTGCTCGACGATCTCGGTCAGCTGGCCGGGCGTCAGGTCGCGCACCGCCGCGCCCACGGCCGCCGGAAGATCGTCGGCGGCGACGAATCCGAGATCGCCGTCGCGAAGGCGGGTCTGCGACTCGGACTCGCGGCGCGCCAGCTCCTTGAAGTCGGCGCCTTCCCGCAGCCGGCGCAGGATATCCGCCATGCGTGTGCGAACGGCTGCCGCCGTCGCGGCGTCGAAGCGCTTGTAGATGTAGCGGAGACGAAGCTTGCGCGGAACCCGGAAGGCCTCGGGATGCGCGCGGCGCAGCGACTCGACTTCCTGTTCGCCGACCTCGACGTGCGCCATCACGTGGTCGCGCAATGCCGCCAGCAGCACCTGCTGGCGCATGCCGTCGATCTCGATCCGGGTGCGGACCTCGTGCTCCACGCCGCGCGCGCGGCTGATCGCGGCCAAGGATTCGACGAAGACCTGCTCCCGGATGGCGTCTACGCCACCGTCGAGCTGGTGGAAGTCCCGCCAGCTCTCGTGGTCCGTCCTTTCGAGCCGGCCGCCGTGCCAGGTGGCGACGATCGCAGGGGGGTCCGGGGTGCAGCCGATCAGCGCGAGCGGAGCCAGGAGCACGAGGAGGAGGGAGCCCCTCACCGCTCGCCCCGTTCCGGACCCCCCTGCCGGGGCGCGCGCGCGTCGGATCGGCCACGCCATTCCCGTGCTTCTTCTATCGTTCGACGTGTCGCTCCGCGATCGGCCGACGCTCGAGCGCGACATCCTGCGGCTCCCGAGGCAAGGACGTTGCATAGCGGCCGTGTACGCCGCGGACAAGCCTGCGTCGCGCCGCCCGTGAACGAGGCTCCTTCGTTCCTTGACCGAATCATGACCGGGACGAATGTCCCGCCGCCCCGTCGCGCCGAATGCCGCGGGGCGCGATGGGGTACGCTCCCTACTCGGCGCGGAGCGCGCGGTAGATCTTGCGGCCGGCGCGCCCGCTCGGCGGCAGGCCGAGGCTCTTCTCGGCCTCGGCGATGGCCGCGCGGGTGGCGGGGCCGATCTTGCCGTCGGCCTCGCCGACGTCGAAGCCCCTGGCGAGCAGGAGTTTCTGGAGCTCCAGGCGCTCGGCGCGGGACAGGCCGGGGTCGTCGGTCGGCCAGGGGGTCCTGAGCGGCGGGTAGCCGGCGAGGCGGTCCGCCAGATGGGCGATGGCAAGGGCGTACGAGTCGGCCTGGTTGTAGGCGTGGATCGCGTCGAAGTTGCGGAAGGTCAGAAAGCCCGGGCCGCGCGGTCCGGCGGGGAGCAGAAGACCGGCCCGGGTGTCGCCCGACAAGCGTGCCCCGTCGGCGCGTACGACGCCGCGGCGTGTCCACGTCGAGAGCGTCGCCTTGTTCTTGCGCCCGGTCGGGCCCTCGTAGCCGCGCGGTACCGTGACCTCGATCATCCACGAGCCGTCGCGTTGCCAGCCGGCGTGCCGCAGGTAGTTGGCGGTCGAGCCCAGCGCATCCGCCACGGAGTCGACCAGGTCGCGCCGCCCGTCGCCATCGAAGTCGATCGCCCGGCTCTGATACGTGGAGGGCATGAACTGCGTCTGCCCGAAGGCGCCGGCCCAGGAGCCGTAGAGCTCGTCGAGGGCGACGTCGCCGCGGTCGACCAGCTTCAGCGCCGCGACGAGCTCATCGCGCCAGAACGTCTGGCGCCGCTTCCCCAGGCACGCGAGCGTCGCCAGGGCATGGGGCAGGAAGTGGGAGCCGACCTCCCGGCCGTAGTCGGACTCGACGCCCCAGACGGCCGCGATCACGTGCCGGTCGACGCCGAAGCGCGCCTCGGCCGCCCGCAGGATCCGGTCGTGCGTGCGCAGCATGGCCCGGCCGTCGTCGATCCGCTGCCGGTCGACCAGGAACGCCAGGTAGTCCCAGATCGGCGTCGTGAACTCCGGTTGCGTCTTCAAGAAGCTCAGAACGCGCGGGTCGGGCCGCGCGCCGTCGAGGGCCCGGGACGCAACCGACCGGCTCACCCCGGCGCTGACGGCCGACGTCTCGAGGCCGGCAAGGCAGGCGGGGAAGGTCGCAGCCGCCGGGGCGCCCGCCGGGAGGACCGCGAGCGCCGCGACCAGGACCGCGACCGGCACTCTTCGGCGCCTGCTGCATTCGCGACCACGCACTCCGCTCGAGAGTAGACGACGGGGCCCACGTTGGTCGAGCGGCTCGGACGAACGCGGTGCCGCTCTGCCTGGTGAGAGACGCGATTCGCTCGAGGCCGAGCTCGGGCCGCGGACCGAACGCCGGCGTCCCGTCGTGGTAGGCCGGGCGCAGCGCGGCTACTGGCTCGCCGCGATCCGCGCGGCGAGGTCGGCGCTGAAGGCCAGGGCGCCTTCCTGGCTGAGGTGGCTTCCGTCGGACGAGGCGAACGCGGGCGTGCGGCCGTCGCTCGACGCGAACGACAGCCAGGTGATGTCCGCGTCGGCCAGCCGCTCTCGGACGTAGGCCTCGCGGAAGCCGCTGCGTTGCGCTTCGAGGTCTTCCATCGTTCCCGTGCTCGGATGTCGGAACGCCAGGAGTCGCACGCCCTGCGCGCTCGTCTCGGCGAGCGTCGCGATCAGGCGCTCGAAGTTGGCCTCGTCGAACGTGGATCTGGCGAAGAGCCGCGCGTAGGCCTGGAGGGCGATCCGCGGGTCGGCGGTGCCCTCGCTGGCCAGCCACCCGCCTTCCCGGTACGGCAAGCCGGCGGGCTGCCTGCTCGTCGCCTCGGCAAAGGGGTGGAAGGGCGCGAAGGCGCGGCGGACCGGCTCGAGATCGACGCAGCCTGCGCGCGCGATCGCCGGCCTGCCGGCCTGCTCCTTGAAGTGCTTGTTGGTGAGCGAGCCGGACGTCAGCGACAGCGGTGTCACGCCCAGCACCAGCGTAGGGATTCGGGAGCTCGCGTCGATCTTGCGAGCGGCGGCGAGGACGAGCTCGGGCGTCAGCCCGGCTCCGAGGTAGCCGAAGTTCAAGATCGCCGCGCCTGGCAGGTGCTCGCGCATCGCGATCGGAGCCACCCCCATGAGCGTTCTCGAGTCGCCGACTACCACGACGTCGTACGCCCCGTTGCCGCCATGCGTCTTGGCGCTCCAGAACTCGTCGGCCGCGATGACGCCGACGCGCGCCGGCGGCCGCAGCCACGAGATCGCCGCGATCGCGAGCAGGCCGATGGAAAGACAGACGATCAAGCGGCGCTTGTACATCGACTCCTTCCCCTAGAACTGGAAGTAGATGAAGGCCGCGTCGGGGCCGCGGAGGTAGATCGCCGACAGGTAGGCCGCCGCGACCGCGCATGCGTCGACGTCGGGGTGCGCGAGCACCCGTCGCAGAGCGGGCAGCCGAGGCTTCAGCAGCACGGTCAGCTCGACGGCGACGCCCACGCCGATGCACGGCAGCGCGGTGGGAAACTCGTCGACGACCGCCAGCGAGAAGGCGTGGGTGAACATCTTCACGATGATCCCAGTTGCCTGGTCGAGGGTGTCGGCCCGGAAGACCACCCACGCCATGCCGACCTGGAGCATCGTCAACGCGTACGCCAACGCGCTTCCGCCGCGGCCCGACGACCGAAGGCGCGTGTTGTAGCCGGTGGTGCGCTCGATCCCGAGAAAGAGGGCGTGGATCGCGCCCCAGACGAGGAAGGTCATCGCGGCGCCATGCCAGAGCCCCGAGACGACCATCGTGATGCTCATGTACAGAACGCCGCGCGCCACCCCATGTCGAGAGCCGCCGAGTGGGATGTACACGTAGTCCCGGAACCAGGTCGACAACGAGATGTGCCAGCGCTGCCAGAACTCGCGCAGCGACATGGCGAGATAGGGATGTCGAAAGTTCCGGTGGATGCGGAGCCCCATCCCCTTCGCCAGGCCTCTCGCCATCAAGCTGTAGCCGCTGAAGTCGGCGTAGATCTGCAGCCCGAAGCCGATCGTGACCGTCCACCAGAGCAACGCGTCGTCTGCCTTGGCCGCGCCCGCGAACGCCGTGTCGACCATCGCGCCGAGGTGGTCGGCGATCACCGCCTTCTGGAAGAGTCCAAAGCCGAACAGCTTGACGGCGTGCCACACCTGGGCGTCGGTCAGCACCCTCCGCTCGCACAGTTGTCCGAGCATGGCTCGTGCGCGTACGATCGGGCCCGCGACGAGCTGCGGGAACATCGCCAGGTAGCTGAAGAAGTGCAGCAGGTTGCGCGTCGGCTGGAGCCGCCCGCGATAGACGTCGAGCGTGTAGCTCATCGATTGAAACGTGTAGAAGCTGATGCCGACCGGCAGGATCAACGTGAAGTCCGGCAGCGCATCCGTGAAATAGACGGGCATGCCGAGGCGGGCCAATCCGGCGTCGAGGAGCCCCGCCACGAACTGGCCGTACTTGAAGAATGCGAGCGAGCCGACGTTCCCCGCAATCGACAGCAGCAGCAAGTCGCGTCGCCGCGCGGGGCTCGAGGTGCGCGCCATCGCGCGGCCGCACAGGAAATCGATCAGGCCGGACGCGACGAGAAGGAAGATGAAACGCCAGTCCCACCAGCCGTAGAAGACCAGGGACATGAAGGTGAGGAATCCCCAACGGGTCAGGTCTCTGCGATTCGCCAGCGGCCAGATGCCGAAGAATACGGCGGCGAAGGCCACGAAGATCAGGGAGTTGAACGACATTCAGTGAGGACGCCGTAGGGGGCCACTTCCGGGGTGCGGTTCCACTTCGGAGCGCGACGTCGACCGGAGGGGCCGTTCCTGGCTCCTATCATCCGGACGGGCCGAAACGGAACTCGGCGGTGTCCTGCGCCCCCTGCTCCATGGGGCGGCACGGCGGCAACGATGCGCGCGGCGGCACGGGCCGGACGGGAAGCGTCATGGCGGCCGTGAAGCATCGTGCGGGAGCGGGTGTGGTGATAGGAGCACTCGTCGTGGAGGGGAGAAGCGAGCGCGCGCGCATGGGAGCACCGCGCCTCCCGAAGATGCTCGACGCCGATCCCGGCGCCACGGGGCTCGCGCGCGAGTTCGCGGCGCGCGCCGAGCCGTTGTGGGCGGGCGGTGCGCCGTGTGTGCCGCGGGCCGCGATCACGCCGGCGCTCGGCGCCGCCCTCAAGAGCGCGTACGCGGGGGGACGCCTCGTGCGCGGCCTGGACGGCGCCACGCGCGTGCTGTGCGCCGAGGACCAGGGATTGAAGCACGTCGACCGCACGACCGGCGTGGAGCGCGGCGGACGCGTCTCCAGGCTCCTGGTGCTGGCGGACGACGGCTCCGAGCGCTTCTACCGCGAGGTCGAGCGGCTCCTACGCCGCAACGCGCCGCGCGTGCTCGCGCTCCGCTTGTCCGCCGACGAGCACGCCCTCGGCCGCCTGATGTTCGGGCCCGATCAGGTGGCGCGGCTGCTGCTGGTCGAGCACAAGGATGCCGTGTCCGCGGTGTTGTTGGCGCTCGCCGCGCAGTGGCGCGCGGACGATCTGCCCCCGTCGGCGATGCCGAAGGCCTGAACGTTGGCGAGGGGGCCCATCCGGAACGAAGCACAAAGAACGTGGCCGTCCCGCGATCTCATGCCTCGAGCGGGTGGAGATCCGGTCGACAATCTCCGCAGGGACGGAGACCGAGCGCCTCGGCTTGGCGCGCCGAGGCGAAGAGCGTGACGCGGCCGATCGGACGCGTCGAGATGTCCCCGCAGGTGGGCAGGCAGTACTCGCGGTCGCTTCGGTCCCAGGCGTACATGGCGCGGCGGTCGACCTGGACGCCGCCGCGCCGGCGCTCGGTCCGTACGCCTTCGAGGTCGAGCAGGCGCTCCTTCAAGCCGATCCGGTGCCCGGCGTAGCCGACGAGCGCCCCGCCACTGCCGATGACGCGGTGACACGGCACGACGATCGGCACGGGATTGTGCCGGAGCGCCTGGGCGACGGCGCGCACGGCCGCGGGCCTGCCGATGTCGCGGGCGATGCCGGCATAGGACGACACGGCGCCGAAGGGGACGGCGGCGGTCGCCGCGAGCACGGCGCGGTGGAAGTCGCTGCGGGCGAGCCTCAGATCCAGCGGCCAGTCGAGGCGGGTGCGCCGGCCGGCGAACCATTCCGCTAGATCGCGCTGGAAGGGCTCCAGGGCGGCGCCCCCCTCGTGCGGCTCGAGCGTCGTTTGCCGGAAGAGCGCCGAGCCCCGCACGCGGGCGCGCCCCAGGTACTCGACCAGGGAGACCCCGGCCTCGGTCGCCGCCAGGAGGATCGGGCCGAGCGGCGAGTCGACGACGGCGTAGCGCACGATGCGCGCGCGCAGATCGGCGAGCTCGGCGAGCAGCCGCGCGCGCGCGCGCCCGCTCCCGGGGGCCGGCGCCGCGTGCAGCTCGCCGACCACCGCGTCCACCTCGCGGTAGCGCCGATACTCCGCGCGGCACCCCTCGCAACGCGCGACGTGATCGTCGATCCGCTCGGCGGCCGGCCGGGAGGCCTCGCCGACGGCGGCGGCGATGAGATCGGCCGCGAGGGCGGCGCATGCGGCGGGTGTGCGGCTCATCGCGCCGGCGCCCTCCGCGTCGGCACGGGGCGATCGAGCGCCTGCCGGATCTTGCGGAGCGCCTGGAAGACGTGCGCCCGGGCGCTCTCCGGAGAGCACGCGAGGCTCGCGCCGATCACCTCGTAGTCGAGGTCGTGGAGCTTGCGGAGCGTGAAGGCGATGCGCTGCTTGAGCGGCAGCCGATCGACCGTCGCCTCGGTGCGGGCGCGCATCTGCGCCGCCACGGCTGCGCCTTCCGGGCCGTCCACGTCCACCGCGTGGCGGGTGACGCGCACGGTCGCGTGCGCGAGGCGCCGCCGCTGCGCGGACCGGACGTGGTTTCGGTAGAGGTTGGTCGCGATGGCGTAGAGCCATGCCCGATGGTTGGCATCGCCCGGCAGGCCGGGCCACGCCCGGTAGGCGTGCAGGAACGTCTCCTGCGAGAGGTCCTCCCCGTCGCCGGCGTGCCGCGCCAGCCGGCAGAGGTAGCGATGGATCTCTCCGTGGTAGCGTGCCACGACCGCCTCGAAGTCTCCCTCGTTCTCCCCGGCCGGGGCCTGCGGCATCGCCCCTATGAAGCACCGATCGCGCGCGCGGGAAAGCCGACGCCGTCGGCGGGGGGCGGCGCCGTCGGGGCGCCGTCCCCGGCGGCGATGCTCTGGACGAAGCAGTCGACCGTCCCGAAGTGCTCGTAGCGCTCGCTGTGGGGCAGGAGGCCGACCCGCGACGGATCGAGGTTCATGGTCTCGAGCGCGGGGCGCGTCAGCAGGACGTAGTCCGTGTCCCCGGCCACCCCGTTCTTCAGCAGGCGATGCGCGAGGATCACGTCGCTGCCCGCCACCTGGCCGCGTCCCCCGACGGTCTGCTCGAGGAACGGCCCGTAGTGGCCGATGATCTTCAGCCGGAGCCGGGCGACGCTCCGGCAGGCGCCGCAGGAGCAGCTCTCGTCGGCGTCGATCGCGCGCTGGCGCTCCCGGAAGCCGGCGAACCCGCCGCGGAAGACGTCGAGCAGGACACCGGGCGGCACCACCGTGCCCGCCGGCCCGAGCGCGAACACCGCGTCCCCCTCGATCTCCTGGACCATCAGCGGGGGAGCGATCCGGTCGATCACGGTCTGCAGGAGATCGGCGATGATGGGGGGACCGTGCTCGAGCGCGGTCGCGGTCACGAACTCCGTGAATCCCGAGATGTCCGCCAGCACCAGAAAGCCGGTCTTCGTACGGGCCATGGTTCCGCCTCCTCTATGCCCTAGGACACCGCTCCGGGCCTGGCGTGAAAGGCGGCCTGCGTACGCCTTGAGCGACACGGCTGGTTCAAGAGTGGACCCGGCCGAGATCGCGAGCCTCGCCGCCGCCGCCATGGCAGCGGTCTTGCTCCTGACCCGCGTCCAGCGCTTTCTTCGAGCGGCCTCCTCGTGGTCAGTCGCCCGTGTCCTTGAAGCGCGTGCCGTCGTTCGCGCGCGCCGGCGCGCCGTAGGTCGCCGTCCAGCACGCGCCGTCGGCGTGCTTGAGCTGCGCCGTGAGCGGCTGGGCGGCCGGGAGCGGCGGCGTCGAGGGCACGCCGCCCTTGCCCTTCACGACGATCTTCGCCTTGCCGTCGGCGAGCCCCTCCTTGAGGACGATCTGCAGGCCCGTCCTGGTGCCGCTCGGGGCGATGTCGCGCCGGCGGTAGGTGAAGCCCCGCTTGGTCCGCTTCCAGCAGGGCTTGGTGCCGCAGAGCCCGCCGGCGGGCGCGGCGGCGCTCGACACCAGCGTCCCGCCGGCGTCGTAGAGGCACCAGTCGTAGCTCGTCGTCGCCTGCGGGTCGCCGAAGTCGGCGATCGTGGCGACGGCCCCCTTCAGCCACTTCCAGACCGTGCGGTCGCGCGCGTCGCCCGGACGGTCCGTGATCGCGAGCAGCCCCGCGCCGGGCGCGACCTGCTCGCGGCAGCCGGCGCTCGGCGCCGCCGGGCATCCCGGGGTGAGGTCGATGACGTAGGTGTGCGTGCCGGCCTTCACCGGCACGACGGCGCCGTCCGGTCCCGCGGTACCGCCGGGGAGCGGCACGTCGTCCTCGAGGACGACCGCGCCCGGGAGGAAGGCGCCGTCGAGCAGGACCACCGCGTTGCCGTCGCTCGTCACCGGCATCGTGAGCCGCGCCGTCGGTTGGAGCGCGGCGCGGGCGAGGTCGAGGCGCACCGAGGCGAGATTGACGAGCGTCAGGTCGAGCCGGTTCGCGACCGGAATCGCCGGCGCCGCCCCCCAGGTGCGGTTGATCTCGGTGTAGGGAAAGATGCCGGCGACGCCGGCGTCGACGCCGGGCGTGCTCGCCGGGTCGCCGCGGCCGAAGCCGTGGCTGAAGGCGTCGACGACGCCCTTGGCGGGCACGTCGCCGCTCGGGGCCGCGTCGGCGAGCTCCAGGTCCGACACCCAGTACGCGTGGTCGTGCACCAGGGCGAGCGCGGCGTCGTCGCCGGCCGGCGCGTAGGCGAAGGTCACGTGCGGAGGGTTCCGGTCGACGAGGGCGTCGCCGAGAAACGCGGTCGCGAACGGGAAGTCGTAGCCGGCCGCCGCGGGTGCGAAGTGATCGCCGACCGGGAAGACCAAGAACCGGAAGCGATAGCCGAGCTGGTCGAAGCCGTCGATCCCGAGCTCGGGCGCGCCCAGGTTCTGCGCCCGCGGGCCCACGAAGGGGACGAGCTCGTCCGCCGCGCTCGCCAGGTTGAGAAACGGCAGGTTGCGCGCGTTCTCGAGCCAGAGGTTGGTGAGGGTCTCCATGCCGCCGGTGGGTGGCAGGGGCGGGATCCAGATGCCGTCGGCGGGCGGGCCGACCTGCGAGAAGGCCTTGCCGAACAGGTCGGGATAGAGCGTGCCGAGCCGGTACGTGGCATAGCCGCCCATCGAGTAGCCGCTCACCGCCGCGCGATCGGGGTCGAGCGCGAAGTGGCGCGCCACGTCGGCCCACATCTCGAAGACGTCGTACTCGCCCTCGTGCTGGTACCAGCCGTCGGGCCCGCGAGCGAGCGCGGTGGCGACGAGGTTGCCGCGCGCCTCGCCGATCTGCTGCAGGATGACGCTGCCGTTGTACTGCCAGTAGTGCTCGCCGAGCGAGTGCAGGGCGAGGGTCAAGCCGGCCGGGGTCGCCGGGACGTAGGTGCCCGGTACGTAGAGCGCGTACGGCTGGAGCTGCCCGCGATACTGCGGGAAGGGCCCATAGGCGGGCGCGCATTGCGGCGCGGCCTCTCGGCCCTCGCCGAGATCGAGACGGCTGGGAAAGATGCGGAGCTGCATGCCCGTCGCGGGTACGCTGGACTCGGTGACGCCGGCGTCGAGCTTGTCGAAGTCGATCGCGTGCGCGAAGGTCGTCGGCGTCTTCGTCGCGAGCGCGGCCGCCTGGTTGGTGTCGGGCGGCACGTCGCAGGTCAGGGCCCCGGGTGGGCACGCGAGCTCCGTGAAGCGGAACGCCAGATTGAAGATCCCCGCCGGCGCCGGATCGAGCGGGCCGGCGCCGCCGGGCCGGGCGGCATCGGCGGCGAGCTGCGGCAGCTTCCAGCCGCCCGTGGCGGGATCGTAGAGCCCGACGGCGACCGTCGCTCGCCAGACCCCGCTCGGATCGGAGACCAGGCGCGGCACCGTCAGCGTGATCTGGTTGGCGTCGAGGTCGGTCGTCGGCGCCGCGAGCGGCGTCGTGACGGGGCCGCCGGCCGGCGGAAAGACGACGTGCTCGGCGCCCGTTCCCCACACGAAGATGACCTGGTCCGTGCCCGGAAACGGCGCGCCGGGGTTGCGCGGCAGCGTCGCGGTGCCGGTCAGCGCGCTCCCATCGGTGTCGTACGCGATGGCGACGATGGTGCTGTCGGGCTCGAGCAGGGTGTTCAGCGTGATCCGATAGGCGACCTCGGACGGCGACACGGCGATGCGGAGCTCGACCAGGTCGGCGGCGTTGTTGCCGTAGCGCGCGGTGTCCGTCGGGTACGTGAGATCGCCGGCGTGGGCGCACTGGGGGATCTGTCCGATGCCGTCGGTGTTGCTGCCCCAGTCGTCGTAGAGGAAGTCCTGGTAGAGGTACTCCCCGGCGACGTAGGCCTCCTGGCCGGAGACCAGGAGCGGCGGCGCCGTGAAGCGCGGATCGCGGCTCTCGAGCTGTGGCGCCGCGGGCGGCGGCGCGTAGAGCACGTCGGGGCCGGGGCGCGCGCCGCTCGCCACCGCCGGGAGCGAGCCCGCCGCCGCGACCGGGGGCCCGAGCGCCAGACCGCAGACGAGCGCGGCGGCCATCCATATCGTCGTTCGATCCGAGGCCATCGCGTCTCCTCCGTCAGTCCGACTTCGCCTTGAACAGATCGGACCACGGAATGAGCGCCCCCGCGGCCGCGACCTCCATCGCGAGCCCTCCCGGGCTCTGCCACGGCACCAGCGTGCCGTCGGGCAGCATGACGCGGTTCCGGAGCGCCGCCAGGATCATCGACTGGCCGCCGCCGTACGACGAGCCGGTGGCGCCGATCTTGTCCGGGATGACGAGCCCTTCGTCGGCGAGCAGGCCGGCGAGGTGCTGCGTGTCGCGCGCCTCGTAGCGGGCGTCGGCGAGGCGGATCCAGCCGCGGTCGGCGCAGGCGCCGGGGTCGCTCAGGGTCGGGTCCGGCAGGCGCGACGGCAGGAAGCCGCACGAGTTGTGGAAGCCGCGCGCCGAGTAGCTGAGGACGGCGTACCCGGCGAGGGCCTGCTCGAGGAACGGCTGCGGGCTCTTGCCGACGCCCCAGCCGTGGATGTCGACGATCAGCGGAAACGGACCGTCCGCGGTCGGCGGCGGCAGGGTGACGGTGACGTCGAGCGGCACGCCGTCCCAGCTCTCGACGCGGGTCACGAGCGTGCCGGGGCAGAACTGCACCCCGGCGGTGGGGATGCACGGCACGCGGCCGTCGAAGACGCTGGTCACCAGGGCGGCCGATGCCGCCGCCGGCGGCGTGAGCAACGCCGCGAGCGCGGCCGCGCCCACGAGCCTTCCACGAGTCGATCTCATCGCGATGGGTCCCTCCTTCGGACGGCGTCGCGGTGGACGCGCCGACCCCGAGGCTAGCGCGGGGTGCGATCGCGACCCATCGGGCGGAGCCTGAGATCGGCCGGAGGAATTCCGTAGCCGAGGGGTGCCCCAGGGGATGCCGTGGTCACCTGCCCCACCGTCGGGGGCGCTTGGACGCCGTCAGGGTCCGCTACGAAAGCACCTCGAGCCCCCGGCGGCCGCACACTCGGCGAACCGTACCAGAAGGGTGCACTCGGAGCAGACGACACGCGATTCCTTTTGACGTCGGGGCGATTCCCATGGCACACACTCCCGAACGCGGAGAGCGCGAACCCGCCCGAGCGGCGACCGACCATCGAGTCGAGGAGATCGAACGCCATGTACGACTTCCTTCGCGGCCTGAGGTGGCGACAGGGGACGCTCGTCGAGGGGCCGGCGTTCCTGGGCTCGCTGGTGATCGCCGAGCTCTTCTACAAGTTCCATAGCTTCACCCTCGAGTGCGTCGCGTTCCTGGCGACGTGGGTCGTTGCCAGCGGGGTGCTCGGCAGCGTGGCGCGGCTGCTGCCCGAGCGCGCGAACGAAGCTCGATAGCCCGGCGAGCCGCGGGGCGCGGTCTGGAAAGGCAGGGCGGTCGCGATGACGAGGAAGAAAGCCGGATCCCGGGGGAGGGGAGGAAGCGCCCGCCGGACGCAGGCGGCCCGACACGCTCCCAGGCAGCTGGCGGGCCGGGCGGCTCCCGAGCGCGAGGAGTCCGGCCCGGGGGGCTGGTTCCTCGAGCAGGTCGAAGCCAGCTACCTGCGGCTCGGCGCGGCCGGTGCTCCGCCGCCGGCACCCCTGCCGACCGAAGCAAGGCTTCCGTCCCGTCTGGCCTTTCGGAGCCGTCTCCGGCCGGGTGGCGACGAGACCCTCCTGACCGTGCCGTCACGGAGCGTGTGGCTGGACCGGTTGCGTGGCTACAAGGAGCGAAAGGCGGCGAGCATCGGCCCCGTACCGGCCGCGCTCGCGCGGGTGGGTCCGCGTGCCGCTCCGGCTCCGATGATTCCCGGTGGGCGCAACTGGCTGCCGCTCGGACCCACGGTCGTCATGAACGGACAGACGGTCGGCGAGGAGCCGGTCGCAGGGCGCGTGTCCGGGCTGGCCATCGCCGCCAACGCACGGGTCGGCTACGCGGCGACGGCGTGCGGGGGGGTGTTTCGCTCCGATGACGGGGGCGTGAGCTGGCAGTCCTTGATGGACGGCTTCGACGTGGACCCGACGAACTTCGCGGCGACGAGCCTGGCGTGCGGCGCGATCGCGATCGATCCGGCCGACCCGGAGCGGGTTTACGTGGGGACGGGAGAGGGGGATACGCACCAGATCTTCCGGCGTCGAATCGTCAACGCCCTTCCCGCCTACCGGGGGATCGGCCCGATTCGGAGCGACGACGGCGGGGCGACGTGGGTCGGCGAGTCGACGGCGCCCGGCGACCCGGAGCTCGCGGGCGAGGCGTTCTTCGCCCTCGCCGTCGATCCCGGCGATCGAGAGGTGGCCGTCGGCGCCACGACGGCCGGGCTCTACCAGCGCGTGGACGCCGGCACCGGCTCGTTCGTGTGGCGGCTCCGCCGCCCCGGCGTCCACTCGAGCGTCGTCGCGTCGCGCGCCGCCGCGGGCACGCGCTTCTTCGCCGCCGAGTGGGGGGTCGGCGTCTTCCAGTCGCCCGACGGGGCCACCTGGACGGCGGTCCGCTCGGGCTTCCCGACGCACGGGGTCGGGAGAATCGCGCTCGCGATGACGCCCGGCGAGACCGACCTCGTCTACGCCTTCGTCGTCGACACCAGGGGCGCAACGCTCGGAATCTACCGGCTCGATGGCTCAGGGCCTGGTTGGCGCAAGATTGCCGCGCCGCCGCCGGTGATTCCGACGCAGGGCGGGGAGGGGCAGGGCGATTACGACCTCGCCATCGCGATCGATCCGGCGGACGCCGACCTCGTCTACCTCGGCGGCAGCTACGCGAACGCGTCGCCCTATCCCGGGTCCGTCTGGCGGTGCAAGGTGCGTACGACGGCGGGAGGCCTCGCGTTCGGCGAGAAGGTCTCGATTGGCACACACGCCCATGCCGACGTCCACGTCCTCGCCCACACGCCGCAGGATCCGGACGAGCTCTGGTGCGGGTGCGACGGCGGGGTCTTCCTCAACCGGGCCCCGCGAAGCGGCGGGGAGTTCGCGGGCGTCAACCAGGGGCTCTCGTGCCTGTGCTCGAACTTCATCGCGCAGCACCCGACCGATCCGGCGATCCTCCTGACCGGCCTTCAGGACAACGGCACGGCGCACACGTCGGGCAGCCCGTCCTGGGCGCACGTGAACTATGGGGACGGAGGCTACTGCCTGATCAATTGGGCCCGGCCCGATCGCGTGCTGAGCTTCGTCAACGGCACGGTCTGCCGCTCCACGACGGGCGGCGCGACGCACGGCGGGTGGTCTCAGGTCTGGGACTTCGGCTGGGCGACCATGACCCAGCCCATCGTGACGCCGCCCTACGATCCCTCGAGCCCGGGGGATGCCGACTGGATCGCCGTCGGCGCCGGCTCGGACGTCTACGTGTCCAAGAACTTCGCGAGCTCGTGGCCGATGACGTTCACCCTCCCGGGTGGAGGGGCCGCGGGAAGCGCCTTCGCCCTGGCGTTCGCGTCGACCACGCGCCTCTTCGTCGGCACCACCACCGGGCGCGTGTACCGGGCGGATCGCTCCGGGACCAACTGGACGGTGACACGCCTCGACGACGTGCCGGCCGGGCCTCTCGGTGTCACCGGCCTGGTGTCGGACGTCGCCGTCGACCCGGCGGACCCGACGCGGTCGTCGATCTACGTCGCGTTCGGCGGCATGGGCGACGCCCGTCACGTGTGGAGGTTCGACGGGAGCGTCTGGGAGGCGCGCAGCGGCGCCGGCCCGATGGACGGCCTTCTGGACGTCGAGCACAACGCCCTGGCCATCGACCCGACCGCCCCGGCGAACGTCTACGTGGGAGCCGACATCGGCGTCTGGCACTCTCCTGACGCCGGCCGGACGTGGGCGCCGTTCCAGAACGGTCTGCCCGACGCGCCAGTGTTCGACCTCCAGATCCACCCGACGCAGCGTCTCTTGCGCGCGGCCACCCACGGGCGGGGCGTGTACGAGATCTCCCTTCCCTGAGCAGCGAGGGTCGGGCGCGGCGACGGAGCCGCCGGTCGTGGTGTTCCGGACCGGCGGCTCCACCACCGCACAGGTCGGTCAGCGCAACCGCGCGCTCGCCGCTACGGCGTCAGGCACGCGCACGCGAACGTCCCGCCGGTCGCGGCGACGACGCGGCAGTCGCTCCCGGGGGGGCAGACGCCGCCGCACTGTCCGGTCACCGGGTTCGGCCCGCACTCCTGCGGTGGGGTATCGCAGCGGCACTCGTTGATCGCGGGGTGCAGCGTGCACACGAGGCCCGTCGGGCACTCCCCGCCGCACTGTCCCGAGGACGGGTCGCGCGTGCAGCGAGCGTCGGGCGGCTGGCAGATGCATTCGGGTCCGTTGGGCGTCGTCACGAGCACGCACTCGTCCGCCGCGGCCGGGCACGAGCCGCCGCACGTGCCGGTTGCCGAGCTCAGGCCGCACGGCGGCGGCGGCGGATCCTGGCACACGCAAGCCGGCTTGCCGGCGGCGTCGAATCCCGGACGGCACGCCACGTCGGGATCGGTGCAATCCCCGCCGCACTGGCCGGCGGCATCGGGCTTGCCGCCGCACGGCTGCGGCGCACAGGTACACTCGCGCGTCGCGTCGTCGAAGCGACACGCGCTCGGCTGCCCGCCGACGTCGTTCGGGCACGCCCCGCCGCACTGCTTGGCGCTGCCGAGGCGCGCGCAGGGTTGCGTGCCCTTGCGCGCCGGCACGCAGAGCTCGAAGGCCTTGTGGCCGACCTGTCGCCGCTGCCCGAACTGATCGGCCACGAGCTTGTCGGGGACGTTGGGCACGTCCTTCGGACACTTGATCCGGTAGCAGACGTGGTCGTTCTGGAGCGGCTGCCCGACGATCGCGGGTCCGACGCTCCCGGGCTGCGCGATGCGCTTGGTGACCGGCACGCAGAACTTCGTGGCTCTCACGACACGGCAGCCGAGCTGGCTGAACTCCGGCTGCAGCTCCGCCAGCAGATCGGCCACGGCGTTCACCTTGAGCCGGTCCTTCACCTGGTAGCAGAGCTGGTGGTCGAGCTTCCCCGGGGCGGCCTGCGCATCCACCGGAGCCGCCCGGAAGACCAGCAGGATCGCCACCGCCAAGAGAATTCTGAGTAGGTTCATCATGGTGCCTCTACCCCTTTCCATTCGCTGGGGACACGATTCCCATGCTGCGCGCTGGCAGGGGCGGGCGGTGACGCGAAGACGCCCCGTCGCCCCTGCCGGGGACGTGGCGGGGCGCGTGCCTGCGCACCACGGCTGCTCTCGGCGCGAGGGCGGCCTCCGAGGGTGTCGACCCTCGTTGCAACGAGTGTCAGGCTTCGGCTCGCGCGCATCTCGATGGGACCCACGCCCCGAGCGACGCTTCGCTGCTCGCGGTCTCGTGGCCCGCCGCGCCGGGCGCTCGCGATGGCGAGAGAGGATCGACGTCATCGGAGCGCGCGCGTCGCACGCGCCGG
>Ga0299906_10001205_pt1 | contig 22284 bp, 19 predicted proteins | sample RVTome_14_FD_200259 | JGI IMG/M metagenome (GOLD analysis project Ga0299906, IMG submission 200259) | Soil microbial communities from uranium-contaminated site in the Upper Colorado River Basin, Wyoming, United States - RVT145D125 (version 2) ...
CCGGGGGGATCTGAACCGGATACCCTCCCAACAGGCCTCGTCTGGATACGGACTGGTGAGATTTACCGCAGACCGCGGACGGGGGGAAGAGACAGGGGCCCTGACCGCTGGCGGCCGTCTTGTACGCGGGCCCGGTGTGGGGGCCGCCAGCGCGGCCGTCCTCGGAGCAGGGACCAGTTCCATCTTGCCACGGCAGAGACTGAGGCGGCATCCGAGCCCCTGGGCCTCGCGGCGGCTGGCGGGATTCGCTGATGCCGGCTCCTGGTCTGCGGATGCACACACGTGTTGCTGGCGCGAGGAGGGAGCGGATCGGGATCCATCTTCAAGGAAATCGCGGGTCAGCTGCATCCATCCGTCGAGGACACTGTGGATCCAGCGCATCTCCGCCTCCGGTATCGCCCGGTGGCCACGACGCGCCAGGAGCCGCTCGGGGACTTCGTCTCCCACGTCTCGACCACTCGATCCCCTGCTGGCCGAACGGTGTTCCGGACCTCGACCGACCGCCCCGAAGCGGTCTCGTCGATCCCGGTAAGCGTCAGGACGGCCCCAACCCACGGGCCCGAGAGCTTCACGAACTCGCCCGTGTTCGCCGCCATGTAGCGGTACCACTCTCCGGTGGGGAAGTCGTACACCAGGAAGCTGCGCCGCAAGAGGCCGTTCACGCCCCTGAAGTCGGCCTGCACCATGCAGCCGTTCAGATCGGTGGTCACCCTGGCGTCTCCGACCGTGATGTCGTGCTCCGCGAGAACCTCCCAATCACCCAACCAGAAGTCGAGTTGGCGGAAGCCGGCGATCACGAACTGGCAGAACGGGAAGACGCTCGGCTGGGCCCGGACCGGGTCGGACACCGGCTCGTAGCGGGCGTCAAAGAACGTGAGCGGCGTGCCCGCGAGCGTGCCGACAATTCTCTGCGCCACCGTCCCGTCCGGCCCGGGTGTCCACGTCGACACGGCGTCGCGATGCTGGAAGGTCTGGGTCGTGAAGTTGAAGATCTGCTGATCGGACGCCAACTCCATGGCCATTCCGTCGACTCCGCCCGCCAGGCGCCAGTTCCCCAGCAGGTTGTCCTGGTAGATCTGGTGCCACGTGCCGGTGGCCGCATCGTAGGCGCTCAGGCTCCGGGCCTGGTTGCCGCTGGTGTTGATGAAGTCCTCCATCACGACACAGCCATCCAGCGCTTCGCTCACGATCGTCGTGGCGAACAGCTCTCCGGTTGGCCGCCGCAGCTGCCACTCGCCGACCCAGAAGTCGAAGCCGTCGGTGCCCGGCGCCGGGCATGGGCGTGGTACGGCCCGCAGGTCGTCGCCCAAACCCGCCTGCAGCGTCGAGATCGCGGACTCGGCCGGCGCCAGTTGCACCTTCGAACCGGTCGGCATCGGCTCCGAGCAGGACGCCGCGAGCGCGAGCAGTCCGAGGACGAGAGATGATGGACGTGTCATTTCACTGGCCTCCGGTGTTCAGGTCGCCCCGGGAACCCGGCGTTCGTACGCGGGGGGCCGCCTGGTCCGTCCGCCTGATCCGATCGTTCCCGTGGGACGATGATCCTGAGAAGAACCAGGGAGACCGAACGATCTCCGGAGAAGGGATCGGCGTAACACGCCCGGCTCCCTGGTCCGGCGCGAGCCTGCATGATCATAGAAGGCGCAGCAGTCGGACGGGTGAGGTAGGGGATCAAGCGCGTGACGAGCAGCGCGAGGAGCGTCCGCCGACCGCGAAGGAGGCGGCCGCTGCCGGTCAGGAAGAGGGGGAGCTCCTTACGTCAGGGGACCACTCAGGGTATGAGCCTCGACCGGTACGTGCGCGTCATTCGCAGCACCGGGCCGGAGCGCAGGTGAACCTCATAGGATCCGTGCCCGTCGGAGGTAATCTCCCCGATCTCCGCCAGACTGACGATCCTCGACCGGTGGATCCGCCGCAAGCGCGCCGGATCCAGCCTTCCCTCCAGTTCCTGCAGCGTCGAGCGGATGAGGTGGGTCCCCGACGCCGTGTGCAGCTTCACGTAGTTGCCAGCCCCTTCCGCCCAGAGCAGCTGTCCGGCAGGCACCAGTCTGATGCTGTTGTGGGTTCTCACCACGAAGTGAGAGACGTGACCCTGCTCGTCCAGCAGGACGTCCTGCGACCGCTCCTCGCCACGCGGGTCACCGTCCCGAGCGAAGGAAACCGGGTCGTCCCGCCGGGCCAGCACACGGCGAACTCGTTGCACGGCTTCTCGGAGCCGGGCGGGACGTACCGGCTTCGTCAGATAGTCCGCTGCGTCGAGCTCGAACGCCTCGACGGCGAACTCGTCGTGCGCCGTCACGAAGACGATGGTCGTCTCCCAACGATACTCGCGAGCCAGGTCGATGCCCGAGCCGCCCGGCATGAGGATGTCGATGAACAGCGCGTCCGGCTTCCACGTCTCGATGAGCTCGCGAGCTTCCTCCACGTCGCCCGCCTCGCCGACCACCTCGACGCCATTGAGTCGCCGGAGATTCGACGCCACCGAGGCGCGGGTCAGCGGCTCGTCGTCGATGACGAGCACACGCACCAAGGGGCAGGCGGGCATGCTACCGGCACTCCAGCGGCACGGGGGAGGCCGGCGCGCCCGATGAGCGAAAGGGCAGCGAGATTCCGACCTGGGCTCCCCCGAGAGACGAAGTGGACCTCTCCAACGCCATGTCCGCGCCGTAGAGCGCCCGGAGTCGGACCTCGAGGTTTGACAGGCCACCCCCCGTGCGCCCTCCGTTCTCCGGGAATCCGGGTCCGGAGTCTGCAACCCGGATCCACAGTCGCTCGCCCACCCGCTCCACACGCACTTCCAGGTGCAGTCCGCCGATTCGGGCGCCGTACCCATGCTTCACGGCGTTCTCCACCAGCACCTGCAGCGTCAGAATCGGAACTTCCGCGTCCCGGGCCGACGCTTCGACCTCGACCGAGGCCGACAGCCGGGGTCCGAAGCGCAGCTTGAGGATGTGGAGATACTTGGCGAGGAGCCTCTCCTCGTGGGCCACGCTGGTCGTGGCACCCGGACCATCCCGGCGTACCTCCCGCAGCAGGTCGCTGAGATTGTGGACGATCACGGTCACTTCCGCCGTATCCCCCCGCTCGGCCAGGGCCCCGATCATGCTGAGCGTGTTGAACAGGAAATGCGGTCCCAGTTGCGCTCCGAGCGCCGACATGCGCGCCTCCACCAGGCGGACCCGAAGCCGTGCGGCCGCCAACTCACTGTCCTGGCTGCGAAGGTAGTACAGGAGGGCATGCAGGCTGACGGCGAGGACGACGTACCACACCACGCTTCCCATCGAGAACATGCGGACCATGTTGGCGAAATGCAGCCCGAAGTCCGGCTCGTGCGGGACGATCCGACGCTGGACCACGATGGTACTGGTCAGGTGCAGCACCACGAAGAGCGGAAGCGCCACCAGGTGATGGCCGATGAGTCGGACCGCACGGCCCTCCTCCTTGAGCGACCGTCCCACCACCCAGTGCACCAGCGGTGTCAACCCTGCCAGCACGAGATAGAACGCGAGAATGCCCGGGACCATCCGGGGGGACAGGCGGGGGCCCGACGGGAGGCCGAGGATGACCCCCTGGGCCGCGTGCAGGATTCCGAGCACCATCGGCAGGGCCGCGACCGTGGCGATGCCCCGTGGCGGAAGCCGCGTCCGCAGGCTCGCCACAGCAGCGGGATCAAACTCCTGGTCTCGCATCAGTAGGAATTTACGAGCGCGGGGCGGCTATCGGCGCCTCCACTCCCCCCGGGCGACGACGGCGACCGGCGCTCGTACTGCCGCCACGTCCCGGAGCGGATCATCCGCCAGGACGACGAGATCGTCCGTCATTCCCTCGGCTACTCTCCCCAGGCTGTCCGAAGCCGCGAGAAACGCCGCGGCGTCGATCGTGGCGGCCCGCAATGCCTGGTAGGGAGTGAGTCCGGCTCGGGTGAGCTCAATCAGTTCCTCGGCCAGTTGTCCTGCCGGAACCAGGGGCACGCCGCCGTCCGTTCCGGCGAGAAGCAACGCACCGGCATCGCGGAGGGCCCGGACCATGGCGCGGCGCGCCTGCACGGCCCGGTCCCGCTCTCCCGCAGCCAGCCCGCTGCCCAACGCTCGGGCCGCCACGACAAGCGTCGGACAGTTCCACACCCCGCGCGCGGCCGTTACCTCGGCCAGGGCGGACATCTCCGGCGTCACTCCAGGACCAATCGTGAGCCACGACTGGAATCCCGGCCTGCGAGAGCCGGTGAGCGCCTTGTCGTACCCCTCCAGGTGCTCGATCGAAGCCAGTCCCGTGAGGGCATCGTGGAACGAAACCTTCGTGGGGACGTGGCCGATCAACCGTAGCCCGAACACCGGCGCCTCGCGAACCAGAGCGCTGAACACCTGCGGGTCGACCTGCTGATACACCTTTACGAAGTCCCAGCCGGCCGCCTTTTGGCGCTGAACCAGCAACGGGATCGCGGCCGGATCGGTGACCACCTCCGCTCCGGAGCGAACCGGGGGATCGCCGTCGACGGCCGGCCCGGCGGAGAATACCCTCGGGCCGCGGGCGGCCCCCGATGCCACGTCGCGCCGGATCTCCTCGATCCCGGACCAGCCCCACATGTTCCGGACGGTGGTCACGCCGGCCATCAGGTAGGTGGAAAGATCCCCGCGGGTCAAATGGACGTGCATGTCGATGAGACCGGGAATGACGTACCGGCCGCGCACGCCGGGACGCAACGCCTCGGGCGGTACCTCGGTGCGACCCATCGGTCCGATCTTCGCGATCCTGCCATCACGAATCACCACCGTCCGATCCCGCAGGACGACCTCCCGATCCATTGGAATCACGTGCACGCCCACCAGCGCGATGACGCGGGAATCCGTCTGCCCGCGCTCGTCGGTCCCGGTTCCGGCTCCACACGCGAGTGCCAGCAGGAGGGATGCCGTGAGCAAGTCCGGTCGAAGGCTACCGGCTGCGCCAGGACCACCGACCGAGACGTCACGCAACCGAAGCAACCGTCAAGGGGATTGGCTCCTGGACTCGAGCTTCGGGAAGGGCCGTTCCGGCCGGCGAGTGGGATCCCCTGGTCCGTCTGCCGGGGGACCGAGCTTCCCTATCGCTCACGCGGAGGGGATGGCACAAAGGGCTCCCAGCCAACCAGCGACCATTCGCGCACCAGCCCGGGCTGCTCCACGATGAACCACCAGAAGTAGGGGGGGGCTGGGGTCTGCCACAGTCTCGTCACCGTGTTCGGCCGGGCCTCGACGGTCACGGTGAGGTGCCACGCCGCCAGGGCTCGCCCGCTCGCCACGACCGTTCCCACCGAGTCCACCCGGATGTGTCGCCGCGTCACATCCCGCACGGCACCGACGGCCTGGTTCCATATCGGTTCGCGTATCACCGTGCCACGGCCGGCGTTTTCGTAGGGCCACAGGATCGAAGCGGGCATGAGCGGTTCCCAGACCGGCTCCTCGAACACCACCCGGAAATCACGCGGGTCGGCCGTCGCCGAGACTCGGAGCGTACCAGAGGCGGTATCGCCGGAGTAGCGGTACGTCACTTCCCCACCGGGAGGGAACTGTTGCCTCGCGTGCAGGGCGCGAAACGTCGCCGCATCGTAGGCAACGTCGGCGAGCCACTGCACGGCGCCGGCCGTATCCACGAACAGTTGCTGGAAGAGCACGATGGGACGTTCCTGCTCAGTCGAGCGTGTCCAGGTATCCGTCCACAGGCCGAGGTTCGTGGTGCCTCCGTCCGGCTCATGCCGGGTGACGCGCCAGGTCGCGCGGTGCGGCACCAGCCGGGCCGGGTCCAGGGACGGGCCCCCGGGAACCAGGACCACGGTATCCCTGGTCGCCGCAGACTCCTGGGCTTCAACGGGGAGGACGAACGACACGGCGGTCGCCACGGCGACAAGGAGTCTCATGTGACATCCAAGACGTGAACCAGTACCCCCCCCGATCTCCCTCGTGGGGCCGGTCTGTGGGGTACGGGGACACACCGAAGGCCGGGCACCGGGATGTCGAGCCAGCACCGACGTTTCCGCGCGTCACCCGCCTCAACCTACGGCGGCGCGAGCGAGCTGCGGGTCCGGGGTGACGAGCGGCGTTCCGGCGGGACCCAGAGCGGGCTCCGGGGGTGAACCACGTCCCACACCACCCCGACGGGTCCGGCATAGGCACGGTTTCGCGATCGCGAAGGTACCGGTCCCATGCCCCGGCAGCAGCAGGATATACCAGCCGTAGCCCGGACACCTTCCGCCGTGGGCCGGCGTGACCCCAGGTCGCAGTCGTTGGTGATCGTTAATGCCATCCCATGGGCTGAAGCGGCGGAACTCGCATCGAACACCCAGATCGCCCGGGAAGTTGCGCATCATGCCCACGACTTGCAGCACCGGTGTCGAGCGGGAGATCCCTTGGGTGTTTATCAAGGAATTCGGTGGCCACCGACCCGGCGCTTGGGTGAGGAGAGTCGCCGGGGCGCGGCGGACCCTCTCCCTCATTACCTGGGCGCACGCCGCATCTCCATCGACCAGATCGTCGTCCAGTTCTGCCGTCCGTCGCTCGAGACGGCCAGGCTCCAGCTCACCCTGTCGGGCAATACATGAGAGAAACGAATCCGGCCGACGCGGCCTCCCTCCGGGGTCTCCCACTCCCTGTAGAAGTCACCCCGATCGCCGGCGAAGTTGCCGACGTAGGGCGTGTCAAAGCGTCGGGATCGCGTATCCATCCAATAGATGTTCCATTCACTTCTTCGCGGATCGTACGCCCGCACACTGATCGCCTTCATGGGCTCAGGCTCCTGCATCCCTTCCCAGAAGAACTGGACCTGGCCCTCCCAGTACTCGACCAGCGCACATCCATCGAGTACAGTCGAGACGGATGTCTTGGCAGGAAGCGTCACGAAGGTGCCGTCTTCTCGAAGAAAGCTCTGGCGGATGTCCCAATCGCCAACCCAGAAATCAAAATGCCGAGCTCTTGCCTCCCCACAGATCGCGACGTTTTGTGCCGAAGACGATGAAGTCGCAAACAAGACCCCGATGAGCGCGGCGCACCAGAGGATCGCTGGCGAGACTCTCCTGCCATTATGCGACTCGTGGAGTGACTTGTCAGGCACTGTTAGCTCCCGTGACTACGCCCCGCGCACGCGACTGGGTTCGCTCCACGAAGATTGCTGCGCCATCACGCCCCGCCCTTCTGCTCCAGGGCCGCGGGTGGGGGGATTTCGCCGCCGCCCATCACGATCTTGCCCCAGCTTCCGGCGCAGCTGCGCGGCCCTGCCAGCAGCAAAGGCTGGTTATGCCGCTCGACGGCCCTCCTACGGCCGCTGGCCGATCGCCCGGAGGCGGCCACGGGCCTCGGCGTTGGTGGAATCCCGGCGTACGGCCTCGCGAAAGGCCGCAGCCGCGGCGGCCGTGTCCCCACGCATCAGCTGGATATTGCCTCGGAACACGTACATTCCGGATGAGGAGGGGAACAACTGCTCGTTGAAATCTAACAGCGCCAGGGCGTCCACGAATCGGTTGCCACGCCCGAGACGGAAGGCAGCGATGTTGAGGGAAGCTTCCCCGAAATCGTAGGCGTCGCTTCCGTAGTACTGGGTTCGGAGGTGACGGTATGCTCGCAGTGCGGAGTCCGCGGCGCCGACCTCGACGGCCTCTAGCATGAGAGTGACCAGCGAGGCGGGACGGCTGACCCCACGGTGGCACGTGCGGCAGGTCACCTGCAACCCTGCCGAGCGGCGTCCAGGAAGGGTGTCCACTCGCCGGTTGATCTCCTCGACCAGGCGCATCATCTGTCGTGCCACCAGCTTGGTGCGCTTTTCATCCTTCGCGAAATCGAAGCGCTCGAGGGGCATGCCTTCCTCCCCGACGTGGCAGAACTCGCATCGAACACCCAGATCGCCCGCGACGTCGCGCATCATACCCACGACTTGCAGCACCGGTGTCGAGCGGGAGATCACTTGGGTGTTTATCAAGGAATCCGGTGGCCACCGACCCCGCGCTTGGGCGAGGAGAGTCGCCGGGGCCGCCAGGACCACCACGCCACACAGGAGGGGCTTCATCATGGAGCGGTCTCCGAAGGGGGCGGCGTCGCCCCACACAAGCGGACGGCCGGGCCGCACAGGGTCTGGAGGCTCTACGGACACAGGTCACGCAAAGGTTCAGGGGAGGCCCGACGACTAGAGGCGGCATAACGTCTAGAGGGCATGACCTGCGGCGCAGCCAAACGGAACTCAAGAGAGGCCGGTGAGTTGTGATTCAATCGGGTTGCGCTGCTGGAGTCGCAACACCGCTGGCGCACTCTCGATATCCATCGCCATGATCATGCGCTGGGAACCGGGGCGCCGTCGCATCGCCCGTATGGCGCTAGAGACCGGGGCCATGCTGCCCCGCGCCGAGCGCGCCCTCGATTCTGTCGCGGTCTGAGAGCGCGGAGCGGATCCGTATCATCGCTTCCCCCGCTTCACCGTCGCCCTGAGGGTGGTGAACAGGTTGAGGTGCAGGAGGTGCCGCGCGCGCGAGTCGGCCGCGTCGCCGGCCGTCTGAGACTCACTCGCAGTCTCCACGATGATGAAGTGCCTGCCGTCCGGGTGCAGGTCCCAGTCGCCGGTGAGGCTTCCGATGTCGAACACCGACGTTCCACTTTCCCCTCGGTGTGGGAAAGGCGCGACGTCGACCCGTGCCCGCATCAGCGTGACGCGCATCGGTCCCGTGTTCCAGAAGTAGAAGTACAGTCCGCCCGACGACCATCGAGGCATGGCACCGCCGGTGTTCGCCGGATTCGCCAGCGCCTCGGCGAACTCCTTCGCGGTGGCGAATCTGTCGGCGGGCAGCTTCTCCAGCGCCTTGGCCACCGCAGCCGCGAGGTTGGGCGGCACCGCCTTCCGGAGCCGTGTGACCGGCACCGCCTCTTCGGTCACGATCTTCATGATGATCTGCTGCGCCGAGGCACCGGTATGGGGCGGGGTCCCCGTGAGCATTGCCAACGACAAGCGCTTGCACCGCCCGCCACCACTCTTGAGCGGTTCGGTAACGGCGACGCCAGGATCGGCTAGCGCTGGAATACGACCTGCCCGTTCATGATCACGTAGGCGATCTGTTGCGTGTTCTCGATGCGCTCGATGGGAGACGCATCAAGGACGACGAAGTGCGCCTCGTCGCCAGGGTGCACGCCAAACCTCCGGCCCAAGAACGCTGCGGCGGAAGTGGTCCCTGCTGCTAGTGCATCCCAAGGCGAAAGCCCGGCTTCAACAAGGCGACTGAGCTCCCGGTGAACGGAGTACCCCTGGATCGTGCCCCAGTTTCCCGCATCGGTACCAACAAGCATGGCGACCCCCGACGCATGAAGACGCCGGACTGACTCGATAGCATCGGCCTTGCTGGCGCGTTGACGGTCGATCCAGCCGCGCGTGCGTTCGTCGAGTTCCCGCACCCCGCGCCTGTATGTCGCCCGTATCGTGTCAGCGGCAGCTGCAACAAAGAGGGGACTATCCACGAGGGAAGGATTATCATAGAACTCGGACAAATCACTGTGGACGACGAGCGTGGGAATGTGGTACACGCGGCTGGAGGACATCAGCGCGAGGACGTCATCCGGGACTATGCCGTCCCGCGGCACATGCGTGACCGCTGTTGCGCCAGCGAGCACCGCGTGCCGCAGATCCTCCCATGTGCCAACATGAACCACCGTCCTCACACCGTGCTGGGTGGCTGTCGAGATGAGCACCCGGAGCGTTTGCCGAGCGATACTCGGCATTGGGGTAGCTCCGTAGTCGAAATGATCATAAACGACCTTGATAACATCCGGCCGCTTGGCAATGAGTGTGGCGAGTTGCTGGCGTGCATCCTGCGGGGAACTAACCACGCGCGTCGGAATCCCGTACTCGGTGCAGTGGCCTCGCGGTGCCGTGAAACAAGGACCAGCGGCGAAGATGAATGCCCCCACGGCCACAGTGTCGCCACGTTGCTGGTCCCGTAGCGGCAAGATGTAGCCTTCAGAACCGAAGAGGTCCAAGAGTGCTACGACTCCAGTCCTTAGCACTCGGGTAGCCGTGTGGGCCGTCCCGGAGCCGTCGGACACCCGGCCTGGCGCGGCATTGCCGAAGGAATGCGTGTGAAGGTCGACAAGCCCGGGAATGACCCATTTCCCCCGAAGGTCGATTCGCTGCCCAGGGGCGTCGGCCGGTACGGTGGGCCCAGACGCAACTACCCGACCGGCCTCGATCCACACGGAGCCTGGTGTGACAGTCCGGGAATTCGGGTCGACGATTCGGGCGTTGGTGAGGACCAGGTCTTGGGCGTTGAGTCGCGCGGCCACAACGCTACCTATTGCAACGACGACACAAGCGATTCGCAGCATTCCGTTTTATCCGGCTGGAGCCTGATCCTTGGATACCACTGCGTGCGAAAACGTTGCATGTCAGCGATGCTTCGCCTGAGTTGCGGTCTGCCCTTCGCTTGGCCACCGAAACGACCCCGCATAGGCTGCCGGGGCCGGCTGGTGAATACCGTCCTGTTACAATCGGTCGGTCGGCCCCGGACCGCTTCGCGGTGGTTAGGCCGCGCCTCTTGAGCGGAATATCATGACAACGATCACAGTGAATAGTGCACCCGAACACGGGAGGGAAACCGGGTCGCGACGTCCGCGGTGATCTGCGGTCCAGACACCCGTAGCTCCCGCAGCCGGGGGAGGCGCGTCAGGTGCGCTACCCCCGACGTGGTCACGGCCGCGCACCCGTCGAACGTGACCCGCTCGAGCGACGGCATGCGCGACAGTAGCTTCGGTGTCCGGTCCGTGATCCTTGTATAGCTCGCGAAATAGCGCTCGAGTCGCGGCAACCCCACGACCTGTTCCGTCGCCGTGTCGCCCGTCTCACGGCAATACATCAGAATCAGCGACGTGAGCCCCTCACAGCGTCCGATGTGGCGATAGCCCTCATCCGGCACGTCCATCGGCATGAGTTCCCGGAGCGCCCGGAACCGGGGCAGCGCCGCCACGCCCTCATCGTCCACATTCTTACAGCTGACGGACAGGCCACGGAGCGCTGGCATCTCCGCGAGCGCCGTGAAGCCGCGGGTGCGGAGATTGTGACAGCGGCGCCCCCAGATGTACTCGAGCGACTGCGACTGGCTCAGCGCCACGAAGCCGTCGTCACCAGCAACGGTGTCCTGGCAGCCAAGAAAACGGAGGCGTGGCATGGCGGCGATATATGGCATGGCATCGTCGGTCGCGTCGAAGGCAAGCCAGCCGAGGTTCGGGAGCCCCACGAGCGGCGCGAGCCCGAGGGAGGTGACCTGGAGCGCGCGGTCGTCCAGGTTCAGCGCGAACAGGCCATCGAGCCCCTCAAGCTGCGCCATGCCGCGGTCCGTGAACGTTCCGCGGAGGAGGAGATAGTTCGGGCCAGCATCGTAGCTCAGGTGCGCCATCTCCGCCTCCCCACCCTGCCAGCGCTCGAAGGCGGGAAACTCGTGGAGCAGCGCGAGCCCTGCGTCGGTCACGGCGTTGCCGCTCCTCAGCTGAGAGAGGTGCGCCTTCCCCGCGAGGGCGCGCAGGGCGCCGTCACCGGTCGCCGTGCCCTGGAGGCTCACGTTCCGCAGGCGCTCGCACTGCGACAGCCGCGCCACCCCCGCGTCCGATACCATCGTCCACGCCAGCGACACCGATTCCAGCGCCGACAACGCGCCCAGCGCCTCCATCCCGCGGTCCGTGATAGCCGTGCCACTCAAATCGAGATGCCGCAGCCGAGGCAGCCGGGCGAGCTGCCGCACCCCCGCGTCGGTCACGCGTTGTGATCCACCCAGGTTGAGCGTGGTGATATGCTCCAGGCCAGACACCTCCTCAAGGGTCGCGTCGGTCATTTGGCCCTGGGCGTCAATGCCGACGGCCGTATGGTCCTTGAGGCGCGCGACGACCGCGCTCCAGTCGCGTGAACGCCAGGGAGGCGGCTCGCCGCCAGCCGTGTCGGAGGGAAGCAGCCGAATCGGTTTGAGCGTGAGGAGCGATGTGTCCACCGGCTGGACCGCGATCTCCCGTACCAGCGCGGCCCAGCTCTCGTGCCCGTGCTCCCGCGCGACAAGGAATCGCGCATCATCCAGAGTGATGTCGTCGTCTTGGCCCGGGGCCCCCTCCTGCCGGCCAAGGTCGAGTTGCACGTAGGTCCGCATGGCGCGCCACGGCCGCCGGTGCCAGGTGAGCCGCCAGTGCCGCTCCATTGCCTCTGGGGTGCCGGTACAATACGCCTCCAGCAACGCGTCGGCCATCTCCTCATACCGCTCCCGCGCCTTTGCTCGGCCCCCGGTGCCTGCGGTCAGCTGTTGCTTTAGCGCGGCCCACCCGGAGAAGCCGTGCTCCCGCGCGAGCGCATGCTGCACGTCGCGCAGGGTGGGCATGGCGGGGGCGTTGTGGAGTGCCCGGTCGAGGCGGGTGCGCGCGCCATCGACGTGCTGTCGCAGCGCGTCCAGCCAGCGCTTTGCTTCCTTCCGGAGATTGTCGAGGCTGCGCCGGCGGCTGAGCTCGTCGCTCATGGGATCCTTCCTCCGTTTCGCCTGAAGTCCGCTGAGTACAGGCTGGAAGAAGGGTTGGCGATGTCACTGCGAACCCGACTGGGTGGGAAGAGTCCCTTGCCGCGGACAGGAGGCGCCCCAACGCGCACTGACGGGATTTTGTAGCGTTGAGGGGCGCCTGTCAAGCCGCTATTGCGTTGCACATCAGAGGCAAACCCCGGCCTCCATGCCGGCGTCCAACCGCGACGCGGGCGGAATGACTGCGCACGGCGGCGGGGTCCTGTTCGGGCTGCCGACGTCCGTGGGCACGGGTCTCTTCGTTTGCTATCCCGTCGAACGCACGGGAGCAACGACCCGACCGTAGCAAGCCGGGGCGATCCGGCCATCGTCATCACGTTCTGATCACGTCGTGACGGTGGCTCGGCAGACCCCGACCGGCGCGTCGAGAGACACGTGACCGCGCCGCCGCGTGGGTCCGCGCGTGCGGCAACTGCTCCGTTGACCCCCGCGCCCGTCCTATCGCTCCTTCGTGAAGACCCGCTGTATGCCGCCGCGCTTTAGCGTCATCTGATTCTTGGCGGCGTCGAACTCGAGGACGACGGCACCCTCGATCTGAAACCTGTCCTGCGCGGTCGCTTCGAGGGGGACGGCCGATTGCCTTCCCGGCTGGAAGTACAGCGTTCCCCCCTCTCTCGCGATCGTGAACTTCACGGCGGCATCCGGGCTCGAGTACACGCCGACGTATCGGTCCAGAATGTCCGGAGCCACGTCGACCGATTCCATCGCAGGGATCTGGAATGGCCTGTTGTAGTAGAGGTCCGCCACACCTCTGACGATGTCGGCGACCGGAAATACCTTCGCGTTCGTCGTATACGCGATGGTGACTCTCTCCTCCGGTTGATACGCAAGCCACGCCCCGTAGTTGTCGCCCCCGCCGGTGTGGCCGTAGAAAGTCCGCTCGGCGAAGGTGAAGGACTCCATCCCGAACCCGTCACGATCGCGCATCGTCTTCATCTGGTCGAGGCTCTCGCGCGACACCAGCTTCAGATCGAAGAGCGCCTGGATGAACCTCGCCATGTCGACCGGGGTCGAGATGATCTGGCCGCCGCCGAAGAGGATGCTGGGATGGGTCTCCGGACCGTGTCGCCATTCGTTGGCGAGCCGGAAGTACGTAAGACTCTCGTTCTTGCTCACGTCGATGGCGCCCGTTGCCGTGTAGGTATCGTGGAGCCCGATTCTCGACGTGATGCGTTGCTCGAGCGCTTCGGCATATGACTGACCAGTCAACCGCTCAACGATGAGCCCGAGCAGGAAGTAGCCGGAGTTGCTGTACCGGTGTTGGGTATCCGGCTCGAAGTCCGGTGTGCCCCTGGCGATGACGGCGAGCAGTTCCTCGTGCGAGACAAGGTCCCGGTTTGAGCCGGGGCGAAGCGCAGGATCCAGGATGGCGTCATGGATGCCGCTCCGATGTGAGAGGATCTGCGCGATCGTGATGCGCCCCGCATTCGCGATTCGTGGGAAGAATCGATCGAGGTGATCGGTCAGCGTCAGCGTTCCTTCCTCGACGAGCTGCATGATCATCACCGCGGTGTACATCTTGGTGATCGACCCGATGCGGAATCGGCTCGCCGCGGTCAAAGGCTTCCTGTCACTGCCGTCGATCCGGCTGTAGCCGATCGAGCGGCTGTAGAGAACGTTGCCGTCCCTGGTGATGACCAGCGTTCCCATCGCCTTGCCTTTCTCGGCGAGCCGGTCGAAGAACTGATCGAGCCGTGCCCGATCCAGCGACTGCGCCTGGCTTCCGGTCGCCGCGGCCAGTATCAGCGAGGTCGCGATGAGCCATCGTGTTGTCATGGGCGATGCGGTCCCGCGCGTCGAAACAACAGCGCCGATGCAACAAAGGGCACCGCGAAGAGGGCATGGAGGCCGAACACGGCCGCCACGCCGTTGGCAAAGGCAGGGGTTCCGATCGCCAACGCGATCGCCGGGACGAGCGCCATCGCGAAGGCCGTCGCCAGCAGCGCGCGCGACATTCCCCGGGGCTCCAGCCGCGCGATCATCGCGCCCACGAGGCCCACGAGGAGGACGCCGAAGTACATCATGTTCGCGGGGTTGTCACCCAGAATGCCGCCGACGGCTGCGTTGACCCACACGAGGGCGAACACGGCCGCCAGCGCCACGCCCACGCCCCAGCCGTACGCCGGGCCCCGGATTCCCTTGGTCGCCAGCCCATAGAGAAGGCCGGCCCCGCCGAGAAAGAGGACGATGGCCAGCACGAGCGCCCCCGGCTTCCAGTGCAAGGTAGCGAGAAGGGTCAGAACCAGCGGGATGAGCAGGACGACGCCTGCTGCCATGGCGGGGTGAATGAGACGCTTCTGCATGTCGGACGAGGCCAGATGTTCGTGGATCATTCCCGTGGACGTATCGACGAATACCCAGAGCAGGAGGCCGACGAGGGACTGCCCCGCCCGTGCCCGTTCGTGGCAGAGGTCGTGAAAGGTCTGCTCCATCCCCTCGGCGAATCGCTCGCGATACGGCTCCGGGTAGAGGCGAAGCAGCCGCGCATACCAGCGCCGATAGCGCCCGATCGCCGGGTCAGACGGCATAGCTGGCGTTGGGGGCGAGCCGTTTTCGCCGCGCTACCACCACGACGTCGCGGTAGCGCTCCAACTCCGCCGCCAGCGCCGCGTGGCCCTGCGCCGTGATCGTGTAGTAGATCCGGCGCTCGTCATCCAGCTCGGGATCGACCTTCCTGTCGCTCTCGCGGACGAGGCCCGCCTCCAGCATGCGGCCGAGCGACCCGTACAGCGTACCAGGTCCCATCTTCACTCTGCCACGGGAGTCGAGCGCCACCTGCTTCATGATCCCGTATCCGTGCCGCTCCTCGGCCGAGAGCGCGAGCAGGATGTGCAGCACGGCGGGAGTCAGAGGAGCATTTGCCGAAGGCTTCGCCATGCCGGAATATATATCCGTGTCGGATATAGTGGCAAGAGCGCGAACGCGCCCGGCGGCATGCAATCCGCTACTTGGGCGAGGTAAGCACGGTAGCGGGTGAACGCCTTATCAACGGCTACCGCTTCGGACCGTTCGGCAGCGAGAATGTATGTCATGAGAAACCCGTGGTCGTCCGGCTAACGCCCTGCGTTTGAACTGCGGCCGCCTCCGAGGCGCGCCGCGCCTTACTTTGGAAAGAATCTACGCCCTGCCCTTGCGGCACGCGACGCTGGATCCCGCCAGGCAAACGCGGCCGCCGGTTCCAAACGCCGGTTCGGCATGCCCCACGGCAGGAAACCGGTACGAGCACGAAACCCGGGAGCATCAGGCCCATGGCCGCTAAGCGCACAGGTGAAGCCGGCCGTCGCCGCGCCGGCGAATGGACTTCGTTTGGGGGCCGCGGACGGAGGCGCTTGCCTCGCGCCGGGCCGACGGGCTGCGGCCGCCGAGGGGAACGCCGCCCAGAACGGCAGCCGGGCGGCCGTCGGCCCTCGGCCAGAGTTCGAGGCGGCCCCCAATGCGAGACGATGCCATCGCGCGGCGAGAAGGGCGCGGAGGGAACCCCGATCAGGCGGAATCGCCCCAGGCCGCCGTTAGACGCGCGAGAATCTCACCGTCGGCGACAGACAACAAGAACAATCGGTTTTCGGAGTGGGCGATGCCGGGTCCGCCCCCTCGATTCACGAGGGGCGGAAGGGGGACATCAGTTATCCCGCGCTGTCGCCCGATGGGTCACGACTCGCCTCAAGCGTGCCGGACCCGGCCGGGAGCGATATCCAGCTCTGGGTCAAGCGGCTGGGTCAGAGCACCCAGACGATCTTTACGCGCGAGGGTGGCGTGAATTCCCGGCCCACCTGGTCGGCCGATGGCAGGCAGATCGCCTTCATTTCCGACCGCGGTCCCAAATACGACGTCCTCGTCAAGCCCACCGACCAGGGCGCCCAGGAAACATTGCCCTTCAGCCGGGCGTCCGAAGAGCCGGTCTGGGAGGTCGACTTCCCGAAGCGCGGGCCATGGATCCTCTTTCGGGTCGAGGATCGTCGCTCCGACATCTGCGCGATTCGCCCCGGGGTGGACCGTGTGGCCATCCCCCTGGTCGTGACCGGCGCGGTCGAGCGCATGCCGACGCTCTCCCCGGATGGCCGAGGGTTCGCCCGTCTCCAACACGACCGGGCGCCCGGAGGTGTATAAGCGGCCCCTTCCGGAGGTCAACTCGGCGGTCTGGCAGGTGTCGACCGCGGGCGCGTCGGAGCCACGGTGGGCGCACAGCGGGAGGGAGCTCCTGTTCCACACCGAGGCCAGGGAGCTGGCGAGCGTGCCCGTCACCGCCGGCGACGCCTTTGCGTGGGGGGAGCTGCAACGGCTCTTTTCCCTTGAGAACTATCGGAGTGCCGACACTGGTCGCATGTGGGACGTGACGCCTGGTGACCACCGGTTCCTCAAGCTGCGGATCGTCCCGGGCGAGGTGCCGACCGAGCTGATCGTGGTCGAGAACTTCTTCGAGGAGCTCCAGGCCAAGGTCAAGCGCTGATCACGGCGCTGCCGCCCGCAGCACCCCTGACACATCCGCCCGCATCACCCGCTCGGTGATCCTGACCCGCCGAAGGATGATCGAGTTACCACCGGCGGCAAACGCGGCGTGGGACTCGGTTTCGGGTGTGGTGGTGACTCGGGTGGTCGTGCCTGTGGCGATGTCCAGAATGCCGAGGTCGGGCGCTTTGCCCTCCCCGGCAGGGAGCTGGTAGAGCAGCCGGGTGCCATCCAGGCTGAAGTTCTGCGGTGCGCCGTTGGGCACGGTGGCGATCGTCTGGCGGTCCGCCACGCGGACCAGACGCATGGTCACCGTCCCGGCGCCCGGGGAGACCAGGGCCACGAGGTCTCCTCCCGGGGACAGCTGCAATCCGACGACATTGCCGTCCGCCGCCGTGGTGAACGGTGCCAGGCTGCCGTCCTCGCGAACGTGTGCCACCGATCGCACCCCGGCATCGAGGCGCACCGCGAGGATGATCTCGCGTGTGGTCGCCGGCGTGGCGATGGCCGCGAACGGAATCGTGCCCTCCCGGGTCACCCGTTCCGGCTCGCCGCCCTCCAGCGGGATACGCCACAGGTCGCCCAGCTGCGACTCCCGCTCGGCGTTGATGTAAATCGCGGAGCCATCGGCCGACCAGCCCAGCACCTGCTCGCTGCCGACCCAGTCGGTCAGCTGCCGGAGACCCGTCGCGTCATCCGGGGTGACCACCCAGGCGTCCTGGCTGCCGCCCTGGTCGGAGGTGTATGCCAGCCTCCTGTCGTCCGGGCTCCAACGGAGATTGTTGTGGTGCGCGCCGCGGGCGACGATCCGCAGCTCGCCCCCCGTGGCGGGCATGACCGCCAGATCGTTCAACCCACCGGCGAGGTCCACGAGGAAGGCCAATCGGGACTGGTCGTTCGACATGACGAAGAAACCGACGTCCAGGGAATCGGGAGTCAGCCGCGTCTCGGTGCCGTCGCCCAGCGACCGAGCCCAGAACGCCCCAGGGGAGTGTTGCACACTGAAGCTGAGGGTGTTGTCGCCCACCCCCCCCACCCACGCCTCCTCCTCGATGCTGTCCGTCACCCGCTGGGCCTCGCCCCCCGCGGCGGACATGATCCAGACATCGGTCTGGCGGCCGCGGTTGGACAGGAACGCCACTGACCGTCCGTCAGGGGACCAGCTGGGCTCGAAGTCGTCCTGAATCTCGGTCGTGAGCTGGCGAGTGGTCCCGTTCGCGACGTCCGCCACCCACACATCCCGCTTGCCTGTCCGCCGTGAGGTATATACCACCTGTCGGCCGTCATGGGAAAAGGGGGATATCGCGATATTGCCGAACTCCTCGTACCCCTCCGTGGTCAGCTGCCTCCGATTCCCGCCGTCGGCGTCGGCCAGCCAGAGCGTGGTGGCTCCCTGTTCGAACGCCGCGTAGAGGGCCGTCGCGCCGTCGGGCGATGCAAAGCCGAGGTGGGGCGTCTCCAGTCCCGCCACGAGCGGGCGGACCTCACGAGTGGACCGGGACACCGTGAACGTATTGAGGCTGCCCCCCGCCGTCAGGGCGACGAAGACGACGCGGTCGCCATCCGGATGGAACTGGATTGGCGCCTTGAACTGCGGCGTTTGCACCAGCGGCGTCACCGCCCCGTCCGACACCGATACCATGACGAGATCCACCGTGTTCTCGCCGTCCCCCATCACCGCGAGATGCGCACCATCACTCGACCAGACGATCGGCTGCTCGTTGAACGCCGTGGCAATCCCGGTGGAGCGCGCATTTCCGAGCTCGGCATCGGCCACCCAGAGGCCAAAGCCCTCCGCCGCCGGGCGCCAGAAGGCGACCTGCGACCCGTCGGGAGACGGCGTCGGCAGGATATCCCGGGCCAGCTCGGGCGAGAGCGGCCGGGATTCAGGGAGCTCGGGCGCGGAGGGGCCGCAGGCCGTGATCACGAGGACGAGGCTGCTCAGCACCAGGCGCGTCATTCATTTCCCCCTGGGGTGCCGGTCACGCCGAGGACGGTGCCGATGCCGACCCGAATGGAATCGACCACCGCGCCCTGCGCCGAGAGCACGTCGGTGACGTTGGTGTTGTAGGTGGCGGCCCAGAGACTCCGCGTGGTGGCGGGGTCGCTGAACTGCACGGTAATGCGCATGACCTCGCCGGCGCGGAAGACGGTCGTCTCCACGAGCGCATCGAGGTTCTGCTCCGTCGCGACCTCGCGGGTGGACTTGCCGCCGTCGGCATAGCGCGCCATGTCGGAGCGCGAGGCCACCCCCACGCCGAGCCGCGCCATGGCGTTGGTCAGGGCGTCGTGCATCGCGGTGACGAACAGCTGATCCTGGCCGGAGATGTCCTCGATCGGCATCACGCCGATCCGCTCGATGACGCCGCCCCCATCCTGGGCCAGCATCCAGGTGCCGCCACCGACCACCGCCAGGACCACGGCCGCCGCCAGGCCAATCCATCGGGGCGACTTGGATGGCGTCGGCCGGGCAGCGGTCGCCATGAACGGCCGCGTGTCGGTGGGCGTCATCCCCCCGCTCGGCGTGGCGAGCATCGTCTCCAATTGGGCCCGCAGGTCCTCCGCCTTCTGCCACCGATCGGCCGGATGCTTGGCCAGGCACTTGAGCACCGCCTCGGCCAACGGCGCCGGGATGCCCGGGCGCAGCTCACGCGGATCCTTGGGCACTTCCATCACGTGCGCCGAGAGCATCGCCTGCGAGGTCTTGGCCTCGAACGGCGCCCGGCCGGTGAGCATCTCGTAGGCCAGGATGCCCACGGCGTAGATGTCCACCCGGTGGTCGATATCGACCTCGCCCATCGCCTGCTCAGGCGCCATGTACTGCGGGGTGCCCACGGCGATTCCCACGGTGGTGAGCTGATCGCCGCCTGCCGCGCTCAGGGCCTTGGCCACGCCGAAATCGGCCACCACCGCATGCCGGTCGGCCAGCAGCACGTTGCCGGGCTTGATATCGCGGTGCACCACGCCCCTCGTGTGGGCATACGCCAAGGCGTCGGTCACCTCGATCAGGATCCGGATCGTGTCGCTGATCGGGAGTTCCTTCTCCCGGGCCAGCCGGGCGCCGAGGGTCTCGCCCTCCACGAACGGCATGACATAATAGAGGAAGCCACCCGACTCGCCGGAGTCGTACAGGGACAGGATGTGGGGATGGTTGAACGAGGCGATCAGCCGGATTTCGCGGGGGAATCGGTCGGTCCCCATCGCCGATGTGAGCTCAGGCTTGAGGACCTTGAGCGCCACCGTCCGGCCGTGCTTGACGTCCTCGGCGCGGTAGACCGTGGCCATGCCACCCATGCCGACTTGGTCGCCGAGGGTGTAGCGGCCGGACAGGGCGTGGGCCAGGGCGTCCTTGGCATCGCTCATCCGTCTCCACCGGCGCGGGATGTGAGCGTACGGCACTTGGGCATGGGGAACACAGTATTGTAAGGCCGGGGGACGGGGGCGTCAAACTGAGGAGCCGAGTCCTCCTGACCAATCGCTGAGCCCGCACCGCCGGGCCGCTACGCCCCCGTTGGCCGCCCGCCAGCCGTCAGAATCCACAGCCTCGAAGGCCACAACCTGATCGAGTTGCGCCGCCAGTCGAGCGCTAAGGGCGGGGGCCCGCGCGCCAACAGCAGCGCGTCGGTGAGCCCATAGTGGTGTTTGGACGCCACGGCGTGTGACGTTCACCCGATGCCACGGGCAGGTGCCGCTGGCGAAGGAGGGACCACTGTGACGCAACAGATTGCGGCGAGCGGCGCTCGCCGCGAGGTCGCGCTATCGTCTCTTGACAGGGCGCTTCCTAATGGTGTTAGGTGGCACGCCAGGTACATGGTCGTTGGCACCATCGTGACGGCTCGGGGGCTACTCCGTCAGTCGACCCTCAGGGTGGTCGCAGGATCGACGCGCGCGGCACGCCGGGCCGGAATCCAGGTCGCCGCCGCTGCTACGCCCAGCAGGATCGCGGCGATGCCGAAGCCGATCAACCAGACATTTACTTCCGGCCCGATCACAAACCCTTGGGCCAGGAGCAGCCGCATGCCCGCGATGGTCAGCGGCAGGCCGATCAGGAGCGCGATGACACCGATGCGCAGGCCGGAGCCAACGAACATCCGCACCAGGCGCGCCGGGCCAGCGCCCACCGCGATCCGGATGCCGATCTCGCACGTACGCTGCTGAACCGCCAGCGCCACGACGCCGTAAAGTCCGAGTGATGCGTGCACCGCACCAGGAAAGTCCTGGGCTGAGCCCCAGGGAGCAGAAGCCCTCGCGATCAGCGGGGAGCGGGTCCACCCTTGACACTCGCTCTCATAGAACGACGTGCGCGTCACCTGCGCGGCCGACAGGTGCACGCGCTGCTTATGCCACAAACCAGTCATCCGGCCAGGCTGAATAGTGGACGCCACTTGCTGTCGTAGACAACGGTAAGACTGAATTCTCCCGCGCGATGCGGCTCGAACGGGTCCTCGACAAAAAACCCCGCTGACCCTAGGCGAATGACGACTACGCGGCGCGGCGGGCTCCCAGAGCCACCATATGCCCGCGCGGCCCGTTCGCAGGTGGCCTCATCCAGAACGAGGGCGACGTCCGATGATTGGAACGTGGGCAGCTCTGGAAGCGGTGACTCGGTGGGCGCGGCGTATATCATTGCGTGCTCCAGCACTTGCTTTGCCTCTGGTTCTGAGGAACCAACGCAGGCCGGCTCGTCCGGCAAGCGATATCGAGGAGGCTGGCACCGAATGCTCCAGGGATCATCATTCATCATCAGGACAACTGAGATTTCAGTGCCCTCAACAAGGGAAACCGTCTCCCGCCTCAAGGTGTAACCAAGGCGTCGGGCCTCCAGAGTGTACGTACGGGCCTCGAGCCCTGACAGTAGGAGCGCCGAGCCTTCATTAGCCCGCTGCCATGACGATCCCAGGGAATCCCCAACCGGATGCTCGGTCACCCGGAACTCCGCGCCCTCGATCGGCGTGCCGTCGGACATCGCAGCGGCGCGAAGGAGCAGGCTGGTGCCCGTCGGCTGCGTAGCAGGGCGAGAGCGGACAATGGACGCACAGCCCGGATGTGGTCTGAAGCTCACCAGCCACGAAGGGGCCCCGGCCGACCCGTGACACGCAGCGCCCCCCAGGAGTGCGCCAGTAACGAAGGGCAGAATGCATCGGCAGCTCATGAGGATTCGTCTTAGCAGGATGCTGAAAAAGGACTGACTTGGCTCTGGTGTGAAGGCAGCGATGTCATATCTTGAGATATCCCCTCACGACGAGCTTCTCTGATGCGCGGTCCCGATCATCCGCAGACGGCGCTGTTCA
>Ga0299906_10001208_pt1 | contig 22269 bp, 13 predicted proteins | sample RVTome_14_FD_200259 | JGI IMG/M metagenome (GOLD analysis project Ga0299906, IMG submission 200259) | Soil microbial communities from uranium-contaminated site in the Upper Colorado River Basin, Wyoming, United States - RVT145D125 (version 2) ...
CCGGGTGTTGTCACTACATCGGGTTTCGGCGGACAAGTCCCGCGCACGTACCCGCCATGGCGGATCCGACAACCGGACGTCGTCGTAACTCGTTGAACGAGATTCTTTGCCGTTCAAGTTGGGCTAGGCCGCGCTCAGTAGCGCAGCTCGATCGTCTTCGCGGCGCTCGCGCCCCCCACCGCCAGCGTCACGAGGACGAGGCGGTCGTAGCTCTCGTGGTAGATCGCCTCGCCGTAGCGCGGGAGGTCGACGAGGTCGTCCATCGTCCCGCCCAGCGCCGCGACGAGCCCCGGGATCGTGTTGGAATGGCCCGCGACGACGGCGACCGATCCGGGCGCTAGCGCTCTCAGCTTCTCGACCTGCGCGCCGGGATCGCCGGCGGGGACGGCCTGGACCTCGATCCCGGTCGCCTCGGCGAGCGGGGCGAGCGTGGCGCGGGTGCGCTCGCGCTCGCTCGAGAAGAGGTGCGTGACGCCGGCCTTGGCGAGGAGCTTCGCGAGCGCGCGAGCGCGCGCCTCGCCCTCGTCCGAGAGGGCCGGGTCGCGCTCGGTCTGGGTGGACGCCTCGGTCTCCGCGTGGCGCAGGAGGAAGACGGAGACCGGGGGTTCGGGGGCGGGCGTCGTGAGGGTCGCGACCGACGACGCGAGGCAGGCGAGGGCGACGAGCGCCGCGCGCAGGGCGTGGTTCATGGCGCGGGAATCGTACCGTCTCGCCGTTCTCGGGAGGCTCAGAACGAAACGCGCAGCGTCGTGGCCGAGCCCGGCTCGACGGTCACGCGGCCGGACTGGCTCGCGCCGTCGGAGAGGGCGGCGGTCCAGGAGTACGCGCCGTGCGGCAGGCCGTCGATGCGCAGCCGGCCCTCGCGGTCCGCGGACAGATCCGCTGGCGAGGCCGCGATCTTGCCCTGCGCGAGCCAGGGCTCGATCGAGCAGTCGTACTCGACCGAGTGCAGCTCGAGCCTGGCGTCGGTCAGCGCGAGGCCCGAGCGGTCGAAGTCCGCGAGGAGCGCGCCGGTGCGCCGGACCTGGATCTCCTGCAGCTCGGGGCTCGGAGTGGATTTCAGGCGTACGGAGACCGGGAAGTAGCCTGGGTACTCGATCCCCACGACGAACGATGCCTCGTTGATGCGGCGGAGCGTCGCCGTACCGGCTTCCGACGTCTCCAACCAGGCGCGCACGAGCCCGTCGATCTGGTCCCGGAAGGAGACCTCGACGTGGCCGGCCGGCGCGTCGTGATCGCGGAGCACGATGCACAGGCTCCAGGAGGCGTCGACCCGGACTTCGGCCAGGCGCTCGGCGTTGTCGAAGTCGGCCAGGACGTACGAGCTCTCCCCGCTCGCGAGCTGCGCGGACACGAGGAGTCGACTGGCGGTCATCCCCGGAATCGTCGTGAGGCCGTCGGCGTTCGTGGGGTCCGCCACGGCGTACCAGCCCGAGCGGTCGCCGGGATGGGTCACGGCGACGAAAGCTTTGTGGGCGGGCTCGCCGGCCGTGTCCAGCACGCGAACGCGGTAGTCGGCGCCGTCGAGAGGGACGGGCACCTCGACCTGCTCGCCCGCGCCGAGCTTGACGTGCGTCGTACCGATGCAGGTCCACTTGGAATCGAAAGCCGAGAACACCGCCTCGTCGCCAGTGATGCAGGCGAACACGGCGCGCCCCTCCGCGTCCATCTTCCGGTAGCGTACAGCGGCCCCCGCACTCCAGAAGAACGCCGTGATCCAGCCGCCAGAAGGGATCTCGCGGGTGGACGAGGGGACGGCGTACGCGGCGACCTTGCGCGGCGTGTCGATGGGGACTTCCAAGCGCCAGTCGTCTCCCATCCGAAGATCGACCGACAGGTCGTAACGGGCGCCGTCGGGCGTGAAGATCCCCAGCACGTGGGAGCCCGGAGCCGCGTCACGAAGCACGGCGCGTCCACTCTCGTCGAAGATCTCGCGCGGCGAACCCGGGAGCGTATCGAGGGCAATCTCGTACGCGGTGAAGTCGGTGTCCACGTCGCTCGTCAGGACCACTTCAAGGGCTGTTCCCGCATCAGGAAGACGGTCCCAGCGTCCCAGCGCCCACCTTCCTCGAGCGCGGCCGGATGGTGGTCGTTCGGAAGGTAGCCCGGGGCCGAATACCGCAGCCCGCTCCCGTGGGGACACAGCGGCACGGAATCGAAGCCGCCGCTGGCGTCGACCGCATGCGCTTCCCCGAGCGGCTCCATCAAGTCGAAACCGCTGGACGTGAACACCTGGACCGAAGCCTCCGTCAAAGGCTCGAGCGTGCGTGCGTCGGCAACTCGGCCGAACGCCATGCACGGTTCCGGGATTTCCAGCAAGACCGTCGGCTCCCCTTCGGCTTCGAGGTCGACGGTCGCGATGTTGCTCTGCGGGTGACCCGACTCGATCGCGAAGACGCTCAGCTGCCCCTTGAGCGGTTCGTCGATCGAGAAGGAGCCGTCCTCGGAACCCTGGACCTGCTTCCTCGAGACCTCTCCTCCGCGGTGGAAGATCCCGACCCAGTAGTGCACCTCGAAGCTCTCGACAGGTTCGCCACCGCGAACGCAGCGACCCGAGAGACCGCGCCCCTTGGCCAGCTCGAGGGTGACGGAGGTCTCCGTGGGAACGTCGAACGGGCCGAACTCCGCCTGCGGGTACTCCGACCCTTGTACGAAGAGGCGCACGAGCCCGGAAGGGAGCTCCTCGAATAGGGCCCGTCCATTCTCGTCGGTCGTCTCGCGCGTTCGAACCAAATGCCCCTCGACGTCCGTGACGCTGATCAAGTCCGCGGCCCCAATGCCGGTCCGGTCTCCTTCGTCGAGCACGACCACCTCGAGCCGGTTGCCCGCGATGGCCTCGAAATCGATCTCGACCACCTGCCCGGCGACCGGACGCGCGACACGGCGCCGCTGGGGCACGAGGCCGTCGGCCTCGAATCGGAAGGTGTAGGACGCGCCGTCGACCAAGGGGAGGGTCTTCATGTTCCAGCGTCCGTCGGGCTCGACGAGCGTCGACTCGATCGCATCGAGCCAGTTCTGGAGCGTCCGGCGAGCCCGGACCACGGCGCCGGCCGGTAGTCCGTTGGCTCCGCTCAGGACCCTTCCTCGCGCCGAGAACGTCGCGGCGAGCGTCAGTGTGATCTCTACTCCGCCGCCCCGGCCCGCCCACGGCTCACTTCTCGTTCCGAGCTGAGAGGCTGAGACGATCATCCTGCCCTCGACGGGGGAAAGCAGCACGCGGCCTCCTTCGTCCGTGGTGTACTCCACCCGGAACGGCGGGCACTCGCCGTCGGGAAGCACGAGCACCTGGACGGACGCTCCGACCTGCGGCTCGCCCATAGCGCTGACCACGGTGGCGGACATGGCGGGGGCAGCTCTCAGCTGGACGGGCTGGCCGGTCAACTCGGAACCGGGAAGGACGGTCGTCCAAGAACCAGGGTGCGAGAACGCCCAGACACCCGGGAGATCCACGGCGGGCAGCGTCAGCGTTCCGGTTTCGCCGGTTCGGTGGCTTTCTCGAGGTTCGGCCGCGGAGCGCCAGTCCTCCTGCCACCAGACTTGGGGCTCCTGGGGCGGTCGGAGGGCTTCGGGGAGGCGTAGGACCAGGCAACCGGGAACGGGCTCGCCGGTGGCTTCCTCGGTGACGAGGACCTGGACCGTCCTGGTGGTGGTGGCGGTCGGCGCGGTTCGCCCCGCTGGATGGTGGTCGTTCGGCCGGCTGAACCGTGGGTCACTCGGCCTCTGCGCTTCGCCAATCGCCGAGGCGGAGCCATTGCCCACGTGCGGCATGATGCTCACCGGAGGTGCGGGGGTCCCGAGGAACAGCACCCAGAGAGCCAGCGCGATCGAAGCAGAGATGGTGCACCAAAGAACGAGACGGTGTCGGGGACATTGCATGACGGATTCTCCCGGCCGGTTGGTGTGGCGGAGGGAGGACTGGGGTGAGGCAGAGTTGGTTGCGCTCGAAAAGCGGAAACAGCATCCAGGGGTGCCCATTTCCACGCAAAGCACCGGCCTGAAACGACTTACGCGCCTAGGCGCCGAGCTTCGGCGACGTGTCGCGTCGAAGAGTTTCCGCAGCATCCTCTCCCTCTTGCCCTCTTGAGTCTTGAGCACCATCATGAAGAACTGAAGAAATGGCTGCGGCCCCGCGGGGCGCCCGCTGAGGCCTTCACAATGATTACTACGCCCGACCCCCACCAGCGCCGAGCGCTCGAGTTCCTCGACGTCACACTCCGTTCGTAGTCACGAACGCATCACCCCAGAGCGATCGGAACACCAGCGGACACAAGGACTTCCATCGCCAGTGCCCAGGGAACTTCCCCCTAGTCCAGAAAAAACGTAAGCGCTTCAACTCTCTGAGGCGTAACATGCACCAGCCCCATTCGCGCGTCCGCCCCAGCCACCGAGATGGTCCACTCATAATCTCCATGTGGGAGTCCGTCGAGCCTGACCCGACCGAGGCTATCGGTAGCCAGCGCCCCAGAGGTCGAATCAACCTTGCCGTCGGCCAGCCATTGCCCCACGGGCTTGTCGAACTCCATTGATCGAAGGTCAAATTGGACTCCGCCGACCGCAGCCCCGCCCGCCATCGTCGCCACCGCAATCGAGCCAGTCCTTCGCACCTGAATGAGGTGTTCTTCCGAAGTGATAGAGGACTCTAGGCGGACCTGGACGGGAAAGTAACCCGGGTAATTGACGCTAACTACGAATACCCCCTCGCTAATCCTCGTCCACTCCGCTGTCCCGACGGCTGACGTTTCCATCCAGTTCAGAACTGCAAGACCTGCCTCGTCCAGAACGGCTACTTCTACCGCACGAATCGGAAGGTCATGGTCGAGGAGCCGTACAAGTAACGCGCTAGACGCCGTCACGTGGACATCGGTCGTCTCGTTCAAACGGAGAGTGACAGGAAGTAACGCACGCTCTCCACCCGGGAGTGTCACGTCCAACATTACCTCGGACATTGAGATCCCGGACAGAGTCGTAATACCCCCGACGTCAGTTGGCGGAGCGACGTAGTACCATCCGGAACGATCGCCCAGATAAGCAACCGTGACTTGTGCGTTCTGCATTGGAGTTCCAGTCTTATCAAGAATACGCACCCCGTATCCCGTACGAATCAAGGGGATCTCAACATGAACCCTCTGCTCCGCACCAAGGGATACGTGTCGGTCTCCAAGTCGGTTCCAATGAGCGTCAAAAACGCTCAGTACGACCTGTTCCCCCGTAACGCACTGAAACACAGCACGCCCTTCGGAATCGATTTGTTTATAGCGTACCGAATGAGTAGTTCCGCCAAATCCCGCAGTCATCCAACACCCTTCGAGGGCCCCACCACCCGCATCAGTCGCTACCCCCACCACCTCTCGGCCGCTCGTGATCGGAATGTTTATACGCCAGTCTTCACCCAACTGGAGGTCAGTGACAACATCGTGACGCGCTCCGTCAGGCGTAAACAACGCCAGAATGTGTGACCCGGGGCTTACGTTCCCAAGTACGGCTAGCCCCTCATCGTTGAACCGCTGGCGTAGAGTGCCTGGATGCGAGTCGAGTGCAATCTCATAATCAGGATAGGTGACGGGTTCAACACCAATAAGGTAAACTCGCAGAGCCTTTGCCGGGACTAAACGGACAGTCCCGGCCGACCATTCGCCACCCTCCGAGACTGGACGCGGGTGATACTCGATTGGTGCATAGCCAGTGGCGGCTACAGTCAAGGCACAGCCGCTGGGGCTCAGGACCACATTCCTAAACTCCCCGTTGCTGTCAACCGTATGGGGTTCTCCTAGCGGCTCCATAAGCTCGTAGCCGGAAAACGTGAAGACCTGCACCTTGGCGTCTAACAACGGTTCGAGAGTCTGCGCGTCGACGACCCGCCCGGCTCCGAGGCAGGGCTCCGGAAATACCAGAGCAACGTCCGAATCCGATGACGCATCGAGGTCCACCACCGCCACGTTCGTTTGTGGAAGACCGGCCGCTGTGGCGAAAAGAGTAACTTGACCACTGAGCGGCTCGTCGAGGACGAAGGAGCCGTCCTCAGAAGTGGAACGCTTCTTGGAGATTGGACCTCCCCGCTGGTAGCTGCCCACCCAGTAATGTAGCGTGAACTGCTCCACTGCCTCCCCATGCCGAGTACAGGTCCCCGACAGGAAACGGCCTCTCGCGAGCGATAGTATGATCGGAAGGTTCTGCTCCATCGGGACCGTGAACGGCCCGAACTCGTCCAGAGGGTAGTCGTCGCCGCGAGCGAAGATCCTAGCCAAGCCGTCTGGCACCTCGTCGAGAACCACTCTCCCGTCGGGGTCTGATGTGCCCCTGCTGCGCACAAGGTCGGCCTCAACCTGAACGACCGAAGTAACCTGAGCACGCTGGATCGGCTCGCCTGCCTCATTCTGAACAAGAATCTCTAGTGTGTTTCCCGGCACAGCTTCAAAGTCTATCGTGACAACTTCGCCAGGTGCGGCGCTGTTGATGCTTCTCAGCTGTGGCACCATGCCCGGCCCTTCAAACCTGAACACATAGGACGATCCTCGAAGGACCGGAAGAGACTCCATGGCCCAACGCCCCTCGTCTCCGGCGACAGCCGCCCGGATCGCCTGAAACCAGTCCTGATGACTGGCTCGAACCCTAACCCGGCCGGCGGGTGCATGGCCATCGCTCGAAACTACCCGGCCTTTAGCGCTGAAGGATGGCGACAGCTCAAGGCGGATTTCGGCCGCGCCGCCACGGCCGATCCACGGCATTGAGCGCAAGCCGAGTGCTTCTGCAACCACGACCATCTCCGTATGTTCGATCGGGCATATGCGGACAACGCCGCCGACGCCTGTAATAAAGCGCCTCACATAAGGTACACTGTCCATCAGAGCCATGACAAGAACAGTGGCCCCCGGGTGAGGTATGCCGTCACTACCAACCACTAATGCGGTCATCGCGGGGGCGTGTTCCAGCCTGGCGGTCTCTTGGCTGTCGTCAAGCGGATGCAGCGCCAAGGCCCAATAGCTGGGGTGCGAGAAGGTCAAGTAGCTTGGGCGGTGGTTAGCCCTAACTTCGACGATACCGCCCTCATTCGTCCAGCTTTCTCCTTGCTCGTCCTCGAACTGAGCCCAGTCAAACTGCCACCACGATTCATTATCCTGGAGAGAGTCCCGATCACTCCACTGCACTAGGCAGCCGACCACCGGATGCTCGGTGTCGTCGTCGAGAGCCTGGAGGACGGCTGAGTCTGCAACTGATATGTCGTGTACGTCGAGTCGCGGGAAAGAACGGACGAATGACCCGGCGTCTTGCGCTTGAATAGGTCTGGTGCCTTGTTCCTCAACATGTACGTTTGTCGGGATCCGAGCTATGGTCGGTGAAGACGGGCGATACAGTTGCAGTGCCCCCCATCCCAGAAGCAGGACAAGAGCGAGGCTCGCCCCGAGTAGTACCCCCTTAGTGTTCGTCATTTCTATCGCGTCGCGTACGACGAGCTAGCCCCCTCCCGGTCGCTGGCCCTTTGACCGTCCAGCAAGTGTTGGAAGAGTACCCATGCCTCCTCCCCCACCGACGACTGGGGACGCGTACGAGTCAAAGGCCCAAGTCGCACTGACCAGGAGGACTAGACAAAACAACCATCTCTTAGATCGCCGCATAGGTCTCGACCAATCTCCGTGACGTTTTTCCGAGGTTGAAGGAAGAGGGAATCCAGTCCAATTGCGGCTGCGTTTTTAGTTCCCCTCTTGCCTTACGAGTCCCATGAGCCTGGATTGTCTTGTAAAGGCAGTCGTCCGAAGGATCAACGTGGTCGTCCAGCCGAGTAAAGGCTTGTTCCAACACTCGGTAGTCTTTCAAGCTTATTGCACAAATGCAGGCGCTGATGTGCAAGACACTGGACGGGTGATCGTGTCTCGCCCCCTCAAGGTAGTGCTCGGTTGCTCGCGGAAGGTTGCCGCGCAACGAATAGGCCAAGCCTAGGTTCGAATGAATGTGAGCTAGCACACGAGACCCTTCAGAAAAGCCGAGGAGCTTCGTGAGAACTTCGACAGCGAAACTCGGTCTGCCTGCGACCGAGTGGACGGCTGCACAATAGACCTTCGCAGCACCTGAGCCCTCAATCCTCAAAGAGGCCGCGGCTAGAGCCGAGAGAGTCGGCGACTGAGGACACCGGTCACCTGCGAGAAGGGTAGCGAGTTGTCGAATACCTGGTTCCTCACCGAAACGACGGTCTTGGAACCTGCGGCTAGAGCGACCTTCTTGGCTCGGTTCGTCGCGGTAGTAGTAAGAAGCGGTGTACGGATTGGCGAAGACCCTCTCCCGGAACGCCCTCCGCAACACTTCCGCGGTCGAGGCCGGATACACTTCCAGCAAGTACCTCTCCGCCTTCGACAACTCCGCCCTCAGCACCCCCCTCTCCGGCGCCCACTCCAGCGGCGCATACCGCATCTGCCGAGGCGTCACCCGAAACAGCCGCGACTCGGGATCCCCGGCGACCTCCTCGATCACGTGGAGGACCTCCGGGTCGAAGGACCCGTTGATCATTCCTGGTCCCTCCACCGGGCGTCGAGCGGGCGGTTGACGTCGGCCTTGATCGTCCGCAGCACTCGCTCCAGGGTTGCGAGGGCTTTCGCCTTCGGCGTCCCCGTCTTCTTCGCGTACTCCGCGACGCGTCGGCGGTCGATGACCAACGCGTAGAACGTGTGCCGTTCTTCGTCGGGGAGGTTGTTGAGGATGATGCAGGCCTTCCGAGCTTGGGAATCGGGGAGGCGGAACAGAGTACGAAGGACGCTGTGATGCTCCAGGAGGGGTTCGTCGGGTGGGTCGTTGCCTATCTCCGCGAAGAGGTCCTTCTGCAGGAGCATGTTGCCGGCGTTCTGGACGCGGTCCTCCATCCACTGCTCGATGGGAACCTCGCCCTCGTACTCCGCCGCCTGCACGGAGGCCCAGGCGACCGTGCACGCGTAGAGGTGGGTGAGATCGAGGAAGTACGCGTGCGTGCGCATCCAGCGCTTGCAGAGCCGCTTCAGGTGCGGCGCGTCTCGCTCGCAAAGCTCGACCATCACCTCGCGAGGGTCACCGCCCTCGCGGATGCGGCTCTCGAGCGTCCGCAGCGATGCCAGCTGAACGCTGGCCCCTCCTCCCGAGTGGGACACCATGGGAGATCCGTTTCGCAAGACCGGCTACCAGCGTATCCGGAAGGGCTCAGGCGTCAAACCGGGATAGAAAAACTCCTCGACCACCCCCGGCCGGCCGTCGAGGCCACACCTGGGACTCCCCCAGGCCGCCGCAAGGCGAGACCCGGTGCCCCTGCCCCTCGACCCCGTCGCCGGCCCCGGGGGTCCCGCCCCGGCGAGCTCGCAGCCCAGTTTCGAGGAATCCCCGGCGCACCCGCGCCCGGCCCGCAATGGACCCGAACGACCCTCCCCGACACCCCCAATGCCCCGGACCCTGCGCACCTTCGCCCTCGAGATCGACGTCCTCGGCATCGCCGTGCTCGGTGCGACCTACGGCCTCTCCGGCTCGGCTCGCTTCTGCTCATCGTGGATGAGGCGGCGCACGTACTCGGTCGTCGTCGTGGAGCCGGAGCGAGCCGCCTGGGTCAGGGCAGGTCCCAGAGAACGATCTCGGCCCCCTCCACCCCCTCGATCACGAGCTCCCCCTCCCCCGCTATCGCGGCGCCGTCGCCCGGCCCGAGCGCCTCGCCCCCGATCCCGACCGACCCCGTCGCCACGTGCACCCACGCCCGCCGCGCCGGATCCAAGACCTGCCGCGCCCGATCCCCGGCCCCGAGCCGCCCGGCGAAGAGCCGCGCGTCCTGCCCGATCACGAGCGAGCCGTCCGCCCCGTCGGGCGAGACGACCAGGCGCAGCCCCCCGCGCAGCTCCTCGGCCGGGAACGCGCGCTGCGCGTAGCGCGGCTTCGTGTTCCGCCGGCTGGGGATCACCCACATCTGGAGCAAGTGCACGGGCTCGCTCCTCGACCCGTTGAGCTCGCTGTGCGTGACGCCCGTCCCGGCGGACATGAGCTGCACCTCGCCGGGCCGGATCTGCGAGCCGGTGCCCATGCTGTCCTCGTGCTCGAGCACGCCCTCGAGCACGTAGGTCACGATCTCCATGTTGTCGTGCGGGTGCTCGCCGAAGCCGCGGCCGGGCTGGACCACGTCCTGGTTCAGGACGCGCAGCGCGCCGAAGCCCATGAAATCGGGGTCGTGGTAGCCCGCGAACGAGAACGTGTGCCAGGTCTGGAGCCAGCCGTGGTCGGCGTGCCCGCGGTCCCCGGAGCGGCGCAATTGGATCATGGTCAGAACCCGCTCGCGCTGCGGCGCGCGAGGTCGTCGAGCTCCTCCGTCGTGAGCGCGCCGTCCCCGTCGCGGTCGATGCGCTCGAAGAAACGCTCGAAGCGCGCGGGGAACTCGGCGCGCGTGATGCGGCCGTCGCCGTCGGCGTCGAGCTCGCGCGCGCGCTCGACGAGGCTGCCGATCCAGTCGGTCCCGTCGCGCGAGAGCTGGCGGCGCAGCGCCGAGTAGACCTCCGGCAGGTCGGCCTCCCGCGCCGGCACGGCGCTGAAGATCACGCTGCCCATCTCGTCGGTCGACTCCAGGCCCCATTGCACGCGCTGCGGCGGGCTGTGCGGGTTCTCGGGGTTCGCCGCGGAGTTGTCGTACACGAGCGTCGCGCGCACGACCGTCCCCGCCGGCAGCCGCACGGGCTCGGCGTAGTGGTAGCGCCCCTGCCAGTCGAAGTCCCAGTCGTCGATCCGCAAGAGCGGCAGATCCTCGCCGCCGGGCAGCGTGGCGACGGCGTCCAGCGTGCGGCAGAGGTAGTGCGCGTGGCCGCCGGCCCCGATCAGGTCGACGTCGACCGGGACCTCGAACGAGCCCTCGATCGTGAACGCCGGATCGCCCGCCGGGATGTCGATCCCGGCCCGGCGGCCGTATAGAACGGGCACCTGGAACCCGAAGAGCGTGCGCTCGGGCGCCTTCTCGGCGAAGTAGAGCCCGATCGTCGTGCGCTCGACCTCCGGCTTGCCCGAGGGGTGGAAGTGCGTCGAGAGCACGATGTCCGAGCCCTTGGGCAGCGACATCGCGAGCCCGCCGGGCAGGTGGCGCGGCGTCGCGCCGACGGCCCAGCCGCCGAGGTAGCCGCTGCGCCGGAAGCCCATGCCGCGAAAGCCGGGCGTGCCGTCCGCTCCGTCGGCCTCGCGCGCCGCGCCGGAGTCGTCGAGGTAGAAGAGCGAGTGGTGCACGACGCTGCGCGCCGCGGGCCGCAGCTCGATCGCCGTCACCCAGCGGTCCTCCTCGAGCTCGAGCGGCAGGACGAAGTTGCGGTAGACGTCGGGGCCGCCGGCGGGCACCTCGAAGCCGCGCTCCATCTGCAGCACGAGGTCGGGCTCGCCGAGCTGCCAGCCCGCGGGGAAGTCGGGCATCGCCGGCAGCGGGTGCTCCGCGCCCTCGAGCATCCCGTCCGCGACCCACTTCGCGAAGAGCGCGACGTCGCGCTCGGCGAGGCGCCGCGAGCCCTGGAACTCGCCGTGCCCGAGCACCGGCGGCCAGGGCGGCATGTAGCGCTCGTCGACGACCTCGAGGATCGTCTTCGCGCGCTTGCGCACGTCGGCGTAGGAGAGCAGCGGGAAGGGCGCGCCCTCGCCCGGGCGGTGGCAGGACGAGCAGTTCGCGAAGACCACGGGCGCGAGGTGCTCGTTGAAGGTGAGGGTCGCGGGCAGGGGGGCCTCGGGCTCATCCGCCGCGTTCCCCTCGTCCCCCTTTTCGTCGGAGACCGTGCCGGAGCCGCCCTCGAGCGGGCCGCCGGCGGGAAGGAGCAGGACGGGAAGGACCGCGGCGAACGGGGCGAGCTCCATGGGCGACAGTCTAGCCGGGGCGCGGCCGCCCGGAGGGACGGGCTCGCTCACGGGCAGCGCCCCAGGAGCACGACGACGGTATCCGACTCGCGCTTGGCGACGACGAGGTCCGCGACGCCGTTCCCGTCGAGGTCGTCGACCGCCACGAAGGCGAGGCTGTCCTCGGGCTCCACGCGGTAGTCGACGGGAGTGCCGAGCCTCCCGTCGCCCTGGTTCATGACGACGCTGACCTTGCCCTCCTCACGGTCGGTGACGGCGAAGTCCTCGCCCCCGTCGCCGTCCAGGTCTCCGAGCGCGAGGTCGAATGCCCAGCTTCCCGTGCCTTCGGACCAGCCGTACGTGAACGTGCCGTCGCCCCGGTTCAAGAGCTCGGCGACTCCGTCGTCCGCGAACGCGATGTCCTTGTCGCCGTCGCCGTCGAGGTCGCCGATCGCGATGGAAGAATCCCCCTCCGCGTACTCCACTGCAGGGGCAAAGGTGCCGTCACCCGCGTTGAAGTGCACGCCGATGCTCTCGCCGGCGACGGCGAGGTCCCTGTCGCCGTCACCGTCGAGGTCGTCGAGCGCCACGGCTGTGGCCCCCGCTACCGTCCAGAAGGCGACGTACGGCGCGAAGCTGCCGTCGCCCTGGTTCGAGAGGACCGAGATCTGGCCGAGATGCGGGTCCCGGCTCGCGACGACGACGTCCCCGTCGCCGTCGCCGTCCAGATCCGCGACCGCGAGGGAAAGGAGCGAGATGGAACCCTTCACCGGGTACGTCACGTGAGTGCCGAACGAGCCGTCGCCCTGGTTCAAGAGGACCGAGATGCTGCTCGAGCCGGTATTCGCGACCGCGAGGTCCTGGTCCCCGTCCCCGTCCAGATCGTCGACGGCGATGGACGTGGGGCCGGCTCCCGTCCCGTACGTACCTCGGGGAACGAACGTGCCGTCACCGAGATTCGAGAAGACGGAGACGCTGGCCGAGCCCCAGTTGGCAACCGCGAAGTCCCGGTCTCCGTCACCGTCCAGGTCGCCGATCGAGACGTCGAAGGGATCGGCGCCTGTCCCGTGCGTCGCGGCGGCGGGGAACGTGCCGGCGCCGAGATTGAACAAGGTCGTGATGCTGCTCTTCCAGCCGCGCAGGTAGTTCGCGACGGCCAGATCGCCGTCTCCGTCCCCGTCCAGATCGCCGATCGCGACCGCGCGGGGCATGGGTCCCGCGGGGTACGTCCGTTGCTCGGCGAAGGCTCCCCCGCCCTGGTTCGCGAGCACCGAGACGCTGTTCGAGGCGGTGTTCGCGACCACGAGGTCCGCGCCTCCGTCGCCGTCGAGGTCCCCGATCGCCACGGAGGAGGGACCGCTCTGCGTGGCGTACGTCCGGCGCCCCCGGAACGTCCCGTCGCCCTGGTTCAGGAGCACGGACACGCTGTCCTCGCCGCCGATGGCGGCCGCGAGGTCCGCGTCGCCGTCCCCGTCGAGATCCTCGAGCGCGACCGAGCTGGGCCGGCTCCCGGTCCAGTACCTCACGTGGGCGGCGAAGGTGCCGTCGCCCCGGTTCAGGAGCACCGAGACGTTGCCCGCGCCGCCGTTGGCGACCGCCAGATCCCCGTCACCGTCGCCGTCCAGGTCCTCGATCGCCACGGAGCTGGGCTCGGATCCGGTCGCGTACGTCTGATGGGGTGCGAACGTACCGAAGCCCGTGTTCAAGAGCACGGAGACGTTGTCCCAACCCGAGTTGGCGACCGCGAGGTCCGGGTGGCCGTCCCCGTCCAGGTCGGCGATCGCGACGGAGCTGGGGACCCAGCCGGTCACGTAGACCGCCTGTGTGGCGAACCGGCCGCCGCCCTGATTCAGGAACACCGACACGAGGTTCGAGCCGGCATCGGTGACGACCACGTCGTCGTCCCCATCCGCGTCGAGATCGTCGATGGCGACGGAGCCCGGCTCGCAGCCCGACACGAGCGACGAGTCCCAGTCGAACGTACCGTTGCCCTCGTTCAGGAAGACGCCGGCCGCGTCCGCGTCCTCGCCGGCGACCGCGAGATCGTCGTCTCCATCGCCGTCGAGGTCCGAGATCGCGACGGCGACGGCGCGTTTCGGCGCAAGAAAGTACGGACACGCGAAGCTCGGCGCAGCGCACGGACGCCGACTGGGGGCGATCGGCTGCTGCGCCGATGCCGGCGCGAAGGCCGCCGTCGCGCTCGCCAGGCCGAATGCGATCGCGAGGATCGACCGCATCCCGGGATTCGCCGGAGACTGCAGAATCCGCATGCCGAGGCCCTCCCTTCCTTTCGTGGACCCCGAATCTTCGACGGAACCGCGACTCCCGTCAAGCCACCGGGCCTCGCGCACACCGCGCCGGCGAGGCCAAGGGTTGCAGCCGGGCGGATTCGTGGCATGGTGGATCGAGCGCCGAAGGGAGGGCAAGCCGACATGCGCCGTCACCAGCTCGTGGTCGTCGAACTCAGCCTCGCGATCCTGTCCGGAGCCACCGCGCGGGCTCAGTGCTCGTACGACGAGGTCTTCGCAGCGGACTCGGATCCGTACGATTACTTCGGTGACGCGACGTCCGTCTTCGGCGATTCGCTGCTCGTCGGCGCCACCGGCGACGACGAGTACGGGACGGCCCATGGCGCGGCGTACGTGTTCGCGCGGACCCCGTCCGGCTGGGTCCAGGAGGCGAAGCTGCTCGGGCTCGGCGCTGGATACTGGCTCGGAACGGCCGTGGCGCTGCGCGGGGACACCGCCGCCGTCGGCGCTCCCATGGCCTACCCGAGGGGACCGGAGTCCGGCGCGGTCTACGTGTTTCGCCGCCGCCCCGACGGCTGGGCGGAGTGGCAACGGGTGACGGACTACTCCGGTGAGCCGTACGACCGGTTCGGTCACTCCATCTCCTTGAGCGGAAACAGGATGATGGTCGGCTCCCCGGGCCGCGCCACCACCGAGGGGTTCGGGAAGGTCTCGGTGTACGAGCTGCGTCCCGAGGGCTGGGTCCAGACCGCCAAGTTCTGGCCCGATACGCCCTACCGGGGCCTTGGACAGTTCGGCGCGTTCGTCGCCCTGTCGGGTAACTGCGCGCTGGTCGCGGCTCCGTACGCGAGTCGAGTGGGAGGTTTCACCGATGCCAACGGTGCAGTCTACGTCTACGAGCTGACCAACGCGGGATGGAAGAACGTAGCCACGTTCACGTTCGATTGGGTCTGCGGCCAGGGAGGCGTCTTCGGACAGAGCGTGGCTCTGGGCGGCGACACGGGGCTCGTCGGCGGCTGGGGATGCGCGGACGTCGGAGGGGTGCGGTCCGGATCGGTCTGGGTGCTGGAGCGCATCGCGCCGAGAACCTGGGTCATCACCCAGCAGCTCAGCGCGGGCGACCCGGACCCCTACGACAGTTTCGGGAAGTACGTCGCGATCGAGTGCGACACCGCGGTCATCGGGGCCACCGGGGACGATGAAGCCGCCGACGGCGCCGGAGCCGCCTACGTCTTCCGCCGCAGGGGCGGTTCCTGGGTACAGACCCTGAAGCTGATGGCTCCGGATGCCGGAGCCATGGACTTCCTCGGGGTCGTGTCCCTGCACCGCGGGAGGATCGCGGTGGGTGCGGCCTGGGACGACGATCGCGGCCCGGATGCAGGCTCGACCTACGTCGTCGATTGCCCCGCGCTCCGGGTCGACTGCGACCGCTCCGTCACCGCTCCCGATCGGTGAGCGGTCTCCCGCGACGCTTCCCTTCCAGGCTCAAGGAGCGATGAGCTTCACGGTCGGGAAATGCGTCCGGTAGCGCGTCGCGTCGCGCGTCAGCAGGTGGAAGCCGGCGATGGCGCGTAAGCTCCGATGTAGAAGTCGGGCGACGAGCCGCGGCCGCCGCCACGCCGGCGGTCGTCGAGGAAGCTCTTGCCCGCCAGGAACGCTCATCCGCCCTTGCGCGTGAGCGCGAGGATCTCGTCGGTCGTCATCGAGACGCTGGCACGGCCGCGCAGCCGCCGCACGACGCCCTTTCCGCGCGCCCGCCGGTCGCGGGCCTTGACGATGCGGACCGCGCGTCCTTCGACGATGAGCTCGACCTCGGTGTTCGGGAAGAACCCAGCTTCTCCCGGATCTCCTGGGGGATCGTGACCTGGCCCTTCGAGGTGATGCGCATCTCGTCCTCGGTTGCAGGAGTCTTACGGGTAGTACTGCGAGGGGTCCGAGGGCGAGTCAAGGGGCGGGTCGACCGCCGCTGGACCCGCTCACGGCACCTCCGGCACGTAGCACCCCACCGCCCGCGTCCGCGGCTCGGCCACCGCGCCCCCCGCGAGGACCGCGTCGAGCGCCGCGCGCAGGTCGTGCACGGTCGGCTCCGGGCGCTGCTTGCCGAAGTCGGCGTACCGGTCGTCGATCCGCCCCTGGTAGCGCACGCGGCCCTTGGCGTCGAGCAGGCAGGCCTCGGGCGTCACCTCGACGCCGAGCTCGCGCACGAGCGCGTGGCGCCGGTCGAGGAGGATCGTGCCCGGCAGCGCGTACTCGGCCGCGTGCCGCCGGGCGGCCTCGGCGCTGGCGTCGGGGTCGACGTGGACCAGCCAGAAGGCGACGCCGCGCGCCGCGTACGCCGCGGCGATCGAGCGGATCTCGGGCGCGTAGCCGTTGGCGATCGGACAGTCGGTCGTCGTGAAGATCAGCACGCTGGCCGCCCCCTCGACCTCGAGCGGCGCGTGCAGCGCTCCGCCCGGATCCGGGAGGAGGAGCAGCGCCCCGGGCGCCGCCGCGCACGCCGCGCAGAGGGTCGCGAGGCCGCTCTTCCCGAGGTTTCGCACGGGTGCATCGTACCTCCGCGAAACGTATGCTCGCGTCATGGGTGCCCAGGAGACCGTCGACGACTCGGTCTTCGACGCCTTCGTGCAGGCGGCGCTCGAGGGCGAGCTGCCCGACGTCGAGGACTTCTGCGGCAAGCGCGGAGCGGTCCCGGACGACGTGCGCCGGCGGCTCGAGGAGCTGCGCGATCTCTTCGCCGCCAGCGAGGCGGGCGGGGTCGACCCGACGCGCGACCGCATCGGCGACTTCCGCCTGCTGCGCGTCCTGGGCGAGGGCTCGATCGGCCGCGTGTTCCTCGCCGAGGACGACGAGCGCCGGCGCCTGGTCGCGCTCAAGGTCGTCCACGCGAGGTCGCTGCACACCGACCGGGCGCGCGAGCGCTTCGGGCGCGAGGCGCGGGCGATCGCGAACGTGCGCCACCGGGGCCTCGCCACGATCCACGCGGTCGGCGAGGCGGACGGCGTGCCGTGGTACGCGATGGAGCTGCTCTCGGGCAGCAGCCTCGACGACTGGATCGACTCGAAGAGCGCCCCGCTGCGCACCGCCGTGGGCTGGATCGCCGACGTCGCCGGCGCGCTCGCGGCGGCGCACGAGGCCGGCGTCGTGCACCGCGACGTGCGGCCCTCGAACGTGCGCGTGACCGAGCAGGGCCGCGCGGTGCTGGTCGACTTCGGCCTCGCGCCCCCGGGCGAAGCGATCGGCGTGGCCTACGCCTCGCCCGAGCAGCTCGACGCGCGCCAGGACTGGGTCGGCCCCGCGACCGACGTCTTCTCGCTCGGCGCGACGCTGTACCACGCGGCGACGGGCAAGCGGCCGTTCCCGGGCGCGTCGCGCGAGGAGGTCGCCCAGCACGTCACCAAGCGCGATCCGCGGCGGCCGCGCGTGGTCGACCCCGCCGTCCCGCTCGACCTCGAGGCCGTGATCCTGAAGGCGATGGAGCGCGACCGCGCGCGGCGCTCCGCGAGCGCGCGCGAGCTCGAGCGCGACCTGCGCGCCGTCCTCGACCTGCGGCCGATCGCCGCGCGGGTCGTGTCGGCGCCGGCGCGCGAGCCCACGGCTTCGCGCGCGCTCGCCCTCTCGCACTGGGCGCGCGGCCACCGGCGCGCGGCGGTCGCGGCCGGCGCGGCGGCGCTCGGCGCGCTCGCGCTCGCGCTGCTGCTGCTCGTCCAGGGCGTGCGCGAGCGCGGCGCGCGCCGGCGCGAGGTCGAGGCTTCGCTGGTCGAGGCGCGCGAGCTCGCGGGCGAGCTGCGCCGGCAGGTCGCTCTGCGCCACGCGCTCGCGGCGGAGGTGCTGCCGCTGCGCCAGGCGGCGCGCGGGCGCTGGATGGAGCCGGCGGAGGCGCGCCGCCTCGAGGAGATCGAGCGCGAGCTCGAGCGCCTGGGGCCGGCGGCGGACGAGGGCTTCTTCCGCGCGCTGCAGCTCGCGAGCCGCGCCGAGCGCCTCGCGCCCGGGCGGCCCGAGACCCTGCTCGTGCGCTCCGAGCTCTACTTCGAGCGCTGGCGCGCGGCGCTCGAGGCCGGCGACCGCGCGCGCGCGCGGATCTTCCGGCGCCTGGTCGAGGAGAACGACGCCGAGCGGCGCTACGCGGGCGAGCTCGAGCCGCGCGGCTCGCTCGCGCTGGCGAGCGCCGAGACCGGCGCCGAGGTGTTCCTCTTCCGCTACCTCGCGCACACCGAGCTCGCGCCGGACGGCGAGCGGCGCCTCGTGCCGGTGCCGATCGGTTCGGGGGGGCCGGCCGGCGCGCGCGAGCCGCTCGTCGCGCCCGGCACGTGGGCGCTGCGCGTGACCAAGCCCGCCGGCGACCTCGTGCCCGGCGACCTGATCGTCGAGCTCGAGGGCCACGCGCTGCGCGGGCTCGTGCTCGCGATGGAGGACAGCGATCCGGTGCGCGCCCTCGACCGGCTGGTCGAGGTCGAGGGCCGCGAGGTGCGCGGCGCGCGGGACCTCGCCGGCTACGCGCTCGGCGCGCCGCGGATCAGCGTCGAGCGCGACGGCGCGCGGCTCGAGCTCGACGCCGCGCGAGTGCCGCTGCAGCGCGTCTTCCGCGACCCCGACCAGCTCGTCGGCAGCCGGGCGCTCCGTGCGCGAGCCACGGTCGGCGGCGCGCTCGTCGAGACCGAGCTCGCGACGGGCCTGCGCGCGCGGGCGACGGCCGCCCCGCTCGAGCTCTCGGCCGCCTCGCGCGCCGGCGTCACGCCGCTCTCGGGGCTCGCCCTGGAGCCGGGCTCGTACCTGGCGCTCCTGCGCCGCGCGGAGGGCGAGCTCCTGCGCGTGCCGCTCGCCGTCGAGAGCGGGCGCACGGTCTCGCGCAGCGTGGAGCTGGCGCCGCTCGGCGATTCGCCGGACGGGTTCGTGTTCGTGCCCGGCTCCGAGTTCGTGGCGGGGGACGGCGCGGGACCCGGACAGAGCGCGAGCACCGAGGACTTCTGGATCATGGAGCTCGAGGTGACCGGCGCCGATTACCAGCTCTTCCTCAACGACGCCGAGACGCAGCGCGAGATCCGCGCCTCCCGCGCGCCGATCCGCTACCCGCGCGACCCTTCGGATCCGCAGCCGGGCGGGCTCTGGGGCCGCTACCGGCGCGGGGACGGGACGGTCGCGATCCCCGCCGCCGTCGGCGCGGCCGCGGCCGGGGGCGTCTCGTGGGACGACGCGCGCGCGTTCGTGCGCTGGATCAACCGCATCGCCAAGCGCCGCGCCGATCGGTTCGAGTACGCGCTGCCCACCGAGGCCGAGTGGGAGCTCGCGGCGCGCGGCGTCGACGGGCGAGCGCACGTCTTCGGCGCGGCCTTCGCGCCGCACTGGACGGACGGCCGCTTCGGGACGCCGGAGGCCGGCGCCGCCAAGCCGCCCGGGCGCTTCCCGATCGACGAGTCGGTCTTCGGCGTCTTCGACCTGTCGGGCGGCGTCTCCGAATGGTGCGCGACCGCCGACGGCGGGCGCGTGCTGCGCGGCGCGAGCGCGGGCACCTTCCGCAGCGAGGACTTCCGCGCCACCGCGCGCTTCGAGCCGCCGGCCGCGGGAGTCGCGACGACGAGCGGGATCCGCCTCGTCGCGCACCTGCGGTTTCGGTGATCAGCGCGCGGCGCGGGCTACGGCACGAACCAGGCGACGAGCCCGTCGGACAAGTTGTTGGCCGAGCCCCCGGGGCCGAGCGGGTCGCGGTACCAGAGCTGGAAGTTCCACTCCGAGCCGGGGAGCACGACGCCCGGGCCCGAGCCGGCCGGCGGAGTCTCGAAGTCGACGAGGCGCCAGGCGATTCCCGTGGCGCTCATCGTGAGCGGCGGGCCTAGACGGAAGAGACCGACTCCTCGCGCGCCGACGCAGAGGTACCCGTCGCCGAGGGCGATCCGGATGCGCATCGGCCCGTAAAAGAAGAGGCCGGGCTGGCCGGGCGGGCACCCGGTCGCCAGGAGCGTGAAGTCGTTCACGGAGATGCGCTGCGTTCCGAGCCACCCCATGAGCGCGCCGTCGCCCACCGAGTTGGGTGAGGTGGTGCAGTAGCTCCGCGGCTCGGGCACGTAGTCGGCGTCGAACGCGAAGGCCCCCATGTCGGCCCTCGAGCCGTCGGGGTCGGGCGGGCTCGCGGGATCCCCCGCGTCGATGCAGGGGGAGTCCGCCTTCAGCCGGTAGTCGCCGAAGTCCGGAGCCCAGAAGCGCGGGTCGGCCGAGATGTTGCCGTCCATCCCGGCGAAGTCCCCATCGCCGATGTCGCAGTAGGACGCCTCGACGTCCCCGCCGATGTCGTCCCCGTTTCCGAAGACGGTGCTGTCGACGAGCACGGCGTGCTCGTGGCCGCTGACGCCCCAGCCCGCGTTCGCCGCGATCGTAGAGCTCCGGACGTGGGGCCACGCGCCGCCGAGCCCGCCGCCGTTGCGGGCCACGACGCTGTCCGCGACATGCAGAAGGCCACCCCAGCAGTTCGCCGCCGCCCCGGCGTTGTCGACCAGGCGAGTGCGCAGAACGTCGATCCGCACCGAGTCCTCGAGCTGATCGGGGTCGCGCCCGAGCAGCCCCGTCCCGTTCTCGGCCACGACGGAGTCCGTGATGAAGACCCACGTGTGGGCGGGGGCTTCCCAGAGGCTTATGGTATTTCCAACGAGTGCGGTGCCGCAATGGTGGAGGTGGACGCGCTCCAGCGAGACCCGGAGCTCCTGTACTGAGAGCCACGCGAAGTTCTCGCAAACGGCGCGTACGCCGATTCCCATGTCAGCGATGTCGACGTCGCGCAGCGTCGCGCGCACGGTCGCGTCCATGCCGGCGTTCACACCGAGCACGTCCACGCCGACCGTCGCATTCCGGAGCGCGAGGTTCTCGAGCACGGGATGCCCGCAGCCGACGACCTCCTCCAGCGTCCAGCTGACGATCGCCGGCGCTCCGCCCCCGTCGAGCACGGGTCGCGGCTCGCCTTCTCCCGCGAGCGTCAAGTCGTCGCAGAAGACGAGCGGGAAGGTCTCGCCCAGGACCGCGTCGTAGAGACCCGAGGCGATGTGGACGGTGTGGGCCCCCGGCGGGACGCTCGCGACGGCGTGGCTGATCGTCTGCCACGCCGCTTCCCAGGACGTGCCGGGGTTCGCGTCGCTGCCGCTCGCCGCGTCGACGTAGAAGTCGTCCGCGCGCGCGGGGGCGGCGGCCACGAGGAAGAGGGAGACGGTCAGGGAGACTCTCGGATGGCGGGTTGCGCGGCACCTCCTTCGGTCGGCGTCGGCAGGCGAAGAACCAGCTTGGGCCCGCGCGGCCGGTGGAGGTATCCGCCGCTGTCCGTACCGCGCCGCCGAATAGGCGGCGCACGCGGGCGACGCGGCTCCCTGCGCGGCCGAGCTCAGCGCGTGCCGCGCCGCTCGCGCACCCAGTCCACCCAGAGCGCGCGCACCGGCCGCAGCACGCGCTGGCCGTTCGAGCCGTTCGTCAGGAGCACGAGGCCGTCCCCGCTCTCGGGAGCGATCGCGAGGTCGGCCATCCAGCCCTCGTTCGCGCCGCCGTGGCCGACCACGCGCAGGCCGAGCTCGTCCTCGATCGCGTAGCCCAGGCCGTAGGAATCGCCCGGCGCGACGGGCTGCTGCATGAGCTCGACCGTCGCGGTCTCGAGCACCTCGTCCAGGCCGAGCTTCGCGCGGTGCTTCGGCAGCGAGGCCTTTGCGAAGCGCGCCAGCTCGAGCGCCGAGGTCTGAAGACCGGCCGCGGCGAGCGCCGTGAAGCGCGGCCCGCCGATCGGCTCGCCCTCCTCGTCGTAGGGGGTCGCGGCGAGCGCGGTGACGCGCTCGTTCCAGCCGTAGTCGCTCGCGAGCATGCCGAGCGGCTCGAGCACGGTGGCGTGCATGTACTCGCGGAAGCCCTCGCCCGTCACCTCCTCGCAAAGGAGCTGCGCGAGCGTGAAGCCGCCGCCGCTGTAGCGCCACTCCGTCCCGGGGTCGGAGACGAGGTGCACGTCGCCCGAGCCGTTGGTCGCGCCCGAGAGCGACGCCTCGAGGCTCGGCAGCTCCGCGCCGGGCTCGAAGCCGGGGTAACCGTGCAGCGAGAGGCCGGCGGTGTGCGAGAGCAGCCGGCGCAGCGTGACCTTCGCCGGGTCGAACTCCGACTCGGGCAGCTTCCAGCGTTTCAGGTACCCCTCGACCGGCGCGTCGAGGTCGACCTTGCCCTCTTCGACGAGGCGCATCAGCCCCCAGGCCGCCACCGTCTTCGAGATCGA
>Ga0299906_10001209_pt1 | contig 22265 bp, 15 predicted proteins | sample RVTome_14_FD_200259 | JGI IMG/M metagenome (GOLD analysis project Ga0299906, IMG submission 200259) | Soil microbial communities from uranium-contaminated site in the Upper Colorado River Basin, Wyoming, United States - RVT145D125 (version 2) ...
CCCGACCTGCAGGCGGGGCTCATCATGAGTGCCTTGCACGGCATCGTCGTCCAGGGGTTTCTCGGGGACGGTCCCCCACCCGGGGGAGATCTGCTGCGGCACCTCAAGGCCTCGCTCGTCGACACAGTGCGGCGTTGACGGCCCTGGTGAGACATCTTGACATCAGACGGGGAAACGTCGATAGCGGCCGCCATGCGAGGGAAGCTTCGGGGGCTTACCGCCGCGTGTGCCGTGGTGCTCTTGACCACTTCGGCGCAGGCATTCTTCCTGGATCAGGAACGCCGCTTCGACTTCCGGATGCGCGCCTATCATCAGGCGTCGATCCTCACGGAGTCCTCGGAGCGCGACAAGTGCGATCCGAAGACTGACCCGACGGCGGCGGGCTGCGCGCCGCCGCCCAAGTACAGCGCCGGCGACCTGGCGCAGCTCCGGACGTTCTACAACCCGGAGTTCGACGCCAAGCTGACGGACTTCAGCACCTGGATGCGCGACGTGCCGGGGATGTCGTACGTGGCGCCCGAAGACCTGCGCTTCCGCTTCGCGTGGTGGGGATTCTACGACGCCGTCTACGACGAGGAGTTCGCGGGCTCCCCGTGGCGACAGAACGCCCGCAACCTCAAGGGGCGCTTCGCGCAGAGCGACAACCCCAGGCGCGAGTCGCTCTTCTTCAACGACGAGAACAAGCGCGTCCGCAACATCTACGGGAAGCGCAATCGCATCAACGAGATGTACCTCGACTGGACGAAGGGCCGCGTCTTCGTCCGCGCCGGCCGGCAGGCCATCTCCTGGGGCGAGTCGGACACGATCGCGCTCATCGACGTGCAGAACCCGTTCGACCTGACGCTTGGCGCTCCGGGCTTCTTCCAGGATCTCGACGAGGCACGCATCCCGCTGTGGACGCTGCGTTCGACCGTCAAGCTGCTCGACAGTTGGGAGTGGCTCTCGAGTCTCTTCCTCGACGCCTACATCGTCCCCGGCGTGATCGATACCACGGTGCCGATCAACCCCTTGACGGGCGGTGTCTCCGCGTTCGGTCCCGACGTGGCCGATCCGCAGCTCCTGGTACCGGCGCAGCCGGTGCCGCTCCCTGGTGGTGGGACCGCCCGCGTCCACACCAATACGGTCGATCGGCTCCCCAGCAACACCTGGGGCAACAGCCGCTGGGGCGCCCGCCTCACCGGCATCGTCAACCGAGACTACACCGTGCAGGCGTTCTTCTTCCGGACCTTCAACCAGGCGCCCACGCCCGTACTGCTCACCCCGGGTGGCCCCGAGCGGGCGACGAACAGCGCGCTGCGCCCCAACCGCCCGCCATATCGCGGCGCGGTGGTCGACGACCGCGGTTTCCGCGTAAACTGCAACGGTGGCCGCACCGTCGGCGGCAACCGCCCGTGCGGGCGGGCCGTGCCCGCCGTCACCGTGCTCGAGCGCAAGATCTACTCGGTCGCCGCCCTCGGCGCGAGTTGGTACGCCCAGCCGCTGCGCGGCGTCGTGCGCACGCAGTTCAACTACTTTCTCGACGAGCCGGCCTTCATTCCCGAAGAGAACCTGAACCCGCAGAGCCAGCTCCCCCGCTCGGTCTTCCCGGATCGCCCGGACACCTCGCTGCCGCGCGCCGACTACGCGCGCTTCGTGCTCGGCTACGACACCTTCTTCTTCTTCCGCCCGCTCAACCCCACGAACAGCTTCATATTCGTGAGCGCCTTCACGGGCTCCTACAACCTGAGCGAGACGGGCAAGACCGACTACCGCAACCCGCAAGCCAAGCCCGGGCACCCGCAGACGCGCAGCCGGCCGTCGACCAACCCGCTGCTCGTGACGGGCGAGCCGTTCATCGACCCCATCGACTACGAGGACGCGCGGACCTTCGAAGGCTTCCTGCAGACCGCGCTGCAGACCGACTACATGCACGGCAAGCTGTCCCCCCGCATCGTCATGATCGCCGACATCAGCGGCATCTTCGCGTTCGCGACGGGGATCAACTACCGCTTCACCGACAACCTGATCGCCACGGTGAACTACCTCGCCATCGCGGGGTCGCGGAAGGCCGGCATCGGCACCTTCCGCGCCCACGACATGGTGCAGTTCAAGCTGACGGCGCAGATCAACTGACGCGCCGGCGCCACAGCGCCAGCGACAACGCCACGTAGTAGACGGGGTAGAGCAGCGTCAGGTGGACGAGCGTCCGTGAGGGCGCGTCCAGCGTGGCGAGCAGCCAGAGGCAGGCCAGCGCCCACATGCCGCCCAGCGTCACGGTGAGCCCGCGCAACGCGGGCGTGCGCGACGGGTAGACGTACCGGAACGGCACGAACACCAGGACCGTCAGCAGGACGAGGACGGCGGCGTTCAGCGCCGGGGGCCAGCCCAGCAGGTGCAGGTAGAACACCACGATGTTCCAGTACGACGGGAAGCCCGTGAAGAAGTGGTCCGCCGTCTTGGCGTCGGTGCGGCCGAAGCCGTAGCCGCTGGCCGCGACCATGGCGGCCACCACCGGAAAGGCGACCGCGTCGGGCAGGAGGCCCCGGGTCATGAGGAAGACGGCGGGGACGACGACGTAGGTCGAGAAGTCGACCACGTCGTCGAGGCGCGCGCCGTCGATCGCCGGCAGGACGATTTTCACCTCGAGGGCGCGGGCGAGCGTGCCGTCCAGGGCGTCCACGAACAGCGTGTAGGCCATGGCGACGAAGGCGGTCTGTACGTCGCCGCGCACCGTCGCCAGGATGGCGAGCACGCCGGCGACCGCGCCGCTGGCCGTGAAGGCATGGACGCCCCAGGCGGCGACGCGGCGCGCGCGGGACGGGCTCACGCCAGCATCGACTCCGGCAGCCATAGGATCTGCACGACGTTGCCGTCCGGGTCGCGGCAGTAGCAGGAGACCGTGCCGTCACGGTGCCGGCGCGGCGCTGCGACGATCTCGACGCCGCGCGCGCGCAGGCGGTCGGCGGCGACCTGGACGTCGTCGGGATTCGCGACGACGAAACCCAGGTGATCGAGCGCCCCGGTGCCGTCGAGGGCGTCCACCTGATGCAGGGCGAGGTTGTCGGTCCCGCTCGACAGGTAGACGTTCTCCGGGTCGGGGCGCCAGACGACGCGCATGCCGAAGACGTCCCGGTAGAAGGCGAGCGCCGCCTCCACGTCGCGCACGCGCAGCGCCAGGTGCCACAGGCCGCGTGTCGGAACGGGCGGCGCGCTCATGGCGGCGTTCTACTGGGCGCCGCAGGGGGCCGCAACGCGCGGCGGGCGTACCGCTCAGCTCCGGCAGTCGAGGACGTGCCGCGGCGTCGCGCGGCAGAGGAGCGAGGTCGTGAAGCGGCGGCCGGCCACGGTGAGGTTGGCGCTCACGATCGGCGCGCTCGCGAGGGCGGGCTCGAACGGGCGCAGCCGGACGCGCAGGCGGTGGCGGCCGCCGCGCAGCGGCGTGAGCGAGATCTTGGCGGCCCCGACGCGTACCTTGATGCGTCCCTGGCCGCGGCCCTTCCCCTTCCCACCACCGCGCACGGGCCGGGCCTCCGCCTGGCTGCTGAGCAGCTCGCCGTCGCCGGCCACCAGCTCCAGTCGGACGGCCTCGTGCCCGTCCAGCTCCAGCGCGCCGTCGACGACGCCGTTCCAGCGCAGCGAGCCGCGACCCTTGCGGGTGGCGCGCAGCGTGCTCGACACGATGAGGCCGCAGTCGTCGCCGACGGGGCAGGGATCGCACAGGTCGCCCACGCCGTCGCCGTCGAGGTCTGACTGCGCGGCGTTGGCGATCCCCATGGTCGGATCGCTGCCGGGGCAGTTGTCCTCGGTGTCCGGTACGCCGTCGTCGTCGAGGTCGGCGGGCTCGGTGCCGCTCTCTCCCGGGTAGACGGCCCGCACCGCGGCGATGTCGTCGCTCCGCAGGCGGGCGCCGCGGCCGTCGAAGTGGGCGCGGAAGTACATCGTCGCGTCCTTCAGCACGGCGCTGGTCTCCTCCTCGGTCTCCGAGGAGTGGCCGATGCCGATGCTGTGGCCGAGTTCGTGCGTGACGATCTCGGCCAGGTTCTCGGGCGTCCAGAACGAGCACCCGCCGAAGCCGCGATTGAAGGTGATGTTGCCCTCGGTGATGCGCCGGAACGCGACGCCGTTCACTTCGTGCGTGGGCGAGGTCCGACCCGTCGTGCAGTAGCCTCCCAGGGCCAGTACGCCGCTGCACTGGTGCGGCTTCGCCATCTCGCCGAACGGGTCGCCGAAGACGATCTGGGACTTGCCGTCGCACAGGAGCGGGGCGGGCGCCTCGTCGATCCCGCGCACGAGGAGCAGGTCCGCGCCCGGCGCGTCGGACCAGACGGCCAGGGCGTCCTCCACGGACGCGACCGTCGCGTCGTAGCCCAGGTCGCGATCGCCTCCCTCGGTGACGCTGAACTCGATCGGCATGCCTTCGTCGGCTTCCTGCCAGCGGGCACTCGGGCGGTCCATGAGCGTGAAGTCGTTCGTGACCACGTCTTCGGCCGTGAGGGGGATCGCGGCCGGCGTGGTGGCGACGGCGAGCCCGCGCGGCGCGCCAGCGGCGGCGCGCGCGATCGTCCGCAGCAGGCGCCGGAGTCGGAGTCGTCGCGTCGGAGAGCCGCCGAGGACGGCGGCGTCGAGTCGCCGCTCGGCGACGAGGGTCCCGGTGAGCGCGCTGCGCACGATGCGGAACTGCCCGAGGCCGAGCGCGGTCGTCTGCAGCGTGCCGTCGGCCCGTTCCGTCAGGAACAGCACCTGACGTTCGCCGACGCGGAAGACGGGGGCGCCGGGAACGACGAGGCCGCGGTCCGCCAGTTCCCCGCCGGGTTGGCGCAGCACCAGGCGCTCGCTCGTCGGTCCTTTGTGCGTCGACTCGACGGCGACCTCCACCCAGGTGGCGACGCTCGTGTCGCTCGGCGCGACGGCGACCCGCTCGACGCGCCCCACCACCACGACGTCGGCCATGCGGGTGAGCGCGTGATCGCGGACGTCGATCAGCACCGTGGCCTGGGCTGTCGCCGCGAACGAGGCGAGCGCCGCAAGCAGAGTCGTGAGCCGTCGAGACGAGCGCAGCATGCGTGGGCACAGTCCGGGACCGGGCCTGTCGCAGACTGCAACGCGGGTGCCAGATCGACTGGGAAGCGCGGCGCCGGAAACGCGCGGCTTTCCCGCCCGGATCGAGCGGGAGCGACGAGAAAATGACGGCGCTCAGGCCGAGGTCGTCGAGGGGCTGACGCCCGGGGCCGCGCGGCGCAGCAGCATGCGCGCGTCAGGCAGTTCGCGTACGCCCGCAAGCGTCGCCGCCAGCGCGGTCACCTCGTCCGCGGCGAGGCTGCGGCCGGCGAGCGCGCGGAACTTCACGTCCAGCTCGCCGGGCGTCGGGAAACGCTCGGGGTCGCCGGTGGCGTGCTCGACGTGCTCTTCGAAGCGCCGCCCGTCGCGCAGGGTGATCCGCACCCATGCGGGCCACACGGTCGGATAGCGCGCGGTGAGGGCGGCGTCGTGCGCCGGCTCCACCACGTCCATCACCTGCCGCACGAGTGGGTCGCCGGCGCGCGCGGGGGTGAAGCGGTCCGGGCCCGCGCCGCCGTCGACGAGCGCGACCGCGACGCTGAACGGCAGGCTGAATTGGGCGTCCACCACCGAGCCCGGCCGGCGCTTGGCCGCGAGGGGCTCGCAGATGATGGCGAAGGCGGCGTCGACCACGCCGACGTCGATGCGGGCGACGGCACGCGGATCGAGCCCGTGACGGGCGCGCAGCCTCAGGACGGCGTCGATGGGACCCTGCGCGTAGCGACAGCAGGCGTGGGGCTTGATGCCGGTGCGCATCAGTACCAGCTCGCCCGCTTCGCACAGCGCTTCGGCACGGGCGCGATCCGAATAGGCGCGCAGCGTGCCGAAGCGCCCCTCGAAGATGGTGGCGGGCGCGGCGAAGCCGGCGCGTGCCAGCACCGCGGCGTGCAGGCCGCCGTGCGCCGCCCAGCCGGGGTGCAGGCGCTTCGTCCACGCCCCGTCGGCGAGGAACTCCAGCGAGCCCGCGGCCTGGCTGCCGGCGACCCCGAGCGCCGCGCACACGCCGGCGGCGTCGAGGCCGAGGAGCAACCCCGCCGCCGTGGCGGCCCCGAAGACCCCGCACGTCCCGGTGGGGTGGAAGCCGCGCTCGTAGTGGGCCGCGGGATCGAGCGCCATGGCGAGCCGGCCGGCGACCTCGTACCCGGCCACCACGGCGCGCAGCAGCGTGGCGCCGCTCACCGGCCGCAGCTCGCTGGCTGCGAGCGCCGCCGGGATCACCGCCGCCCCGAGATGAATGGAGCCGCCCTGATGCGTGTCGTCCATCTCCAGCGCGTGCGCGGCCGCCCCGTTGGCGAGGGCGGCGTCCGCCGCGGGCAGGCGCACGGGCGTGCCGAGAACCGTCGCGTCGCCCTGTCCGCCCAGGATCGCGAGCGCCGCCCGCACGGCGCGGCTCGAGGCCTCCGGTACGCCGCCGAGGGTCACGCCGACGTGGTCGAGCAGCAGGTCGCGCGCCCGATCCAGAACCGTCGCGGTGAGCGGATCGTCTTCGCCGCCGCCCGCGAACAGGGCGACCATCTCGGCGGCGAGCCGTCGTGCGATCGGGTCGCTCAGGACGGCGTTCCTTCGTCCCGGGCCGCGGCCACGTGTCGCTGCCAGCGCGCGAACCGCGCCTCGCGCTCGTCCGTGCCGAGTCGCGGCTCGAAGACGGCGTCGGCCCGCCACGCCGCGCGCAGCTCGTCCGTGTCGCTCCACACGCCCGTGGCGAGTCCGGCGAGGTAGGCCGCGCCCAGGGCCGCGGCGTCGAGCACGGCCGGTCGCTCGATGGGCAGGCCGAGCGCGTCGGCCTGGGCCTGCAGCAGGACGTCGTTGCGGGCGGCGCCGCCGTCGACGCGCAGGACGGCCGGCGCCGGCCCCGGCGAGTCGGCACGCAGCGCGGCGTAGACTTCGCGGCACCGCCAGGCGATGCCTTCGATCACTGCCCGCACGAGATGCGCCCGCGTGCTGGCGCGCGAGAGCCCCCCGATCACGGCGCGGGCGTTGGTGTCCATGTAGGGCGTGCCCAGTCCCTGAAACGCAGGCACCGCCCAGACGCCGCCGCTGTCGGGCACCGAGGCCGCGAGGGGGCCGCTCTCGGCCGGCGTGGTGATGACGCCGAGCCCGTCGCGCAGCCAAGTGATGGCCGCCCCCGCCGTGACGGCGGTGCCTTCCAGACAGTAGTCGATGCGGCCGTCGCGGCGCCACAGCACGAGCGGATAGCCGCCGTGGCTCGGCCAGAGCGGATCCGTGCCCGCGTGGAGATCGAGCATGGCCGCCGTCCCGTAGGTGATCTTCACCTCGCCGGGTTCCGTCCGGAGCTGCCCCATCATGGCCGACTGCTGGTCGCCGATCAGCGCGGCGAGCGGCAAGACGGGCAGTCCGTCGTCCCCGCCGACCTCGCCGAGCACGCCGCACGAGTCGACCAGCGCTGGCAGCGCGTCGGCGGGGATGCGCAGCGCCGCCAGGATGGACTCGCTCCAGCGTGGCTGCGTCGGGTCGTAGAAGCCGCTCGAGGAGCCGCACGAATGATCGGTCGCGAAGATGTGCCCGCCGCTCAGTCGCCAGGCGATCCAGCTCTCGAGGGTGCCGCAGCGCAGGGCCCCGGCGCGCACCCGCGACCGGTCGGCATCCACCAGATCGAGTAGCCATTCGACTTTCGAGGCGGCCATCAATGGGACGACCAGCACGCCCTGTCCGAGCAGCTCCATGCAGCGGTCGTGTGTCCGGGCATCCTGCCAGGAGACCGCGGGGTGAACGGCCCGCCCGGATGCGGTCTCCCAGACCACGGCGGTCGAGCGCTGCGAGGTCAGCCCGAGGCCGCGCACGCTCCCGGCCGGGGCGTCCGCGAGCGCCTTCCGCAGGACGGCGTGCACGGCCCGCAGCGTCGCCTCGGTGTCGTGCTCGACCAGGCCGGGGCCCGGATAGGTGGGCAGCACCTCCTCGTAGGCCTGGGCCAGCACCGCCCCCGTCGCGTCGACACGCAGGGCCCGGACGCCGGTCGTGCCGACATCGAGCGCCAGCACCGCGGGGGAGGCGGCGCTCATCACGGCGCCGGGACCAGGACGCCCGGATTGAGCAGCCCGTCCGGGTCGAGCGCCCGCTTGACCGCGCGCAGCACTGGGTAGGCGGAGCGCAGCTCGCGCTCCAGCCAGGGCGTCCGCAGCCGTCCGATGCCGTGGTGGTGCGCGATGGTGCCGCCGCAGTCGATGGCCGTCTGCATCACACACCCCCAGGCGTCCAGGTAGTCGCGCTCGGCCGTGGCGAAGTCGTCCGGCTTCAGGACGAACGTGATGTAGAGGTTCGTGCCCTGCTTGTAGCTGTGCGAGCTGTGCGCGCTCGCGGACAGGATCCCGGGTCGCTGCTGCAGTGCCGCCACGACGCGCTCGTAGAGCGGGCCCACGCGGTCCCACGTCGCGGCGATCTCGATCGTGTCGACCATGACTTCCTTCTCGAGGAAGACGTCCCAGGTCGGCACGGTGTTGCGGTGCTCGAGCCAGTGCTCGACGGGGGCCTCGCCGAAGTCCTCGCCGCCGGCCGCGGTGGCGAGGTCCCGGCAGGCCCCGTACTCGGCATCGGCGAGCGCGGCCGGCCCCTCGGAGAGGAGCACGAGGACGCACCGTCCGGCGGGATTCCACTGCTTGCCGAAATGCCCCTGACTTTCGGGCGCGTCGTAGAGGCGCACCACCGCCGGCCGCCAGCCGACGCGCACGATGCGGCGGATCACGTCGAGCGCCGCGTCCATCGATGCGAAGGTGTAGCTCGACAGGCGCCGTCGCGCCGCGATCGGGTGCAGGCGCAGCGTCGCCTCGGTGACGATGCCGAGCGTGCCCTCGCTGCCGAGGAAGAGCTCGCGCAGCGACGGGCCCGTCGAGGCGCGCGGGACCGGGTCGAGGCGGATGACGTCGCCGGAGGCCAGCACGACTTCGAGGCCGAGGCAGAGGTCCTCGATGTTCCCGTAGAGGGTGGAGAACTGTCCCGCCGAACGAGTCGCGACCAGCCCGCCGATGGTGGCGAGTGCGATGGACTGCGGATAATGCCCGGTCGTGTAGCCGCGCGCCGTGACGGCGGCTTCGTAGTCGCTGCCGAGCATCCCGGCCTGCACGCGCGCCAGCAGGGCCGTCTCGTTCAGATCCAGCAGCCGGTCCATGCGCCGCAGGTCGACGACCAGGGACCCGGCGGGCGGCATGGCGCCGCCGAGGACGCCCGAGCCGCCGCCGTACGGGACGATCGGGGTGCGATGCTCGCGGGCGACGCGCACGGCCGCGGCGACCTCGGCGGTCTCGCGTGGCTGCACCACGGCGACCGGGGGGTCGTTCAGGCGGTTCTCGCGCGCGCGCAGGTGCGCGAGGATCCAGTAGTCGATGCGATGTGCGGCGAGCGCGGCCTCGTCGGTGACCAGGCGGTCGTCGCCGAGCGCCCGCCGCAGCGCGTCCGTGATCGTCGTCATGCGAAGCTCCTCAGGCTGGCGGCGAGCCGACGGCAGTGCCGAACCTCGTCCGCGGTCCGCTCGGGCGACCACCCGAGCCGGTGAGCGGCCACCTGCGCCATGGGCTCCAGGCCGCCGAGTCCCTGCTCCGGGTCGAAGAGCAGCAGGCGGGTGCGGCGCTCCAGGACGTCCTCGAGCGTGAGTGCCATCTCGTGGTCCAGGGCGTGTTCGACCTCGGCACGCCGCAGGGCCGAGAGGCCGTCCGCTGCCTCGACCCCGGTGGCGCGCGCGGCGATCGCGGGGGCGTCCGCCCCGTAGAGCCGAATCAACCGCGGGGGGGCGCCGCCGCCGTGGTGGGGACGGCGGGTCTGCAGATCGGGGGGGGGGGGGGGGGGGACGCGCGCGGCGGGCAGCGCGATCTCGCCGGTTCGGCACGGGCCGGCCGGCGTGCCGAGTCGCTCGCCGACCAGATCGACGACGCGCTCGGCCATGCGGCGGTACGTCGTCAGCTTGCCGCCCGCGATGGACACCAGGCCGGTGGGCTCGTCGACCATGATCTCGTCGCGCCGCGAGATCTCGGAAGGCGCCTTGCCCGGTTCGGCCAGCAGCGGACGCAGGCCGGCCCAGGCGCCGAGGATGTCGTCCTCCCCGAGCGGTGCCCCGGCGAAGGTACGGTTGGCAGCGTCCAGCAGATAGGCGGCATCGGCGGCGGTGATCTCGGGTGTCAGCACGGGCTCTCCATACAACGTGTCGGTCGTGCCGAGGTAGGTCACGCCGTCGCGGGGGACGGCGAACACCGACCGCTTGTCGCGCGCCTGCATGACGACGGCGTGCCGCAGCGGGAGCCGGGCGTGGGCGACCACCAGATGGATCCCCTTGGTGAGCTGCAAGGCCCGGCCGGAGGTGACGCCGGCTCGTCCGAAGACGGCGGCGACCCACGGCCCCGCGGCGTTGACCACCAGGCGCGCCCGTGCCTCGTGGGTGGAGGTGCCGAGGGTGTCGCGTATCTGCACGGCGCCGGGCACGATCCGGGTCACCTCGGCGTGATTGACGCAGACGGCACCAGCGGCCACGGCGCCCTTCACGTTCTCCAGCACGAGGCGCGCGTCGTCGGTGAGATACTCCGTGAACGCCGCCGCGCCGTAGAGCTGCTCGCCCGCCAGCGTGGGCTCGCTGGCGAGTGCTTCCTCGCGGTTCCACATGGCGTGGCGCTCGTCGGCCGGGATGCCGGCCAGCTTCTCGAACGCCCACAGGCCCGCGCCCAGCTTCAGGTGGGTGCCGCGGCCATGGGTGGGCATGACCATGGTGAGCGACGTCGCGAGGTGCGGCGCGATGCGTCGGAGCGTGGCGCGCTCGCTGGCCGCCTCGCGCACCAGGGCGACGTCGCCCTGGGCCAGGTAGCGGACGCCGCCGTGGATCAGCTTCGAGCTCCGGCTGCTCGTGCCGGCGGCGAAGTCGGTCGCTTCGACGAGCGCCACGCGGAGGCCGCGCAGGGCCGCGTCGCGGGCGATGCCGGCCCCGGTGATGCCGCCACCGACGACCAGCAGGTCGAAGCGGTCCTGATCCAGGGTCGTGAGCGCGTGGGTGCGGGCGGCTGGGGTGAGCGACACTTCCATGGACGCCCGCGCGCCGGCGTCAGTCGGACTCGATCTTCGCCAGGAGGGACTGCGCTTCGGCGACCTTGTCGGTGCGCCCCTGCTCGCTGGCGATGGCCAGCGCCCGCTGCGCGTAGGCGGCCGCCTCGGCGGTCTCGCCACGGAGGCGGCATTGCTCGGCCAGGGTGAGCCGAGACGTCACGGCACGGGGATCGAGCTCGATCACCCGCTTCAGGAGCTTCTCGCCGTGCACCGCGTCGCCGCCGAGCAGGCGCGGCAGCCGCACCAGGAGGATACCCTTGGAGGCCAGGGCCTCGGCATGGTTCGGCTCCAGGGCCAGCGTCGCGTCGAGTTCGCTCATCATGCGCCTGAACTCGAAGTACGAGGAGATCTGCTCGCCGTCGAGTCGCAGGCTCTCGCCGAGGTTGCAGAAGACGGCGAAGTGGGCCTCGGCGCACCGGTCGTCCAGGCCGACGGCGCGTTCCGCGAGTGCCAGTCCGTCTTGGAAATGACGCTCTCGGACCTCTCGGGTGGCGGCGTCGCGGCCGAGCTTGCACAGCTCGAGGGCCCGTTTGGCCATGTCTGTCGGTACGTCCGCGGCACGCGCCGGTCCCCCGAGGAGAAGCGACGACGAGAGAGCGGTGACGACCGCGAGGCGCGAGAAGCCAGCCCGCATGGGGGCCGGATGATGCAAGAGGCCGGCCAGGGAGTCAAATGATTGATCCCTCGAACCGCCCCGTGCGGGCCCAGTGGTGCTCCTCTGACGCGTGCTCCGGGGATGGTCCGAAATTGGACACCTGCGGCCCGTCTGGGGTGCCCGGGATGGCCCTAGCCCTCGGCACATCAGTTGCTTGCGGTTACGGCGTGGCGCTGTTCAGCCGAATGCGTCGCGGGCGCCCTCGTGCTCGCGGCAAGGGGGACGACGTGGCCAGGCCGCAGGTCGTCGCGGATCTCGAGGAGCGGCTCGCACAGATCGCGAGTGAGGCCATGGCTCCCGAGGATGCGCTCGAGCCGGCCCTCGCGGCCGTGGTCGAGGCGTCAGGCGCGGTCGCCGGCGCCCTCTGTCTCTACGACATTCGGCAGTGTCTGCTGCGGCTGACGGCGGAGGTCGGGCTCTCCGACGAGGGCTGCCAGCGGCTGCAGACGGTGCGGCGGGCCGACCCGGGATGCTGGGACATGCCGCTGCACGGCTTGCTGAACCGGCGGGCGTACCTGATCGAGAGCGCTGCCAAGAACCGGTACGTGCCGAACCTGGTCGAGAAGAAGACGGTCGTCTCGACCGTCATCTGCCTCCCGCTCTACCATCACTCGGCGCCGCTCGGCAGCATCGTGCTGGTCGCCGGGAGCCCGCGCAGCTTCAATCAGCGCGACATCCAGCAACTGTGGGAACCCCTCAAGGGCCTCGCCAAGATGATCGAGCAGCTCCGCCGACAGGCGAGCACGCTCGTCGAAGCGACGCCGGAGCGGGATACCCCCGGCATGGCGGTGATCGAGCAGACCGCCATGGCGGTCGAGCGCGACACCCTGCGCGCGTTGCTGGCGCGCGAGAAGGCCGCGCATGCGAAGGTCGCGGCCGAGGTGCAGAAGCAGGCCGCGGCGATCGAGGATCTGCGCGAGCAGCTCGACGACGCGGCCCGGCGCGGGGGAAGCCGGCGGCTCGTGGCGAAGCTCGAGCGTACCGAGGCGGAGCGCGAGGAGCTGCGCGCCGCGTTGGACGAAGCCGAGCGCCTGCGGAGAGAAGCCGAGTCGGCTCGCGATGCCGCCGCCGGCGGGGCGCGCACGGCAGAAGGCGAGCAGCAGCGGCAGGAGATCGAGGGCCTCCGAACCCGGCTCGCGGAGCTGGAGGCCGATGGCGTCCGCGCCCACGCGGCGCAAGCGGAGATCGATCGGCTCGCGGCGGAGTTGGAGGCGGCGCACGAACGTGAGGCCGAGCTGCAGCACGCGCTACTCGACAGGGCCGCCGCCCAGGACGACTCCGAGGAAGGCCTGGCCGCGACGCGCGAAGAGATGCGTATCGTGGTGGCGGCGCGCGAGGAGGCCGAAGCGGCGCTGGCGGCGTCGCGCGAGGAGCTGCAGGCGGCCAACGACCGTCTCGAGGTCTCGGCCGGCGAGGTGGAGGCGGCGCGCACCGAGCTCGAACATCTGCGCGCGGGCGCCGCCGAGGCCGAGGCCCGTGTGGGACAGCTCGACGAAGAGCTGGCCGTCGCACGTGGCGAACGCGACCAGGCCGTCCGGGCGCTGGACGCGCCACAGGTCGAGGTGCAGGCGCTGCGCGAGACCCTTGCGACCATCGCGACCGAGCGGGACGGCTTGCGGGAGCAAGTCCGGCTGGGCGAGGCGGCCCAGGGGCGCGTCGCGGAGTTGGAGAGCGCCCTGGCGACCGAGCGCGCGACCCACGAGCGCCGCGAAGCCGAGATCGCTCGTCTCGAGGCCGAATCGGCGACGGCGCGCACGGCGCAACCGGCGGAGGGAGCCGACTCCGCGGAGCTGGCCCGTCTGCGCGGCGACTACGAGACGCTCGCCGCCGAGCGCGACGCTGTGGTGGCGGAGCGCGACGGTGCCCTGGCGCGCCTCGCGGATCTCGACGGCGTCACGGCGGTGCCGGAGGTGGTCTCGCTCGCCGCCGAGGGAATCCCGGCGCCCGGCGAGTCGTTCGTCGATCCGGCCGTCGAGATCGAAGACGAGTCGGTCACGGTCATCTCGGTGCCGTCGGAGCAGGTCCTCCCCGTCGAACATCCGACCCAGCCGGTCATCGCCGTGATCGACGCCAGCGACACCTGGAAGGGCATCGAGATCGAAGGGCACCACGTGTCGGTGGTCTCGCCGGAGGACGACACCGCCGCGATCATCACCGCGCTCAACCCGGTGCGCGTGATCGCGAATCTCTCGGCCGGGTCGATCAACTCGCTCGGGGCGCTCCGCAAGGCGGGCTGCGAAGCTCGCTTCTGGGCGTGCGTCGCCGACGTGGACCAGAACTACGGCGTACCCATCGGGGTCGTGGAGCCGGTCATCCCCCCGTTGGAACCCGAGAGCGTCATTCGCAAGCTCGGCGAATACGCGACGCGCGGCGCGCGCATCGTGACCGTGGGGGCCGACGTCGACGCCTTGATGAGCCTGCGCCAGGCGCTCGCTCGCAAGCGCGTCTCCGTGTCGATGGCCTGGGACGCCAAGCAGGCGATCGATCTCATCCAGCAGATGACGCCCGATGCGCTCGTGATCGACCTCGACCTGCCGAAGCGCGACGGCTATCGCATCATCACCGAGGCGATCGTCGGGCTCGACCCGTTGCCCTTCACCGTGCTGGTGGGAGGCCGCGTCAAGAGCGGCGAAGCCTTCGTCAGCGCCTTGCGCGAGCGGGCGACGAACGACGGACAACTGCCGCTCCCGGAGCTGCTGGCGACGCTCGCCTGGAGCAGCGAAGTGCCGCCTTCGATCGACCAGCGACGCAAGCCCAAACCGACGCCCTTCGGCTCGCACGGCGGCCGTCGCTGATTGACAGCCTGCTCTGCCGGACGTACGCGTAGGGCCGAGCGGCACGATGGCCGACCCCACGCGCGCGCTGGCATTGCTCGACGACCTGTGTGCCTCGGAGCGCGCCGGCGCCGCCGCGCTGGCCGCCTGGCTGGCGCGATGTCGCGAGCCGGCGCTGCGCGGCGGCTTGCGCGTGGTCCTGGCGCGCGATGCGAGCCACGCGGTCCTCGCCGAGCAGCGCCTCCGCGCGCTCGGTGGCGTGCCGCGCGCCGAAGCGTCCCCGTCGGTGCATCGACTGTGCGGCGTCGTGGGGGCCGCGGACGTGTCGGACCGCGCCAAGTTGGCGGTGCTCATGTCGCGGTTTCCTCGCGGCGCCCAAGACCCAGGGCTGGACGCGCTGGCGCAGCTCGACGGCGACCGCGAGACGCGGGCCCTGATCGAGACCATCGGGGCCGACGATCAGACCAGCCTGTCGTGGCTGCGTGCGATCGCCAACGAGCCGCCCGCGCCGGTGGCAGCGCGCCCCACGCCGCCTGCACCCCTCCTGGCGTTCCTCGACGCGCTGCGAGCGGCCGAAGCGGCGTCGGCCGAGGTGCTGGACGCCTGGATCGCGGTCTGCCGGTTGGACGGGTTGCGGGGTGGCCTGCGGACCATCGCTGCGCGCGAGGCTACCCATGCGCGCCTGCTCGCGGAGTCGCTCACGTCCTTCGGTGCCGTGTCGCGGGCCGCGGTGCCCGACCGGGTACGCGCGGCGGCGCTCGAGTGCTTCGGCGATGCCGAGACCAGTGACGAGAGCAAGCTCGGCGTCTTCCTCGAGCGCTACGCCCGCGACGGCGCGGTGACGGAGCCCATCGAGGCGGCGATGGACGAGGTGCCGAACGACGTCGAAACGCGCGAGTTCTTGCGCCTCATCGCCGCGGGCGAGACCGGGACCGTCGCCTGGCTGCGGGCTTACGAGCGCAGCATGTCGCCCGGGGTCGTGTCGCTCCCTGGCGGCTGAGGATCGCGGCCGAGGGTGGCCAGCCAGCCGGTGACGGTCGACACGACGTCCGTCAGTACGGCGTCCGCCGACGCGCGACGCTTGGGAACCCGGAAGCCGTGGTCGCCGTCGGGGATGGGGTGCAGGGTCGCCCCGGGCAGGGCGGAGACGAGTAGCTCGATGAGGCTCCAGGTGGCGAGGGCGTCGCGCGTCCCCTGCACGAACAGCATGGGAATCCCCACGCGCGCGAGATGGGCCGCGCGCTCCGTCCCCGCACGCTTGGGGGCATGCAGCGGGAAGGCGAGTAGGAGCAGTCCGTCGGCGGCTTCGCCGTCCGCGACCAGGATGGAGGCCATGCGTCCCCCCATCGAGCGGCCGCCGATCACGAGGGGCCGCTGGCGCATCCGTTCGTCCGTTCGGACGGTTGCCAGGACGGCCCGAAAGCATTCGAGCAGCACGGGCTGGCGGTCGGGCGCGCGCCGGCCGGCCTCCCGGTAGGGGAAGTTGAAGCGGACGGTGGGGTAGCCGGCGGCTCGGATGCCCTCGCACACCGCCACGACCGAGGGGTGGGCCATGTCGCTGCCGGCCCCATGCGCGACGACGACGACGGGGGCGGTGGGTCGCGCGGTGCGCGGGACCTCCACGGCCACCGAGACGGATCCGCGGGTGGTTTCGACCCGTCGCATGCGCCCGAGTCTAGCAGACGTGGCTCGACAGGTCGGATCCTTTGCGATAGCGACCGCGTCCATGGCCCCGGTGCTGATCGGGCTCACGGGCGGCATCGGCTCCGGGAAGAGTACCGTGGCGGCCATGCTCGCCGAGTTGGGCGCCCGCGTGATCGATGCCGACCGCGTCGGCCACGACGTGTATCGACCCGGGAGCGAGGGCTTCTGCCGCGTCAGCGAGGCCTTCGGTCCCGACGTCGTGGGGCCCGACGGCACCATCGACCGGCGCGTGCTCGGGGCCCGCGTGTTCGCCGACCCGGCGGCGCTGGGACGTCTGAACGCCCTGCTGCACCCGTTGATCGGCGATGCGATCCGGGACCGGATCGCGACGGCGGTCGCCGGCGACCCCGACCGACCCGTCGTCGTGGAGGCGGCGATCATGCTGGAGGCGGGGTGGCATTTCTTCGATCGCATCTGGGTGGTGCTCGTCGAGCGTGAGACGGCCATCGCCCGCGTCACCGCCTCGCGAGGGCTCACCCGGGAGGAGGTCGAGAGCCGGATCGACGCGCAGATGTCGAACGAGGAGCGCCGCCGCCGGGCCGACCTGGTGATCGAGAACGACGGGAGCATCGAGGAGTTGCGGGCGCGCGTCGCCGAGGCCTGGCACGGGATCGGCGGCTGATCGGGAGGGGGCGGGGCTGGTCGGGACGGGGCCAGCGGACTAGAATGCCGTCTGCTGGCCCACAGGGGGCCGGCGAGGGCGGAGACGAGATGGCGGAGGGATTTCCCACCACTCCCCGAGTGCCGGCCCGGTTCCGGGTCGCCGCGATTCTCATCGGACTCGCGCTGCTCGGGTTGGCGATGCATGCCATCGTCCTCAGCCTGCCATGGATCGGGACGACCTTCCCCGGCTTCATGGTGCTGGACAACCGAGTCGTCGCCTCCGTCGGACTGGCGCACTGGACCGGCTCGAACGAGGAGGGGCTGAAGCAGAGCGAGATCGTCTCGGTGGACGGCCGGCCGGTGACCTCGGCCCAGGAGATCTACGACGCGGTGGCGAACAAGCGCGCCGGCACGCCCGTCACCTACGGACTCAGGCGCTGGGGCGAGCACCGGCAGGTGACCGTGCTCACGCAGCGCTTCGAGCGCAGCGACTGGAGCTGGTTCTATGGTAGCTTCCTGCTGAACGGGGCCGTGTATCTGATCTCGGGGTTGATCGTCTGGGCGTTTCGGCCCTCGCGCCCCGTGGCCCGAGCCTTTCTCTCCCTGGGGCTGTCGTTCGCGCTCCTGCTCTTCTCGGCCGTGGAGTTGTACCGCCCATCCGTCTACTTTCGCCTCCACATCGTCGGCGAGACGTGGCTGTGGGCCGCGGGGTTCCACCTCCTGCTGACCTTCCCGTCGCTGCATCGATGGTATCGGCTGATGTGGCTGCCGTATGCCGCGGCCGGGGTCGTCGTCCTGCTCTACGAGGCGTTCCTCTACGTGCCGCCCGTGTACTCGTCGATCGTGATCCTGAACTACACGGCCATCGGCGTCGCGGCCGTGTCGCTGCTGGTCCGGGTGGTGTGGAACTACTGGGTCGGCGAGTCGGAGATCGTCCGGCAGCGCTCGCGCATTCTGCTGCTGGGGACCTTTCTGGGCTTCGCCTTTCCCGGGCTCACCATCGCCATGGCGCCGTTCGTGGGCGGCGACATTCCGATGAACCAGACGACGTCGCTGAACTTCCTCTTCGCCATGGCCGTGGCCTACGCGATCATGAAGCACGATCTCTTCGAGATCGACGCGATGGTGAAGCGGGGCGCGTACTACGCGCTCCTCACCGGCGCCGTCGGTGCGGCCTACGTCGTCGCCGTGCTGGTCTTCAACCTGGTGCTCCGTGCCGGGGCGGTGACGGACTCGCCGATCTTCCCCGTCGTCTTCACTCTGGCGGTGCTCCTCTTCTTCAACCCCATCCGCACCCGCCTGCAGTCCTTCGTCGACCGGGTTTTCTACCGGACGCGATACGACGGCGCCCAGGTGCTCGCCGAAGTCGGGGCGGCGTTGTCGTCCGCGCTCACGCGCGACCACATCGGCCACCTGGTGACCAAGGCGGTCGACGAGGCCATTCCCAACACGGCCTCGCGGTTGTTCGTGGGCCGGGGGGCCGAGTCGATCCGGGAGGTGGGGGGCGTGGGGGCGGTTCCGGCGGAGCTGCGGTCCTTCCTCGGGGAGGGCCGCGTGCTGACGTCCTTCGACTCGGCGGAGGCCTACGCCGACGCGGCGGCGTACGAGGTCGTGCGCCAGGCGCTCGGCGCGCTCGGTGCCGAGATCGCGGTGCCGCTGGCGCACCACGGCGAGTTGGTGGGTGTGCTGGCCGTCGGGCCGAAGCGCTCCGGCCTGTTCTACACCGCCGGGGACGCGGAGTTCCTGCGAGCCATGGCTCACCAGGCCGCGATTGCCCTCGAGAATTCACGTACTTACCAGGAATTGATGGAGCTGAACGCCAGCCTCGAACGGCGCGTCCTCGAGCGGACCGAGCAGGTCGAGGCGTCCAATCGCGACCTCGAAGGGGCGTTGGCCGAGCTGAAGGCGACGGAGGTCCAGCTCGTGCAGTCGGAGAAGATGGCCTCGCTCGGCCGGCTCGTCGCCGGCATCGCGCACGAGATCAACAACCCCGTCAGCTTCATCGCGACGAGCGTCGAGCCGCTCAAGCGCCGGCTCGCGCGCGCCGCGGACGAGGCCAGTCCGGCCATCCAGAAGGTGCTGGACGAGGCGCAGGAGATCGTCGACGTCATGGCTCGCGGGGCGGAGCGGACCGCCACCATCGTCAAGGGCCTGCGGACCTTCTCGAGGCTCCACGAGGCGACCCGCAAGCTGGCCGACCTGAACGACGGCCTGGACGTGAACCTGCGGCTGCTCGAATCACGCTGGGTGGACCGAATCGTCGTGCACCGGGACTACGGGGACGTGCCCGAGGTGGAGTGTGACCCGGGACAGATGAACCAGGTCTTCATGAATCTGCTCGCCAACGCCTGTGATGCGCTGGCCGGCGGCGGCAACCTCTGGCTCCGGACCCGCACCGACGGTGCACGGGTGACGATCGAGATCAGGGACGACGGCTGCGGGATGCCCCCTGACGTGCTGCGGCATGCCTTCGACCCGTTCTTCACCACGAAGGACGTCGGGCAGGGGACCGGACTCGGACTTTCGATCAGCCATGGCATCGTGTCGGCGCACGGCGGGACGCTCGAGGCCGAAAGCGAATCGGGGGTCGGGACGACCTTCCGGATCACCTTGCCCATCGCCTCTGATGCGGCGAGCCTTGACAGGGTGGCCGGCGGCAACTGAAGAATGGGGTAACCGACGTGTCCCTGGACTACCGGCACTTTCCCATCCTGATCGTCGACGACGAGCCCGACATCCTGCGCTCGTTCCGCTTCAACTATGGGGACGAGTTCGAGCTGCTGACCGCCGAGAGCGGCGCCGCGGGGCTCGAGATCCTGCAGACGCGGCACCCCGCGGTCATCGTTGCCGATCAGCGCATGCCGGAGATGAACGGCACCGAGTTCCTGAAGCGCTCGATGGCGGTCTGGCCCGACGCGGTGCGGATCGTGCTGACGGGCTACACCGACATGGACGCCCTCGTCGACGCGGTGAACTCCAGCCAGATCTACCGCTACGTGACCAAGCCGTGGGACACGGACGAGATGCGCATGACGCTCAAGCGAGCGATCGAGGTCTTCGACCTCGCGACCGAGAACGAGCGCCTCGTCGGGGAGTTGCAGAGTCTCAACGCCCGCTTGCGGGACGAGAACGCCTACCTGCGCGAGACCACGATCGCGTCGATGGACATCATCGGCGGAAGCCCCGGCATGAAGCGCGTGCTCGACTACGTCGCCAAGGTCGCGAAGTTGCCCACGACGGTGCTCATCCAGGGCGAGACGGGGACGGGCAAGGAGCTGGTCGCCCGGGCCATCCATGCCGCGAGCGAGCGGCGCGACAAGCTCTTCGTCGCCGTTAACTGTGCCGAGTTGTCGGCGGGGGTGCTGGAGAGCGAGCTCTTCGGCCATCGCAAGGGCTCGTTCACGGGCGCCACCACGGACCGGAAGGGCCTCTTCGAGGTGGCCGACGGGGGCACGCTGTTCCTGGACGAGGTCTCCGAGACCACCAAGGATCTGCAGGGCAAGCTGCTCCGGGTGCTCCAGGAGGACGAGATCCGCCCCGTCGGCGAGAGCCAGCCACGCAAGGTCGACGTGCGAGTGCTCGCCGCGACGAACCGCAACCTCCGGGAGCAGACCGACAGTGGGAACTTCCGCGAAGACCTGTTCTATCGGCTGAACAAGTTCCCGATCGAGATCCCGCCGCTCCGGCAGCGTCGCGAGGACATCCCCCTGCTCGCGCGATACCTGACGAAGAAGCTCGGGCTGCAGCTCAAGAAGCGGGTCGGCGAGCCGACGCCCGAGGCCATCGAGATTCTCCGTCGCTACGACTTCCCCGGGAACGTCCGCGAGCTCGAGAACGAGCTCGAGCGCGCCATCATTCTGGCCGAGCCCGATTCCCCGCTCGCGGAGGACCTGCTGTCGGATGCCGTGCAGGCTGCCGCGTCGAAGGACGCGCCCCCCGGGGCCCTACAGCTGCGCACCGAAGATTTCGAACGCGAGGAGATTCGCGAGGCCTTGAAGCGCGCTGACGGCGTCAAGACCCGGGCGGCCGAGGAACTCGGCATCACGTACCGCGGCCTGCTGAAGAAGATGCGCCGGCTCGCGATGTAGGGCCGCTCACGCGCTCTGGAGCATGGCCGAAGGGGCGGGCGGCAGCGTGACCCTGAAGGTGGTGCCCTCGCCCATGCGGCTCTCCACGGTGATCGTGCCGCCGTGCTCGACGACCATCTGGTGCACGAGCGCCAGGCCGAGCCCGGTCCCCGACTCCTTGGTCGTGAAGAACGGCTCGAAGATGTTGTCGAGCTCGTCGGCGGCGATGCCCGATCCGTGGTCGCTGACCTCGAAGGTGGGGCCGTCCGGCGTGTTGAAGAGGTGGACCAACACCTGCGACTGGGGCGGACTCACGTCGATCGCGTTGAGGAGCAGGTTCAAGGCGATCTGCTTCAGTTGGTCCGGGTCGGCGAATACGCTCGGCACGTCGTCGTCCGCTTCGACGGCGACTTCGACCTGCCCCTTGCGGGCCGTGTTCTCGAGGAGCCGCGCGAGTGGCTCGATCGCCTGGGCGAGGTCGACCGCGGTCCGATGCGAGGTGGTCGAGCGCCCGAGGGTGAGCATGTCGTTGATGAGGTCCGTGACGCGCTTCAGCTCCGACAAGCTGAGGTCGCGGAACTGATCCACGAAGTCGCGGTCGTCGATGCGCTGCGGCAACAGATCGAGGAAGGTCTTGACGGCGGTGAGCGGGTTGCGGATCTCGTGCGCGATGCCGGCGGCCAACATGCCGATCGACGACAGCCGGTTGGCCCGTGCGAGGACCGCCTCGGACTTGCGCAGCTCCCGCGACAGGCGACTGTTCTCCAGGGCGACGCTGGCCCCCGCCGCCACGTTCGCGAGCACCTGCAGATCCTCCCCCGAGAAGAGCAGGAAGTCCCGGTTTCGGGCGAGGAGGATGATCCCGATCACCCGGTCTTCGATGCGTAGGGGAAGGACGACTTCGGCGGACTCGGAGACGAGCTGTGCCTCCAGGGCTTCGTCGAGTCGGCTGAGTTCGCCCACCAGCATCGGTTCTTCGATTCGCTGCAACGGGCGGGAAAGGGATTCGGGAAGCGTGGCGTCGGGACTCCGAGTCGGGTACACCGCCGCGAACTGTCCCGCGCTGTCTCCCAGGTAGATCCGGCAATACTCTACGTCGAGTACCTCTACGAAGGTGTCGCCGAGCTGTTTGATCAAGGCGGCCTCGTCGAGCACGTGGACCAACTCCGAGGCGAATCGGCGCAGCCGCTGTCTATAGTCGTAGCGACGCGGGAAGAACGCACGCTGCACTCGGGTCTCAAGGGCTTCCTGCAGCGTTGGCACGAGGATCACGCCCACCAGAGCGAGGGTCACGGACGCCATGACGACGATGCTCGGTTTCTCGGCGCCGAGATACACCGCCAATCGGAAGAGCAGGATGCCTCCCGGGACGAGGACGGCCGAGAG